>Ga0214472_10001473_pt1 | contig 26390 bp, 16 predicted proteins | sample RVTome_6_FD_207662 | JGI IMG/M metagenome (GOLD analysis project Ga0214472, IMG submission 207662) | Soil microbial communities from uranium-contaminated site in the Upper Colorado River Basin, Wyoming, United States - RVT140D175 | ecosystem: Environmental > Terrestrial > Soil > Contaminated >...
GAGTGATCCGCGCAGTCACCGTATCCACGAACGCCTGCGGCGCCGGCGCCGTCTCCGGCTCTTCGGTCCTCAATGACGCCACGAGCATGATCGGAAGCGAACCCACGCGCCGTCCGAGATACGCGAGCGCACGCAGCGTGCCTTCGTCGGCAACGTGAAGGTCGTCCAGCACGAGAACAAGCGGGGTTCGCCGGGCTCGCGCGGAGAGGAACCGCAGGACGGCGGCGAAGAGCGCACTGCGCGATGCCAGCCGGTCGGCGCTTCCCGCGCGCGGACCGACGGCGATCTCCCGCATCGCAACGCCGAGTTCGGCCGGCAGGTGCTCGGCGCCCGTTGGATCGTCGCGCAGCAGCATCCGAAGCGCGTCGGTGAGCGGCGCGTACGGGAATCGTCCCTCCTTCGCGCGCGCGCTGCCGTAGGCCACGCGGTACCCGCGGGCGCGCGCGCGCTGGAGCACTTCGTGCACCAGCCGAGTCTTGCCGATGCCCGCCGGGCCCTCCACCATCAGCGACGCGCCCCGGCCCTCACCCAACAGATCCAGGAGTGCCGCAACGGAGGCCAGTTCCGCATCGCGCCCAACGATCGTGGGCATAAAGCCGACGAGCGTGCCCCCGCGATCCTCGTGCGCGGCGACGCCGTCGAGCGCACCGGTCTCGATCTCCTCGAACAACACGCTGGTCTCGGCGGACGGTCCGACGCCAAGTTCGCGCTCCAGCGCATCGACGCACGTCCGGTACTGGCGCACGGCCCGGTCGCGGCTTCCCTGAAGCGCGAACACCTGCATCAGCCCGCGATGCGCATCCTCTCGCGCCGGCTCGATGGCCAGCACGCGGCGGAACGCGTCGGCGGCCGACGCCAGATCTCGGTGATCGAGCATGCCGGCACCAAGGTTCACGAGCAGACGCAGGCAGCGGTCCCGCAGCGCGTCTCGGGACGCGAGCGTCCACTCTTCGTACCGGTCGGCCGGGAGCAGATCCCCGGCGTACGCGGCGACCGCGCGTTGCAGGCTTTCCACGCTGGGGTCGCGTTCCGCCTCATCGGCGAGACGTTCGAAGGCCTCGAGATCCGAGCCGATCTCACCCGCGAGCTCCAGCAGTCCCTCCCGGAATCCAAGCGAGTCCTCGGCCCGAGGATCAGTGCCGGCCAGGGCCTGGCGGATGTGATGCACGGCCTTGTAGAGCTGCGCCGAGGCCGCCTGGGGTTCGAGGTCGGGCCAGAGAACGTCGATCGCTTGATCGCGATGGAGGCGGTAGCCGGGCTGGATGGCCAGCAACTTGAGGAGTGCTCGCGCCTTCTTCCTCGAGAACGCGGACTCGGGCAATTTCTCGCCCCCGACCGAAACCGAGAATCCGCCGAGCAAACGAAGCGTCACACCCGCGGCGAGATCCGAAGCCGGCGTGCGCGCACTCGATTCACCACCACCCAAGATGCTCTCCTCGCCGGAGACTCTAGTGGAGACTCTAGTGGAGCGGGTATTGCCCTGCTGCGCTCGGCCCGGCCATGCTGTGCTGAGACCAGCGACGAGTGCGCAAGGAGAGAGCGATGCTCGGGGACCGGAAAGGCTCGATGCGGGTTGTCGCATGGGTGGTTTCGGTCGCAGCGGCACTGGCAGGCTGCGGGGGCTCATCGCGGCACGAAGGGCTTCGCGGCCGGCTCGTGCGCGTGAGCGCGCCGGGTTCGTCCACGGTCACGGCGGGGAAGGTCTTCATCGACGGGGTATCCGATCCACCCGCGGAGCATGCCTTGAACGTGCCGACGTCCGGCAGATATTCCGCGGAGCTTCCGCCCGGCCGGTACCGCGTTCACGGTCGCATCGACAACGTCGACTGCCCGGCGATCGAGGTCTCGGTTCGCGCGCGATCGTTTCTCACGCTCGATGTCGCATGCCCGGTCGTCTTTCCGGCATCTTTCGAGTACGCCGATGCGTACGCTGGGTTTGCCTTAACGCCGCCGCCGGGCTGGGTTCAGTCGTCGGCGTTCGGGATGTACGCGGTGGCGCCAGAGGAGTCTCGCCTCGCGTTCGTCGGCCACCGAGACGACCATTACAGCGACGAGGCCACCTTCACGGTCCTCGTCGCGGCAGTTCAAGAGATGACGTTCGCGCGTGCCCTGGCCGGTGTGCGCAGCACGGTCGCGAGCGAAGGTGGCGTGACGCAGGAGACGGAGACCAAGATCGCGGACCGGCCGGCCACGGTCGTCACCCAGCGCCGGGATCCGGTGACGGACCAATGCTCGTGTGTGGACCGATACACGCTGGTGCAGTGGTCGCCCGAGACGATCCTGCAGTTCATCGTGCATGCCGGCAGCGCTCGGCGCTTCGACGTCTTCCGGGAGCGAGCCGCTGCCATGATCTCGAGCCTTCGGCCCTCCGAGCCCGATCCAACGGCCGAGGTGATTCGCGGATTCCTGCGCGCGCGCATCGAAGGAGAAGGCGCCGAGCAATGGCTCACCGTTCAGGCGAGGGAGTTCTACGACGAGTACGGGCTCTATACGATTGAGAACGACGCGCGGGTGGTGGGGTATCGCGTCCGTTCGGCCCAGCCGGGCGGAGGGGCGACGGCATTCGAGGTGTTCCTCACGAGCGATGCGTCGGGCCGCGCAGAACGGATTCTCGTTCGAAGCGGGAGCGACGATCGATCCGAGCCGGTTCTGTTGGTTGAGCAAACCCAGCCGACCGACGCATCCTGAGCTGCAGGCAGTCGCAGCGCCGCTCCTCAGGCGTAGGTCACCCAGAGGCGCTCGACGTCGATGTCGAAGGATAGGTCGAACGACCCGGCGCCCCCACTCATCCCGCCGAGCGATTGCACCGCGACGAACAGTTGGACGCGTCCCTCGTCCGGGTTGTGGATCTGTGCTCGTGTGAACGTGACGGAGATCGTTCGACGCTCATCCGTCACCGTTTCGGCCCCATCGCTCGACAGGATGCGCGCCGGCTCGCTCCATTCAAGGAACGTGCCCTGATCGCGCGTGTCCGTGGCGACACCGGCGAGCGCCTCGAGCCAGTAGAAGCTTCGATACGTGGCCGCGTCCAGCCCGTCCGGGTTCGATCGAGCCGTTGCGGATCGAACGGCGATGGTGGCGCTCAACGTGATGGTGTCGGCGGAGACGGGCATGCGATCGTGCACGATGAGGTAGCTCAGCGTCTCGGCCGTGGCGCTCTGCGTCATGCCGATCCGGGCTGCCTCGAAATGAATCCGTCCGGTCACCTCACCCGTGTCCGGGTGGGCATACGCGTCGATCGCGTGCCAACTCCCCGGCAGCGGCACGCCCGATGCGTACACCTTCGAGTCGGATGACTCGTCGTGAAAGGCCGTGTATTCGTTCGCGCCGGCGTTCGCCGGGCCGCTGACGCCCATCTGGAGCGCCATGGCCAGCAGGAGTCCGACGAGTTTGGCCCGGCTCATGGCGCGTCCGAGAGGAACTCGATGGTGACCGACTCAACGACCGCATCGGCCGACGCGTTGACGCCGCCGGCTTGGAACGGCGGCGAGGAGACGTCGATGGACAGGGCCACGTGAATATCCGTGAGGCCGACATAGGTGTCGCCGTCGCCGGCATCCCAGTCCGCCCCGATGACGTACACGCGATCCTGGATGCGCAGCGTCGGACCGGACGTCTCGCTCGACATCACCGTCGCTTCCGAGTCGCCCGAGTAGATTCCGCCATCACCCGGCCAGGCGCGCACGACGATTCGGTAACTGCCTCCTCCTACGATCCACGAGGAGACCGGGTCTTGTGTGATCGCGGCGCCGGCCTCGCTCACGCGCACTCGCGCGGCGATTCGCAATCGATCGGTGCCCGCCGGTACCTGGACCGGGATTCGGATGCGCGAGTCGGCAAAGCCCCAGATCCACGACGTCAATGCTCCGACGGCGTCACGGTCGGCCGACAAGAAGCCCTGGAGACGTCCTGTCCTGCGATCGGCCGTGGCGCCACCGTCCGACGCGCACCGGCCCACCCCGACGCAACGCTGGACCGAGTGGTAGGCCGAAGCTATCGGGTACGGAGCCGTGTAGGTCGTTGGTGCCGGAATCGCCGGGGCGGCCGTCGCGAAGATGACGGCCGCAGCCACAAGCGGGCCGAATGCTCGCATGACGGCCCTTTCGACGCAGGATCGTCCGTTTCCTGCCCCGACCGCACCGTTCTGAGCGCCCGAACGGGGTTGTGGCCAAAGGACCGGACCCTCGACACGCTACGACACCACTCAGTTGACGAATCCCCGTTCCGCCCTATACTTATTTTGATATGCCCTGGGTCGTGCTCTTCTATGCTGACGCGCGAGGCCGAGAGCCGGTCCGGGAATGGCTCGACGAGCTGGAGAGGAGCAACCCCAGAGATTTCGGCACAGTGCGACACACGATCGACCTGCTCGAGGAGTTCGGCGTTCATCTCTCCGAGCCGTACTCGAAGCAGCTCGAGGGCAAGCTCCGTGAGTTACGACCTGGACGGTGGAGGATCACATACTTCGCCGATCCGCAACGACGGTTCGTCCTTCTCACGAGCTTCCGCAAGGCGCGGTCTCGGACGGATCCCCGCGAGATCGCAAGGGCGAAGAGGTTCATGGACGACTGGGTGAGGCGCACGAAGAAGGGAACGAGATGACGACGTGGAGCGAGTACAAGAGGAAGCGGCCGCTGAGGGGCGAGGCCAAACGCAGCTATGAGGCCGCACAGACAAAGATGGGGATCGGTTACTTGATCCTTCAGGCCCGTGCGGCCGCCGAACTCAGCCAGACGGAGCTGGCGAGAAGGATCGGCACCTCCCAACCCATGATCGCTCGCTGGGAGTCCGGCGCGCAGCTCCCGAGCGTGAGCAGTCTGCTGCGCATCGCCGAGGCGACTGGATTCGATCTCGCGGTGTCGCTGCGAAAGCCTGGTTCTACAAGAGAGTTCCAAGTTGTCGGTACGGCAAGCCCTTCCCGAACGAGCCGGCAGCCCAAGCACGCTCGGCGAGTCTCCGCCGCCAAGCGCAAGGTTGGATAGAGAGCGAAAGATCGCGCGTCTGCTCCCCCTAACCCGGCAGATCGTCGAGCGTCACCGCCGCGACTGGATCGAGGCGCCCGCCGGAGCGCAAGTACAAGACCCGGGCGTGACGGCTACCGGCCAGGACGCCTCCTAAACCGCCAAAGTGGTGCTAACGCTTACTGAAGAGAACCGTCAGTTGCCTGCACGAACGGGCGTACACGTCGAGCGACTGCCGCGGTGACTAGATCTCGGCTCCAGTGTTCGCCTCGTACGCGATCGTCACCGTTTCGTGCTGCGCGACTGATAGCTCAGGCGGGCTCGATCGTTAGGATGCGCACACCGTTGGGGGCCGCGATCGTCAGCGGAATTCCGATTCGCAGATCCGATCCGGGGAACTCGCCGACCACGAAGGGTGTGCCCGTGGGCGTCACGTCGGTCAGCCGGTAGGTATCTCCCGCCGACAGGCCGCGGAAGGCGACCGTCTGCGTGTCGCTCGGCGCACCGAGCCGGTAGAGCATCGCCATTCCGCGGTTCGCGTCGGCGTCCCACGGTTGCAGGCCGCTCCACGTCCCGCGGCCGAGCGGATCCGACAGCAGGGGATACGCGAACCCGTTCGTCATCCGGTGCTGCTTCGCGAAGTCGGTCCATAGCCGCACGCGATCGGTCACCGCGGTCGCAGTCTCGAGCTCGCGGATGTCGGTCCAGAACGTCATGTGATAGGCGAGCGCGGCCGCCATCTTCTCGTCGATCGTCGCGGCCGTATCGCCGGGCCGGATCGTGGCGGCCTGACCGATGGTGAAGCCCGGCACGTAGGGCGCCATCGTCCACACGTTGTGCAGCACCGCGTCCTGCGGCGGGTTGCCGTTCTGGAACCAGGTCGGGCCGTGCAGCATCGACTCGTATGGGAAGCCGCGGAAGTCGTTGGTCTCGTCCATCCCGAAGCCGGTGCCTCCGAACCGTTCGCCGAGTGCGGCGATCTCTTCGAAGAACGCGTCGCGTTGCTCGTAGAGCGATCCGAACTGGCAGTCGATCCACACCAGGAAATCGAACTTGAACTCGCTCGGGCGTAGCGAGGCGGTGATCTGTGCGATCTCGGCCGCGAGCTTGTCGCGGTATCGCGGAAACTCGCCGGACAGCGGCGCGTTGAAGTCCCAGATCCCGATGCCGGCGGCGTTGCTTCCGTCGTCGGGAAGGACGGCGTTGTAGGCGGCCGTGCCGGCACCCACCGGCAGACAGGTCGCCTCGGGATGGGCGTTCCACGACTGCGAATGCGGATGGAACGAGCCCGGCGCCATCCACAATCCCAGCCGCATCCCGTTCGCTTCCAAGATGTCGCGCACCGGCTCGAGCCCGTCGGGATAGCGCGCCGCGTCCGGCGCCGTCCAGTCGCCGTTGTAGAGCTGCCAGCCGTCGTCGAGCACGAACGTCTCGACACCCAACGACTTCGCGACCGGCCAGAGATCTTGGAATTGAGGGAAGCCGACCCCGTCGCGCGCGCCGATCTCGAACGGGCCGCCGCGCACCCGGTCGGTGTTGAAGTTGATCGTGCGCGGATAGTCGCGCACGTCGCTCATCAGCATCCGGTGCGCCTGCCACGCGAGATCGTCGGAATCGGATCCCATCGCCACGATCACCGGCTCGAGCGCCAGCGTTCCGAACGGCGCCACGACGCGCGTGCGCGCCGGCGCGGCCGGCGGATGCCCGCCTTCGGGCCGGTCTTCCTCGAACGGTCCCAGATACACCTTGTCGTAGGCCAGGTCGACGGCCGCTTCGGCCGTCGTGCCGCCGCTCCAGCGCATCCGCGACGACAGATAGTTGCGCCGCTGCATCAGCAGGCCGAGTTCTCCGTCGCCGGTCTCGAACCATTCGGCGTTGGCGTCGAAGTCGCGGCCGGTCGTGTCGGACCGGTAGTCGTATGCGTCGCGCCAGTCGGCGCCGCCGCTGAAGTTGATCGCGCGTCCGTCGCGCGGCCCGAAGGCCGCCTCGGTCAGCCGCTCGAGCGTGTAGGCCGCGAGCGGGACGGGCGCCGCGCCCGCATGCACGATCGTCTCCATCCGGATCGCGGCCACGCCGGGCAGCACGCGCGCGACCCGCTCGATCGTGTACGGGACGAGCCCCTTCATTCGGATCCGCAGCTCGACGCCTCCCGATTCGATCGACGTCGCGGACCACGATGCGACCGACCACTGCTCGGATGTCACCGAGCCGGGCGCGGTCGTGAACTCCGATTCGCTAAGCCACGAGCCGGTTCCGCCGCCGGTGGTGCGCGTGGTGGCCGATGTCGCGAGGTCGCCGAGCGACCACCGGCGTTCGATCAGATCGTTTCCGATGCTCAGCAACGAGCCGGTTCGGCGGACATAGGCGTCGCCGCTCGCGACGATCTCATCGGCGCGCGACGGCGCGGCCGGCAGGATCGCGGCGACCGCAAGCAGCGCCGCGACCGATGCGCGCCGCCTCATGCCGAGCCCGTGTTGCCGAACGCGTCGGTGACGCCGGCTCCGACCAGCGTGTCGCCGGCGATAAACGCGAATGTCGCCGCGCCGCCGCTCATCGCGGCCGTCAACGTTGTCGGAACCCCGCCGCGAACCACCGTCAGCGTCGCGGTCCCGTCCACCGGCGGCCGCATGCGAAACGACAGTGCCCCGTCCGCCGGATACGTCGCGCGAACGACCCACGACGATCCCTGCTCCACCGTCACCGCAAGCGCATCCGACGCGGCGACATCGAATTCCGATGTCAGCTCGTAGGGCGCGAGCGAGATCGGCGTCGCAGCGACGCGGCCGGTGATGCGGAACCGGTAGCGGCCGGCATCCGCCGATGCGGGAACGTCCCAAGAGGCCATCCACGTGTGCGCTCCGTCGATCTTTTCGTAGCGGACGATCGTCGCGCCGTCGGTCGCGTCGCCCGCGACGCGCGCCCACGACGATCCGTCGAAGCGCTCGAGCGTGACGCGATCGGCGCCGAGCCGCCACTCGGCCGTCGGGCCGCCGCCGCGCCAGACCATCGACGCCGTTCCCAGACGCGCCGTCCGGCCCGCCGCGGCGATCACCGCCGGCTCGCCGCCCAGATCCGCCGCGACCGGCGCGATCGCCGTCGCGGTCGTGTCGGGATGCGACAGATGCTCGATGCAGTCGTCCGGGTCGATCGCCGGATCGCAGGCCGGCACCGCCGCGCCGGCGATCATCGCGCGTGCCAGGCGCGTCAACTCTTGCTCGAGCAGCGGCGAGGACTGCGGTCCGAACAGCGTGAAGCCGCCCTCGTAGTCCTGGACCGTGTATTCCTCGGGGGTGGCGAAGTAGGACACGTAGTCGTTGCCGAGCCCGGCGATCACCACTGTGCTCCACGGGCGACCCGGCAGCGACATCAGCCGCGCCGCGATCCGCTTGCCGACCGTCATGTTCGCCTCGCCCGGCACCGACGCGAACAGCACGTCGCCGACCCGCAGCGTCTGCAGACGTACGATCGACGGAACCAATCCCGCACCGGCCAGTCCGGGCATCTTGTTGCCTTGGGCAGCCGTGGGATACGGCGTCGTCGCCGGCCCATCGACGACCGAGGCGCCCAGCGATGCGTACGGCGCGACGCGATCCCACATCGGATCGCGCTTGTCGATCTTGGGGCCGTCGTAGACGAACTCGTCGTCGATCTTTTGTCCGCAGAAGCACAAGTACTCGAATCGCGCATCCACCGTGACGTCGCTGCGAAGATCGTCTTCGAGCGCCTCCCACGCGGCCAGCACCGGGCCGGCTTGCCGCAGACCCGCGTTCTCCATCGACGCGTACTGGTTGAAGCCCGAGCCGACCGGCGAGATGTCGCCCTCCGCGCCGTTGATGAGCGCGTCCACGATCTGGTGTCCCTCGGGCAGCGGCCCGGCTTTGGCTCGAATTCCTTCGACGATCTTGCGCGTCGCCCAGCCTTGGTTGTCGCCCGAGAACAGAAGGTTCGCATCCCCGCCGATCGTGCCGTGCGCCGCGAACTGCGTCAGCACGCCCAGCGGCAGGCCGCCGGCCGTGTCGATGCGGAACACCGTGGTGCGATCGTCGTTGGTCGGCGGCGAGGACGGCGACGGGTTGTCGCCGTCGCACAAGCTCTCGGGGTTCTGACACCACTGCGGGCTCACGCTGCGGTTCCGGTTCGCGCCCGGCGTCGCGATCTGCGTCGAGGCCATCTTCGCCGGCGCGAGGCGCGCATCGGCGTCGACGACCGCGCGCGTCAGGCCGGACACGACCGCTTCGAACACGCGCGGATCGAACTCGTCGCCGCCCAGCAGCGCGTAGCCCTGGTACTGGAAGATGCCGCCCGGTCCTTGATGCGAGTGCGTCGCGCTGATCAACAGATGTGACTCGGCGATGCCGGTTGCGGCGGCGATCCGGTTCGCGACGGCCTTGTGGACCTCGCCGGGAATGCCGCCGAGGTCGGCCTGCACCACCGCGACCTTGGCGCCGTTCGCGTCGCGGATCACGAACGCGTTCGCTTGCAGGCGCAGATGAATGCCGCGGCTCGCGACGAATTCTTTCGAGTAGCCCTCGATGTCGCCGTTCGTCTTGTCGCGCACGAACCGTTCTTGGGTGAGCGCGGCCAGGTTCGCGGCTGCGCCCATCGGATCGCCATCCGCCAGGGACGACGCCGCGCCGGTCATGTGCTCCTCGAAACCCGATGCGGAATAGAGCATCCCTTGTCGGGCGGTGTAGCCCCACTGCGGGGTCGTCACCGGCGGGGTGATGTCGGCCGAGGCGGCGCCGGCGCACAGGACGGCCTCGCATTCAGGAGCGTCGGCGCCGCGGGCCGGGAAGGCCAGGAGGGAGCCGATCAGGAGCAGGGCAGCAACGGAGAAAGCGCGATGTTTGGTCATGGAAACGGATTCGCGCGGCCGGCGAAAGATTCCTTCCCAAATTTCCGTCCGAGTGGGAGGAATCGGGCAATGAAGCGGCGAACCTAGGGTGAGTCCTCTCGCCAGGACGGATCGGGCCGGGTATCCGGCCCCGATCCGTTTCTAGGGCCTTTTTCCTGGAGGAATCCCCGCTGTAGGCCGGCCGTCGTCACGGTGCGTGGCGGGATCTCACTCGTTGCCGGCTAGAAAGACCGGCCGATCCAGGTCCCTGCGATCGCGGCGACCAGGCCGGCGACGATGCTCCCGATCACGTAGACGGCGGCCAGAACCGGCAGCCCGCCCTCGGCCATGCGCACCGTCTGAAGCATATAGGTCGAAAACGTCGTGTAGGCGCCGAGGAACCCGGTGGTCAGCGCGAGCCGGGCGGCGTGGTTGTCCAGGAACCGATCCGCGAACAGCGCCACCAGCAGCCCCAGCAAGAACGCGCCCGAGACGTTGACGACGAAGATCCCCCACGGATAGGGCCCGCGCGCACGGTCCGAGACGAACTCGTCGACCGCGTACCGCGCGACCGCGCCGGCGAAGCCGCCGATGCCGATCCACAGCACATTCACGACGCTAGATCCAGCACGACAGCAGAATGCCCTGCTGCCCGCAGTCGCGTTGCAGCCACATGTGCTTTCGCCAGCCGAAGACCCCGCCGTCGGGGATCGGGCCGGCGGCGAGGACCGGATAGAAGTAGGCGAACATCGCCAGCACCAACCCCGCGTACACCATGATGAGCCGCCGCGGCTTGGGCGTATAGGCGAGCAGCGTCGCCAAGCCGTTGCCGACGAGGAACATCACCGCCAGCGCCGGAATCTTGTAGAGCAGATGCGAGATGCGCCCGGCATGCAGCCACTGCATGTAGAGCGGCGTGAACGGGATCGTGATCATGAGCGCGAACATCAACGTCATCTGCCACGGCCGCATTTCTTCGGTGACGCGGTCCACCATGTGCGCGACCATCAACGCAAGGATCGGCACGGCGGGGGTCATATAGAAAAGGAACAGCGGCCGGGTCGTGATCAGCCACGGCAGATACAGCGGTGCGAACAGCAGCAGCAGCAGCGCCGCGTTTTGGTCGCGCCGGCCGAGCGCCCGCCAGATCATGTAGGGGATCGCAAGGAAGAACGCCGGAAACCACAGCGCCGGGTTCGGCAGACCCAGGATCTCGGCCTGCGTCTTGCACTCGCGCGTGGGATCGATCGGTGCGGGCGTTTCGGTGGGGGACGGTGTCGGAGACGGTGTGCCGGCGCCCGTCTCGGTTCCCGTGGGCGAGATCTGCGCGGCGCGGACGCGCGCTGCTGCCGTCGCCGGCGGCTGTTCGCACGGATCGTCGAACCCTTCGCTGTTGAAGTAGTGCGAGGTCGGCCGGCCCATCCACGGCCACGACCATGCGCGCGACAGATACGGATGGGACGGCTTGCCCTCGTCGTTGATGGTCTTGAGGTTTTTGTGGAAGTCCCAGATCTCGCGCTGATAGCAGACCCACTCTTGCCATTGGTCGGGCCACACGTCCCAGTTCCATATCACGGAGTTGACCGGGCTGACGGCGCCGTTGAACTCGATCGAGGCCTGCTCGGCGCAGCGCGGCGGCTTGTAGCGCGTGTCCGCGCCGGCGAACCACGGGATATAGGAAAGGACGTAGACCAGGAGCGGCAGCAACACGAACGCCGAACCGAGCTTGAGGATCATCATCCACGCCGACTCGAATCGCCGGCCGGGTGCCGAGTCGGGGGGCGCGGACTCCCACGGCGGCGGCGGCGGAGCCGGCGGTTCAGGCTCGCTCCCGAACTCGCTCCAGGGCTCGTCCGGTTCGCGGGCCGTTTCGCCGGGGTCTTCGCCGGGGTCTTCGCCGGTTTCTTCGAGGGGCATCTCGCGCGGGGTCCAGCCGAAGCCGCTCTCGGCGGGGACCAGTCCGGCCGAGGCGGCCATCATCTCGTCGGCGATCGCGCGGCCGCGGCGGCGGCGATCCAGTTCCCACACCAGGCCCAGCACGATCAGGAACGGGATCACGAACATCGCCGACCATTTCGTTGCGAGGCCCAAGCCGATCGCGACCGCCGAGCCCAACCGCCACGGCCGCCACCCCGAATATCCCGGCCGCGTCCGCGCGCGATCCTCGATCAGCAGCCAGACCGCGAGCACGATGAAAAACGCCACGAAAACGTCCAGCATCGCGATGCGCGACTGAACGAAGAACAGTCCGTCCACCGCGACCAGCAACGCGCCGAGCGCCGCGATCCACGGCGAGCGAAACAGCCGCCGTCCGATCAGGTAGACCAGCAGAATCGTCGCCGTGCCGACCAGCGCCGCCGCTACGCGCCATCCGAACGAGTTGCAGCCGAAGATTCGCATGCCCGCCCCGATCAGCCATTTGCCGACGGGGGGATGCACCGCGAAGGCCGGCTCGAGCGCGATCTGCGCGCACCGGCCGGGCAGCTTCGCGCCTTCGGCGAGCTGAAAGTCCGAGCCGTGCCGCAACAGGCCGAGCGCGTTGACCGGGTAGTAGAACTCGTCGAGCGGGATCAGCGACTTCGGGACGTTCAGCCGAACGAAGCGGATGACGCCCGCAAAGATCGTGACGGCCGCGCCCAGAAGAAAGCCGAGGCCCCGAATCCGGGGCGCGACGGCGGGGCTGCGGTCGGTCTCCACGCGGCAGCAGTATACGAACGGGTTTCTGACGGAAGCACGAAAGAGGGAACACGGCTCGAGCCGACGAACGCATCGCCGGCCCGGTCACGGAGCCAGATCAGATGTTTGGAATACCGCTTTCCCGCACACAGGAATCCCTCTTTCCCGCGGGACTTGCTCCCTCTATCCCGCACTGTTGAGTCCCGTTGTCCTGGAATGACGCTGATCGGCGGCCGAGGTGCGGCCGCAGTTCTGCCCGACCTACGCGCCGTATTCACGAGGAGTTCGTGCGCACCACGATCGCTGGGCTTCATCCATCTGTGTCCGCATGACGCTCACGGGTGGCGGCGCGAAGGCCTTCACCTATCTTGAGCGAGAGCTGGGGGCGGTAGAAGGCCGGATGGCTAACGCCGTCAATTCCAACCAGCAACCACATGACCAGTGTCGGTAGCGAGTTAGACGTTACGCCGATGTCGCAGCGTAGTCAGCGCTGGGGGGGATCCGTAGTCCCATTTTAGGATCCTGTTGTGTTTCCCTTGAACAGGGTGGGATGTCGCTCAGGTTCGCCCCTCATGCGTCGATAGACGCCACGCCAGCGACGCGTTTCTGCGTGTGCGGCTCCTGGATGGAGGTTCCTTACGATGGTTGCTGTTTCTCGCCGTGTCCATTTCTTGCTCTTCGCGCTTTTGACCGCAGGGATCGTGTCCGCGCTGACGGCAGGGCCCGCGTTGGCGAGTGAGCCCCCAGAGGATCCTCCAATCGTGGTAGCGCGCTCCGAGTCCGCGAACTACTTCCATATGGAAGATGGGATCGTTAAGGGCGAGTTTCACACGGAAGCGGTGAACTACCGCGACTCTGACGGCGTTTGGCGTCCGATAAATTCCTCTCTTGTCCCCGACGGTTCCGGAGCGTGGAAGAACTTCGCGAATGATTTCGCCGCCCGATTTGCAGCTTCTGGCGCTTCACCTGACCTTGTTTCATTGTCGTGGCGCGGGGCGGTCATCCAGATGCGCTTGGTGGGTGGCCAGCCTGTCGTCGCGAGCGTGCAGGGCTCTGTGATCACGTATGCGGGCATTCTTCCCGGTGTGGATCTTTCATTCCGCGTGACGTCGAAGGGGATCGAAAAGTCGATCACGCTTCACGAGCGTCCTCTCACGGCACCTGTCTTTCGATTCGAGGTTCGCGCGGCTGGGTTAACGCGTGATGAGACGCCTGAGGGCCCTGTCTTCCTCAACGCTGACGGCGATGGCTGGGTTCTCCCGCCGGCGTGGATGGCCGACAATGGCCTGCAGGGTTCGTTCTCTTCCGATGTCGCCGTGTCGTTGGTGCCGGTCGAGACAGCCGGCGTTTACGATGTGACTGTGATGCCATCGTTGTCATGGCTGCAGGATCTCGGCAGGACGTATCCGGTGGTGATTGACCCGACGTTCTCGAAGTTTTCGAACACGGCGGGAGGGAACGGATACGGCGACACTTTTACTCAGAGTGATATCTCGACGTCGCAGCAGAACAGCACGGAGCTTCGCGCGGGTCGGACGCTCGCCGGTGTTCGGGCGCGTAGTTACATGAAGTTCGACGTGACGGCTTTGAGCGGCTATGCGCCGGCGAGCGCGGAGTTTTGGATCGACCAGTTTGACCAGGAGAATTGCGTTCCGCAGCAGCTTGACCTGGTGAAGATCAATTCGTCCTGGGCGTGGAATATTCGCTGGAGCGATCCTTGGCCGTCTTTGGATACGGCGAATCCGCTTGGAACGACTTCGAAGCCGGCTGCGACTGGTCCGTGTCCGCCTCGCCGGTACATGTTCGGCACTACCGCGAATCTCAACAACACGGTGATCGGCTGGGTGAACGGATCGATCGTCAACAACGGGATGGCGCTGTTCGGCGGCGACACGGCTCCGGTTGGCTCGACGTGGAAGCGCTTCTACTCGGCGGACATGGGCGTCAATCGGCCGACGCTTGTCGTGTATTACGCGTGGAAAGTTCCCTCGCTGGTGACGGTGAACCATCCAGACTCGTCGGTCTGGTATTCGAACGCGAATCCGTCGTTTAACTGGACTGCTTATGATCCGAACGGAATTCTCGGCTACTCGTATCTGCTTGGCAGTTCGACGGCCGAGGCGCCGACGACGACGCCGCTTGCCGATCAGAGTGTCTCGTATACGGGCAAGGCTGATGGGAACTGGTGGTTCCACCTGAGGTTCAAGAACAACGCTGCGGATCCTCTGTGGAGCATCAACTACTCGAAGCAGATTCGCATCGACACGGCGCCGCCGTCGATCCCGACGATCGCGTCTTCGTCGCATTCGACGACGCAGGCGTCCACCGAACATACGGTACGCGTGGACTGGAATGCGTCAACGGACCCTTGGCCGAGTGGCGGAACGGCTGCGGATAGCTCCGGGCTGCTTGACTATCGTTGGGCGTTTACGACCTCGTCCGCGGTGCCGACGGTATGGGACGGATTCAATGACGCGAATACGCGGTTCGCGACAAGGACGCTTGCCGATGGCCAATACTGGTTCCATGTTCAGGCACGCGACCGCGCCGTGCGCAACGACGGATCGACCGGCAACTGGAGCGGCGACCGTTCGTACGGCCCAATCACACTCGGCACACCATCAATCATCAAGACTGCGAGCCCGACTCTTGCCGGACGTGGTCAAGCGATCACCTACACGATCGATGTCTCAAATTCGATGAGCCAGCCGCTGGCGATACCCGTCGTCGATGATGTGATTCCCAGCGGACTCCTTTGGAGGAACACCACGATCCTGACCGCGTCGCCGGCGACGACCGGGACGCTACAGTCCTGCGCTGCGGCGGGTCTAACATGCGGCATCGACGAGGGCAACAAGTTTACTTCGGCGAACGTGATCGTGGCTGCCAATTCTAGCCGACGCTTCGTTTTCAACGTGATCGCCGCGGGCGCTCAGAGCGCCTGCGAGACGATTCGCAATACCGCTTCGGCGACGCCCGGGACGGGAAACTCCACGAACTTTGTCGATGTCGACGTGTGCGATACTGGCCTTGGCATTGAACGTTGGTGGACCTACGCGTCGGAGAATCTGGGGCCGGCATCGGCGGCGCGCGTGAACGTCGCCAATGGGAACCTTGTGATCCAGCAGGCTGATTCGACGCCGGTTCAAGCCCACGGCCGCCTCGCCTACAGTCTGAAGCGGACCTACAATTCGCAAGACATGGGGCTCGTCACCTTCCCAGGATCGATCGGTAAGGGCTGGCTGCTCGACGTCGCCGAGACCGGCGATCTGGTTGGAGGTGGCCTGTCGGCGCGTGGCCTTTCGGTCCCTTCGATCCAGTCGGTTGTTCAGCCGCTGGCTGTCACGTTGGTCGATCGGGACGGAACCCGTCACGTGTTTTCGCCACGTAGCGTCGCTCTGACGCCGTTTGAAGTGACGTCTGGGTCGTTGGATGTCTTGAAGCGAAAGGATCCGACGCCGATCAGCCTTCTCGGCGTCGTGAAAGTCTGCGCCGATGTCGCCTACGATGCGCCAAAGGGCGTCCATCTGAGTTTGTGGCGATACGTCGGCTTGAAGTCAGCCGCGGAGCAATGCAGTTCGATCGCCTCGGCCGTTGATCCGATCGTCCTTGGATTCGCAGCCGTGCGACCCGACCGTGTCCGCTACGAGTTCGCGGCAACCGGCCAACTTTTGAGCCTTGTCGATCCGGCAGGCGTCGAGTTGCGCTACGAGTATGACGCGTCTCCGATCACGATCACGTCGAGGCTCAAGACGGTCTTCGAGCCTGCGGCATGCGCCGACCCGTATGCGGCGGGCAATAAGTGTCGCGCCTTGAAGTTCACGTATGCCTCCGATCGCGTGACCGTCACCGACCCTGCCGGCCGGACGACGGAATACATCAGGAACGCATCGGAGCTGCTTGAGTTCGTCAAGACCAATGGCGTGCAGCTATTCGCCTACACCTATGGAACCTGCACCGGCCACGCCTCGCAGGTCTGTTCGGTCACCGACCCGCGTGGCAAGGTCACACGCTTTACGTACGCGATCCACGATGCGAACCGGCCCGACCGAGCGCGCGTAACCAAGATCAAAGACCGAAACGCCTCTGAGACGAACCTCATCTACGACTCTTCAACGCAGACGACCGTCAACTCGGGAACCGCGGCTCAGCAGAACCTGACCGTCAACACGTATAGCGAGATCGATTCTGCTGGACGCGTCAAGGTCGTCACCGAGGGTCCGGTCGCAACGCCGCTGCGCAGAGCGACCTATACGTGGGACGGCAGCAACGCCGCAAAGGACAATAGCTGCCGGGCCGACAACGTTCTCGACAACAATCTTTGCTCCGTTCACCGCGAAGCGTTGACTGGCTCGTCACCATCCGATGAGCACACCTTTACCTACAATCCAGAAGGCTCCCAGCTTCGGGACCGGCACGTTGGGCCGGCGAGCGAGGATCTCACCAACGGATATTCGACGCAATTCTGGACGTCGACCGGCGGCACCGCCTACAACGATATTCCCACTGGAGGCGGCACGGTTCCTGTCGCGTCGCGACCGTCTTCGTGGCTGTTCTACGTGATCGACCACACGCATTCGCTAACGGCTCGCGGCAACGCAGCCGGCGGCAGCTACGCCGCCTACATGACGACCTACACGCGCGACGCCGCTATCAGCGTGGCCCCCAACAAGGCGCTCGCGACTTCAGGTGCCTGCTCGACGACGGGTACAGCGACGGCGAACTCGGGAGTCCTGTGCGGTCAGACCAGTCCCGTCTTCGACGGTGCGACCGCCACGAAGTCGTGGTTCACGTATGACCAGTGGGGCCAGAAGGCCACGATGCGCACTCCGAAAGCCATCGCTGAGAACGCGCCCGCGCCGTCGAACTACACCTACACCTATTACACCGACTCAGATCTCGACTTGTCCGGCGGCGTCTCTGCGGGCGGCTGGCTCAAGGCCGTAGCCGATCCGACGGGCAAGTTCGTCGCCTTCGGCTACGATCGCGCCGGCAACGTGGTCCGCGAATGGGATCGCAACGCGACCGCCGGAAAAGCCCTGGCGCTGTTCCCTGGAACGGTGAGTGCCCCGCCTGCCAACGCGCCATATGCGCAGACGCTCTATGGATCGGCGCCGCCTGCTTCCGCGTTCGCATCGCCGGGACGCTACGTCTTGTCCAAGCAAGATGTGCTTGGCAACACGACGACCTTCACGCCAGACTCGAACGGGAACGTCCTTGCCGTACGGCCGCCGCGCGGCACACTCGCAGGCAACGACTCGTTCGACATCGTCAACATCTATGACGACAACGGCAACCTGACTTCGACGCAGACGCCGATGCAGCGCGCCGAGCAACCAGCGACGTCAACGACGTTCGGCTACAACCATCTCGACGTACGCATCCACACGACCGATGCTGACGGCAACATCACGCGCGAGATTCCAGACTCGATTGGCCGCATCACCGACCACCTGTTCACACGCGGCCCATGGTCAACCAGCCCGCCGGCACCATCAGGCTGCCGTCAATCGACGAGCGGTGACGCTCCGATCGCATCAGGGAAGATCCTCTGCTGGACGACCAACACCTACAATGGGCTCGACGAAGTCATCAGCAGCAAAGACGCTTCGCGAGCGGAGACGACGTTCACATACAACGCGATGCGGCGGCTGCAGCGTCGCGACGCGCCACGCAACGACGCCACCTATGCGACGCTGCGCACAGAGATGCTCTACGACCGGGACGGACGCGTGACGGAGGTTTGCCCCCCGAGCCACTTCGCTGCCGGCAACAGCTCGTGCATTACAAGCAACTACACGACGCACTCAGAATACGATGAAATTGGACGACTCAAGTCGCAGACTCAACGCCGCAACGCGCCGTCGGTGATGCTGCTCACAACCAGCTACCGCTACGACGCCGACGGCAACATCATCGGCGTGAAAGACCCCAACACCAATGGCGTCCCACGATCCAGCGAAGTCACCACCGTCCACGATCTCCTCGGCCGGCGCCAATCCTTGACAACGCCGCGCAAAGCTGGGGTTTCCAGCACCGATGAGTGGATCTATGACGCTGCCGGAAACGTGACCGCAGTCAAGCGACCCGGCGCCGTGGTCGCTGAACGCATCACCGCCTACCGATACGATGCCGCCAACCGGCTCGTTGAAACCGTCGCCGGCTCCAGCAGCACTGATGTCGGCTCCGCCGGCGTTACCGATAGCTACGGTGGTGGCAACATCCGAAGCATGCGCTTCTACGACGCCGACGGACACGTCGTTGCAGAACTCGAGCCCCGCGCCTTTATGCCCACCGTCACTCCGTATAATGCCGCCTACATGACCCGCACTGACTACGACGCAGACGGCCGGCCCGAAGCCACCTATTCGCCGCGCTACGCCACCGACGCGACCGACCTCAACTTGTCGGGCGCCCAGGGGGCACAATGCCCAATCCCAAGTGGCTCATCCTTGCCTGACGTCATCGCAAACGTACCCGCCTACCCCGCTGGCGTGGGCGTGTGCCGCACAACGACGACCTACTACCCATCGGGACGCAGCAAGAGCGTCACGCTTCCCGGTGGTGCAGCGCGTGTACTCGACTACACGTGGACCGAGGACGGCCTGCTCAAAAACATCGAAGGCCCCTCACCCGCCGCGTCCGGTGGACGCGTCAATCTTGAAAAATACGAGTACGACGCGAACGGGCGAACCACACGCGCCGCCGACGCGCGCGACGACGAACCGGGTATCGACCACGCGTCCAAGGCCACCTACTTCGCCGATGGACTCCTCAAAGAGGTCACCGGCGAGCCGGGACCCGCAGGAACGCATGTCACCAGCTTTACCTATGACGCCGACGGACGTCCGAAATCAGAAACCGATCCGGAAGGAAAGATCACCGAATCCGCCTACTACTCCGATGGGCTCCTTCGGTGGGCAGAAGACGGCCTCAACAACCGGACTAGCTACGAATACGACCACAACGGGAACGCGACCAAGGTCACTGCTCCGTCCACCGTGGCAGCCACGAACACGTTCTTCTGGGACAATCTCCTTGAGACGACGACCGCTCCCATCAAAGCCGACAACACGCTCAAGCGAGTCACGACCTACGACTACGACCTCGCAGGCCGCAAGACGATCCACGCGATCAAACGCGTCGACCAGAACAATGCAGCAACACCCGGTCGCACGCAGACCTTCACCTACTACGCCAGCGACCGTCTCGCAACCGAACTAGGAACCGGCTCCGGGACCGACCGGACCAAGACCTACCGATACGATGCCGCAGGCAACACCACGCTCCTTACCGAAACCGGTGCGGCGACGATGTCTGCAACCTGGTACGCCGACAATCTTCTTCGGACATGGACAACCGGCTCGCAAACCACGCTCTACGACTACGATGCGCTCGGTAACCGGACCGCGCGCGCCGACGATTGCGCCACCTGCAACAAAAAGACCACCTACGTCTACGGAGATGCCGGACTGCCCACCAGCATGACCGGCAATCTGCTGAGCGCCGGTAGTATCGCCTGGACCTACGATGTCGGCGGCCGTCCCAAGACCGAAACGAATCCGAACGGCATCAACCTCACCTACACCTACGCGAACGACGACACGTTGACGTCACTCAAAATCGAAAAGCCTGCCAGCACCACCAACACCTTCACCTACACCTACGACAAGAACTATCGCGTCAAAAGCCAAGCTTTCTCCGGACCCGGCTCGGGGGCTGGGACGCCGGTGACGGCCACGTTCTCTTATCTCTACGATGATGCTGGCCGCCTGGACTCCTATACCGACAACTCCGGAACGCAAGATGTCGCCTACGATGTCAACGGAAACCGGACCACATTCGGGAGTCTGAGCTGGACTTATAATGCCGATGATTCGATTGCGAGCGCGAAGATCCCGCTCGGCGGCCTTATCGGCACCATCGACCGTCCCTACAGCTACGATCCGTCCGGCCGTCTCCAAAACGACGGCTGCCAGACCAGCACGTATGACGCCTTCGATCGGCTCACCAGCACCGCAACCACCGCCGCACTCAACTGCCCAACCGGCAAACTGTTCGGCAGCTACACCTACGACGCCCTCGACCGGCAACTCGCCAACCCGAAAGACACCGCCGGATCGGCAATCTACGACGGAAACACTCAAGCGCTGCTCGCCGGCGCCAACAACGCCACCTACCTGCTGGGCCCATCAGGCGAACCCAAAGGCGTCGCCGCAAGCGCCACGCTCACGCAATACCTCCACCCCGACGGCCAAGGCAACGTCGGCATGACCTCAAACACCACCGGCGGGATCGCATGCACATCCCGCTTCGATCCCTACGGCAACGCCGAACCTAACGACAGCATCCTTGGAGGCGCCGCAGCCGCCTGCAACACCGGAACCTCAACCTCCGAAATATTTTGGCGTATGACCCGCCAAGACGGCGCGAGCGGCACCTACCAGTTCGGAGCGCGAACCTACGATCCCGCCACTGCCACATTCCTCCAGACCGACACCTACCGAGCCGCTAACAACGGCGAAGACCTCTCCGTCGGCACCGACCCCCTCACCAGAAACACTTACAGCTACGTCAACGGCGACCCCATCAACCTCATCGACCCCTCAGGCCACCGAGCAGTATCCAACGACTCGAATGGCCAGAGCGACGAACAAGTAGCCGCGACGATGCGGCGCATGGCAAACCGCCAACGCTACCTAGGAAGCCAAGGCATTCCGTCGGACTACGACTCTTGGACGCTGGAAAAGAAGAAGGTGTTTCACGCTAAACGTACCAACGTGAAGCTAACCTGCGTGTGGTGCATGAGCGAGATCGACAAGGATATTGACAAGGGTCTTCATTCCCTCCCCGTGGTGGCACAGGTTAAGGATGCATTCGACTCCGCTCTTCGTGGCGACGGCTGGGATGCAGCCGATGCGATCAACGAACTCAATCCGTTCGCGATTGCAATCAAAGAGGTAGAGGCATGCGGCGACGCCTCCGGCAGAGGAGCCACGGGCCAAGCCGTTGGCCACTGCGCTCTTGCGGTTGCAAACGCTGTGGCAGGATTAGCCGGTCCAAAAATATCGGGTCGCGCCGGCGCTCCTTCTCGGGGCGCGTCGCAAGGTGCCGGGAGCCTCGGGGACGACGTCGTTCAATCCGCCGGCGGCGTCTTCGCGCACGGCTACAGATATCACCCAAGAATCCGGGCACGCGGTGTTCAGGATCCCGTCGGCCACAACTTCCCCTACTCGTTCGATGACATGATCCTTCGCACCAGTTCTATCCGGCAGGCCGATGGCTCGCTCCTCTTTAGGCTCGCAGGGTCGGTCAACGGCAAGGATGGCTTCTTCGAGATAGCTGTCAATCCTGACACGAGATCCATCTTCCATCGCGCGTGGGTGGGGGGATGACATGCGCTACTTGACGCTCGCCGCTGATTACACGCAGTCCGCCCTTCGGGACGATCACCTCGGGGCGGTTGTGCCCGAGGAAGTCGGCCTCGCAGGGGAGCTTGGTGACCGTATCCGCGACTGGAATACTCGGTATCGCGGGATCATTCCGCTAAGTCCCGAGCAGAGAGCAGAGGCACCCGCAGTTGGGGTAATCGAGGAACTGGACCAGGAGGGCCTCTCGCTCGCCCGTGAGATCGCTGAATCGCAGCCCGATCTTAAAGTTAGGTACTACAGCGAAGGGCATCTGCGGTACGTCCCGTGATATCCTGCTGCCCGGTGTGGAACGACGTTACGGGCGCCGGCAGTATCGCCTGGACCTACGATGTCGGCGGCCGTCCCAAGACCGAAACGAATCCGAACGGCATCAACCTCACCTACACCTACGCGAATGACGACACGTTGACGTCACTCAAAATCGAAAAGCCTGCCAGCACGACAAACACCTTCACCTACACCTACGACAAGAACTATCGCGTCAAGAGCCAAGCATTCTCCGGACCCGGCTCGGGAGCTGGGACGCCGCTGACGGCCACGTTCTCGTATCTCTACGACGACGCTGGCCGCTTGGACTCCTATACCGACAACTCTGGAACGCAAGATGTCGCCTACGATGTCAACGGAAACCGGACCACATTCGGGAGTCTGAGCTGGACTTATAATGCCGATGATTCGATTGCGAGCGCGAAGATCCCGCTCGGGGGCCTTGTCGGCACGATCGACCGTCCCTACAGCTACGATCCGTCTGGCCGCCTCCAAAACGACGGCTGCCAGACCAGCACGTATGACGCCTTCGATCGGCTGACCAGCACCGCAACCACCGCCGCGCTCAACTGCCCAACCGGCAAACTGTTCGGCACCTACACCTACGACGCCCTCGACCGGCAACTCGCCAACCCGAAAGACACCGCCGGATCGGCAATCTACGACGGAAACACCCAAGCGCTGCTCGCCGGCGCCAACAACGCCACCTACCTGCTGGGTCCGTCAGGCGAACCCAAAGGTGTCGCCGCAAGCGCCACACTCACGCAATACCTCCATCCCGACGGCCAAGGCAGCGTCGGGATGACCTCAAACACCACGGGCGGGATCGCATGCACCTCCCGCTTCGATCCCTACGGCAACGCCGAACCCAACGACAGCATCCTCGGCGGCGCCGCAGCCGCCTGCAACACCGGAACCTCAACCTCCGAAATATTCTGGCGCACCACCCGCCAAGACGGCGCCAGCGGCACCTACCAGTTCGGAGCACGAACCTACGATCCCGCCACCGCCACATTCCTCCAAACCGACACCTACCGAGCCGCCAACAACGGCGAAGACCTCTCCGTCGGCACCGACCCGCTCACCAGAAACACCTACAGCTACGTCAACGGCGACCCCATCAACCTCATCGACCCCTCAGGCCACCGAGCCGTGTCAAACGACTCGAATGGCCAGAGCGACGAACAAGTAGCCGCATCAATGCGACGCATGGCTTCACGCAGGTCCGCAGTCAACAGCGGCGGTCAACGAGTCTATCTGCCCTCGGACTATGAAACCTTCACCCCCCGGCAGAAAAATGCGTGGACAAGAGCCAACCTCACCAGCAGCGTTTCGCTAACCGACGACTGCTGGATGTGCATGGCTACAATGAGTGACGCCGGCAAAGGTGTCGCGAACGTCTCCACCGGCATTACCAACGGGCTCAGCACCTTCGCAGAAGGCACGGTCAATCTGACAATCACCTTTTCACCGATCGGCCTAATCATGGGCGACAAGGCCCCAAAGCTGCGCATCCCCAAACTCGACTGCCCGTTCAAAGAAAACGGCGGAAACATCTCCTGCGGCATCGGAAACGTCGTCGGACAGGTCGCACCAGCTGTGCTCGCCCCAGCAATCGCCGCACGCTTCGCGGCCGCGGTATCAGAGCCGGCATCCCTCATCGGAACTTCGTACGGCAAGATGGGAACGGTGGTTTCGAACCCTGGCATCACAATTAAGGGGTTCCAAGGATCGGTGCAACCAGGGCATGCGATCAACCGGATCATCGAGCGGGGCGTCACGCCCCAAAGACTTCTGGATGCCCTTCGGAATCCGCGAGCCGTACTCCAGCAAGCTGGCAACCGATTCCTGTACCTTACGGACGACGCTGCAATGGTCATGACTGGCGATGGACAGGTCGTCACTGCTTGGACGCGGAACGAGTTCTTGCCACGTATGATGCGGATTCTCCGTGATGCAGGGGGAACGCCGTGAACGGCGGTCGCGAAGGGTTTCTCCTTCGGTACGCCGCTCTAAAGGGTCGCCTCGAACGCCTCCTTTATGACTACGATCCCGAGGGTATGGGTTCCACGGTGGCGGCACCCTTGGATGAGTACAGCGATGTCGCGACAACGCTCATCCGTGCGCTCCGTGATCACGACACCGAGGCTCCTTTGTCTGTAGCAATCTATGAGATCGTCCCCGGGGCGACGAATGAGCTTGTGACGGAGATCGAGAGAGCATGGGCGGATTCGCAGAGGGGTTGACGCGGGCCAATGGCGAAGGCGAAGGTTCAAGGAGCGCGGCTTCGGCTGAGATTGACGCTCGTCAGCCCTTGCGGTGGTGCTGGTGAGCGTCTGGGACTGCCCCCGGCGTGGTTGACTCCTGAAGTGTGAGGATGACGGTCCTCACCGCAGGTGGTCAGTATGCCGAAAGCGTTTCCTGACGAGTTCCGCCGCGATGTGATCGCGGTTGCTCGGCGTGGCGCGGCGCGGGTCTCGCAGATCCGTGTATAGAAAGGCCATGGCCGGCTCGCTGACGATCGTCGCTACGCCTATCGGGAACTTGGGGGACTTGTCCCCCCGGGCCGCGGCGGCGCTGGCCGAGGCGGATCTGATTGCCTGCGAGGACACGCGCGTGACGCGCAAGCTGCTCACGCGCGTCGCGGGCTCGACGCCGATGATCTCCTACCGCGCGGCCAACGAAACCAACAAGTCCGCCGAGCTGGCGGACCGGATCGAGGCCGGCGCGAACGTCGCGCTGGTGACCGACGCGGGCACGCCCGGCGTGTCGGATCCCGGTCATCGGCTGGTGGACGCCTGCGTGCAGCGCGGGATCGCGATCAACGTCGTGCCCGGCCCGTCGGCGGCGGTGGCGGCGCTGGTCGCGTCGGGCTTGCCGACCGCACGGTTCGTCTTCGAAGGCTTCCTGCCGTCCACGCGCACGGCGCGTCGCAAGCGGCTGGAGGCGCTTGCGCCGGAAGAGCGGACGATGGTGCTCTTCGAGGCGCCGCACCGGTTGAAGGCGACGCTGGCCGACATGGCCGAGGTGCTCGGGGACCGTCGCGTCGCGATGGCACGCGAGATGACCAAGATCCACGAGGAGTTCGTGCGCACCACGATCGCCGGGTTGCAGAAGCGGATCGCCGAGCGCGGCGTCAAGGGGGAGATCACGCTGGTGATCGAAGGAGCGCCCGCGCCGGCCGAGCCGGGTCAGCTCTTCGACGACGCCGACCTGGTCGAGATGGTGCGCGCCCGCATCGGCGCCGGCGCCTCGCGGCGGGACGCGATCGACTTCGTCGCCGACGAAACCGGCGTGGCGCGCCGGCGGATCTACCAAGCGACGATCGACGCCGCGGTCTAGAAACGCTTCAGCTCGGCCAGGCAGGTGCCGCACACCTGATGCTCGCGGAACTGGCGGAGACTATCGAGCTGGCCGCAGAAGGTGCAGTTGTTGCGGCGCTTGGAAAGGATGATGCGGTCCTCTTCGACGCTGATATCGACATGGTCGCCTTCGCGGATGTCGAAGGACTTGCGAAGCTCGGCGGGCAGCACGATGCGTCCAAGATCGTCGACCTTGCGCGATACTCCCGTCGTTCGCATCCGGCCCTCCACTATGATTCAGTCCCGCAATCTTGGACTCGCGGGCAGGGCCCGGTCAAAGTCGGTCAAAGTCGGGAGCGGCAGTGGGCGAAACCTTTTACATCACGACGCCGATCTACTACGTCAACGACGTGCCCCATATCGGGCACGCCTATACGACGGTCGCGGCCGACGTCGCCGCGCGCTATCACCGGCTCAAGGGCGAAGACACCTATTTTTTGACCGGAACCGACGAGCACGGCGGCAAGGTCGCCGCGACCGCGGCCGCCAACGACATGGACCCGCATGCCTGGACCGACCATATCTCGCAGCGTTTCCGCGAAGTCTGGCCGCGCCTCGATATCGCCAACGACGACTTCATCCGCACCACCGAAGAGCGCCACATCAAGCCGGTGCAGGCCTTCCTGCAGCACCTCTACGACAAGGGCGAGATCTACGAGGGCGAATACGAAGGCCCCTACTGCCAGTCGTGCGAAGCGTTCTATAAGGATTCCGAGTTGGTGGACGGCGGGTGCCCGGTCCACAAGCGACCGGTCGAGCGGCTCAAGGAGCGGAACTACTTCTTCCGGCTGTCCGCGCAGGCCGACTGGCTGCTGAACGAGTACTACGCGCGCACGCCGTGTCCGGTCCAGCCCGAGTC
>Ga0214472_10001474_pt1 | contig 26279 bp, 25 predicted proteins | sample RVTome_6_FD_207662 | JGI IMG/M metagenome (GOLD analysis project Ga0214472, IMG submission 207662) | Soil microbial communities from uranium-contaminated site in the Upper Colorado River Basin, Wyoming, United States - RVT140D175 | ecosystem: Environmental > Terrestrial > Soil > Contaminated >...
AGGCGGTGCGTATGGACTGCGTCAGGACGGTGCGTATCTACAGTCTCACGACGATGCGAAGATACGCCGATACGACGTCACGCCGTGACCCAGGGCGGCGAGGGCGATCGACTGATCTAGCGAAATTCCGATGCGACCGAGCGGAAGGTTAAGTCGCTGCTTAAGTATGCGCACCGACCAGGGTGCCCACCGGTCGGTGCGCGACGACGTTTCGTCGTTAAGTCGTTATCGTGCAATGGCTTAGCGCCGAACCGAATATTAGACATAACGTCTATTGTGCGACGTAACGGCCCCCCGGAACCAACGACTTGCGCGACGGCGTTGCGACGTTTCGGCGTGTTTCGGCTCGTCGTTTCGTCGGCAAGTCGTTGCGTGCCAGGGTGTTGCGACGGAATCCGGGAGGGCATAGGGGGTGCGAGCCACCGGAGACCTCGCTAGATGACTCCCCCGAGAGATGAAAAAATCGCCCACGCGACCATTTTTACAATTGACATCCGCGATTGCGGGGCTATGGTGGCGGCATGTTCGTAGTCCTACCCGGAGAAAAATGGAAATCCTTCCCCCGCATCTATCTTCTGCCCCGAAAAGCGCGGAGGGCGGTGCGTGCCAGGCCGGAGGCGTTCCCGGGGGTAGCGGCGGCCTCGGGGCTTGAGGTATCGTCAACGGGCAGGGCCAGGGCCTCTGGCGAGCTTCTACCCACCTTCCTGCGCGCAGGATACGCCGTCACGGCCTTCCACGGCATAGACGTCCCCCTCCAGCGGGCGGTCGCCATCTGTTTCGTCCCCCTGCCCCGCGGAAAGAACCACGACGCGTTCGTGGTGTGGCCGAAAAACGGGGACCCGGCGGATGTCCGCATGGAAAATCTTGAATGGGTCCTCCCGGCTGGCAAAGTCGCGGCAGAGGTCGACGAGGAGTAGCAGACCCGCTCGGAAGGAAAAGTCCGGGAAACGGGTGGGGAGGGCCGGACCAGACCCGCCAGGAACCCCCAGAAGGTAGCAAAAAAGAAGGTCTGAAGCGGGGCAAGAAGACTTTAGCCAAGACAGAAGATATGACTATCAGTCCTGTCTATAATCTTTTTATTTTTATTGATGTATGATAAGTTCTTCTTGGATCGCTTCAGACCTTCTTTTTTGCTTGCCTCCGACGGTTCCCAACGGATCTGGTCCTGCCGATCGGCCTCGATTGTCCCCCCGACCGTCCGGCGTCCTGATACTTTTTTCTGAAAGATTGTGAGCCTCGCTTGATTTGCCTATCCGTCCTGCCGAATGATATCGATGAAACATCTCTGCTCTTACAACGGGGTGACCCAGAATTCTTGCCCGACCTCTGTCCACGGTCGTAAATACGGAGCCTCTTACAAGGCCCAGATCGCCCGGGGGGGTCGGACCTGGTATCTCGGAACCTACAAGTCGATGGACGCGGCGGCCTACGTCTATGATGCGGCAGCCCGGAGGCTGGAACCGTGGTCGGACCGGGGCACCAAGCTCAATTTTCCGGCCGAGTTCGAGCCCGCCTCGAAGCTCGCCGCCCTTGAGCTTCGAGACTACCAGGCCCACATCGATGACGCTCTGGCCTACCTCCGGGCCTCTTTTCCTGGCCGGGAGGAGGCCGCCCGCTTGCAGGCTACCTGCGTCGCCCCCCAGGAGGGTGTCGATCTGCTGCTCAGCCGCCTGGATAGCAGCGAGGCTGAGCACAAGAATTCTGCAAAGGTCATGGCATCTCTGAAGCACCACATCATCCAAGAACTACGCCGTTTCGAGGACGCCCTCAAGGAAGCCAAGGTCCTTTCCGATTTTTACAAGGCGCAGGTCTCCGAGCGGGACGCCAAGATCGAAGCCCTTGAGTCAAAGCTCGACCTGAAAGAGCATGCGGCCAGCATCCCGGAGGTTTTGACCTTCAAACCCATCAAGAAGGCTTTGCCCACGTCGGCCTCTTTCGAGAGCTAAATCTTTCACTTTTCAACCTCCTCTTTTCATGAGCACTATTCCCTACATAGAAACTACCGAAGTCCTGGTCGACTACCTCGTGTCCAGCCTCAAGCCCGAATCCGGCAAGCCGTTAAGTCGTGACGACGCGATGTCGATCCTTCGTGCCATCGCGAACGGGATCGAGGACGGAGAATCGGTCAGCTACATCGCCGAGGTCATCCTTGGCGGTATTCCGGAAGACGCCGTCAGGGTCTGCCTGCCGGTCGTGTCCATCATGCTCGGCCACCCACTCCCCAACCGCGGGGCTCCCGTGGCACCGGCAGACGTCACGCCGTCACGCCCTGACGCCGTCACGCCGACGCATGGGACGTTCGATGTTCCCCCTGTCACGTTCTCGCGACCTGTCGTCACGCCGTCACGCCCTGACGACGAGCAAACGATCCTGGATGCGATAGACCGGCTGAAGGCGGAGTTGGGTTCAATTCCAGTGGAGGTTGCCCTTCTACGGAAGTCCATGGAGTTTACCCTCCCGACTGAGATTGCTCGGTTAAAAGAGTCCATAAAGGTTACCCTTCCGAGCGAGATTACCCGTCTAAAGAAGTCCATCCAAGTTACCCTTCCGAACGAGATACGCCAACTTCGAGACCGTCGGTCGACAATCTCCAGCGAGATACTCCGGCTTCAAGACTTGTTGTCGACATTGCGTGCGGAGTTGACACCGAAACAGGTTGACGGTATCAAGCGGGTGCGGGGTAAGGCCAGGGCAAAACCTTACTACCACTTCGGGCAGTTCACCCCGAATGCGCGGAAGGCGCTGATCAAGCGCGCCGCCGGAGACCTGGAGTTGGTGGGAGCGCAGGCTCCAAACGAGGGACCCCGCGGATTGGCTAACAAGTATGCCCGCTTGCGGTTCAATGTGGAGACGATCGCGTGGCAACTCCAGTTCGACATCGAGCGCGGGGCTACGGCGAGCATGCTGAAGGAAGACAATCCCGCGTATTCGCGGGGCGGAATCCAGGACGCGATCAAGATTGTCGACCGGGCCATCGAGATTGCCATGAGCGAGGCCAGCGAGGTTCTTCTTCAGGTTCCAACCGGACCCGGCGTCCGTATCCAAAAGTCGAATACCGACGCAAACGTCGCGCATACGCCAATTGACGCGCCGCAACAACCGGCTATCTTGCAGCCATGATTGACGAGACTCACATCGCCGCGGCCACTGCACTGCTATCGATCGTATGCGCCTGGTCTGTGGCTCGTCGCAGTGCCAAGCGCCTGCGTCTGGCCCGCATCGAAAGCATTCGGATCACCCGGGAGCTTGAGATTGCGAACCATCGATACGCCGACCTCCTCAAACTGACCGAGACGTTCGCTCGGGCCGGCAACTACTGCGACTAATCGGACACCATCCATGAACACTGAGACATTTTCCACCGGCGCTATTTCCGGGCTCTATAGAGAGCCAGACATCCTGTCGGACCCTTTCTATGTCCGCGGATGGATCGGCGTCGATCTGGACGGGACGCTTGCCGAGTATTCGGGCTGGGTCTCGCCGTGGCACGTGGGAGAACCAATTCCGTTGATGGTCAACCGGGTAAAAAAGTGGCTCGTCTCCGGTAGAGACGTCCGGATCATGACCGCGAGAGTGAGCCGTCCCGCGACGGAAGCCACCGGGCAGTCGGTAGCACAATTGGAGGAGCCCATAAAAAAGTGGTGCGTCGAGGTTTTTGGAGTCGAGCTTCCGGTCACGAGCGAGAAGGACATTCACATGGCGGTCCTGTATGACGACCGGTGTGTCAGGATAGAATCGAATACGGGGCGGGTTAGCTGAGATGCGGCGGGTAATATACGTCGCACTCGGCCGATACGGGGACATTATCAACATACTCCCGGTTGTCAGACAAGCTTCTATCGAGGCGGGCCACCCGATCAAGCTGGTCGTATCGGAGCGATTCGCCCGGCTAGTCGACGGATGCAGCTACGTCGAACCGTTGTTCTACCGCGGGAACTTCGACGAGCTGGGACAGGCATTGCAATGGGCGTCGCAGAATCACGGTAGATACGAAGTGCTGGCCGCCCAGGTATATGGAGAGGGTCCGCACTGGGACGTCCGCACTCCGTGCTTCCTGAAAGACGCGTGGCTTCGAGCCGGGGCCTTTTCTCATCAGTGGGGGTCTCTACCTCTCGTGTTTGATCGCCGGTCCCCCGAGCGGGAGGAGGCACTTCGATCTGCCTCGTTTCCCGCTGGAAACAAGCCCGTCGTTCTGACTTCTCTAAGCGGGCACTCCTCGCCGTTCTCGCACCGCGAGCATATCGTGAAGATGCTTCGGGATCGATTGTCCGGATTCCACGTCCTGGACATGACCGACATCCCGGTTCATCGGCTCTACGATTTGCTCGGGCTGATCGACCACGCCCACTGTCTTATCACCGTGGACACGGCCACGATGCACTTGTCGAACGCGTCCGCGACTCCGACCATTGCGCTTACGTCCTCGGGACCGTCCCGCTGGTATGAGTCACTTCGCATGCCCCACCACGTGGCCCGGTTCAAGTATACGGAATTTCCCGCCTGCCAGGATCGCCTAGTTCAGGCTGTGGTGGACGCTCGCAACCCGTCCCGGCACCCTCGAATCCACCACGTAGTCTCGAAGTTCGACACTCAGAATCTCGACACTCAGAGGCGCAACGGGTTTGCCCGGTCGACGTGGAATCGGGAGAATTCGCTGAGCGGGGGCGTTTGGAACCTGCACGATATCTCGGATTCGAACCTCCCCCGGATAGAAGACGGCATGCCGTGTGTCCGGGATCTGATTACGAAAGGATTCCGGGCCGCGAACGATGACGACGTAATCGCAATCAGCAACTCTGACGTGTCGTTCATGTCCGGAATCACCGGGCAGATTTTCGACTTGACCCAGCGCAACGGCGCAGTCTATGCCCACCGGTGGGATTTTCAGCCCGAAAAATTCCCCGCGGCCGCTCTCAACTATGAGAGCCAGCTCGGCCCCGCAAAATGGTATCCTGGATGCGACTTCTTCGCGTTTCGAAAATCGTGGTGGCTGACGCACGGGAAAAAGTTTCCGGACATGATTCTCGGGCGTGAGTTTTGGGACCTGATCATGGCGACGCTCATAAAGCTCACCAAGGGTGCCGAGATACATCAGGCGATCTACCACGAGAAGCATCCGAGTTTTTGGGAGCGCCCCGGCGTCCGTGCTAAAAACCCGGGTAACCGGTGCAACCGGGCTCTCGCGGAGAAGTTCTTCAAAGAGCACGGCGGGAGCTGGGACAGTTGGAAGCACGCGAATCTATGAACACAATCTCGAAGGGCATGCTCGAAAAGTATCTGCTGGAGTCCGTGTTCAATGTCACGGACGTGCGAGATCGCATGATTCTAGACGTGGCCGCTCTGGTGCACGAGGACGACTGGACGGGAGCGGGCTCATTCTATGGAGCCTGGGTTCGAAAGAATAAGGACAAGAATTTCCCAGACCCGAAGAACAAAGACGGAGTCGTCGCGATAGTCACTCAGCTTTTTCACTGGTGCCTCAACAACAAGAGATACTGGCTGGCGGCCCGGCTACTGTGGCATGAGAATCAGTTTGACGCCCGGCCGCACTTTACGCGAATGGTCTTCGATGCCTGGACAAACAATGCCGCCGTCATGCTGATGGGGTCGGCCTCCGCGTCCAAATCGTATTCGTCGGGCGTGTGGCTGCTTCTGGATTGGCTTCGGGACCCCGACTACACGTGCGTGAAAGTTCTGGGTCCGTCGGAGCAGCACCTTGCGGACAACCTGTTCACGCACCTCGTCAACCTCCATCAGTCGGCCTCGATACCCCTGCCGGGCGAGACGGGCGACCTATTCATCGGCATGGACCGCCGAAATCGATTCGGGTCTATCTCGGGCGTAGTCGTCCCGGTCGGAAAGAAATCGGCCGGCCGGCTACAGGGATCGAAAGCCGGAAACAAGAAGCGCAAAGTCCCGCACCCCGAATTCGGGATAACCGGTCGGCTTCGCGTGTTCATGGACGAGTCGGAAAAGATCCCGTCCGGAATCTGGAAAGACGTAGACAACATATTTTCCAATCTCACCGGGACAGAGGTATTCAAGATTGGCTGCGCCTACAACCCGGAGGATGTGAACGGTCCCAGTGGCGTTCGAAGCGAGCCTCCCGACGGGTGGATAAACTTCGACATAGACCAGGATGAAAAGTGGATGTCCCGTCGCGGGTGGTGGACGGTCCGTCTCGACGGATTCAAGGGGGAGAATGTCCAGGAGAACGAAATCATTTTCCCGGGCCTACAGACCCGGGAAGGTATTGACCGGCTCATCGAAAACGCCGGCGGCTTCAATTCCCCCGGGTATTACACGATGGCGCGCGCGGCGTTTCCGCCCACGGTCTCCGCGCTGACGGTTATCACGCAGCAAGAGATCGATTCAGCGGTCGGGAACTTCGTGTTCCTGTCCAAGACCCGGCCGGTGAGCGCCTGCGATTTGGCGCTCGAAGGCGGGGACGCGGCCCCGTTCGCGGTAGGAGAATTCGGGTATGCGATAGGCTACAAAACTCGGCCTACCCTCCGGGATCCGAACGGCGTTTTTGTTCAGTTCAAGAACATGGCCGGCGAACAGGTTGCCAGACCGGCGCTTCAGATCAATGCGATGTTCAAGCTTGACCGCGGGGACTCCGTCGCGATGAGCACGAATCTCCGGGACCTCAACCAGAAAATTGGAGTAGAGCCGGAGTGGTTCGCGATGGATCGCACCGGTGTCGGGCAGGGAACTTTCGACATCCTCTCGAACTTTTGGTCCCCCTCGGTCATCGGCGTCAATTACATGGGCGCCGCCTCGGACACTAAAATCCTCGAAGAGGACACCAAGACGTGCAAAGAGGAATATGATCGACTCTGTTCCGAACTCTGGTTCGCCCTGAAGAAGTGGCTGCGTTTCGGCATGGTGATGTTCAGCCCGTCGATGAATCTCGAAACGCTATCCGCCCAGCTCACGGGCCGTCGATATCACCCTCTGAAAGTCAACCGCGTGGAGTCGAAGAAAGACTACAAGGCCCGCAACGCCGGGAAGTCACCGGACGAGGCCGATACGATCACCCTGGCAGTCCACGCGGTCCGCAAGGCCAGCGGGGAGGTTCCGAGTATGAAGACCTCGGTCGGATCCGACCGGGCTCCGTCTTCGCACGGGTTTTCTACAGCTACCCGGTCGTATTCCTACACGGACCCGACGAATCGTGTAGAGCGTGGCATTGACTGACTACGTCGACGAGCTATATTACGTCAGCATGAAGATTCCAAGGATTCCAGGACCCGGAGGTTTTAGCGGAAAAGATTGGGGAACCTCAAACGACGCGGGCAAAGGCTCGGCGCCGCGGAATGTCTCGGACAAATTCAAGGCTAACTTTGACAATATCAAAGGCCGCGGCAATGGGCCGCGAGCGTGCCATACGCGCATTGTCTACACGGCCGGGCGAAAGCTCGTCTATGTCGATGGGACCCTTCAAAACGACTTTCCGGAGCTTACCGGGTGACCAAAGCCGGAGCTGTGGACCCGAGGCGCTGGAGAAAAGTATCGGGTCACCAATTTCAAGATGCCACTCAAATACGGAAAAAGCGATAAGACTCGATCTGAGAACATACGCCGCGAGGTCAAAGCGGGCAAGAACCCGAAGAAGGCTGCCGCGATCGCGTATCAGATTCAGCGAGATTTGATCGGCAAGAAAAAGTGAATCTATGCGCGGCAGTTCAGCGGAAGAACTCCGGTGGCCTAAGCCGGCAGTCGGCGGTTCAAATCCGCCCCGCGCACCCATTTCGATGTCATTGCCCACAATAAACCCCCACGTCTGGCCCGAGACCGGATGGGAATTCGTCGACTCCGGCGGAATCGTCCACACCGGTAGCGGGTTCGAGGACCTCGTCAGCAATCTTCGGGATTTTCGCCTTCGTATTGGGCAGCCCGCTGGCCAGCCTACGGACGAAGTGACGGCACAAATCTGTGCGAAGAATCCCGGGGCTTGCCGTTTCGACCGCGGACCCGTCAAAGCTAAGGCTGCAATGGTCGGAAAGTTCGCTTCTCGGGTCGTTCAGTGGATGATGAAGACTCAGAGAGCGTTCTCCTCAACGAACCACAAGCTGGTTGACAAAGAGGAAGCCAATCGCCGGGCGGGCATATGCGTAAAATGTCCCCGCAATACGAGCTGGAGATCCGGATGTGCCGGATGCGACCAATCCTCCGTCAGGGTCGGGCTCGCAATCAGAGGGGGACAGGAATCAAAGCTCTCGGGCCGCCTAATGGGATGCGAGATACTGGCGGAGGATACCCGAACATCCGTGTTCCTCCCGCTGAAAGCCGTCGCAAATCCCGACCTACCAGAAAACTGCTGGAGAAAAGCACCGTGAGAGTCACCTGGGGCTCAGTTCCCCGGCTCGTAACCGCGCTTTGTCGCGCCATTCTTCACCGATTGCGCGGACGGCCCCTGTTCGTGAGCGACCTGGAGCTGTCCGAGAGGATAGAGACCTGCAACCGGTGCCCGATTCTTGACCCAGATAGCCGTCAGTGCCGGGCGTGCGATTGTTTCGTCGATCTAAAGGCTACCCTATCGACTGAGAAGTGTCCGAGAAGCCGATGGCCGAGGCTGAAAAACCGCTGGCGATCAGACAAATAGACCGTTGACGGATTGCGAGTGCCAGCTACCTTGGGAGTATAACTAGCATGGACGAAAATCCCTATAATTCAGGCGACGGAACGAACAATCCCGACTTGAGTCGATCACTCAAGCCTCGCCGACGCGCTATATCGGATGACGGCCAGCTCAAAGAGCTGATCACGTCCCTGGAACAGGAGAATCGAGAGAGGAATACGCGTAACGCCCGGATCATGGCGAAGTATAACGCGGAGAAGCCCTACAAGGACCGAGAGCTTACGGAAGCCGGGCTCGACTGGCGCTCCAATTTCTCCACCCAACCCCTTTCGACCCTCATCGATCGCGTCGCACCTCGGTTTGCGAGGGTCGTTCAGTCGGCTCGCTACCTCACGGCCGCCAAATTCCCCGCGCACATTGCGGGCGCCGACGACAAGACCGAAACTTTTCGTAAAGAGGTCACGTCTCTGTTTCGGTCCCGGGACGGATGGAAGTCGCTAATCTCCGAGATCGCCCAGGAGAACTCTTTGTTCGGATACACGCTCGCCGGATTCACGGATGAAAAGGCTTGGTTCCCCCGGCATTTCCGTCAGGATGAATTCTACGTCCCAGGAGGGACAAAACAGAGCATTTCCGCGTGCCCGATGGTAGTCCTTCGGGAGACATTGCTCCCCCACGAGCTTTTTGAGCTGATCGAAGACTACGAGGCCGCTGAGGCCGCGGGTTGGGAGATAGAAAACGCGATAGACGCTGTCAACAAGGCGATGCCGGACGATGTCCGGGGCCGTATCGCGACCGACGAGCGCAAATATGAGGACATGGTTCGCGAAACGAACTTGTATGCCTCGTTCGCCAAGGGCGCGAAGGTAATCGTCATCTATCACGCGTTCGTTACCGAGGTCACAGGCCAGGTATCCCATTACATCGTCGACGGTCGGAGCTGGAAACGGCTTTTCGGCCGGGAGGACCAGTTTGACAGCATGAAGGACCTCGGCGCCTTCTTCAGCTTTCAACAGGCCAACGGAAAGCTACAGGCTTCGAAGGGAATCGGACGCACAGTCTATGCCATGGCCGGGATCATTGACCGATCCCGTAACGAGGTAGTCGATCGGTTCCAAATGTCGGGCAAGGTCATCGTTCAGGGACCCGAAAAAGAGCTTCGGCGATTCAGCATGTCCGTCATCGGATCCGCCATCGTGATTTCCGACAGCTTCGAGGTCACCCAGCACAAGATCGAGAGCGGCGTCGAGGCTTTTATCGGTCTCGACAACTGGGTTCTCCGTCTGATGGACGAGATTGCCGGAAGCGTGTCCCCGGCGCAAGTCGCCGACCAGATCCAGGGTGAGAGGCCGACGAACGGCCAGATCAATTTGATCGCGGACCTCAACAACGAGGGAAAAGACACAAAAATCGAGCGGTTCGTCACGCAACTGGCCGACTTATTTTCGACCATGCAGCGACGTGCGTATGACTCCGGAGTCATCGACCAGGATGCGCGCGATTCACGAGCCCGGTGCCTCGAAATCATGACCGAAGAGGAACTCGATTACATCCGCAATCGGCCGGCGGCCGAGACAGTGGACGATCTCACGGATCGCGACCGACAAATCATCATCGCAGTCACGACGGAGGTCCGAAACGACCCCCTAGTCAATGCAAAGAAGGCGCTCGAAAAGAAATTGACCGCAGCGGTCAGCGCCGAGTTTGCAAAGGATCTTTTGCTCCCCGACAACGACCCGACCGAAACGGCCGAACAGACTCGGTGGTCGAGAGTAGAGAATCTTATCCTACAGCAAGGGCTACCAGTCGATGTCTCTCCCCGTGACAATCCGCAGATCCATCTCGCGGTTCTATTAGAGGGCGCCGGAGCGTTGGCCGCGCAGGTTGCGCAAGATCCGTCGATCGTCGAGACACTGCAAAAATTCGTGGAGCACGGCGATTCCCACGTTCAGATCGCGCTCGGCTCGGGAGTTAAGAAAGACCAGCTCGCGAACGAGATGTCGGCCCTCGACAGCCTCCGACAGGGAATTCAGGTCGTCGCGCAAGCAGCCGCCGCCCAGCTCGATCAGCAGGCCGGAGCACAAGTCAACGCACCGATTCAATGAGCCAGATTCCCTTTTCAGCCCCGTCCGAGATCGTAGTCCAGCCCTTCGTCCGCGAGGCGGCCGCGGAGTTTTTCGGATCGGAAGCCGGACGGACTCTTCTTGAAGCCCTGTCGGCTCTCCGGCCAGACATTTTAGGCAAAGGACCGATCGACCAGGTCGCGCTACGATCGGCCGAAGTTAAGGGATACGAGGACGTGTTCCGAAACCTTCGTTCGATACTCTTCCCGGCTAAGTTTTCAGAAACTCCCGCGGCCGCAGAAAATTACCCGTCTCTCGACGACGACTCCAAGTGGGGTCAGCAGTAACTAAAAATCACACGATATGAAGAACTTCTCCGACACGACAGACGACACCTCGGGCGTCGTCATCGAGGCCGATAACGAGGGATTCGTTCCCTCCCAGGTATCCGCAGCTTCGCACAATCCGACGTTCGATCCCTCGATCGATTCGAGCGATGCGCTTGATGCACTGTTCAAGCCGACGGTTCCGATCGACGACGAGACTGTCGAAGAGACGGTCAAGTCAGACCCCGTCACAACGGGCGAAGTCGATCCCGCCGAGGCCAAACCCGCGGATCCCACAGAACCCGCAGAACCCGCAGAACCCGCAGTGGCAGCGGTCGCCACCGAGAAGCCCGCCGAGATCGCCCCGACGGACCAGAAAGACGCCTTTTCGGACCTCAATCCTCCTCCGCACGCCAAGCCGGCGAGCCGGGCGGCGTTCGACAAGATCAAGGAAACCGCTCGCGCTGAGATTTCTACTCTACGGACGCAAATCGAGGAGCTGACCGCCAAGGTCCCCAGTGCCAGCGCGAAGATCGTAACTCCTGAGTTGGAGACCGAGCTGTCTAAGCTCAGAGACTTCCAGCGGGCGCACGACTACGTCAACACCTCGGAATTCAAGACACAATACGTCAAGCCACTCGAAGACGCCAACGCGGCACTCGACTCCAAGCTGAAAGCTACTGGCTTTTCAGCCGAACAGATCGCCGAAGCAAAAAAGATCGGCTACGACAAACTGGACTGGGATGAAGTTTTGCGCGCTGTTCCCGCCGCCTCTCGTCTGTCTCTCAGCGCCCTGCTGCTCAATCGTGAGCAACTGACCGAGAAGAAAGCGGCGGCGCTCTCCTCGGCTCAGAAGTCCCCCACCGAGTATGCAGCCAAGCAGGCGGAAGCTGAAAAAGTCTCCAAGGCCGAAGAAGAGGCCGCAATAATCACCTCCGCGGACGTGATTATCAAATCGATCAAGCCCTTCGAGGAGCGTGCGATCCCGGTCAACGCAACTGACGAGACCCGCAAGCAGCTCGAAGCCGATAACCTTTTTGCACGCGAGCAAAAGGCCCGCTTCGACACGATTCTGAAAGACCGGTCTCCGCTCATGTTCGGGACGCTGGCGGCAAGTGCAATCGCCGCCTACCGATATCAGCGAGAAGCGGGAGCGTTCAGAGCGCGGGCAGAAAAAGCGGAAGCGGAGCTGGCGAAGATTCACAAGTCCAGCTCGACCGCGCGCGCCGCGCGCGCCGCACCGTCCAACCCGCTTCCGAAGCGGAGCGAAAGCATCTTTATGGACGGCGGCGAGGCACTCGACAGCCTTCTCAACGAAGCGAGATCGTCGAGGAGCTGACCGCTCATGGACGCACTCTATGTGCTCGGAAGCGGGTCCGCATGGGAGGACCGAGAGCTTCGGTATAGCCTGAGATCCCTCGAACGCCACGTTCGGGGGGTCGACCGCGTGTTCGTGGTCGGTGAAACTCCCGCGTGGCTTTCGTCTCAGGTAACCGCTATACGGGTCCCGGAGCCAACCACGGTCAAAGAAGCGAGCATCGCCCTGAAGGTGTTTTACGCGTTCTCGTCCTCGGACATATCGGACGACGCCTTTTTCCTGAACGACGACCACGTTTTTCTGAAAGACGTTGACGCCAAGCGATACCCCTACTTCCACCGGGGCGACCTTCGATCGGCCATACCGAAGGCGACGAACAACAAATATCGAGCCTCGCTCTCGAACACGGTAGAATACCTCGCGACGAAGGGGACCAAACTTTTGCATTACGACATTCACTGTCCGATAGTCTACAATCGGTCGCAGTTCGTCAACCTGCTCCCGGCGTGGACCGTCAGCCGGAACCTCACCAGTGGGCTCGTCGTCAAGTCCACGTATTCCAACCTCGTAGGGGTAGTCCCCGGCCCTCAGATGGCGGACTGTAAACTCAACGGGGATCTCGGAGGCGCCGGGGGTGTGAAAAGCCGAGTAGCCGGGCGCCACGTATTCTCTTTCGCCGATTCCGCCATAGCCGGTGGAGTCTGCGACTTTCTCAAGACCACGTTTCCAACCAAGTCAAAGTATGAATCGTTCTGATCTTCTCACCATCGTCATGGCGCACGGCGACGCGTTCGAAACCGTCTACCGGCACAGCCCATTTTGGCACGCCCTGTCGAGCACAGTGATTTTTGTGACCCCGGAGGACAACCGGCTGAACATACCCGGCACACTCGAAGTCTCGGTCGGGAAACGGGGTCACGACGGACCGGCCTCTAACGCCCGGGTTCGCAAGTGCTTCGAGATCGGGGCGTCCTGGCCGGGTAAGCTGGTCTCGCTCCAAGAATACGACACAATTTGCACCCGCCTGACGGCGGCCATGCTCCCCCCAAAGGGCGGCGTCACTGCGCACCACCGAAAAAACAACAAGCCGGAGAAATACACCAGTCCGCGGTATCTCTGGTTCCCCGAGCTTTGGGATCCGGCCGGCATGCTCCTCATGCAGCACGCCATGGGCGAGCTTCCCGAAGACGCGGAATACGGGGTGTCGGACCGCTACATCGGTTTGGCGGCTCACCTCGCGGGGATCCCGGTTAAGAACGCGCACAAACACGGCTGGAGCTACTCGCAGAACACGATCAAGCCGGAGCATCATCGCGACCTTCAACACGCAGTGGCGGGCGGCGCGTGCTGGTTCCACGGAATCAAAGACGAGGCTACCCTCCGTCTCGCCGCGGTCCGATGAAAAGATGTTCCAAGTGCCATGAGTGGAAAGACGAATCGGAATTGACGAGGTAGCAGATTCGGACTATCATTTCACAGACCTTAAACTCCCGCTCCGCCCGGTCAGGTAGAGAATCGGCCTACCTACCGCCGGCCAGGTAGAAAAAAATTCCCCAACTAACTGGGGACGGTTTGACGACGAACGTCAAGTTTTTCTATTCGGAGATTGCGCGAGCGACCCTCGCACAAAAAATACCATCGCTGATTGCCTAGATCCTCTCGTCATTTCTGACATCGCTCAGAAGGACACCAACCGTCTTGTCGGCACCGTCGCCAAGGCCCTCGCCGCGAATTCGCCGTATATCGGCATCCTTCGTGGCGGAATGTTCCCCACCGGCGTTTCTGACGTCGTGCGGTCGAGCATCCAACAGCAGGCTGCCCCGGGCGATTCGCTCGCGGTTCCTACTTTCATTCCCCACACCGAGCTTTGCGAAACGCACGGCACGCAGGAACTCACGGGCGCGATCAATCTGACCTACCAGCTTGAAGGCAAGCGCGGCAAGGGTCCGAAGGTCTGCGTTAAGCAGGGTTACGCGGCGTTCAAGACGTCCTACCTCGCAGCGCAGGATTCGCTCTCGAAGCTGATCGTGCAATACATCAACGCAGACGCCCGCGCTCAGCTCTATCTGCGCAGCGCCTCGAAGTTCACCGCGGCCAAGGGCCACAACTTTGAAGACCTGTTCGTCGGTGGAAACGAGACCGACATGGGCATCAAGTTCGCCGCCGGGATCCTCCCGACCGGCCCGCTTACGTTCAAGGCCCTGCATCGCGTCGTCCGATTCGTCAAGGAAGCCCTGTTCGGTGAGTTTTTCCCCGCCGAGGGCAAGGCCATGGAGCACGCGCGCTTTGTCGCCGGTGCGGACCAGATCGAACTCTTCCGCGAAGAGATCCAGCCCCAGCTTATCGCCCTCACAACGGGTCGCTACAAGCTCGGAGAGACCGGTCTTACGGGCTATTCGTTCGAGACCTCCCCGGCCTACCGCGGAATCGCGTTCGGCGTCGACCAGCGCCCCCTCCGTTTCTCCACGCTCAACGAAGCCGGCGAGCCGGTTCTGCTGAACCCCGTGTCGATCATCAACCAGGGCGGAGGCAAGGCGTATGCCAAGGCCAACCCGCTGTGGCTCAATGCTCCCTACGAGATCGGTAACCTGTTCTTCGAGGGTTCCTTCGAGCGCCTCGTTCCCGAGCGATACGTCGGTGAAGGTGACTTCAAGTTCTCGCCCCAGCTTCACATGGGCGAACTGACTTGGCATTACGTCGTGGACAACGCCTGCAATGTGCATGGTGACACCGGTTTCCACCGGTATCAGATCGAGCGCGCCTACAAGCCGCTCCGTCCTCAGTTCATCGTCCCCGTGTGGTATAAGCGTTGCCGCGCCGACCTCGGCCTCGACGACTGCCCTCCGGGAACTGATTTCGGATCCGGTTCGTAACTGACCGAAACTGGGTAGCGTGTGTGAAGCCGGCGTCTGGGATTCCTGGGCGCCGGCTTTTTCTTGACGCCGCCCACACACTTTTCTTAACTGCCATGGAACGTCTATTTTATCTGACCGCCGGGTTGCTCAAAGACCGCGCTACGTGGGTCGCGAGCATCACAACCGGGCTGTCTTCCTGGTGGAGCAATTTGAGCTTCGCCCTACCCACCACCGCCGCCGAATGGGCCGCGCTGGTTCTGTCCTCTGTCTCGACGGTCTACGTCCTGATTAAAATCTCCCGCCTATGGCGCGGCGATAAACCCGAATGAAATTCTCACTCGTCTGCGTAATCCTGGCCGCACTCCTGTCGGGGTGCGGCCACGGCCCGTCGAAGATCAAGATCCCCGGGGTCGGCACCGTGATCGGCCTGACGGACCAGGGCAAACCGGCGGAGATTGAACGGACGGAGACGACTACTTCGATCGAGATCCCGGCCGGCAGCGAGATAGTTTCTGAGCCGGAAACTCCGGTCCGAGTTGTGCTGAAACAAGCCACCGTCTTGACAAGCACGACCACGTCAACGTCTGCCACAACCGGAACCGTAGATTCAGCCGTGGCTCAGCACCGGATCGACAAGGAGCAAGAGACGGTCCTCGCTCGCCACCGCATGACGATCGGCATCGCCCTCATACTTGTCGGAGCCGTGGTAGCGTTTGCCCTGCCCACTGCCCTCCGCTGGCCGCTACCGGGTATCTGCGCCGCCGGCGTCGGACTCGTCCTTGTCATGATGCCGACCCCTCCCCCGTGGCTCATACCCGGACTCATCGTCGCCGGGGTCATCACGGTGGTGGTGTTCTACATCGTGAAGCACCAGGACAAAGATTGACACTGGGCTATTTTTCCGCATGGCAACTCCCCCGAACGTCCACGTCTCCCGCGCCGCCTCCTTCTCTGGGGACGCAATCGTTCCGTTCGACGAGGAGTGCGCCGAGCTGCCGGAAAATTCCGAGACGGACGGAGAACTTGATCCGGATCCGGTCGACTAAGCGTGGCCGACACACTCTCAACGACCACAAAAAGGCTGCTTCAGGCGTCAGTCGCGGCGACTGGTCTGGATCAATTCGGCGCGATCGCGAATGAGTCAACCGAGTCCCTTTTCGACAAATGGGTGTCCCTGCTCAGCGTCAAGCTACCGAAGCCCTCGATCGGGGACATCGAGGGCCTTGAGGAGGCGATCGCCGGGGCGGCGATCCTCGACCCCGACCTCCAGTCAATAGGGGGCCTCGAAGGTAAAGGATTTCCGGCCCGGACCTCGGCGAACTTGTGGAAGCTGCGTAAGTTCGTCCCCCCGGTCGCGGGCCTGACGCTTTCCCATCCTCTGGGCGAACTGGGTAACCCTACCTTCTCTCTCGCGAACGATTTGCTGGCCCTGGAAAACCTGGCGAGCACTGGTCTTGCTGTCCGGACTGCGGCTGACACGTGGGCACAGAGATCGCTCGTCCAGCCGGCCTTTGGCGTTACAATCACGAACCCGGCCGGCATAGCCGGGGACCCCACTTTTGCCCTCGCGAACGATTTGCTGGCCCTGGAAAACCTGGCGAGCACCGGTCTTGCTGTCCGGACTGCGGCTGACACGTGGGCACAGCGGACACTTGTCCCGCCAGCCTTTGGTGTCACGATCGCGAACCCCGCCGGCGTGGCCGGGGACCCCACCTTTTCCCTCGCAAACGACCTCCTGGCCCTGGAGAATCTTGCCAGCACCGGTCTCGCAGTCCGAACTGCGGCTGACACGTGGGCACAGCGGACGATTCAGGGCACGGCCAACCAGGTAATCGTCGCCAATGGGGCAGGCGTGGCCGGGGACCCCGTTTTGTCCCTACCGCAGAATATCGATACATCCGCCACGCCTCAGTTTGCTCGTCTGGGAATCGGTGTTGCCGCGCATGCCTCAGACCCGCTCACGATCGGAGCGAGTGCGCTTCGCCTGACGGCGGCGGGCAACCTACTGATCGGGACGACCAGCGAGAGCGCGATCGTGACGAACGGGGGGTTCAACGCCGTGGGCGACGGGATGCTGGCCGGCAACTTGTCCGTGATCAATACGACCTACGTCGGCCCGGCTGGCTTCCAGGATCGGGGGATCACGGTGCAGCGAGAAGGTGGGGACGCGGGTGTGATGATGGTCACCGCCAACAACACCGCTTCGGCAGGCGGCCAGATCCTGGGAGCCCGGGCTCGCGGAACGCTGGCATCGAAGACCGCCGTGCTTTCCGGCGATATGCTCTTGTCGATCTACGGATCGGCCTACGACGGGACGGACTGGTTTTTCCCAGTCAACTTCGCCTTTGAAGCCGCAGAGAACCACAGCGCAACCAACAAGGGCACGCGCCTGTCGTTCAACACGACGCTGGTTGGAGGAACGACAAATGCCACCCGCGCTCAGGTTAGCGGCAATGGCAATCTTCTGGTTGGGACGACGAGCGAAGTGGGGCTGTCTGGATCCGGCAACCTGCGGGTCCTCAATACCATTTTGGGCGGTCGTCTCAACATCTCGGATGCTTTGGGCACGGCTCTAGCCGCCGCGGCGATCCTCAACACTTCGGCGGCGGCAGTCGGGAACCTGGCGATTACCAACTATACGTTCGTGGCCGGGGTTCACGGAGATTTTGGTATGGTTCAAACGAGCGCGGCCGGGGCGGGCCAGGGGGCCTTCCGCTGGAGCACGTTTAATGGCACGGCATTTGCCGAGAGAATGCGGCTCAGCTCAGCCGGGGATCTGGCGGTTGGGACTGACTCTCCTACGGTGCTTCGGACGCGCAACTTCGAAATATCTTCGCCAGGAACGAATGATGGCGCCGCGTTGATCGTAAACAAGAGAGGGACCGGGATAGCGACAGTAAGGCTCGCCACCGTCGGCGCAGCCTCGGGATTCGACATCAATTTCAATTTTCCGACCACCGGCGGACTTGGTTTTTTCGACTTGGCCGCTTCGGTTAATCGCATGGTAGTTTCGGCGGCCGGCAACCTCCTCATCGGAACCACTTCGGAGACCGGGCTTACGGGAGCCGGAAACCTGACGGCGGCGACAACCGTTGGACGAGACAATCTTTGGGCCGGGGACATCACCTCTTTCTACGCCAGCTCGAAAGGGCAGATCCACGCCCGAGGATCCGGCCAGACGGCGGCAGCGTTCAACACCTTCGGCGCCCTGGGTTCCGCCCTGGTCCTTCAGGATGCCGGAGGAGGGGTTGGCAACGGGGGGGCGGTCGTTTTCGGAGCGAACCCGGGCGCGTTTGCGGCCATCAAAGGATTCATCACAGATGGCAGCAACAACACGTTGGGGCATCTTCTCGTCGCCACTCGTCGGATCTCCTCGGACGCGACGCTCACTGAATCCGCCAGGTTCACGCTTGCCGGAAACCTACTGGTCGGGTCTACCGTGGAGACCGGACTTACAGGAGCCGGCAACCTACGCGTCCAGAACAAGCTTCTGGTCGATGCCGGAATCACCGCCAATTCGGGCGGAATCAAGCATTCCCGCGTCACCACGGGCTCGATAGCCGGGGCCTCTACCGCCCTGGTAACCGTCACGTGGGGCACGGCCTTTGCGGATGACAGCTACACGGTTCTGGCGTCAGTCCAGGATTCAACGGCCACTTCGCTGTCGCTCTCGGTGGTTCACGTCGAGACCAAGAGCGCGACGCAGGTTCAAGTTCGCGTCCTCAACAACGCGGCCGGCGCCCTGACCGGCACGCTTCAGATTCTAGCAGTCCACGACTAAACCTTATGGCACGAGACCTCGGTCAAACCCAACTAACACTCGCGACTGAGCATCGGTCGTGGGAAATCGTCATTTCATTGCCGCGCAACGGCACTCCGTCACTGTTCGTTCGTCGGGAACGGGTGAACCTCCAGAACGGGACTCCGTATGAGCGGCGAGAACTCCCCGCTATCACGGTTACGCCGAGCATGCTCACCTCGACGCAGCGGACGGCCTTGATCAGCATACTCGCCGACATTGACGTCCGGGCGGACGCAGCCGAGGCTGGGCTGGAATAAACCCGCATCCCTTGACGCCCTCGGATTGTCGGCTATTCAGTTACTAGATGACACCACTGCAAGCACTCGAAATTCTCGGCAACTTTCTCAATTCCAGAACGTCTTTTCAGGGCCTCCACGAAGCTCGTTCAGCAGCCGACGCCTTCGCGGCCCTTGGCGCGCTTGTTCGGGCGGAATCAGAGCGTCTCGATCCCCACGTCAAATCGCAGGTGACTGTCTGCAAGTAAGAGCTATCTTTCTCCATGGCAATGAACCTCGGAAGAAAATGGGACGAAGATTACGGCATCATGACGCCGTCGACTGGGAATGACGACAACCTTCATTATCCGTCGACTTACATCGAGTCGAAAAAGGATCTGAAACTCCCGGAGAGCGGGAAAATCACGTTCACGTTTAAGCGGACAGAGAAGACCGAGAAGGACCGCAACGGGAAAGAGACGTTCTGCTACTCGTTGGATCTGACTTCCCTCGACAAAGTTAAGGGCGAAGAGGTCGAATCCGCCAGCGCCGAAAGCGTTCTGGACGCTCTCCTGAAGGAAGTCAAAGGCGGCAACGCCGACAACTCCGACGACGAGTATTAATGATCCCCGTAAGCCGCATCTACAACCGGGCGCGAAATATCGTTACCTCGTGTAGCGATGCGGAGCTGTTCGAGCATCTGACGGACGCCGTCGAGATGCTGGCGAACAAGGGGGACTTCGACCCGCTCTTCGGCACCGTCGACATCTCCGCGCAGGGAAAATACGTCACACTGCCCCGGGACGTCGAAACGGTTCTCGCGGTGAACATCTCCGGCCAGCCGTCGATGGCGCGCGACCGGCTTTTCAATTTCCACATCAACGGACCCGGCGATCGCGACAACCTTCGCTCGTGCCGGTGGCGCTGGTGGAAAGACGGCGGACAAGCCTACACTTTCCGCGACCTGCAGACACCCTCTCGCCTTGCGGCAGCCGTCGACGTAGAGTCCGACGAAGGCTCGGACCTTTGGGTCGAGGGAGTCTCTCCGTCGGGTGTAGAAATTCGCACACTCGTGGGCGGCACCATGGTCACCGGCTACAAGGTCCCCACCGTTTTCGGCTCGGTGACCGTCGACGCCAACTCCCCCGTCTTTGGGCGAATCACCCGTGTTCGGACGGGGTTGCGCAACGGCGCCGCCCGCCTATACGCCTCCGCGGTCAGCACTTCGGTCCTGTCCATCATCGGCCTCTACCAGTGGGACGAGATAGAGCCCCAGCTCCGCCGAATCGAGCTGGACGAAGAGGCTTGCTGGGTCCGACTCTTTTTTCGTCGTCGTATCTTCGAGATTCGCCACGTCACCGATCTCATTCCGTTGCACTCCGCGCTTGCGGTTCTTGAGGCTCTCCGGGCGGTTCGCTCCCTTTCAGAGGACGACGTCGTTACCGCGGCCCAGCATGAAGCAATGGCCGTCCGGTATGTTACGGAGAGAGAAAGCGTCACCCGCCCGACGATCGCAACCCCAGTCCAGATCGACCCCCGGAATCTCTTGTTTGACCGGTCCGACTACATCGACTAATGGCCTCTGTCCGGACTCAGATTCTCGGGGATTCCAGTTTCCACCGCGGGGTCAACTCCCAGGTCGACCCCAGCCAACTCGGCGACGGTCTAGCCCGTCAAGCTATGAACATGGTGAACCGGGGCGGCGTGTGGCAGGTTCGTCCGGGGTTTCGCTGGCACTTCACAATGCCGACCGGGAGGCTCCAAGGGGGGCATCTTTTCCGCCCTATCGTCGGCCTGGAACAACTCGTGTTCGCGGTCGACGGCGTAATCTATGCGAGTCCGTATCCGTTTTCCGAGTATGCACGTATCGGAACCATACAGTTCAAGGCCGACGTTGACTCCGTATACTTCGAGACCGGTGTCAAAGCCAGCGAAGTTCAACCGGACGGAAGTCTAAAAGTCGTCACCCCCTTCAGCGTCCTGATCATCCAAGACGGAGCCAGTCAGCCAGCCGCGTGGGACGGAGTCAATTCCCGTCACCTGCCCGACCCACTCGACACGCCGCTCGGAACGGTTATGAAATGGTCCGGAGATCGTCTATGGGTTCTTCGCGGTCGAGAGCTGTTCGCGAGCGATCCGTTCGACCCACTCTCTTTCCGCGAGGGAACCTACTTTTCAAACGCCCGCTCTTTCTTGCTGCCCCGGGACGGAACAGCCATGGCGGAAGTGACCTACGGATCAGACACCGCACTGCTCGTGTTCACGGATTCTACGTCTACTGCTTTTCGGTCAAATGTCCGTAAGCGCGTGGACTGGAGCGACCCCGAGGTCCGGTTCCAGAATTTGATTTTCCCCTCGATCGGGTGTGTCGCGCACCGTTCGACCGTCACTCTGAACGGGCTTCTGTGGTGGTATTCGCAGCATGGCCTGACGAATTTCAACGCGGCCCTTGCGACTCAGCAGACGTCTGAGATCGACTATCAGGACGGAGAAATGGCCTCCTCAAAAGGCCAACTGTCGGACCGCCGATCGTCAATCGCGTTCGCGGCGTTCGAAAACTACCTACTAGCCTCTGTCCCCAGCGGGGACTCGTTCAACCGGCACACGTGGGTTCTGGACAAGGAACCCATAGGAACCAAGGACCAGAAATCGGCCGACGCGTGGAATGGATTCTGGACGGGGACCCGGCCGGTCGAGTGGGCCGGCGGACAGATCCAGGGTCGCGAACGAATCTTTCAATTCTCGGCGGACAAGGATGGAAATAATCGGTGTTGGGAGGCGTTTACGGACGAGCGAACGGATCACGGATGCCCCATTATATGGTCGCTGGAAACTCGCGGATATACCGCCGGGACCCTCGACGACAAAGAGTTCAGGCAGGCCGAATTGTTCCTCTCCGAGTTGCTGGGCAAGATTAATTTGTCCGTGTTCTGGGCCGGAACCTCCCGAGGCGCGTATAAGCGGATTCTGACGACGGTCATCCACGCGGAAGAGGGCATCTTGACGGATTCCCCCGACTTCGAGGTCACATCCGACAGAACGTTTTTCGGGCTCAAAAAGCAGAGTCGCAGGGTGATGACGAAGGATATCAAGTTCTCTCGTCCCACTGACACGAGCTGCAAGATCGAATCGAATCTCTCGGAGCGTGTGGACATCGGGCATCAGCTCTTGATCGTCGGATCCGGGCAGGCGGCGATTCGCGCGATACGCGTGAGCCTAGATCCGGTCCCCACCTCCACTGAGGGGTGCCCAGACGACGAGGACTCGGACACGAACTTCGTCCGATTCGACGGCGCCGGAGCGGAGACTCTCGAAGGTCTTGAAGAGATCCAGATCGAGATTTTCACCTCCACCAAATTTTCATCGCAGTCATTCGGCGGCGAGAGCTATCTGGCAGTTGGGACCTCGGAGAGCCGAGTCTCTCAGCAGGATGCTGATGACATCGCCCAGTGTCAAGCGGACGCCGATGCGTTCGAGTGGCTCGCCACAAAAGTTCCGGCATACGTCGGAAACCCAGACGATCCCACCATCTGATGTCTTCTATACGCTTCACCGACCCGTTCACTGGCCGGGCCATAGACTTCGAATATATGTCCCCCCCTATAAACCGATTTGTTAGCGGAGAATCCGGAGCGTCGTCCCCAGTATCCCCGACGGATTCCACTCCCGACTCTACCCCGGAGACTCCCGAGACTCCTCCGGGTGGCTACGATCTCCTGATAAACGGAGACACGGTGGTGTCGCCGGATGGGACCTACGACTTCGGCGATGTTCCAGTGTTTACCTCCGACGACCGTCCGGTTGTATTCCGGAACAATACAGCGTCTCCAGTCGACGTCTATGATGTCACGCTATTCGACATCTCTGGCCCGGTAGCGGGAGTCTCGACCGGTTCGGTATTCACGCCGCGCCCGCAGACGGTCCTGGCCGGGGGGACATTGCTCCTCTGCACCCTGAACGCTTTCAGTTTCAGCGCCGGGGAGTTTTTAGGAACGTTCTCTCCCGATGCGAACGGTTCCGGAGACCCGCTATTCTCCGTGACGATCAGATGTAATTTCGTTTAGTCGCGCCCGGATCCCCATGTCCTCCATACGTTTCACAGATCCGGTTACCGGTCGGGCGCTGGACATCGAGTATCAGTCGCCCCCGATTAATAGATTCGTGAGCGCCGAGTCGGGGGCTTCATCTCCGTCGTCACCGACGGACCTCGAAATCAACCATATCGGACCGGCCTCCTACTACCTAACCAGCGGCTCGGGCAGCATGTTCGGGATCACCGAGTTTGGCGACCTGTCAGACCCCCCGAGGAAGTATCTTGAAGCCCACCACAACAACCAGGGCTGGCGCCGGTCGCTCCTGTCGTCGCTCTTTGAGCGTTGGAACGCCCTCGACGCGCTTAGGTTCAACGCCTCGGGGACAAAGGTCCAACAGTTCAGCGCCTCGGAATCTCGAACGGGCGCCGCGGGCGGCTCCCTGGAAGATTCTCTTGAGGGGGTCTCCCCGGTGCCGACCGAATTTCAGTCCCCGAACGACCCGCAGTGGGTTAGGACGAAGCGGGAAAAATACTTCGAGACCGTCTCCAAGCATCCCAACGAGAACGACCCAACCTTTTTCTTCGGCAGCTCCGAAGTCCGAGGCCACGTGGGCGGGGAGTCCTCCCGGATACACATAGACTCGTATTCTTGGACCGGGTCCGCGTGGCAAGTCACCGTCACGCTCATCTACTCGCATCCCTTCCCCAGCTTCAACGGCCAGTGGCAATTTCGGTTCGCGGCCGCGTCTGGGGACCAGTCCCCGCTCCGGACAGCGGCAGACGGGTCGCTCTACCACGTCCTCAGCACGAGCGGCAGCGATTCTGGAGTCCAGAAGACTTTTTCCACCGTTTTGATAGTCCCCCCGGACACGTCTCTCCTGTTCTTCGGACGCCTGGCGTCGGGGGCCTTCACTCAGCCCTACACGGTGTGGCCAGAAGATGAGGGGTCCGGCCAGCTCGATGCCGGCGCGCGCTCGTGGCTCTATTTCCCGGAGGACGACACCGCCGGCCAGCCGGTCAGATACTCTGAGCTTCTCGGGTTGGAGGACACGATACCCGACGCCCTGTCCCGGGTAGGAGCCATCGAGCAGGAGGTAGACGAGTCGACCGCCGTAGCCTCTGTGACCACCTTCATCGGCGGCGTGACGGCAGAATCCTACGATCCGATAAGCGTCGAGGCGGCCTCGGTTCGAATAGAGCAGAGCTTCATCAACCTGACGCCCGGGAATAGGTATCGGTGGACGCTGGGGCGCCAGACCAACACCATCGGACTGGAGGACTTCGTCACCGACAGCCAGACCGGAGAGTTTGTCGTCCCGTTGGATCAGACAAGCTCAGTTCAAGAGATACGTTTCGACGCGCCGGTCGGCAAAGAAAGACGTGCGATTGGCATCGCCCTTGAAGACCTCGGAGTCGCCGAAGAGGTCCCGGAGCTGCCGGCTCCCGGCATACCGATACTGATCTCCCCGCCGGATCAGGTCGGAGAATTCAACGCCGCGGCGTCCCTCCAGATCGTCGCACTCAACACGGTCACGACGTATTCAGCGATGGGTCTGCCACCAACGCTGTCTATAAACACCAGCACCGGGCTGATAACCGGAACCCATACGGCTACAGGCGAGTTTTCAGTCCTGGTCACGGCTGAAAATTCTGTCGGGTCGGCCTCGGTGGCATTCGGGTGGAGCGTCCCAACCCCATCGCCCCCTCCGGCGGAGGACTTTCTGGCATCTAACCTGTCGGCGGCGTATGGATTCCGGCGTCTGGTTGCTGGGTATTCTGGCAACCTATACAGTTTGCGCCGGGCGTCCGACAATGCGGAAGCGACGTTTACTGTGACGTCGAATTACGCGGACGTCATAGGATTCTTAGGCGGGTCCAATGGATTCGTCACGGCCCTATACGACCAGTCAGGAAACGGCCACACGAAGAATCAGACAATCGCGAGCGCCCAGCCCCCGGTCAGCTTCGGCTCCCCGGGAGCCAGACTATCGGCCACGTCAACGGCGGTCACAACCGCGCGACTGGAGGAGGCGAACACCCTTACGTCCAGGGCGGTCGTAGCGGTTCTCAGGTTGGATACCGGATCAGACAACGGCTCCGGACTGGTCTGCAATCGGAACAATGAGACTCTGGAGATCCGCAAAGTGTTCGACACGTCGAACACTTGGGACACGTTCAACTACTCCAGTTCGATTTTCGTGAACGGCGCGACGACCCCCAACTTCACCGCGGGGGCTTTTCAGGTGGCCCGTTTCCAGCGGGGCAGCGACGCCACGTTCGAGAATCCCCACGTGATCTTTTCGTCGCAGGTAAGCTTGGCCCGGACCTTCAACGGCCGGTTCACCGAGATCCTGTTCTACAACGCCGCCGGCGCCGCGTCCGCGGCGGCCAATGCTGCGACGCTCAAAAGTTCGTGGGGCATCGCTTAATGCGGGGCTTTTTATGGGACGCGCCGACTTTTTAAGCTACCTTTCCTCCAATGGCCGAAACACGTCTCATCGTTAGCGCAGCGCCGCTTGCCCCGGGGTTCCAAGGCGACCTGAACAAATGGTTCCGCGCGATGATCGATCGCATCCACGTTACGTCTCCCTTTGGACCCGTTCAAATCCAAATCGGGGGGCTCGAACCGACGACGAACGTCGGCATCTGGTGGAAATTCGGCACGCAGCCCCACGTGTGGGACGACGTCCAGAAGAAATACGTCCCGGAGGACGTTACCGCCTCCCTCACGAACTACTACAACAAGGCCGAAGTTGACGCGATTCTGGCGGACGACCTCGCGGCCTTCTCCTCGCAGTTCGCCGCCCTTTCAGCGTCCGTCGTGCAGAAAAACTCTGCGCGTGCCGAATCGCTCGGAAGTATGACGCTTCCGATCGACAACACCTTTTACAAGGTGACCAACTTGGCCACCGAGGCTTTCGATCTTGGCAACGCGTTCGACCCCGGACTCAGTCAATACGTCGTCCCGATCACGGGAATTTACCACGTCAGTGTCACGTCCCAGTTCGATAACGACGGCGGTAACGCGGCAGACATGCAGGTCAGCCTGTTTGTTTCCAGGGACGGGGCGAACGCTCTCGGGT
>Ga0214472_10001475_pt1 | contig 26278 bp, 25 predicted proteins | sample RVTome_6_FD_207662 | JGI IMG/M metagenome (GOLD analysis project Ga0214472, IMG submission 207662) | Soil microbial communities from uranium-contaminated site in the Upper Colorado River Basin, Wyoming, United States - RVT140D175 | ecosystem: Environmental > Terrestrial > Soil > Contaminated >...
TGCCGGGCTGCAGGCGCCACTTCTTGACGATCCGCTCCTCGGGCACCGGCAGGCAGCCGCACTCCGAGCCCATGATCACGAGGTCGTCGTCGGTGACGATGTAGCGCGAGGGCCGCAGGCCGTTGCGATCCAGGGTCGCGCCGATCAGCCGCCCGTCGGTGAAGGCGATCGAGGCGGGCCCGTCCCAGGGCTCCATCATCGCCGCGTGGTACTCGTAGAACGCGCGCCGCGCGGGGTCCATCAGCGTGTGGTTCTCCCACGCCTCCGGGATCATCATCATCATCGCGTGCGCGACCGAGTAGCCGCCCATGACGAGCAGCTCGAGGGCGTTGTCGAAGGAGGCCGAGTCGGACTGCCCCTCGTAGATCAGCGGCCACACCTTGTCGAGGTCCTTGCCCAGGATGGGCGAGAAGATCGCCCCCTGGCGCGCGCGGATCCAGTTCTGGTTGCCGCGCACGGTGTTGATCTCGCCGTTGTGGCAGATCAGGCGGAACGGATGCGCGAGATCCCAGGACGGGAAGGTGTTGGTCGAGAAGCGCTGGTGCACCAGCGCGAGCGCCGATTCGACGCGAGCGTCCTTGAGATCGAGGTAGTACTCGCCGACCTGGTACGCGAGGAGCATGCCCTTGTAGCACACCGTGCGCGCCGACATCGAGGGCACGTAGAATTCCTTGCCGTGCTCGAGCTTCAGGGCGCGGATCGCGTGGCCGGAGCTCTTGCGGATGATGTAGAGCTTTCTCTCGAGCGCGTCGGTGACGGTGATGCGCCGGCCCCGCCCGATGAACACCTGGCGGATCACCGGCTCGAGCTTTCGCGCCGGCTCGGCGAGATCGGCGTTGTCCACCGGCACGTCGCGCCAGCCGAGCAGCAGCTGCCCCTCTTCCTTGATGGCGCGCTCGATCTCGTACTCGCACGCGAGGCGGCTCGCGGGGTCGCGCGGCAGGAACACCATGCCGACGCCGAACTGGCCCGCGGGCGGCAGCTTTACGCCCTGCCTGGCCATCACCTCGCGATAGAACCGGTCGGGAATCTGGATCAGCAGGCCGGCGCCGTCCGAGAGCTTCGGATCCCATCCCACAGCCCCGCGGTGCGTGAGGTTCTTCAGCACCGTGAGCCCCTGCTCGACGATCAAGTGCGACTTCTTGCCCTTGATATGGGCGACGAAGCCCACCCCGCAGGCGTCGTGCTCGTGCTGCGGGTCGTACAGGCCTTGCGCGTCGGGCTGGAGTTGCGCGTCCACTCGTAACCTTCTGATCAGGAATACATTTCTCGTCGTTTCGCCGCTCTGCACAAATCCGGCGCTCGAACCGAGAAATATACCTGCAGAGTCCTGCGCCAACAAGGGTTTCGAGCGGCCAGCGGGCTACTGCGCTGCAGCGGCCGACGCGCCATCGACGTTCGCGGCGATGGCGTCTCGCACCGCCCGCTCGTCGATGTCGTCACGCAGGGCGGCGCGGCCCACTGCCTTCAGCACGACGTAGCGAGCGCGGCCGCCGGCAGCCTTCTTGTCGCCGGCCATCAACTCGAGGTAGCGCTCCGGCGCAAGCGCCGGTCCCGCCACGGGCAGCCCGGCGAGCTGGACGAGGCGGTGCAGACGCTCGGCGTCGGCTGCGGGCAAGAGCCCGGCGCGCACCGACAGCGCGGCCGCCATCACCATGCCGGCCGCCACCGCCTCGCCGTGCAGCCAGACGCCATAGCCGGCACCGACCTCGATGGCGTGGCCAAACGTGTGCCCGAAATTGAGCAGGGCGCGCGCGCCGGTCTCGCGCTCGTCGGCCGCCACCATCTGCGCCTTGAGCTCGCACGAACGGCGTACCGCGTGCGTCAGCGCCGCCGCGTCGCGCGCCAGCAGCCGTTCCATGTTGTTCTCCAGCCACGCGACCAGCGCGGCGTCCAGGGCGAAGCCGTGCTTGATCACCTCGGCAACGCCCGCGCGCAGCTCGCGCTCGGGCAGCGTGGCGAGCGTGCCGACGTCGGCGATCACCGCCGCGGGCTGATGGAAGGCGCCGATCATGTTCTTGCCGCGCGCGTGGTTCACCGCGGTCTTGCCGCCGACGGAGGAATCGACCTGCGCGAGCAGGGTGGTCGGCACCTGAATGAACGGGATGCCGCGCTGGTACACCGCCGCGGCAAATCCGGCGAGGTCCCCGACCACGCCGCCGCCCAGGGCGACAAGCAGGCCGTCGCGCCCCATGCGCGCCGCCAGCAGACCGTCGAACACGCCCTCCAGCGCCGGCCAGCTCTTCGCCTGCTCGCCGTCTTCGACCAGAACCTCGATTGCGGGCGCCGCCCCGGCGCGCGCCAGCGCCGCCTTCACGCGCTCGAGGTACAGCGCGGCCACCACCGGGTTGGTGACGACGGCGATGCGCCCGGCGCGCAGGTGCGGGCGGTAGAGCGCCTCGGCGTCGATCGCGCCCGCGCCGATGTGCACGGGATAGGAACGCCCAGCGAGCGCTACGCGGATAGTTTCCATTCTTCCTTGAGGCGGGCGAGCAGCTGGCGCGCCAGGCTCTGCACGCTCTGCCGGCCCGTGTCGACGACGATGTCGGCGATTTCGCGGTACAAGGGGTCGCGCACCGCATACAGCTCCTGCAGGCGCGCAAGCGGATCGGCGGTCGCCAGCAGCGGCCGGTTCCGGTCCTGGCGTACGCGCTCGTAGAGCGCCGCCGGCGGCGCATGCAGGTAGATCACCGTGCCGCGCGCGGCAAGGTGGCGGCGATTGGCCTCGGCCAGCACCGCCCCGCCCCCCGTCGCCAGGACTACGTCCTCGAGTGCGGTGAGCTCGGCGAGCACCGCCGCCTCGCGCTGGCGAAAGCCCGCTTCGCCCTCGATCTCGAAGATCACCGCCACCTTCACGCCGCAGCGGCGCTCGATCTCGTGATCGCTGTCGAGGAACTCGCGCTTCAGCCGGCGCGCCATGAGCCGGCCCGCGGTGGTCTTGCCCGCGCCCATCAGGCCCACGAGGAATACGTTGCGTCCACCCCGCATGCCCCTATTGTACGGAGGCCGCAAACAAAAACGGCCGGGCAAGCCCGGCCGCGTGTCCCAGAAGGAGACCTGGCAAACCTGTCAGCGCACCGTCACGCGCTCGTTGACGATGCGCGGCGTCACGAACACCAGCAGCTCGGTCTTTTCCGACCTCGTCGTGTCATTGCGGAACAGCCGGCCGATGACCGGCAGCTCGCCGAAGAACGGCACCCGCGTGATGTCGGTGCGCTCGGTCTGCTCGAAGATGCCGCCGATCACCACCGTGCCGCCGTTCTCGACCAGCACCTCGGTCTTGACGTGCTTGGTGCTGATCTGCACGCCCGCGTCGGTGACGGCGCCGGGGGCGTCCTTGTTCACGTCGAGCGTCATGATGACGTTGCCGTCGGGCGTGATCTGCGGCTTCACCTTCAGGGCGAGGCTCGCCTTGCGGAAGGAAACGCTGGTGGCGCCCGAGGAGGTCGACTGCTGGTAGGGAATCTCGGTGCCCTGCTCGATCAACGCTTCCACCTGGTCCGCGGTCAGCACGCGCGGGCTGGATATGATCTTGCCCTTGCCGTCGGCCTCGAGCGCCGAAAGCTCGAGGTTGAGAAAGCGCGTGAGCGAGCTGTTGAAGAGGATGAACGAGATCTGGCCCGGCTGGAAGGTATTCAGGCCGCCGGCGCGGAAGTTCGCGTTGAGGCCCTGCTCGTTGATCACCGGCGTGCCCGTCACCACGCCCATGCCCTGGCCGGTGTTGACGAGCTCCGCACCGATGTTCGGACCGTTGATGCCCAGCCCCGGAGCGCGCCCGGCAACGCCCCTTTCGAAATAGCCCATGCGCACGCCCAGGTTCTTGCTGAACGAGTCGCTCGCCTCGACGATGCGCGCCTCGATCATCACCTGGCGCACCGGCACGTCGATCTTGGCGAGGAGCTTGCGCACCTCCTCGAGCCGCGTCGGCGTGTCCTGCACGAAAAGCGTATTGGTGCGCGCGTCGACCACGGCGCTGCCGCGCTTGGAGAGGAGCGGCTGCGCGCGGTCCGAGAGGATCTTCGCCACGTCGGCCGCCTTCTGGTAGTTCATCTGGAAGGCCTCGGTGCGCGTCTGCTCGAGGTCGTTGATCTGCTGCACCGACTCCAGCGCCAGCTTCTCGCGCGTCGCCAGCTCGTCGCGCGGCGCGATCCAGATGACGTTGCCGTTGCGCCGGCTGTCGAGGCCGCGGGTCTGCAGGATGATGTCCATCGCCTGGTCCCAGGGCACGTCCTTCAGGCGCAGCGTGATGTTGCCGCCGACCGAATCGCTGGTGATGATGTTGAGGTCGGTGAAATCCGCAAGCACGTTGAGCACCGCCCGCACTTCCACGTTCTGGAAGTTGAGCGAGAGCTTCTCGCCGACGTACTGGCCTTTCTTGGGCGTCGCGTCGGGGATCACCGGCTTCACCTCGACGACGAACTGCGTATCGGACTGGTAGGCGTTGTGATCCCACTGCCCGCGCGGCTCGATCACCATGCGCACGTTCTCGCCCTGCTGGAAGGTGCTGATGGTTTGCACCGGCGTGGCGAAATCGACCACGTCCAGCCGCCGCCGCAGGTTGTCCGGCAATGCCGTCTTCAGGAAGTCGACGATGATATTCTGCCCCTGCTGGCGGATGTCGATGCCGGTCGAGGTGTCCGACAGGTCCACGACCACGCGGCCTTCGCCGGTGCGCCCGCGCCGGAAATCGATGTCGCGGATGGCGTGTTTCGATTCGCCGCGCCCTTCGGCGAAATGCGCCACCTTGTCGCCCGCGGGCACGGCCGCCGCCGCCAGCGTCACCACCACGCTGCGGCCGTCGAGCGCCACCTCGTGAGCTACCGGGCGGCGCAAGTTCAGCACCAGGCGCGTCTTGTCCGGCGCCTGCACCAGATTCAGGGAACGCAATTCGCCTTGGGCAATGTCCTGGCTGGAGCGGCCGAGCGCATTGACCGTGCCGGCAAAATCGAAGGCGATGCGCGCCGGATTGGCGACGCTGAAGCTGGGCGGCACGGCCTTCAGCGCCTCCTTGGTGGTGATGCGCAGCACCACCTTGCCGCCCTGCTGCGAGACGTCGACCGCCTCGATGCTGTTGGCCTGGGCGAGGGCGATGCCCGTACCCGCGAGGCAAAGAACGAGCGCGCGAAAGGCGGCACGCACGATGTCGGTGGTTGTCATCTCTTTACCTCCTGCAGTTGCAGCGAGCTTGCCCGCTCGATCCATTCCCCGCTGCCTTCCTGGATCAGCTCTTTCAGGCTGATCTGCACTTCGTCGATGCCGGTGATGACGCCGAAGTTCTGCCCCATGTAATTGCCCTTGCGCACGCGATACAGATTGGGTCCCGCCTTGACCAGGCCGAAAGTCTCGCGGCCCCGCGTGAGCGAGCCCACCATCTGGATGGATTCCAGCGGGAACGCCTCGAGCGGCTCCTTCGGCCGGTCGAGGTCCGGCTGCTTGCCGCTCGCCGCCGGCCCGGCCCCGCCCGCCGCCGCGACCTCGATGCGGTCCGGCCGGAACGGATCCACCTCGTTCTCCGCCTGGTAAGGCACCGGCTCGTAGGGCCGCACCTGCGGCAGCGGGTCCACCCGGCCGCGCAAGTCCTTGGTCAAGTCGCTCAGCTCCTTCTTCAGGTCGCTGTACTGCTCGCCTTCGCAGGCGGCCAGCATGGCGACGCACGCCAGGGCCCACAGGCGCTTCACCGCCGCCCCTTGCGCGCACCGGCCGCGGCCTGGCGCTGCGCGGCCACCTCTTCCTCGTCGAGGTAGCGGAACGTGCGCGCCGTCACGTCCATCACCAGGGTGCCGTCCTTGGCGGCCTGGATGGCGACGTCGTTCAGCGTGACGATGCGCGAGAGCTGACCGACGTCGCTCGCGAACGCGCCCATGTCGTGGTACACGCCCACCACCTTCACGGTGATCGGCAATTCCGCATAGAAATCGCGCACGATTTCCTGGGTCGCCGGCTTGAACAATTCGAACTGCAGCCCGCGGCCCAATCCCGCCTGATTGATGTCCACGAGCAGCGCATCCATCTGCGACCTGTTGGGCAACTGCTTGAGCAGCGCGCCGAATTGCGTGTCGATTTCCCTGAGCTGCTGCTTGTGCAGGTCGAGGTTCACCGCCTGCTTTTTCTTGTTTACGTAATCAATCTTGAATTTCGCCTCGGCGGCCTTGCCCGCCTCCAGCTCCCCGAGCTGGCCCTGCCACAGGCCGAAATAGCCCAGCACCGGCAGCGCCGTCACGATGGCCACCAGCACCACCGCCTTGGGAATCGCAGCCCACGTGCCGGGGTCGCGCCAGTTGGTGGCCTTGAAGTCTTCCGCGATTTTCTTGAAGTCGATCGCCATCGCCATGGCTCAGCCCTTCTTCGCCGGCGCCTTGGCGGCGTCCTTGGGCGCTTCCTTGAGCTGGACGCGCTTCAACTGCAGGTTCATGGTGAACTCCGAGAGCCGCTTGCCGCCCACGCGCGAGGCCTTGATCTCGACCAGCTGCGGGCTCGCGAGCCAGGGCGAGGACTCGATATTGCGCATGAGCGTGGATACGCGCGCATTGGACTGCGCGAACCCCTGCACATTGACCGCGAGGCCCCGCTGCCTGAGCTGGCGCAAGTACACGCCCTCGGGCATCTGCCGCACCAGCTGATCCAGCAGGTGCACGGTCTGCGCGCGGTCGGCCTGCAGGGTCTCGATGATCTGCTTGCGCGCCAGCAGCGCGGCGATCTCGTCCTTGAGCTTCTTGATCTCGGCAATTTCCTTGTCCAGCTTGGAGATCTCGGACTTGAGAAACACGTTGCGCTGGTCCTGCATCGAGATCAGGCCCGAGATGTACAGATAGCCGGCGCCGACGATCACTACGCCAAGCGCGGCGGTCAGGCCGGCGAGCACCGTGAAGTGCTGGCGGGCGCGCTTGCGCCGCTCCTCGCGGTGCGGCAGCAGGTTGATGCGCGCGTTCATGGATCGAACCTGCGCATGGCCAGGCCGCAGGCGACGATCAGCGATGGGGCGTCCACCATCAGCTTCTTCAGCTGAATGCGCGGCGAAGCCTGCATCGAGGCAAACGGGTTGGCCACCATGGCCGGCACCTGCGTGCGCGTCTGCACGACCTCGTCCATGCCGGGGATGACCGCCGAGCCGCCGGCGAGCAGGATCTGGTCCACGCTGTGGTACTGCGTCGAGGTGAAGAAGAATTGCAGCGCGCGCTGCACTTCCATGGACAGGTTCTCCATGAACGGCCGCAGCACCTCGGTCTCGAAGTCGTCGGGCAGGCCGCCCGAGCGCTTGGCGCTCTCCGCTTCCTCGATGCTCATGCCGTAGCGGGCGACGATGTCCTGGGTGAGCTGGTTGCCGCCGAAGGCCTGCTCGCGCGAGTACACGGACTGGTCATTGCGCATCACGCTCACGTTCATCACGTTGGCGCCGACGTCGACGATGGCGACATTCAGATCCTTGCCGCCGCCGGGGAGCTGCTGCACCACCAGTCCGAGTGCCGCCTGCTGCGCGAAGGACTCGATGTCCATCACCGTCGCTTTCAAGCCGGCGGATTCCGCCACGGCGACGCGGTCTTCGACCTTTTCCTTGCGCGTCGCGGCGATCATCACTTCCTGCTCATCGGGCGAGGTGGGCGAGGGCCCCACCACCTGGAAGTCGAGGTTGACTTCCTCCAGCGCGAACGGGATGTACTGGTTCGCTTCCGACTCGACCTGCACTTCGAGCTCGGTCTCGCGCAGGCTGGCGGGAACGATGATCTTCTTCGTGATCACGGCGCCGGTGGGCACCGCCATGGCAACGTGCTTCGAGCGGGTGCCCAGGCGCTTGTAGCCGCGCTTGACGGCGTCCACCACCATCTCGAGATTGCTGATGTTGCCGTCGACGGTCGCGTCGCGCGGCAGCGGCTCGATCACGTAGCGCTCCACGCGATAGGCCCCTCTGCCCGCGTCCACGATCTCGAGCATTTTCACCGACGATGAGCTGATGTCCAGCCCGAACAACGGCGGCGCCTTCGGGCTGAAGATATCAAGTTGCATCGTTATTTCCCTTTTTGTATCGGCCCTTAGGCACGATACGTAGAATTTGCGTTAAATGCTAGCAACAACTCCCCCCCGTGTCTAGCGAATCCGTCACCATCGGGGGGAGGGCTATAATGCCCCCGATTTCCCGCCCGCTGCAACTGCGGTTGCACGAGTGCCGCGATGACCGTCTAACCCTTGATGTGGCTTCGTTTTTTGGCGTTTCCGCTGGCCCTGCTCGGGGGCCTGCTGGCGGCTGCCCTGTGCGTGGCCGGGCTGGTGGTGGCCCTCGCCTATCCCAACCTGCCCGCGCTCGACACCCTGACCGACTACCAGCCCAAGGTGCCGCTGCGGGTGTACACCGCCGAGGGCGAGCTGATCGGTGAATTCGGCGAAGAGCGCCGGGTTCTCGTCGACATCAAGGACGTGCCCGCGGCCCTCACCAGCGCCATCATCGCCGCCGAGGACGAGCGTTTCTACCAGCATGCGGGCATCGACTACCTCGGCGTCGCGCGTGCGGCCTATGCCAACCTGCTGACCGGCGGGCGGCGGCAAGGCGCGAGCACCATCACCATGCAGGTGGCGCGCAATTTCTTCCTGTCGTCGGAAAAGACGCTCACGCGCAAGCTCTACGAGGTGCTGCTGGCGGTGAAGATCGAGCGCAACCTCAGCAAAGAGCAGATTCTCGGCCTGTACTTGAATCAGATCTATCTCGGACAGCGCGCCTACGGTTTCGCCTCGGCGGCGCGCACCTACTTCGGCAAGCCGCTGGCAAAGCTCACGCTCGCCGAATCGGCCATGCTCGCCGCCCTGCCGAAGGCGCCTTCCAGCTACAACCCGGTCGCCAATCCGCAGCGCGCGAAACAGCGCCAGCTGTACGTGCTGCGGCGCATGCGGGAGCTCGGCTACATCTCGGTGGACGAGTTCGAAAGTGCGGCCGCGGCCCCGATCATCACGCGCAAGGTGGCGGAAACCTACGGGGTGCGCGCCGAGTATGTGGCCGAGATGGTCCGCCAGGCGGTGTACGAGCAGTATCCCGAGGACGCCTACAGCCGCGGCTTTCGCGTCTATACCACCCTGCGCAAGGCCGACCAGGAGGCGGCGGTCCAGGCGCTGCGCAACGGGCTGATGGAGTACGACCGGCGACTCGGCTACCGCGGGCCGGAGGCCTTTGTCGAGCTGGCCGCGGACGCCGATGAAGCGGATTTCGAGGAAGCGCTCGCCGATCGCGAGGACGACGATGATCTGCGCGTCGCGCTGGTGACCAAGGCCGCCCAGCGCGAGGTGCAGGCGGTCCTGAAGAACGGCGAAGCCGTGAGCGTCACCGACGAGGGGCTACGCTTTGCGGCGCCGTCGTTGCAGCGCGTCGCGGCGCAGCGCCGCATTCGCCGCGGCGCGATCGTGCGCCTGCGCGAGCTCGACGCCAAGGGCTGGGAGATCGTGCAGCTGCCGGAGGCCGAGGCCGCTTTCATCGCCATGGACCCGACCGACGGGGCGATCCGCGCGCTGGTGGGAGGCTTCCAGTTCTACCGCAGCAAGTTCAATCACGCGACGCAGGCGTGGCGCCAGGCCGGCTCGGCGTTCAAGCCCTTCATCTATTCGGCCGCGCTCGAGCGCGGTTTCACCGCGGCCACCGTCGTGCCCGACGAACCGATCGCCATCGAGGCCGACGTCACCGGCAGCCAGCGCTGGGAGCCGAATAACTTCGACGGCAAGTTCGAGGGCCCGATGCGGCTGCGCACGGCGCTGGTCAGGTCCAAGAACATGGTTTCGATCCGCATTCTCGACGCCATCGGCGTCAAGTACGCCCAGGACTACATTACGCGCTTCGGATTCGACGGCGAGCGCCATCCGCCTTACCTGACCATGGCGCTGGGCTCGGGCACCGTCACGCCCTGGCAAATGGCGCGCGCCTATGCGGTATTCGCCAACGGCGGCTACCTGGTGCAGCCGTACTTCATCCAGAAGATCGTGGACGATCGGGGAAATCCGCTGGGCGTGGCGCGCCCGCAGCGCGCCGGCGACGAGTCGCTGCGCGTCATCGACTCGCGCAACGCCTTCATCATGGACAGCCTGATGCAGGACGTCGCCCGCGTCGGCACCGCGGCGCGCGCGGCGAGCCTCGGCCGCAAGGATGTGGCCGGCAAGACCGGCACCACGAACGAATTCATCGACGCCTGGTTCGCGGGCTACCTGCCGTCCCTGGTCGGCGTCTCCTGGGTCGGCTTCGACCAGCCGCGCTCGCTCGGCAGGAATCAGAGCGGCGGCCTGGTGGCGCTGCCGATCTGGGTGGGCTACATGGAAAAGGTGCAGAAGGCGGTGCCCGAGATGCAACGCATCGTTCCCGACGGGGTGGTGACCGCGGAAACCTTCAGCCTCGACCCGGAGACGCTGGGCGAAGTGAAGCATCTGCCCGAGTACTTCTACCGCGAATTCGTGCCGAAGGACGATACGCCGCCATTCCCTCTGCTGCCGGTATTCGTGCGACCGCCCGAGGAATCCGCGATTCCGGCTTACCCGGACGATCCGGGCGCGACGCCGCAGCCGGCACTGCCGCCGCAGCAGTTCCTGCCGTCGCCGGCGCCTCGGCCGGCGCCCGCCGTGCCGCCGCCGTCCGGCTAGGCAGGCGCCAGGATCACCAGCGTCGCGCTCTGCGCCGACACCAGGCGAGACAGCGCCGCGTACAGCTCCATGCCGTCGCGCGTATCGCGCCAGGCGTTGCCGGCGTGCCGGAAGTGAAAGCCGCCCGATTTCGCCGCCACCCAGATTTCGCGCGCGGCCGTGTGACGGTTGATGATCATCTTCGTGCCGTCGGCGAATTCGACCTCGAGCACGCCTGCGCCCTTGGTCTGGATATCGGCGTCCAGCCCGGCCTTGTCGATGGCGCGCTCCACCGCCGCCAGCGTGGCATCGGCAAGAGACTCGAACTCTGCGTCCGTCATGCGCGGGTTCCCTGATAACATGGGCATTTTAGCCGCCGCCGGATGCGTTCTCTCGTCCTTTTTGCCGCCGCCGTGCTGCTGGTCGCGGCCTGCGGACAGCGGGGGCCGCTCTATCTGCGTGACCGGCCGCCACCCGGCGTTAACCCACCCAAGGCCGAGCCCTACCAGCCGGTTCCGTATCCTGCGGACGCCGAGCGCGTCCCCGAAAAGAAGTAGCACCCCATGGACTTCGCGTACCGCAACGGCGCGCTATGCGCCGAACAGGTGCCGCTCGAGGAAATCGCGCAGCGTTTCGGCACGCCCTGCTTCGTTTACTCGCGCGCGGCAATCGAGCGGCAGTACCGCGCGTACGCGCACGCGCTCGGCGACCGCAAGGCGCTTGTGGCGTACTCCGTCAAGGCCAATTCCAACCTTGCGATCCTCGCCCTGATGACGCGGCTCGGCGCGGGATTCGACATCGTCTCGGGAGGCGAGCTTGCGCGTGTCCTCGCCGCGGGCGGCGATCCGCGCCGGGTGCTGTTTTCGGGCATCGGCAAGAGCGAGGACGAGATCGAGCAGGCGTTGCAGGCGGGAATACTCTGCCTGAACGTCGAGTCCGAGGCCGAGCTCGAGCGCGTCGACGCCGTCGCCACGCGCATCGGCAAGCGTGCGCCGATCGCCCTGCGCATCAATCCCGACATCGACGCGAAGACCCATCCCCACATAGCCACGGGCCTGCGGCAGAGCAAGTTCGGCGTGCCTCATGCCGAGGCCGAGCGGCTGTACCGCGAGGCGGCGCGGCGCGCGCACCTCGAGCCGGTCGGCATCGGCTGTCACATCGGCTCCCTGCTCGCAGACCCCGCTCCCTGGATCGCGGCCGCCGAGCGCGTGGTCGAGCTCGCCGACCGCATCGAGCGCGGCGGCATCGCGCTCCGACACATCGACGTCGGCGGCGGCATCGGCATCCGCTACCGGGACGAGCCGCAGCGCTCCATCGACGAGTTCGTCGGCGGCGCGCTGCGCGCGCTCGGTGCGCGGCGCGAGACGCTGATCGTCGACCCGGGCCGCTCGATTGTCGGCAATGCGGGCGCGCTGCTCACGCGGGTACAGTATGTGAAGCGCGGCGCAGCCAGGAATTTCCTGGTGGTGGACGCGGCCATGAACGACCTGCTCCGCCCGGCGCTGTACGACGCCTGGCACGAAGTGCGTGCGGTACGCGAGCCGCAAGCCGCGGCGGCAACGGCCGTATACGATGTCGTCGGCCCGATCTGCGAAAGCGCGGATTTCCTCGCCAGGGATCGCGCGCTGGCGGCGCGCGCCGGCGACCTGCTCGCGGTCATGTCGGCGGGTGCCTACGGCATGAGCATGAGCTCCAACTACAACTCGCGGCCGCGTGCGGCCGAGGTGATGGTGGATGGCGCGGGCGCGCACCTCGTGCGGCGCCGCGAAGCGGTGCCGGAATTGTTTGCGGGCGAGAGCATCCCGGCGTGGTGAAACCGGCATAACGACAAGGGCACACATGACTGAGACGCGCAACCTCGCCGTATTCTGCGACTTCGAGAACATCGCCCTGGGCGTGCGCGACGCCAAGTACGAGAAGTTCGACATCGGCCGCGTGCTGGAGAAGCTGCTGCTCAAGGGCTCGATCGTGGTGAAGAAGGCCTACTGCGACTGGGACCGCTACAAGGAGTTCAAGTCCGCGATGCACGCCGCGGCCTTCGAGCTGATCGAGATCCCGCACCGCGGCCAGTCCGGCAAGAACTCGGCCGACATCCGCATGGTGGTGGATGCGCTCGACCTTTGCTACACCAAGGGGCACGTGGACACCTTCGTCGTCGTCAGCGGCGATTCCGACTTCTCGCCGCTGGTGTCCAAGCTGCGCGAGAACGCCAAGAACGTGATCGGCGTCGGCGTGAAGAACTCCACCTCCGACCTGCTGATCTCCAACTGCGACGAGTTCATCTACTACGACGACCTGGTGCGCGAGGACGAGGCCAAGCGCCGCGCGGCGAAGAAGCGCCGCGAAACGCGTCCCGCCGGCGGGGCGAAGGAGGCCGCGCCCAGCGACGACAGGAAGCAGGAGGCCTTCGACCTGGTGATCGAAACGCTGCAGGCGCTGATCGCCGAGCGCGGCGAGGGCGAGAGAATCTGGGGCTCGATGGTGAAGCAGGCGCTGAAGCGCCGCAAACCCGGATTCAACGAGTCCTACTACGGCTTCAAGGCCTTCTCGGACCTGCTCGAGGAGCTGCAGAACCGCAAGCTCCTCGCGCTCGAGCGCGACGACAAGTCCGGCGGCTATCTGATCCGCCCGGCGAGCGGCGGCTGAGACGCCTCAGGGATTGAGCTGCCGGTAGACCGCGTTGGCGAGCTTGAGCAGTTCTTCTCTGTCCAGGTCGGCCGAGGACAGGGCGTAGCCGAACCTGCGGTCGATCCAGTAGAACACGCGCACATTGCCCTCGCGCGCGTAGTGGAAAGCCGTCTCGCGCTGATCGGGTCCCTCGCTGCGCACGTAAAGCGTCACGCGTCGCCCGGGCGCGCTCTGGTACATGAACTGGGCTACCGGGCCGGGATCTCGCGGCAGCAGGCGTCCGCCCACGAGCGTCATGCCTTCGGCTTCGAGCCGCGGTGCGCGCACCTCCGCGCCCAGGCGCTTGGAAAGCCAGGCGACCAGGTGCTGCTCCTGGTCCGCGCCCACTTCGACGGGGTGGCGCACCTCGGGAGCGTAGGTGGCGTGCGCGAGCGCGGCGCGGCGTGCGATCACCGGGTGGTCCGGCTGCGCCAAAGGAGGAGCGGGCGCGCGCTGCGCATGCACTTGCCAGCCCGCTACTCCGCCGATCGCGGCACCGACGGCGATCCATCCGGCGATCGCGGCCGCCGAGCGCCAGCGCCGGCGGCGCAGCGCCGCGCTTTCCAGGCGCTCGGGCACCGGCTCGTCGAGCACGGGTTCGTAGTGCGCGCGCAATTGCTCATTCAGCGCGCGGTAGGCCGCCGCGCGCTCCGCCTCCTCGGGGTGCGCCGCCAGCCAGGCCTCGACCTCGGCGCGCCGCCCTTCGGCGAGCCGGCCGTCGGCCCAGGCATGCAGGTCGGCTTCGCCGACAGATTGTTCCGCTTCGCTCATTTCACCACTTGCAGCTTGCTGCCGCCCTTTCCCTGCATCAATGCGCGCACCTTTTCACGCGCGCGCGCCAGTCGCGACATCACCGTGCCGATCGGGATGCCGAGCACGCGCGCCGTCTCGTCGTAGCTCAGATCCTCGAGCGCCACCAGCAGCAGCACTTCGCGCTGTGCCGCGGGCAGCGCGGCGATGGCGCGCTCCAGGTCGCGCAGCAGCAGCGCGTCGCCCTGCACCGCGCGCTGCGCCAGCTCGGGCATGTCGTCCTCGAGCGCCGCGGTCGGCCGCGAAGCGCGCACCTGATTGACATGCACGTTGTGCATCACCGTGAACAGCCAGGCGCGCAGGTCCGTGCCGTGCCGGTACAGGTGCAGCTTCGACCAGGCGCGCTCGAGGGTGTCCTGCACCAGATCGTCCGCCGCGGCGCGCTCGCCGACCAGGGCCCGCGCGTAGCGGCGCAGGCGCGGAATCAACGCAATGAGGCTCCCGGCATCGCTCATCGGGCTTAACAGTGCGCTGCGGCGCGCTATTCCGTCAAGATCGGCAAGGGCGCCGCTGCGCGATAGCTTTAGCGCAGACCGGCCGCGTACTCCGCGACCGCGCTGATCTCCTCGTCGCTCATGCGCGCGGCGACGCCGCGCATCATGCCGTTCGGATCGTTGGCGCGAGCGCCCGCGCGGAAAAGCTTGAGCTGCGCTTCCAGGTAGGGCGCGAATTGCCCGGCGAGCCGCGGAAACTGCCCGGGGATCCCGGCGCCGTCGGGCCCGTGGCATCCCGCGCACGCCGCAACGTTTTTCTCGGCGATGCCGCCACGCCAGAGCTTCTGGCCGTGGGCCGCAAGGTCCTTGTCGCTGGCCGCTGCCGGGCGCAGGCTCTGCGAGGCGTAAAACGCCGCGAGCGCGCGCATGTCGGCATCGGAAAGGGCGACCACCATCCCCGCCATCACCGCATTTTCGCGCGCCGCCTTGTTGCCGCCCTGCGGCTTGAAGTTGGCGAGCTGCTTGTGCAGGTAACGCGCATGCTGCCCGGCGAGCTTGGGATTGGCGGGCGCGACGCTATTGCCGTCGGCGGCATGGCAGGCCACGCACACCTGCTTGGCGAGCTGCTCGCCCTTGGCGAGATCGGGCTTGGCGGCGTCCTGCGCCGCGGCCAGCCCGGCCCACAGCAGCCCCGCGGCAGCCATCGCCGCCAGCATGCGATTCATCCTGCAACTCCCGGGAATCGGTAGGAAACGCCTCATTTTATTAGAATTTCATCCATGCCGGAATCCAGCAGCGCGTTTTCCCGCGTCGAATTCCTGGTTTCCGCAGGGATCAGCGGCGGCCTGCCGCCGCAGGACGCGCCCGAGCTGGCCTTCGCCGGGCGCTCGAACGTCGGCAAGTCGAGCGCCATCAACGCACTGACGAAACGCAGGCGCCTGGCGTTCTTTTCCAAGACGCCGGGACGCACACAGACCATCAACTTCTTCGATCTCGGCGGCCGCGGGCGACTGGTGGATCTGCCGGGCTACGGCTACGCGCGCGTGCCCCAGGCGCTGCGCGCACAGTGGGATCAGCTGGTGGGCGGCTATCTGGGAACGCGCAATTCGCTCGCGGGCGTCGTGGTGCTGATGGATGCGCGGCGCCCCTTCACCGCGCACGACGAGCACCTGCTCAAGTGGCTGCGCCCGGCCGGCAGGCGGCTGCTCGTGCTGCTATCGAAGTGCGACAAGCTTTCGCGCCGCGAGCAAGACGCCGCGTTGCGCAACGCGCGCGCCCGGCTCGTGTCCACGGATCCGGGCGCGCAGGCGCTGCTCTTTTCCAGCCACAGCGGCGAAGGGGTGGAAGCGGCGCGCGCGCTGCTCGATGACTGGCTGCGGGCAGCGCGCGAGGAATAAAAGACCCCCGGTAAAGGGGAAATAAACCGGGGGCGAAACGCCTTAATTGGGATTAAGGCAACCCGCTCAGGGAGGAGAAGCGGGAGACGATCAGCATCGTCTGAAGGTAAGATTGCCGGCGGCGCGGAAAGTTCCGCGTTCCGAAACTTCTAAAAAAATCAGCACTATGAAGATTTACGGGCAGTTCCCAGCGGTGCGCATGCGGCGCATGCGGCGCGACGATTTCTCGCGCCGCCTCATGCGCGAGACGGTGCTCACGGCGAATGACCTCATCTATCCCGTGTTCATCCTCGACGGGAAAGACCGCACAGAGAATGTGGCTTCGATGCCGGGCGTCGAGCGCATGACGGTGGACCGGCTCCTGCCCGTGGCCGAGCAGTGCGTGAAGCTGCGCATCCCCGTGCTGGCGCTCTTCCCGGTCATCGAGCAAAAGCTGAAGACGGCCGACGGCCGCGAAGCCTGCAATGCGAAAGGGCTGGTTCCCCGCGCGGTGGCCGCGCTGAAGAAGCGCTTTCCGCAACTCGGCATCATGACCGACGTCGCGCTCGATCCCTATACCTCGCACGGCCAGGACGGAGTCGTCGACAAATCCGGCTATATCGTCAACGACGTGACGCTGGCCGTCCTCGAAAAGCAGGCCTTGTGCCAGGCGCGCGCGGGCGTCGACATCGTTGCGCCCTCGGACATGATGGACGGGCGCATCGGCCGCATCCGCGCCGCGCTCGAGAAGGCCGGTCACATCCACACGAAAATTCTCGCCTACGCCGCGAAGTACGCGTCGGGCTTTTACGGGCCGTTCCGCGACGCGGTCGGCTCGTCAACGAATCTCGGCAAGGGCGACAAGAAGACCTATCAGATGGACCCGGCGAACTCCGACGAGGCGCTGTGGGAGGTCGGGCTCGACCTGGCGGAAGGCGCCGACATGGTGATGGTGAAGCCGGGCCTGCCGTACCTCGACATCGTGCGACGCGTGAAGGACGAGTTCAAGGCGCCGACCTACGTCTACCAGGTCTCGGGCGAATACTCGATGCTGCGCGGCGCGATCGACCGCGGGTGGCTGCCGCGCAGCTGCGTGCTGGAGGCGCTGCTTGCCATGAAGCGCGCCGGCGCCGACGGCATCCTCACTTATTTCGCGCTCGAGGCCGCGCGCGAGCTCAAGAAAGCCGGCTAGCCGAAAACCACCGCGACGCCGTGCGCGTCCTCGGCGTTCACGGCGAGCGACCCGTCAGGCAGTCGCACCGGCCTCAGGCCGTTTCGCCGCAGGACCTCGGCGGCGTGCGCGCGATCGGCGACACGGATGAAAAGCCCCGCCACCAGCGGCCGCGGGCGCAGGGGCAGGCCCACGCCGTGCAGGCGATGCCCGAGTTTCCAGCGCGAGGCAAGCGCGATCGGCGCGCTGCCGGTGTGCACCAGCAGTCCCTCGTCGATCTCCTGCGGCCGCACGCCGAACACACTCGCATAGGTCGAGGCCGCGCGCGCCGTATCCTCCACCACCACGGCCAGCGCGGCGATCTGCGTCGCGCCGACGGCGTGGCGGGCGTATGCGGGCCGCCATACGAGCTCGCGCGTGAAATGCTGGCACGCGAACATGAGGCAACCCGGCGAGGCGTCGCGCGGCAGCGGCATGATGCGAAAGCGCGCTTCGCCCAGGTCGGCCACCGGGCGCGAGAAATCGAGCGGCGCCTCCGCCGCGATGCCGTCGGCCGCGAGCTCGGCGTACAGGGCCCCGGCGTCGTCCGTGGCGAGCGCGAGCGCGCCCAGCCCTTCGCCCTGGCTCAGGAAATCGCTGAAGTACTGCAGTGCAGGATGGGGCCTGGGCACCGCCATCAACTCCAGGTAGTCCCGCTCGAACATGATGCAGTGATTCTGTGAGCCGAGCGAATGCGTGCCGCGCGGCGTGAGCGTAAAACCCATGCGCGTGTAGGCGAGTCGCGCGCGCTCGAGATCGCGCACCAGGATCACGGCGTGATCGATGCCCTGAAGGTGGCGCCGCATGGCTGCGCTCAATCGGCGGCGGCCGCGAGCTCGAGCGTTCTCAGGAAGCGCTCGGCGTCCTGGTAGCCGATGACGCGCAGCCCGCGGATTTCGCGGCCCTGCGCGTCGAAAAAGATGATGCCGGGGGGCCCGAAGAGCGAGAAGCGCTTGAGCAGCGCCTTGTGCTCGGCGTTGCTCTGCGTCACGTCGGCCTGCAGGAGCAGCATGCGCCCGAGCTGCTGGCGTACGCGCGGGTCGGCGAAGGTAAAGGCCTCCATTTCCTTGCAGGACACGCACCAGTCGGCGTAGAAATCGAGCATCGCCGGCTTGCCGGGAGCGCGCAGCGCCGCATCGAGCTCGTCCAGCGAATTCACGCGCTGGAACGCAATGGGCGCCTCGCGCGCATCGCCCGCCAGCCCGGCGAGCGGTCGCAGCGCATCGCGGCTGCCGGAGAGCACGCCGATCAACAGGGCAACGCCCGCGACCAGCGCGAGGATGCCGGCCGACTTGCCGAGACGCGTCAGGCCGGATGCATCCGCCGGCAGCCGATCGACGGCGCGCAGGAACACGCCCGTCCCTACCAGCAGCGCCGCCCACGCCAGCATCACCGCCGCTCCCGGCAGCACCGGCGACGCGATCCAGATCGCCACCGCCAGCAACAGTACGCCGAAGAATCTTCTCACTCCCTTCATCCAGGGTCCCGCCTTCGGCAGCAGCGCACCCTCCGACACGCCGACCACCATCAGCGGCACGCCCATGCCGAGCGCCATGGCGAAAAGCGCGGTGCCGCCGAGCGCCACGTCGCGGGTCTGCGAAATGTAGAGCAGCGCGCCGGCGAGCGGTGCCGCGACGCAGGGACTGACGATCACCGCCGATAGAACGCCCATGGCCGCCACCGAGGCGATGCGCCCGCCGCGCAGCCGCTGCTGCGCCGACGACAGGCGGTGGTGCAGAAAGCCGGGCAGCGAAATCTCGTACAGCCCGAACATCGACAGCGCAAGCCACACGAACACCGCCGCGAAGGCGCCGAGCACCCATGGGTTCTGCAGGGCCGCGGCGAGCAGCGCGCCGGAGTACGCGGCGCCAACACCCGCGGCGGCATAGGCGAGCGCCATGCCGAGCACATAGCTCGCCGAAAGCGCGAACGCACGCTGCTTGTTCAGGCTGCTTCCCTCGCCGGCGATGATCGACGACAGGATCGGGATCATGGGCAGCACGCACGGCGTAAACGTGAGCAGCAGCCCGAAGCCGAAGAAGCCGGCGACGACGAGCAAGACATTGCGGTCGAACAGGGCCGCAATGTCCTGGTCGCTCGCGTAGATCGACCATCGCGGCGCCTCCGGCACGCTGCGCGGCCCCGCGCTGAGCGCGGGCGGCGGCGGTGCTGCAGCGAGACGGATCATGGCGCGCGATTCCATCGGCACATAACACACGCCGATGTCGGCGCAGCCCTGCGAGGTGACCACCAGTTGCAGCGGATCGGCCGCGCCCGGCGCCACCGGCACGCGAATGAGCACTTCGTTGCGGTAGACCTCGGAGTCGCCGAAGAACTCGTCTTTCTTGCGCACGCCGCGCGGCAGCTCGGCCGGGCCGAGGCGGGCGTCCTGCGCCTCGAAGCGGAAGCGGTCCCGGTACATGTAGTAGCCGTCGGCGATCGCGAAGCTCACCTCGAGCGCGTCGGCGTCCAGCGCGCGCGCCGAGAAGCGAAAGGCCTTTTCGGGCTCGAGCAAATCCTCGGCTGCGCCGGCCGGCGCGAGCGGCATCGCCGCTGCGAGCCACAGGAGGAGAAGACGGATCACGGGGAGGACGCGGTTTCTGCGGCCACCCAGTCGAGATAGGCCGGCAGGCCGCGATCTATTCGGACCGCAACGATCTCGGGAAGTTCGTAGGGGTGGTGCGCGCGGATCAGCGACTCGAGCTCGGCATAGGCCTCCCGCGTCGTCTTGATGAGCACGGGATGCTCCTCGTCGCGCTGCACGGCGCCCTGCCAGCGGTACACGGAGCGGCACGGCGCCAGGATGTTGATGCAGGCCGCAAGGCGTTTTTCGACGAGCACCTCGGCGAGCCTCTCGGCCGCGGCACGGTCGGGAAGGTTGGTGAGCACCAGCAGGACGCTCATGCGGCCCCGCCGGGGCGCGGCACGCCCTCGAACACGGTGCGATAGCGAAGTCGCACGCCGAGCCCCTCCTTCATGCGCCGGTTGGCGAGGCGCCGCGATTCGCTCATGAACGACAGCAGCTCGGGCGCAATGCGGCCCGGGGCCTCGCGGCGTGCGATGCGCGGCGGCCGCGGCAGCCCGGCGCGCTCGGCCACCAGGTCGAACCAGTCGCCCATGCGCATCTCGCTGTCGTCGCTCGCGTTGTAGGTGCCGCCGGGCGCGGCATCCTCCAGCGCGCGCACGACGATCGCCGCCAGGTCCTCGGCATGAATGTGGTTGGTGTAGACGTCATCCTCCGCGCGCAGCACCGGGGTGCCCAGGCGCAAGCGTTCCAGCGGCAAACGGTCCGCGGCGTAGATGCCGGGCGCGCGCAGGATCACCAGCGCCACGCCGCGCGCGCTGCACCATAGTGCAAGCTGGCGCTCCGCGTCCACACGCCGGCGCGCCCGCTCGGTCTGCGGGTGCACGCTGCGCGACTCGTCCACGCGCGCGCCGCCGCAGTCGCCGTAGACGCCGCTCGTGCTGACGTAAACCACGCGCGCCGGTAGAATCCGGCCCTTCGCGAGCGCGGCGAGGAGATGCGTGGTGCGCGTGTCCGCCGCGCCGGTACTCGGTGGCGGCGCACAGTGCAGCACGGCGTCCGCCGCGGGCAGGGCGCCGAGGGACTCGGGCCGGTCGAGGTCGAAGCCGTGGCGGCGCGACAGCGCGTGCACCGCGTAGCGCGCCTCCAGCCGCGGCGCCGCGCGGCGCGCGATGTCGCCGTAGCCCGCGATCAACAGCTCTTTCATCGATGCCATTCTAGCGACATGCACAGCGTCACGATCCAGCCGAGCGGACAGCAGTTCCAGGTCGAAGACGGCGAAGCCGTCCTGGCGGCCGCGCTGCGCCAGGGGTTCATCCTGCCCTACGGGTGCAAGAACGGCGCCTGCGGCACCTGCAAGGGGCGGATCGTATCGGGTGAGGTGGATTACGGCGTGTACCAGCCCAAGGCGCTGCCCGACGAGGACAAGGCGCGCGGCAAGGCGCTCTTTTGCCAGGCGAAGCCGCGGTCCGACCTGGTGATCGAGGCGCGCACCCTCGGCGCCGCGAAGGGCATCGAGGTGAAGATGCTGCCGTGCCGCGTGCAGAAGCTGGAGCGCCTCGCCGACGACGTCATGGTGCTGCACTTGAAGCTCCCGGCCAACGAGAAGCTCGTCTTCCTCGCCGGGCAATTCATCGAGTTCCTGCTGAAGGACGGCTCGCGCCGCAGCTTCTCGATGGCCAATGCGCCGCACGACGCGGAGCTGCTGCAGCTGCACGTGCGCCATGTGGCCGGCGGACAGTTCACCGATCATGTCTTCGGCAAGATGAAGGAGCGCGACATCCTGCGCTTCGAGGGGCCGCTCGGCACGTTCTTCCTGCGCGAGGATTCGAATAGACCGATTGTGCTCGTCGCGTCGGGCACCGGGTTCGCCCCGATCAAGTCATTGATCGAGGACGCGCTGCACCGCAGCGTGAAACGCCCGATGGTGCTTTACTGGGGTGGCCGGCGCCCCAAGGACCTGTACCTGAACGACCTGCCGGTGGAGTGGGCCGCCGAGCACCCAGGGCAATTCAAGTACGTACCGGTGATCTCGGACGGCCTTCCCGAGGACGCTTGGGCTGGGCGCACGGGTTTCGTGCACCGCGCGGTGCTGGAGGATTTCCCCGATCTCTCCGGCCACCAGGTCTACGCCTGCGGCGTGCCGGTCATGGTCGACGCGGCGCGCAAGGACTTCACCGCCTTGTGCCGGCTGCCGGAGGACGAGTTCTACGCCGACAGCTTCACCACGCAGGCGGACGCACCCGCACGCTAGAAAGCAAAAAGGCCCGAGGCTCTCTCGCCCCGGGCCTTCGCATCCGTGTCTATTCGCTACTTCGCGTAGTCGTACTTGCCGTCCTTCCAGATGTAGAACACGTACCCGGGCGCGGTGACGTCGCCCTTCTTGTCGAAGCCGATGGGGCCGAGCACGGTCGAGAACTTGCCCTTGCGCAGCGCCGCGGCCACGCTCTTCCAGCTCGTCGACTTCGCCTGGCCGACGGCTTGCGCCCAGGCCTGGATCGCGCCGTAGGTGTACAGCGTATAGCCCTCCGGCTCGTACTTCTGCGCGCGGAACTTCTTCACCACCGCGGCCGCGGCCGGGGTCTTGCGCGGGTCCGGGCTGAAGGTCATCAGCGTACCCTCGCCCGCGGCGCCGGTGATCTTCCAGTACTCGTCGGTCACCAGCGCGTCGCCGGACACGAGCTGCACCTTGTAGCCCTGCTCGCGCGCCTGGCGCACGATGAGCCCCGCTTCGGTGTGATAGCCGCCGACGTACACCACGTCGACGTTCTGGCCCTTCATCTTCGACACGAGCGCCGAGTAGTCTTTCTCGCCCGCGGTGTAGGCCTCGTACATCGCCTCCGTCACGCCGCGCGAGTTGAGCTGCTTCTTGGTCTCGTCGGCGAGGCCTTTGCCGTACGCGGTCTTGTCGTGGATGATCGCGATCCTCTTCGCCTTGAACTTGTCGGCCAGGTAGTTGCCGGCGACCGCGCCCTGCTGGTCGTCGCGGCCGCACACGCGGAACACGTTCGGGCCGCCTTCGTCGGTGAGCTTCGGATTGGTCGAGGCGGGCGAGATCTGCAGGATGCCTTCCTCCGTGTAGACCTTCGAGGCCGGAATCGAGGAGCCCGAGCAGAAATGGCCGGCGACGAACACGACCTTGTCGCTCACGAACTGGTTCGCCACCGCGACCGCCTGCTTGGGATCGCAGGCGTCATCGCCGATCTTCAGCACGAGCTTCTTGCCCATCACGCCGCCCTTGGCGTTGATGTCGGCCACCGCCATCTCCGCGCCGCGCCGCATCTGCTCGCCGAAGGACGCGTACTGCCCGGTCATCGGGCCGGCGGTGGCGATGATGATCTGCGACCAAGCGGCGGTACCGAAGCTCGCCAGCACGGCGGCCGAAAAGAGTCTCAGGGACACGCTCATTTTCATGGCTGCTACCTCCTCGCAATCGGGTGGAAATACTCTATCACAGCGTTCATGCCGCCGGCGGCGCCTTGCTGCGCCAGCCGAGCGGCCCGGCGCGCTCGTACAGCCAGGGGTATTGCGTGACCATTTTATGCACCCGCCCCAGGCGCCAGGCCAGAAGGGCGATGGCAACCAGGGTGGCCGTATCGATGAGGTAGGCCGCAGGCGACAGCAGGCTCGCGCCGAAAAGGGCGAAGGCGAGAAACCGATCGGCGAAGCCGAGCAGGAGCACGTAGGCAAGCGCGTGCCAGGCGGGCTTCCAGGTCACGGCGAGCGCCTGGCCGGTCATGAAGGCGGCGAAACCCATCAGGCACACCGTCAGGCCGAAATACACGCCCAAGCTGTTGCCGAGCAGCGACTCCATCATCGCCCCCCTTCCAGATAGGCCCGGCGCACCTCGGCGTTGGCGAGCAGCTCCCGGCCCGTGCCCGAAAGGACGATGCGGCCGTTCGCCATGACGTAGCCGCGGTGCGCGATGCGCAGCGCATGGTGCGCATTCTGCTCCACCAGGAACACGGTGACGCGATCGCGTGCGTTGATTTCGCGGATCACGCCGAAGATCTGCTTGACGAGCAGCGGCGCGAGCCCGAGCGAGGGCTCATCGAGCAGCAGGAGCTTCGGCCGGCCCATGAGCGCGCGGGCGATGGCGAGCATCTGCTGCTCGCCGCCCGAAAGCGTCCCCCCGCGCTGATCGCGCCGCTCGCGCAGGATCGGGTAGAGGGTGAAGACGCGCTCCAGGTCCTCCTCGAAGTGCCGCGGATCGGCGCTCACCGCGCCCATCTGCAGGTTCTCGACCACGCTCATGAACGCGAACAGGCGCCGGCCCTCGGGCGCCTGCGCCACGCCCCGGCGCACGATGTCGTGCGTCGGCAGGCGCGTGATGTCCTCGCCGAGGAACTCGATGCGTCCGCCCGAGGCGCGCGGATTGCCGCAGATCGTCATCAGCAGCGTCGACTTGCCCGCGCCGTTCGCCCCGATCAGGGTCACGATCTCGCCTTCGGCGACCTCCACGTTGATGCCGTGCAGCGCCTTGATCGGCCCGTAGGCGGCGTGAACGTCGGTGACGCGGAGCACCGTCATGGCCGCGCCTCTTCCTCCGCCTCCTCTTCACCGAGGTAGGCGGCGATCACCTTCTGGTCGTTGCGCACGTGCTCCGGCGTGCCTGCCGCGATCTTGCGGCCGTAGTCGAGCACGACGACGTGGTCGGAGATGCCCATCACCACGCTCATGTCGTGCTCGATGAGCAGCAGCGTCACGCGGTGCTCGTCGCGGATGAACCTGAGCAGCTCGTTCAGCTCGGCGGATTCGCGCGGGTTGAGCCCGGCGGCCGGCTCGTCGAGGCACAGCAGCACCGGCCCGGTGCACATCGCGCGCACGATTTCGAGGCGGCGCTGCGCGCCGTAGGGGAGGTTGCCGGCGTTGGCGTCGGCGCGGTCGGTGAGCTGCACGCGCTCCAGCCAGTAGCGCGCGCGATCGATCGCGCGCCGCTCGGCCGCCGCATAGCCGCCGATCCCGAGCAGGGCGCCGATCGTGTAGCCCGAGGCGCGCATCAGCGCGTTGTGCTGGGCGACGAGCAGGTTCTCGAGCACCGACATGCCCGGAAACAGGCGAATGTTCTGGAACGTGCGCGCGACGCCGGCCTTCGCCGGGATAGCGTGGCCTTCCATGCGCTCGAGCAGGAACTCGCCGTGCGCCGGATGGCGCAGCCGCATGCAACCGGAGGTCGGCTTGTAGAAGCCGGTCAGGCAGTTGAACACGGTGGTCTTGCCGGCCCCGTTTGGGCCGATGACCGCAGTGATCTTCCCGCCAGGCGCGTCGAACGACACGTCGTCGACGGCGACCAGGCCACCGAAGCGCATGGTGAGGTGCTCGATGGACAGCAAGGGATTCATGCGCGCGGCTCCCCGTCGCCCGCGCCCGGCGGCCCGTGATCGAGGCGCACCGTCGGCTCGCGGTGCGCGAGCAGCCCGCGCGGGCGCCAGGTCATGATCGCCACCATCGCCAGGCCGAAGGCGAGCATGCGGTACTGGTTCAGCTCGCGGAACACTTCGGGCAGCCCGATCAGCAGGATCGCGGCGAGCACCACCCCGATCTGGCTGCCCATGCCGCCCAGCACCACGATGGCGAGGATGATCGCCGACTCGAGGAAGGTGAAGCTCTCCGGGCTGATGAAGCCCTGGCGCGTGGCGAAGAAGGAGCCGCCGAATCCGCCGAACATGGCGCCGATGGCGAAGGCCGTCAGCTTGGTGTTGCGCGGATGCACGCCGAGGCTGCGGCACGCGATCTCGTCCTCGCGCAGCGCCTCCCAGGCGCGCCCCACGGGCAGCTTGCGGATGCGCAACGTGAAGAGATTGGTGACGAGCGCGAGTGCGAGCGCCAGGTAATAGAGGAAGATGATGCGGTCGACCGGCGAATACTCGAGCCCGAAGAAGCTGTGGAACGAGTGCCCGCCTTCGGGCGCCTCGCGCGCGATCGGCAGCCCGAAGAAGGTCGGCCGCGGGATGCCCGAGAGGCCATCCGGCCCCTTGGTGAACGCGTACCAGTTCAGCAGGATGATGCGCACGATCTCGCCGAAGCCGAGCGTCACGATCGCCAGGTAGTCGCCACGCAGGCGCAGCACCGGGAAGCCGAGCAGGATGCCGGCGAACGCCGCCATGATCCCGGCGAACGGCAGGCAGACCCAAAAGCCGAGGTCGAAGTGCAGGGCGAGAAGCGCGTAGCTGTAGGCGCCCACGGCGTAGAACGCGACGTAGCCAAGATCGAGAAGTCCGGCCAGGCCGACGACGATGTTGAGACCCCAGCCGAGCATGATGTAGGTGACCACCAGCGTGGCGATGTCGAGCAGGCGCCGGTCGGCCCAGGGCAGGAACGGCAGCGCCACCGCCAGGCCAAGCAGCAGCGGCCCCACCCAGCCCGCCCATTTCTGCACCTCGGCGCTCAGTCGATCCATGCGCGCTTCGCGCACCTCGGCGCTCGTCTCGCTCGCTGCGTGCCAGACGAGCCAGGCCGCGCGCGCGCCGAGGATCCAGGCCGCGAGCGCGATCGTCGCGCTCAGGACGGTGCTCTTGAAGGGCAGCAGCTGCTCATCGGCGCCGAAGACCAGGACGCCGGTGAGCGCAATCGCGAACGCGAGCGCCCCGGCGAGCACGGGCACGGCCCGCTGCGCGCGCAGGGCCGCGATGCCCAGGCGGCCAAGGAAAGCGATCAGCGCCACCGCGACCAC
>Ga0214472_10001476_pt1 | contig 26277 bp, 31 predicted proteins | sample RVTome_6_FD_207662 | JGI IMG/M metagenome (GOLD analysis project Ga0214472, IMG submission 207662) | Soil microbial communities from uranium-contaminated site in the Upper Colorado River Basin, Wyoming, United States - RVT140D175 | ecosystem: Environmental > Terrestrial > Soil > Contaminated >...
CGTTGTCGTTGTGCTTCGCCCAATACCAGTAGGTGGTGTCCGTATCCAGTTCGTCCGTATCGACGAACTGATCGGCGTCCGCGGGCAGTCGCGCAATCTCCTTGGCCGCGCCCGAGTCGTTCGCGGTGTTGCGATAGATCACCGTCTCTTGCAGCCCCGAGAGCGCGTCCGATCCCGGCGTCCAGGTGAGTTTGATCCCCGACCGAACGTTGCTCGCGTCCAGCGCCGTCGGCGCGGACGGCGCGGTCTTGTCGATCTTCAGCAGCGCGGCGCTCGGGACGGATGTGTTGGTTCCGTCCCCGGAAATAAAGTGCCCCACGATGCTCTCGCCGTCAGCATCGGTCTCGGCCGTCCGCGTGAGCTGCGGAGACGAGGGAAAGGATGACGAGTCAACGCCGTCGATGGAGAAAACGAACACAGATGGGATCCACGCGACCGCGTCGTCCACCTCCGCGTCGATGTTTACCGATGTGTTGTGCCACCCGTTCTTGTTCGCGGGCGGGGTGATGTAGAGGTGCGTTTTCGCGACCGAGACATCGCGATTGAGCTCAACCCTAAACCCGTAGGCCCGCGTGAACGAGTCGCTGTACCGATTCCCGGCGCGGTCCTTGGGGTCGATCCAGACGTAGAGGACCGTTTCGCTCCCCGGCTCGATCGCGATTGTATGGAAGAAGAACTCGGACGGTCCGGTCGGTATTTCCGATCCCAGTTCTCTTTGCCCCCATGCTGTAGCAAAGTTCTTGTAAGCACCCCTGGTGACGCTGATCTCCACCGCGGCCATGTCGGAGTTGGACGGAGAGGTGCCGGTTACCTCGACCTCGAAGATGTTGTCGTTAAAGACCGTGGTGGCTCCGTCGGCAATGGCTCCCGTATTCGTCCCCACTCCGGTCGGGGCGCCGGGAGGGGTGGTGTCGCCCGCTGTGACCGGGTTCGTCGCCATCTCATGTATCGGTGACACGTTCCCTACCGTGTCGGTGGCGCGGAGCGCGTACCAGTACTGCTCTCCGGTGACGACGTAAACGTCGGAGAACGACTCGTGTCCCGCCGGTCGCGCCGCGAGATTGACGACGGGCTCATAGGTGCCGCCGGCCGAGCTTTTCCGGTAGAGCGAGTACGAATGAATGTCGTCCTCGGTGTTCGCGTCCCAGGTCAAAAACACCACGCTCTTGCTTCCGGTGTCCACCTGCGTATCCGTGGTGGCGGCGAGCCCGGTGGGTGCGGCGGGCGGATCGGTCTCCGGTGCGGGCAGCATCGTATCCACCTGCCCCGCCAAGTCGCCCAGCATCCGCAGATGTAGCGTACCGCTCTGCGCATAGACTCCTACGTCGATGTTGTGTTCCCCGGCGGCGAGATCGAGCACGGCGTCTGAGTGCTGATTCGGCCCGAGATTCCCGGAGGAGACCACCGTCGCGTTGTCCAGTCCGATCCACAGCGAATTAATGCACTGGATCGACAGCCGGACAGTGCGTCGCTCAGAGACGTAGACGCGGCCCGAGAACAGGACGAATAGCCCGCCGGTTGCCCCGGCCGCATACTTGATGTTCCCGGATTCGCCGGTGTACACGTCGCGGGTGATGACGAGCCCGTTCGTGTCGGCCAGATCGACGAAGTATTCTTCCGTGGGCGCGATGTACGCGCCCCAGTCCCCGGAAAAGTACCGCATCCCCCACTGATGGACGGTGGACTCGTCGGTATCGCTCTGCGTCGGTGGGATGACTTCCTGGCCCCGGCTCACGCGGCGGGCCTGGTCGGCGGTGAGGCGAGGACCGGCGATCCCGAGAATGGCGGCACGGACTTGCTGGACGAGGTCGCGGCGGTGCAGCGGATTGCGGATCATGCGTCGTACATCCACGTCGGGTTGCCGGACCGGCTGGTGAGGTGGGCGATCTTCTGGAGATGGACCGCGGCGCCGGAGTCCTGCTCCTTCTCGCGCCGCAGTCGGAGCCAGTGCCCGGCGCGGACCGTGGTGTTTCCGGCCGAGAAATCCTCGGGCGGCCAGACCGCGTGCTTGTTGCCCGCGAGGTCGGGGTCCTCCATGCGCAGCGTGTACTGCGGGAATTTCACGCTCTCGCCCGCACGGTTGACCGCGCGGATGAGCGTCCCGAAGTGCCAGCCCGCCATGACGAATTCACGCCCGCCCTTGAGCCGGTGGAACATGTCGAGGTAGTCATTCCGGTACGGGACGCTGGTCACGATGGCCTCGATGTCGTAGGGGAGCCGACCCTTGAACGTGCGTCGCGCAATCGCCTTCTCGCTCGCGTCGGGGAGCACTTCCAGCCCCGTCAGATCGAGGATGAATTCGTATGTCCCCGGATCGAGAAAGTTGGTCTCGCCGGCGACGAGCTGCGTGCCCCATGGGCTCACTCCGTCGTCCAGAATGAGTCGGAGGTGCTGCCCGCGAGCCAACGATTCCGGCCCCCATTTCTGCGGCACATAGTAGAACTCCGCGCCCATCGTCCAGTCGGTTTCGGAGTAGACGAGGTACAGGTCGAGAAACCCCTCGAAAACCAGGCGCGCCTCTTCCCCGCTGATCGTGATCCCGATCTTCACCCCGGCTGGCCCGCCCGACGCGATCCATTCATCATCGTAGACGTCGTCCCTGCCTCCGTAGGGGACGAGATCCACGAGTCGGCGCGCGTAGATCGGCTGATCGCTCTCGTCCACCGAGTCGATCACGGCTTTCTCGCCGAGCACCACCTTGCCGTAGTCCAGCGCCACGTCCGCGTTTGTGCCGCGCCAGATGGCCCGCTCGGCCGGGGTCTCAATCGGCGTCACCAGTGCCTCGACGTAGTAGAGGCCGGAGCGGTTGCGGTCCGCGCTGTCCGGGTTCCGCTGGTCGGGGAGATCATTGTATTCGTCCCATCTTTGGTCGGTCATGCTGGGATCGCGCGGAAACAAGAAGTACGTCTGGTGATCCGGCGAGTACCATCGCCCCTTCCACAGCCACACCCGGCCGCCCCATTCGTAGACGTCGTCCTCGGCGAGAATCGCAACGGTGCGGTGCGTGTAGAGGTCCTTGACCGCAAGGCTCACGATGGATCGCTTCCACAGGTTGAGGTCGATCCGAATGAAGATCGCGTCCGCCTCTTCCGCCCACTGGCCCGTGTAGACGCCGGCCACGCGAGATGCGTACTCGGCTGCGCTGAGATCCAGGGTCGATTCCCGGAGCGATGGAGTGATGCTGACCCCGTCGCTCCGGGCGAACGCGAACCCGCTCACGACGGCGGCGGGCGCGACGGGCTCGAGTTCGTTCCGAAAGCTCGGGAACGGCGTGTGCGGATTGAGTTGCACGGTCATGGAAGCCTTGGACGGCGCGGACGACCAGGACATCTTGCGGATGCGGCCCTGCCCGCCCTTCGTGCCGGCGATGATGGAGTCGATGCGTACCACGTCGTCAAGCTCCAAGTGAGGCATGTCCGGCACCACGAAGGACTGCGCATCGGTGAGCTCCCGATGCCGGATGAGATGGAGGAACGCGACGTACCGGGCGAGCTCGTCATCGTTGATCGACGGATCCGGGATGATGAGCGTGCGTCGTTCGCCGACGAAGTTCCGCGCCGCGGGGCGGCCGATGGACGCGGCATCCACCACGCGAGCCTGGACCATGTCCCGGGTGTCGATTCCCTTCTCCCGCCCGACAACCAGCACGTCGTTGCGGATGCCCTGGTCGCTCTGCTCCACGTCCACCTGGAGGACTCGGTCCTCGCCGATGGTGAGGTCCACGGCATCCGGGTCCGCCACCAGGGCCTCGTAGCCACCGAACACCGCGCCGTCCGCGACGGAGATCACGACGTCATGAGATCCCGCCGCGAACCCGCGCACGGCGAACACGGTCGGATTCTCCCCGTCCTCGTAGTCGATCCCGTCCCGGTAGCTCCACGCCTTCCCGTGTGTGAGGTCCACTGCCTGCCATCCGGTCACCGGGACCGTGTCCACCGTGAGTGAGAAATCCCCGGCATCGGTCGTGGCGCGGTGAAAGACGAGATAGAGCGCGGCGAACGTCGCCGAGAAGCTGATGGTCCCTCCACCGACCGCCGTACACTCCCGCGTCACCCCACCGAATCCCTTGATGTCCTCCGTGAGCGCCCCGAAATCCCCCACCGAGTAGGTGATCCCGCCGTCCCCGGCCGGGACCCGGGTGCCGGTGTTGCGCTCGGCGAGGACTACCGACCCGTCGTAGCGGACCGTGAAGCGGTAGCCGTGCTTCTCCGCGAGCTCCTGGACGATGTCCAGGAGTCGCATGCCGGGCTCAAACGCGTACTGGAGATCCCCTTCCTTGACCTCGCCCGGCAATTTCAGGCGGAACAGTTTCCCCCGCCCCAGCCGGACGTTGTTCTCCTCGATCCCCGCCGTCAACTGCTCGGCGGTGAATCCCGCGTGGGTGAGCAGGTCCCGGACGGCCTCGGCAAGCGTCCAGGAGTCGTAGGCGACGTAGCGCTGGATCCCGTCCGGCTCCAGGAAGATCCCATCGGAGGAGTAACCCGCGAGGTCGTAGGACAGCACGTCGGGATAAAGCAGGTTCGGCGTCTCGGCGGCTTTCTTTCGCGAGTCGCGAGCGGTGACGGTGAGCACCTTTCGCGGCTGCGGGTCCTCCGTCATCGTGAGCGCCACCGAGTCGATGAAGTATTCGCCCCGCTGGATCCAGTCCGTAGCCACCGGGTCCGATCCGTCCCCCTGCGTATTGAGCCCGGAGTAGGCGATCACCCGGCGCCCGGGACGGAGAACGCCGTAGACCCGGTAGGTGGGAGTCCACTGGTAGGCGCTGACCGCAACGTCGCCGGCGTCCCGGAGCGGCACCCGAAACGTGAGCGTGCTCGCCTTGCCCTCCTCGTCGTCCCCGGAGAGACCCATCACGAGCGGGAGCCGGAGCGCGTCCGATGCGGGGTTGCCGGTGACGTCCGGCTCCATCCACTCGGGCGCGACGTTCACCCGCGACCCGTCCACCAGTCTCCAGTCCGTCTCACCGACGTAGCGCCAGAGGAGCGAGAATTTCGCGTACTGCCCCATCACGAACGGGAGGTCGAGGCGGACGGTGTGCCAGGTGTCGGCGGTCCAGCCCGTCGTTGTCCCCGTCGCCGCGTCCTTCTGGTCCGTGTTCTTGGTCTGCGTCGTGGAGGCAATAATGACTGTCGCGGCAGCGGACGGGTACGCAGCACTATCGGCCTCCCCGTAGAACACGGCGCCGGTCGCATTGGCGACCAGGCCGAACTCGATCTGCACTCCGCCGCTGTCGGCGGGGACGTGGAAGTACCCCTCCAGACGGAGGAGCATGTCCTCCTCCACCGGGATCGAGAGCGGACGGGAGCGGGAACCCCACCACCCCCACGCCTGGCCCTTCTCGGCGAGGAGCACTGCGCCGGTGAGGAAATCGTAGCTCCCATCAATGGGGTCGCCCGCGTACGGATCCCCGGTGCTGTCGAGCTGGCCCCGCCAGTAGACGAGGTTGATCCCGACCCCGGGCGCGGGGAACGTCGTCTTGAACAGATCGACCCTGGAGATGGGAACCTGCGACGTGCCGGACTCGAGCGCCGTCTGGAGCATCGCGTCGATGGACTTCATTCCTCGACGAACTCCATCCGCACCTCATACCAAGACGTGCCTTCCATGTCCTTGAGGTACTTGGTGCGGACGCGGATTATTTTGATGTCCGTGTCCGCGACGTAGACGCTATCCCAGCACGTCCCGCCGTTGAGGTCGCTGCTCTTGCCCTCGAGGGCCTTGAGCTCGGCGAGCGTCATCGTGTGCGAGACGCCGGTGATCCCCGACGGGTCCACGGGCAGCGCGTTCCACTCCAGCACCCGCACCCCGTTCTTGTCACCGGTGTTGCCGCGGTTCGCGCTCCGCTGCACGATCATGGCGCCGTCCAGCGGGATCATGGGCGTGACCTGCGGCTCCGGGTAGATGTCCGCCCGGGTCGGTGCCGGCAGCGTTTTCGGCGTGCCGGTGCTGTTGTCGAGGCTGATGGTCGTTACGCTCATCGCCCGAACTCCGTGAACGCGCGGTCACTCACACCGGCATACTGCGCGGCGCCTGGGGAGAACGCGGTGAAGTCGGCGGGGGCATTGATGAGCCTCTGCAAGATGTTCCGCTGGTCGTCGGTGTTGCGGGCGATGGTCTCCAGGTGGTCGATCTGCTTCTCCTGATTCCGCGTGAACAACCCGATCACGCCCGAGATCAGCGTGGGCACGGCGAGGGCGGCGGCGAGCGGAGCGCCCACCCCGGAGGCCGTGAGCGCCGCGATGCTCGCCCCGGTTCCCGCCGCCGACCCCAGGAAGTCCAGGCCGCGATTCCCGGTCCCGGCCCCCAAGCTGGACAGGATCCCGGCCACGGCGGTAGCGATCTCGGGGATGCGGCTCGGCCCGGGCTCGGGCGGGGTCGCTGGCCGGCGCGGGAGGAAGAATGTCGGGTCCAGCACGGGGCTGGTCCCGCCCCGACGCAGGTCCGTCGCCACCACGGCCCCGCCGCCCTCGGTGGGCACGATGTCCGTCCCGACGAGCCCGAGCAGTCGCCGGGCCTCGATCAGCGCATCGGTGAGCGCCCGCGACGTCGCGGAGCTCGTCCCCTCCAGGGCGATGAGGTCCCGGATGCGGGCGACGGAGTTTTCCTCGGCGAAGGCGAGCGCGTCGAAGGCCCCGGTCTCGACGGAGAATCGGACGTCCTCCAGGCGCTCCCGGCGCCCGGATTCCAGCCGCTGCCCAAAGGCGAATGTGCCGACTCCTCCCGCGAGAGATCCCGCGACCGCACCGATAAGCCCGCCGGTGCCGCCGCCAAGCCGCGCCCCGAGAGCGAGGCCCCGGACGCCGCCGAGAATCGTTGCGATCGCCGTGACTTCCGGGGACGTCGCGAACTCGCGGAGCTTGATCTGGATCCGGTCGATGGCTTCCCTGGCGAACCGGGGGAGGTCCAGCATCGCGGCGCGGGCGACTGTGCTCCATCGCTCGATCCGCTCCGTGGTGAAGATTTCGTCCAGCCTGGCCCCGACCGCAGGGAGCACGTCGCGGGCGATGGAGTTCATCGCGTTGGTCACGACGGGACCGAAGGTCGTGAGCGCCCTTCTACCGATCGCGTCGAAGGCTCCCGAGAGCCGCGTTGCCGCGTCAACCAGCTCTTCCGCCTCTTGTGCCGCGAGAGCAGACCACGTTATCTGGAGGCGATCTGATTCGGCGGCAAGCTCGCGGATGGACTGCGATCCTCCTTGCAGGAATGGCAGCAGACTGGCGCCTCCCCTACCGAGCAGCGACAGCGTGACGGCCAATTGATCCCCTTGGCTCGACAATCCAGCCACACCATCCGCCACCTTCAGCAAGATTTCGTCCAGCGGCAGCAGGGATCCATCCGGCCCCGCGATGTCCTCGGCTGTGAGGTGGATCTTTTCGAGCGCCCGCAGAGGGGTGCTCAGCCCCGATTGTGCGTCGAAAGCGGATCGGGCCAAACGTTGCAGTCCAGTTGCAAGATCGGAAGTGCTCGCACCGGAAATCTTGGCCGCGAAGTCATAGCGCGACAGTACGTCTACGGAAATCCCCGTACGCCGCGACGTTTTCGCGAGCTCGTCCCCCAGCTTCGCATGTCGGCGGAGAAGCGCGCCGATGGCCACGGCCCCAGCGGTCGCGGCGCCGACGAGGCCGATGCCGATTGCTTTCCCGGCGCGGGAGAAGCCGCGGTCCAGCGATTGCGCGAAGCGGGTAGCGCGGCCGCCCGTGGCGTCCATGCGACGGCCCATCGTTTGCAGGCCGGTGTTGATCTTGCCGATCTCTTTGGATAGATCGCCGGTCGCGTCGAAGTCGAAGCCGAGCCGCTTCTCAGCCATTGAAGTGCCGCTCCCAGGCTGCGCCGATCATGCGGTCCAGGTCGTCCATCTTGCTCCGCGCCGCAGGCTCCAGCGTCGGGGTGCGGGCATCCGCGAACGACGCGTGCCGCGCCGACGCCACGATGCCGCCCCGCTGCGACGTGCCCGAGAGGATTTCCGTCCGGATGCGCTGGATCGAGTCCCGAAACTCGCCCGTGTCCTCGGGAGCGCGGGACTTCGCTTCCGATACGACGATGTCCAGCCACGCGTCCAGGGTCTCGCGCTGGACGCTCGGCCACTGCTCCAGACGGCGAGACATCGCGGCCACGTCGGAGCGGGGGAAGCGGAGACGGATGCTAGCCACCGAGCAGCTCCTCCACCGGCGTTGCCGTCCGGCCACCGCCACCCTTCAGCCGCAACACGTCGTCCACCATCTGCACCACCATCGTTACCGGGAGTCCGGCGCACTCGTCGGGGAGCCAGCCGAAGAGGTGGCAGGCGAGGGAGAAGCACTCCCGGAGCTCTCTTCCGTCTCCACCTCTTCCCCGTTTCCCTCGGCGCCCCGAGGCTGGTACGGGGCGAACACAGCCGCCACCGCCCGGGTGATGCGCTCGTAGGCGTCCAGGTCCGCGATCTGGTCGATGATCTCGATCAGGTCATCCTCCAGTCCGCCGTCCCGGGCCACGCGGATGGCCTCCCGCATCAGGTCCTTGCTCTCCTGGTGGCGCAGGATCCACACCCCGTACGCCGTGTTCTCGATCTCGGTGAGGTCCTTGGTGTGTGGGGCCACTTTCTGACCAATGGCGAGGCCGCGGAAATTGAGGTCGGGGAGATCAGGCGATTCCCCCGCCAGCATCGCCGTGAGGTCTGGCCCGAGGCGCTTCTCGCGGGCACTCGCGACCCGGTCACTCATCTCCAGCGCCCGGGCGCGGAGTTCCCCGATCTCCGATCCGTTGGTGGTCATCAGATCACCTGGAGCACGAGGCCGTTGCCGTCGGCCACCGCGCGGAAGTTGTAGGTCATTGTCGCGAGCTGGTTCTGCCCGGTCTGCGCCGAGTGCGCGGACCCCACGATCCGGGCGCGGGGGAAGTAGATCCCCACCGGATCGCTCACCGTGGGCGCGGCGAGGCTTGCGGCGCAGAGCGGCACCAGCAGCTCGACGTATGGGGGCACGTCGTCACGGTTGACCTGGAGGTTGTTCCGGGTCGCGTCCCGGTACGCGTACGTCACCTTGATCGTGCCGTCATTGTCCCCGGTGTTGAACGCGAGCGTTCCCGCGGCCGCGTCCGTGACCTTGAACTCGCCCGCGGCCGGGGTCCCGGCGGGGGCGATCTGCTTCATCACCGTGCTTCCGGTCGCGTCGTGCAGCTCCACCACGCCGACCAGGTAGCCGTCCGCGTCGGTGAAGATGTTCGTGTTGTCCAGGGGCACGGCTCCGGCCTCAATCGTCTGCGGCTCCTCCTTCGCGATCGCCTGGCTGGCCGTGCTCGCGATGATGGACCCGCCGGTCGCGGCGAGCAGCATCTGGAGTGCGAAGTCCTGGCACTGGAAATCGCCCGTCCAGTCGATCTTCTGCGCGGCGGTGTGCCACGCTACCGGATCGCACCCGCTGATCGCCTCCAGTTCCTGCACCGCCTGATTCACGTTGACCGATGTGACATGGATCACGCCCTGCCCGTCCAGGCTGACCTGTCCGAGCGGGGCCTCTACGAGATGGCTTCTTGCCGCTCCCATGGTTCTTTCCTCCTAGACGGGCGTTCCCGTCACCTTGTATTGCACGCCCGCCACTACATAGCGGAGCGTGGCGTCCGTGGCCACATAAATGATGCCCGAACCGGGATCCCCCGCGATCGGTGCTCGGGGGGTCAACTGGAGCTGTGACAGGGAGAGCGCCGGCGTGCCCTGACCCGGGTCGGCAAAGCTCCCGGTGAGCGCCCGCCATGCCCCATCCTCCGCACTCCAGTAGATGATCTCACTGTCCTGGATCCCGGCCACCGCGAGGCCGGCCGGGACCGACACCACCGGGGCCACCCCTTGCCCCCGGTCCGTGGTGTGGACGGGATGGCTGATGGTCAGCTCCACCTCGGCCTGGCCCGTCTCCGTCTCCGCCCAGCGGTAGGTGACCGGCGCCCAGGACCATTCGCAGACGGCGGGGGAAAGGATCGGGTCCAGGGTGTCCTTGACCAGGTCGATCAGGGCCGCGTAGCCGGGGTCCGCGCCGTCGCCGGCAAAGGGGTCGTAGTCGGCGGGGGCCTCGGTGCGGGTCGTCCGCTGCAAGATGGTGAGCCGGTAGGTGCCGCTCCAGACGGGGATCCGGGCGCCCCCGGGCTTCTCCTCGCCGGCCCGGACCGGCTCCAGGTGCAGGACGGTGCGGACCCCCATCGGGACCTTGCCCGGCCGGCGGGCGTACTCGTAGCGATCCGCATAGCCCGCCGAGACGAACGCGGCCGCCCACTCCTTGAGCGTCGCCCACCAGCTCGTCGTGACGCTCATGACACCCGGCTCCCGGCGATCCCCGAAGGGGCGCGGCGACGCCCCCGCCGGAATTCGGCGTAGGTCCGAAACTGGTAGACGTCGCGGAGCGCAAACTCGGTGGTGATCGCGGACATCTCCAGACGGATGACGTTGGCGAGCCGCTGCGGATGGCCCGAGAGTCGCACGGACTCGCTCGGGAACACCCCGTCCGCGAGCGCCCAGGTGTGGGATCCTTCCAGCCGAGTCGAGATCACCTCGAACACGGCATCGTCCGCGCCGCCCGCGGTGATGCAGCGGAGATACCACCGGCTGTCGAAGGTCCAGCGATCGAATACGCTCACGGTCAGCGTGCCCGCGCCCACGTTCGCGGCGCCCGCTGCGGGTACGTCTGCGGACGCGGGGAAGGTGTGGCGATTGAGGATCTCGTACGCCTCCCGTCTCCACCTCCGCGCCCCCAGCGGACCCGCGCCGGTGTCCGCGTCCGTGGTCTGGTAGAGGCCCTGGGTCCGCAGATGCAGCGCCAGCATGGCCTCGGCGCGCTGGAGATCCGGGATGGTGTTCCCGTCGTCCACCGGGACGGCCGTGCCGTTCCGCAGCGCCGAGTTGATCTCGTCGAACGCGAGCGCGGCAACAGCGTCGTAGTCGGCTGAGGACGCGAAGATGTCCCCGCCCCCGATCGCAGGGACCAGGAGTTGCGCCGTCTCGATGCCGGAGTAAAGGGCTGGGATCGCCATCAGCGTCTCGGGTAGTGGTACAGGAGGCGCAGCACCCCTTCCGCGCCCCGGTTCGTGACGGTGAATTGGAAGTACGGGGCAAAGCCGCGCGCCGTCGTGTGGACCATTGATGCCGTCGCGGGCACTCCGGCATCTCCACCGACGGCAATAGCCGATCTCACGGTCGCCCACGGCCCGGTCTTTGTCGGTCCGTTGTCGATGACCACCGTTGCGGTGTCGCCGGAGGCCAGGTACATCGCGCCGAGAATGAAGCTGGTGTTATTCGCGGACGGGATCGTTTGGAGAAAGTCGGTAAGCGGCATCACGAACACCTCGACGCTGTCCGTCGCCAGCGCGTCCGTGGTCATGTCCGCCTGCCCCGTGCCGAACTGGTCGATCACGATCCAGCTTGCGCCGAGCAGCGGAAGCGCCAGAACCAGCGCTGCCGCCATCAGGATCCATCGCATGTAGCACCTCCTCCCGTGGTGGGGGGAGCGTCGGAGCCCCCCCACCAACAGGGAACTGGTTACGCCTGACTCTTGAGCCAGAATCCGGCGCGGTCGTCCGGGAACCCCACCTCCGCGAGCAGCGGGAGTGCCAGGATCTTGTGGACCGCATCCTCGTGGTCGGTGATCACGATGGAGTTCTTCGAGACGTCGGCCCCGACGACGAAGCGCATCGACTTCTTGTCACCGACGAAGTTGTATCCGTCGGTGCCGTCGTTGCCGAGCAGCTGGTCCCAGGTGATCCGCGTCTGGTCGAGCTGGCGGATCATGCCGAGACCGCCCTTCTGCACTTCAGACACCATCGGGCCGAACTTCTCCCACCCGCCCGCGATGATGTCCGCCTTCAGATCGCGGAACGCGCGGACGGTGAGGAGAGCGCTGACGCCGTTCGTGCCGAACTTGTTGGCGATGACGTCCCAGGACGCATCGTCCAGCATCTGCGCCGTGAGCGCCGCGCCGGTCGAGCCCTTGACGTCGGCGGTCGCCACCGCGGTCTCGAACTTGTCCATCAGTCGCGTCAGAGCGGCCTGGACCATGAGATCCCGGAGCGCCTCGATCTGCCCCGCCTGCGCGTTGGCGAGATCGTCCTTGGGGACCGGGAACTTCACCGTCCCCCAGTCCGGTGTGATCTTCACGCCCCCGAACACGATGTTCGAGTAGTTGCCTTCGAGCGGTGTGCCCTTGACGACCGGGGTCATCGTGGGCGCGGAGGTCGTCTTGACGACCGTGACCGAGTCCTGCTCCTTCAGCAGCATGTGGAACGTGAACAGCTCGCGGAGAGCAGCCGTGCGGGTTGCGAGCGCAACCATCACGCTGCTCACAAGCTGCGTCGTCCACTGGAACGTGAGCGTGGCCATGTCTTTCCTTTCCTACGCGGAGCAGGACCCGGGGCGCCGGCTTACTTCCGTCCGCCGAACGCTTCCCGCACCCCCCCCGCGATCTCAGAGTTCATCAGCCCCTCGATGGCCTCCTTCTGCTCCGGGTGCTTCGCGAGATACGCGAGCTTCTCCGCCACCCCCATGTTGATGACGGACCGGAGGTCGCCATCGGGGGCGAGCGGGGTCGCTTCCTCCGGGCGCCGAACGACTCCGTCCGTGCCCGGGCGTGCTCCCGGTGAGGTGGTGGCCTTCGGGATCAGGCCCTCCTTTTCGTAGTCGGTGACGATGTCCCCGACGACCTCTTCCAGGTCGTCCTCGTCGAATCCCTCGGTCTTGAGCGCCTCCGCGAGAATCAGATTGATCACGCGGGGCGACTTGACCTTGTCCGCGACCAGGTCGCGCACTTTCCCGCGGAGTCGCTCGGTCCGCGCCTCTTCCCGCGATGCCGCGAGGTCGGCCTTGAGCTTCTCCAGGTCCTCGGCGTCGTCGTCGCCGGCGGCGGGCTTCTGCTGCATCGTCTTGATGCGCTCCTTCCGGGCCTTCGCCTGCCGGACGGCCCGCGCCTTTTCCCGCTCCGACGCTTCGAGCTTGGCCTGCACGTCGGCCAGCTTCTTCTTGAGCGCTTCCGGCGACTCGTCGTCGTCGTCCGTGTCGTCGTCGTCCCCGGCGTCCGCTTCGAGCTCTGCGATGTCGGCCAGGATCTTCGACAGCTCGTCGTCGTCGTCCTTCTTGCCCGCCTTCCGCAGCGCTTCCGCTTTCGCCTTGAGTTCCTCCAGCGTCATGGTTCCGTTCCCCGGCGCTCCCGCGCCTACTGATTCGCGACCTGGGACGCCGCGCGGGCGGCGGCCGCTTCGTCACCCGGAGCCGGTGCCGGCGAGACATTCCCGCCGTACTGCTCCTGCTCCTGTTTCACTCTCTCGGCGATCTCGATCGCCATTGCCCGGCTCACGCCCTCATGCTCCATGATGAGGTCGATCACGGACGCCTGGCCCGAGTCGAGCCGGAACGTGTCCGCGTCGTCGCGCTCCCGCTGCGGCTTCGCCAGCAGCGGCGTTTCGTCCCATTCCGCGAACACGCGGAACCCGGGGTTGCGGCGCACGTTCGGGAGAAACGGATTCTCGCCGGCGAAACGCACCAACTCGGCGAACTGCATGAGCCGGGTCAGTCCCTCCTTGTCGTTGCCGATGAGGCGCAAGCCCGGTCCCGTCGTGTTGCCCCCGAAGCGCCCGCGGACCAATCGCATCTTGCGGAGGTAGGGGCTTTGCTGGACCAGGTGTGCGAAGCCGGAGTCGGGGATCACCTTCTGGCCACGCGTGCGAAAGACGTACGCGCCGTCCAGGGTCATGTCCGACATGGCCTCGATGGTGGCGGCAATCGGCTGGATCTGCGCCTCGGGACTGATCGCCTTGACGTCGCCCCCGTGCTCCACGCGGCGCGTGTCGCCGCCGCCGATCTTCCGGGCCGGGAGCTTCGGGGTTGTTCCGTCCGCCTTGTCGGGGTCCTCGTCGGGCTCGTGGTTTAAGTCGCCGCCGGGGTCCAGCGGGTCGTCCAGCGGCTTGCCCGCGATCTCGACGTACCATGCGAACGCCTGCATCTTCGCCAGGTGTAGAAGATCGGACCACGCCTTATCCACGGCGAGATTGTTGCTCGACACCCAGCCGAGCTCCGTCACTCCCCACCACTTCCACGGGTGCGGACGCACGCGAAAAATCGAGAAGGGCACCTCGCCGTAAGGATTCGGGGTGAACACGCCGAGCTCGCCGTTCACCGCCGCTCCGCTCTCGTCGATGGTGAGGTACGCAGACTCCGTCCAGATTTGCGCACGGATCCCGTTCGGGGTCACCTTGAGGGTGGTGATCCCGAGCAGCTCTCCGCTGTAGCCGAGGTACGGATAGAACAGCGGCGCGGGGAAGTGCTCGTAGACCACCTCGCGCTCGAATGGATCCCACAGCGGGCGCACCGCCACGGTGCCGCTGATCTCCGTGAGCGTCTGGAGCTTCTCCATGTCGAGATTCCGCATGAGGGGCTCGAAATCGAACTCCTCCGCGATCGGCGTCCGCAGCTCCAGCGGCAGCATCGCGCAGCCGGCGAGACGAGAGTCGAGGACTCTGCTTACAAGATTCTCCATGAACTTTGCGCGGCCCTCGTAGTCGCTCTCGCTCTCCTGGTGGTGCCGCAATTGGATGTTGTGGAGGTGCGGGTCGAACATCGCGCGAGCGTCCGCCATCGCGTAGGCCGCTACCAGCTCGATCTCTCTGGCCATCTGCGCGCGACCCTCTTGCCACGCGAGCGACCGCAGATCGTCCAGCGCGGCGCGGAACACGGGCGCGCCGAAGCCTGCGCCCTCGGTGCCGAAGATCCGCACTTCGCGGGGGAAGGCGCGGGTAAGACTCATCGGAGCGCCCCCGCCGGGATGTTCGATTCCCGCTGACCGAAGCCGTGCATCTCCCGGGTGATGTCGCGGGTCGGCTGCACCACTGGCTTCCGGGGAACCGCCTGCCACGCGAGGAACAGCGCCATGCCGACGTCGCCGTGGCCGTCGGAGGTCTCGGGCCACGTTCCCTTGGCCGCGTTGTAATTGCTGAGGTCTCGGCACAGCCGGTCCGCGTGCTCGCCGTAGCGGATGAAGAACCGGCCGCGATCGAGCTCGAAGGCGATGTAGCGTGCGGTCGCGGTCTTTGCCGGGGGCCGCATCTTCACCTTGCGGACCTTCTCGGCGATGGGGCCGAGAAAGTCCGCGAGCGGATCGCCCTCGCTCCATCCATCGACGTACACGCGGCGCACGCCGAAGCGTCGGACCACTTCGCGGATGCGGCGGACCTGGGCCGGATATGGCATCGTCTGCTTGCGCCCGGAGAGCACCTCGATATGCACCGCTTCCTTGACGCGGGCGCGATCGATCTCGAGCACGACGATGGCCGATCCGTGCTTCTTGAATCCGGGGTCCCACCCGAGCACGCGTGCGCCGTCCTCGACGATTCCGTGCGTCTTGGCCCGCATGAGCAGATCCCACTTGATCGGCGAGGCGTCGGAGTTGCCGGCGAAACTGCACTCGTACTCCGCCTCGAACGACAACCCCAGCATCGCGCACTCTTCCTTGAGCCGGTCGAGCGTGGCGGGGTCGCTCATGTGCGGGCAGTCGTGGACGGGGATTTCGTCGCTCCAGTAGCCGAGCTTCTCGCGAGCGATCCAGGTGCTCTCGAATACCGTCCCTTTCCGCTCCGCGTTGGGGTTGCTGAGCATGATGATGGCGCCCTTCCGCTGCGACGCGGGGATGGCTGCCTGCATGATGCCCTTGTCCTCCTCCGCGAACCCGAACTCGTCCAGGTTGATCCGGTTCAGCGTGAGACTCCGCAGGTTGTGCGGTTTCTTCGTGACCGCGATCACCTTCGCGCCGTGGCTCGTAACGAGCGCCTTCGCGGTGTCGCGCTCCAACACCTCCTCCCGCACCGTCGCGCCGATGCTGCCGATGGCGGCGGCGGTCCGGGTGAGCATGTCGATCGCGTGCTCCTCCTTGATCGACAGATGCACGCAGAGGAAGCGGGGAAACGCGAGCATGTCGATGGCGGTGGGGATACACGCGGCGCCTGTCGTGTAGCCGATCTGCCGGGACTTGTTCGCGATGAGCCTGCGGATGCGGAAGTCGTTGAGGGCCAGGATCACGAGCTTCTGATAGTCGTACAGCTCCGACGCGGGCTCGATCTCCCGTAGCATCCGCTCGGCGGTGTCGAGACGCTGTTGCGGATCCATCAAGAACCAGCCGCGCGTCTTCCGGTCCGCGTACTCGATCTTCTGGAGCGCGAGCACAGCGTCCACGTCGCGGCGGCGGGTCAGCTCGGGGGCGCTACTCATCGTCGTCCTCGGCGCCTGCGGTGGTGACGAGGAGCTCTTGCTCCTCGTCCACCACCGGCGGGACCCGGTGAGCAAAGACGTTGACGTTGACCCCGAGAAACAGCGCGAACTGCTTCAGCACGTCCGCCTGTTCCTTCTTGTCCTCGCGTTCCGTCGCCCGGCCCTGGATCATGCGCGCCTCCCGGATGGCCTGGATCGCTTCCCGGTCCTCGCCTTCCACGATGATGGTGCGGAGCCGGTTCAGCGCCCGGGGCCACCAGAGGACGATCTCGGCGTCCATCTCCTCGACGCGCAGCCGGCGCTCGGCGCGGAGCACCCGCTGCACGTCGGGCCGGGCTACGATGTGGCTGACCCGCCCACGGCTCACGCCGAGCTGGGCGGCGATCTCGGCATGAGTGAGATGGTTCGCCCGCGCGGCCACGACGTACCGCTCCGTCGGGTCCAGACCCGCAGACTCCTCGTCCGAGACGTAGAGATCCAGCTCCTCCAGGAGCGGGCTGACTTCGCTGCTCATGCGCGCTCCGCTAGTTCGCTCTCCACGTCGGCGAGACCAAGAACGTCCGGACGTTCTCGATTGAGGTCGTGTGCGAAAGGTCGCCTTCCTTGACCCGCAATCGCGCGTGCGTCCAGTCGGTCGTGGTGCTGAGGTCGATCACCACCGCCTCGTCGGTCGTCTGCGCGGTGCCCGCGAGAGTCCCGATGTCGCCGGTCAGCATCGTCCCCGACGCGTCCAGGAAGTAGTAGTCCACGGCCCACGTCAGGGAATCGACGGTCGCGGTCGCCTCCCAGTAGATGACGAGCTGGCGCCCGTTGCGCTCGGTGGTGACGTCGTCATTGTCCTGGAACAGCCCTCCTCCGGCGCCGCCGTCGGCCGCGGAATCGAGCCGAAACGTCTCGGTGGTATCGACGGTGTTGTGGTCGATGAACACGGCGAGCGAATCCGTCGTCGCCACGCCGGCGTCGGTTGCCTTGCGCCAGGTGAGTTGCTTCCACGTCCCGGCGTCGGCCGTGGTGGTGAACGCGATCGCACAGAGCGCCAGGATGGCGAAGATCAAGGCCTTTCTCATCGGTCCCTCCTTTTTTCGGTATCGGTCCGCTTCTGCGGAACTTCGTGGCCCGCCGGCGGCTTGCTCTCCGGCTAGACCGTCAACTTTCCCGCCGGCGGCTTGCTCGGCTGGCCGTTCTTCACCGACACCGGCTTTCCGCCGTCGGTGGGAATGAAGATGATGTACCCCGGCACGCGGACCCACCCGAGCCACAGCTCGGCGAGCTCGCCGGTGTAGTGGTCTGCGTCCAGCGCGACCGCGTCTGCTCCGATCCGTCTGACTGGCATTTCAGCTCTCCTTCTTTTCGATCGTGTTCTTGCCCCCGCTCCACAGCCCCATCGCGGCTAGTCCGACGACGAGACCGCTCACGCCGACTCGCAGCCACCCCTTCGCGTCGGCCGGAAGCGGTGCTTCCCCGAGCGACTCCGCTACGAAGGTGCAGACCATCGCGATAACGAACGCCATCAGCACCTTGCCTCTGGACGACACCCCGGGCGTGACCGTGAATTGCAGCGCCGTGAGAATCCCGGTCGTGAGCCCTACCGCCAGCATGTTGATGGTGACTTCCATTGCGCCTTACCTCCCCGGCCAGAAGTTGTACGCCACGCCGCCGGTGATCTCGACGTCACCGATGGCGGCTGCGATCTCGTCGTCGGTCACGCCGAGCAGCGAGAGGTTGTACTTGCCGCCCAGACCGAGCTCGACGGCGCCGGTACCGAACGGCACCTCGAGCAGCACCTCCAGGGACGGATCGACGGACAAGCCCTTGTCGTCCGGTGCCCCCGTCGTGTAGCTGAGGGGGATGAGCTTCCCCTTCCACCGATGCCCTTCCCAGGGATCGGTGGAGAAGTACATCTCGATCACGGGAGAGAACGAGACCATCTCTCCCGGCGACCCTGCCGCCTTGTCCACCGCGGCCCCGAGCCGGAAGCGTTCGCCCGCGCGGTAGAACACCGCGAGGTAGCCGAGCGCGACCTGTCGCTCCATGCCGAGCCGGACCTGGAAGTCCACCAGGTTGCGATCGGAGGCCGGTCCCTCGGTGAGCACGACCAGGGGGAGACCGGACGGCCCCGCCTCGCTGGACATGAGGCCCATTGCCGAGGATCGGACGAGGTACTCGCGCCCCGAATTGTCGCGGATGGTGCGGTCCTCCGCGCCCGCAAGCGCCGGGAGGAGGAGAGTCGAGAGAAGTGCGGCGCTCAGCCGCAGGAATCGTGCGCCCATTACGGGCCTCCTTTGGTTTGTCATTGCGTGCCTCCCGTGGAATGGGGTTGCGCCGGGGTCATGGCAGCCTCTCTCCCGTGCTGCCGGACGCGGACCGCTCGCCCGACGCTCCCCCACGGGGCCTATACCTCCGCCTTCGGCTCTCCCTCCCCGAACACGAAGGTCGCGCCGGTGACCTCGCCGGCCTGGATCTCCAGCGCCTCCCGGACCACGAGCTCCTTGACCCCCTCGCCGAGATCCACGTCGGCGGTGAGCGTCAGGACGGTCACCGCGAACGCCTCGTCCAGCAGGTCCGCCGGGGTGATGAGGGCGGACAGTCCGTCCTCCGCCACGTCGTGGACCGTGGCGATCCCGGGATCGTCGATGGCCCATGCGGGGGGGCCGTCCACGCGGCCGGGCGTCCCGTCCGCCCTCTGGAATTCGACCGTCACCACATAGTTCTTACGCTCGCTACTGAGTTTCGCCACTGCTCTCTCCTCCTTGCTTCTTCTCTCCTGGACCGATCGTCAGAGTGACGATCGCAACCCGCGACGACTTGCGCCGCCGTCGGCGGGAAAACAACAGCCGGTACGCGACGAGCCCCGCCGAGAAGGCGACGACGGCTATCAGCGCGGCCATCACCACCACCCCCGCCACATCCCGAGCTCGTGGTTTTCTCCGCTTCGCTTGTCGGTGTTCATTCCATCACCTCCACCCGGGTCCGCGCCGCGTTCGCCTCCAGCACCCGCAGCGTCACCGGGCGCGGCCAGCCGACGAGTGCGCTGAGCGTTGCCCATGGGTGCGACTCCGTTACCTCGATCGTGTCCGGGATCACCTGTCCGCCGAGCGGGGGAGCGTCGAACTCCACCTCCCGCTCGCGGAAGTAGATCCGGCCCTCTCCGACCGGCACGTCCACGTCCGCGAACGGCCCCATGCGCCGCACCGTGAACGGCTCCCCGAGCTCAGTCGAGTCGGCGCGGAGGTACTGCCGCCACACTCCGGGTTCCATCGTCTTCCGCCCGCCGCCCGAGCCCTGGGGATCCGGCCACCAGCGCCGGGGCGTGTGGAGGTACAGGTACCTCCCGTGCTGGGCGGCAAACGTCCGATACCCGTCGTGGGATTCCCACTGGAGCGGCGCTGGACCCCAGAAGCAATCGAGGAACAGGATCGGGAGCGAGTGCCACCAGTCCCAGGTCTGCCCCTCGACGAGCTGCTCGGTGAACGACCCGAGATGGAGACACGCCCCGGTGTGCGGCGCGGTGATCGCGAGCTGGCACACCACAGCCATGATCCGCGCGTCCAGGTCGTCGTAGCCGTTGGCCGCGCCCATGAAGGGAACCTGCATCACCGGCCCCGTGGGGCACTCCAGCACCATCGCGTCGGGCTGGATCGTGGAGCGGTGAGGCTCCCACATGTACTCGAGGAAGCGGCCCCCGAGCGACGCGGCATAGCCGTGGTTGTTCATCGCGGGGATGGGCCGCAGAAGCAGGTTCACCGCCGCGATGGCCTCGCGGTAACGCGCCGTGAACTCCGGGTCCCAAGGGAGAAGCGGGACGCCGGCACTGTCCCGCACTTCGTCGATGCGGCCCCCGGAAACGATCCGGTGATTCCAGAGCTCCGCCCCCGAGTTGTCCCAGAAGATCCCGGTTGCCCGCGTGCTCGCAATCTCCGCACGCTTGGCCGCGACCAACACATTCCGGTAGTCGGGGTCGAACACGTTGACCGCGAACCGCCCGGGGTCACCGTACATGCGGACGCGGTCCCCGACGGAGAAGGCCTCCTCCCCGTCGTACATCGCCACCCGCGTCGGCTCCGCGTAGTGGAGGTACGCATCCTCGCCCAGCTCCTCGGCGTAGGACCGGTCACCGGTGTCGTCCGAGAACGAGTCGTACGCGTAGAGCTCTCGCCCGACGGGGGCGCGGAGGTAGTCCGCCAGATCGGAGTACCCGCCGGCAACGACTACCCGGCACCACCGGAGCACCTGGAGACGGCGCTCGGAGTGCGACTGCCAGGGCTGGTAGTCCACCATGCCCAAGGGAACGGACGGGCGGGCGCGGGTGGGAGCGGTCACCTCACCCCTCGCTCCCGTCCGGGTACAGCACCGGGTCGATCACCTGGAGCACGATGTCCATCGCCTCCCGCTCCAGACGCGCGGCGCGCCCGACCTGGTTCGCGTAGGTCTCGTGCGAGCTCGGCCAGGTGTCCCGCGCCAGCAGCCGCAGCCCTGCGGCCTGGGCGTACAGGTCCCGGGCCTCCTGGAGCTCGGGGTCGGTCGTCTCCCCCAGCACGCCGCCCAGGACGCTCACCGAGTGCGGGTAGTGGTAGCCGGTCTTGCGATCGACATGGATCTCGACCGCGGTCTCCAGAGCTTGCGCCGTCTCAGCCGTCATCGTCGCCTCCTCCGGCATCGTCAGCGAATCGACGCCGGGGCATAGGGTTTGCTCGCCGGGAATCTCACCGTGCCCGACCACTTCCGCCGCGCCGTAGAGCGTCCTGAGCGCCGCCACCGCTGCGTACAGTCCGCGCCACTGCGCGGGCGTCCATTCCTGGCCGGGGGTGGTGTTGTCCCCGACCACGCAGACTTCGATCGCGTCCCCGCGGTCCCCGCCGGGGCGATCCAGGCTGCGGCCGGGAAAGATGCGGCCCCATTGCTCGACCACGAAGTGGTAGAAGATGTCCGACCATCCCAGGTCCTCGACGTGGTAGCGCCGGATCTCCTCCGCGGTCTGCGACCGCCGGGCGCCCGAGTGGTGGACCACGATCCGGCGGAGATCCCTCATAGCCGCAGGTTCCCGAGCACGGCCGCGACGATCACGCCCAGGAGCACGAATACCGCCACCCCTGCTGCCACCTTCACCCCGAAGCTCTTGATGTCCCGGGAGAACTCCCTGAACGAATCCTCCAGGTGCGACACCCCTTGCCTCATCACCGCGACGTCCTGTTGGGTTTGGTGCTGGCTCTCGGCCATCTGCGCGTTCTGCGCCCGGATGTCCGAGACCGCGATCTTGAGATCGGCGACCCCCGTCTCCAGTTGGCCCGTCCGGCCCTGGAGCCGGGCGATCTCCACGTCGCGACTCGGGTCGTCAGGCATCGGTCACCCATCTGTTTTTTATATAGGTGCGGATTGATCCATCGTGAAATGGTATGCAATATGGGCGGCTGTAAGTCGTTGCTTGGTCGCGCGTTCGGGGGGACGAATTTCGGGGGCGTTGGCATGAAAATACCGTTGGCACGGGTCTTTTCGTGGGCGTAAGGCGTTGTGCGGTAACGCGTTGCGGCTGGGGATTTTTGGAAAATGGACGTGTTGGGCGGGCGGAGTTCCGCCCAACCCTCACCCCAAATTTGAACCCCCCCCTGGCACGATTTTTTTCGCGTCGCATGGCACGAAAAATACCGTGCCGATGCTAGTAAGTCCACCCGATTTTTTTCTACAAAATATGGATTGTCCGGTGGCCCGAGGTCCAGTCGATCAGGCCCTTCCGTCGGAGGGCGGAGAGGTGCTCGCGCATGGTGATCCAGGAGACGCCGTGGTGCTCGGCGAGCTCCCGGATGGTGGGGGCGTAGGCGTGGACCGCGGCGAATCGGCGAATGGTGTCCATGATCGCCGCCTGTAACTCCGTGGGGTCCTTACGCTTACCAGCCATGTAACCACCTATCCACGCTTTGCAGGTCACTTTCGTTTCTGCGGCCCTGGAATCGCCCGGTGGGCATCATCGCTCGGGTTGCCCCGGGATCGGGCCGGAAATAGGTACGCACGGCACGCACGGAGGATGCACCACAGCCGCCCTGAGGGCATCGGAGACCGGGCGGGCGCAGGAACACGGGATTATCTCGTGTAATCGCTCTGGCGGGCTCTATCGCACGCGTTTTTCTCGTGTCCCGTCACGATGATCTCCGTCCGGGCGGCCTCCCCCTGGGCACCGATCCACTTCTCGACGGTCAGCCGGTAGACCTGGCCGTCGTCGTGCCAGAGCACCCCGTTGCCGGCGTCCATGACGGCCTTGGCGATGTTGTCCACGTCGCGCTTTCCGGTGTGGGGCTGTCTCGGGACGATGGAGGTCACCCGCCACTTGCTCTGCGGGAGGGGGAAGATGGCGGCGATGTGGAGCTCCACGGGGCCGGTGAGGATCGGTTGCTCACCGCGAGCGACGAGCATGTGGTGCTGGGCGGTGCCCTTCCAGTCCCGGGCGGCTGCCGGGGTGTAGGTGATCCCGGCGCGGGTGGAGCGAGCGCGGGGCTGGGGGAATGGGGTGCCGGGGATGGTGACGCGGATCATGTCGCTCACGGCAACCTCCTGCATCTGCGGACGTGGTCCTCGAATCGCCGGGAGCCCGCCGGCTTCTTTCCCGACCCGCCGAAGATCCGGGCGCCGGCGCGGGGCGTCTCGATGCGGACCCCGCAGTGGGGGCACTCGCGGACAGTGATCTCGCGGGAGACGCCGGGGGCGAGGCGGGTGATGGGGACGGTGCTCACAGCGGCATGACCTGCGGCATGACCTCCTGGGCGCATCGCCTCGCCGCGATCTCACAATACTTTTCGCTGATCTCGATTCCGATGGCGCGGCGGCCGAGGTCCTTCGCGGCGCGGAGGGTGGTGCCGGCGCCAACACACGGATCCAGGACAATGTCCCCAGGGTTCGAGTGTAGATGCACGAACAGCGCGAACAGATCCAGCGGCTTCGGGGTCGGGTGGTCGTCCTTGCTCGGCTTGATCCCAGGGATCCGCACAACGTTGGATTGGCTGTGTCCGCCGTTCCATGTACACGCGGCGCCAGGTTTTTGCGCTACCAGCATCAGCTCGTAATTGCGCCTGTAGTGCCATCCCATTCCGATCCCGCCCTTGTCCCACACCACCGCTTGTTTGAATCCGATTGCTTCGTCGAGCCACAACGACCATCGTCCGAATTGAGGATCGGGTCCACCACCACCACAACAACAACAACAACAAGCGCCTAGCCGAAGAACCCGTCCGATTGCAGCGAACATCCACCGCACCAGCTCGTTTGCTTCCGGGCCATCATTGGCTATAGGTCTCGCCGTTCCGGCCGTTGCCTTGCCGGACTTCACGAGTCCAAGCGCCTCCTCCCGCCGGTGAATGAGGTCCCCGTTGTTGTTGTTGTGGCCGTAGGGCGGGTCTGTCAACGCCATGTCGATGGATTTAGCCTCCAACAACGGCAGGATCTCCCGGCAGTCGCCGTGGTACAGAGTGACGGCGCTGTCCTGGTAGTAGGGCGCGGGAAGGCTCACTTCCCGGCCTTCTTCCGCGCCGCCTTCTTCCGCGGCCTGAGCTTTGCCGCGGCCTTCGTTTCCCACTCCGGGTCCCAGAAGCGCAACTCCACCTGGCAGCGCATGAGGCCGTCGCGCTTCTCGACCATGTCGGCAATCTCGCGGAGCGCCGCCGCCGCTTCCTCGGGCGTCCCGTAGCGGTCCAGGTCGCGGGGCTTTCTCATTGCTCATGCTCCTTGGTGTTGTTTTCTTGCCGCCGTGCCCGTTCCCGCAATTCCGCGGCAATCTGAGCGGCCCAACCGGCCGCCTTGTGCGTGGACCACTTCGCCCGCTCCAGATCCTTGGCCACCTCATACAGAGCGTGTGTATGTCCGCCGTGATACGCCCGCAGAGCAATCTCTGGTTGTGCCCTGTAGGCCCGGATCAGTTCTTGGAGGTCCTCCGACTTCACTCTGACCGCTCCGCTCTGACGGCAGGCAATCAGCAGCAGCGATATCACATCATTGAACTCAGGGCTGCGCCGAATGGCCTCGCTCATCACTCCTCCTTCGTGTTGCCGATCCGGATCCCGAAGAACGCAGCCACAATCAGGACCATGAGTGCAGCCAGTCCGACGTAGAGCGCGAGTTCGCCAAACGAGCCGGGGTCTAGCGCGATGACGACGCGCGTGGTGTCGCTCACCGCTTCGCCTCCTGGGCGCACACCGAGCACGGCATCTCGCCCTTGCCCCCGTACTCCATGGAGTCGGAGTACGAGCAGTACACCTCGTGGCCGCAGTCGAGCGTCCTGTAGATGTCCATGCCGGCTACACGACGCCCGATGATGCGGCGCATGGGGCCTTCGCGGGACGGGCCGCAGAAACGGGCGCTGGGCTTGCTCACGGCTCCTCCCGATCACGGAGACCGTACGGAGTGATGACCTTCCGCATGACGAGGTTCTTCTTCTCAGCGTCTAGCGCTCGCGACAGGAGGAGCCACCGCATCTCCTCCGGAAACTCAGAGGGCCACACCAGCGCCGCTTGTCCCTGTGCGTCCACGGTCCCGGGCTCGTCGCCTCTCGGGAGGATGATGGCGCAGACCGGCACGCCGTCGGTGATGGTGTCGAGAGCGGCGCAGACCATCTTGATGAAGCCGTTAAGTTCGTTGTCGCTCACGGTTGCGCCTCCCCAGGCTCCGGCACCGGCGTCCGGGGTAGTTCTTCGAGGCCCCGCCGCTTCTTCGCCGGGTAAAACGCGTGAATCCGGCACAACAGAACCCCATCACGATCACGATAACGCGCGACACGCTGACACTTCCGCCGCTTGGTCGTGTTCGCCTGGCAATATTGGGCGCTCACGGCTTCTCCCTTCCGCGCTCGTCCACGCCCCACCGTTTCCGCTCCGCGGGTGTGATGTCCTTCCAATCGCGCAGGTAGTTGCGCATCATGGCGTCCGGGTCCTCTTCTCGATCCTCAGAGATGCGTTGCGCGTGCTCGGCGTCCTTGATCCTTTGGTACTCCTGCTCGTTGGCCTCCTGTCTCACGACAGCCGGATCGGGAGTCAGTTGCTTCTCGAGTTCGGCGATGAGGGGCGCGGGGTCGATACCCTTGTCGGGCTCCCCGATCTTCCGCGGATCGCGGAAGGGCAGGAGCTTCGTCTCGAACGTCGCCCACCGCTCCAGGCTCGCCACCTGCGTCGCGAGCTTTCCGATGCTGGGCATCCACTCCTCCGTTTCGCGGAGCAAGTCCAGCGCTTTGTGGACAATGTGGACATCGTGATTGGTGAGCCATCTCCGCCACTCCCCGACGTGGCCCGGTGCGAGTTCTTGCCTGGGCCACAGGTTCGAGAGACGCTGCAGAACGGTTCCGGCCTCCATCGCGTTCATGTGATCTCGCTCTCCCTTCTCAGTTGAGCCCGAAGGGCTTCCACAAGCACAGAGTTCATATCGGGACACTCTTCGCGGTACAGGCTTGGAAAAGGTTCGTAAAACCGCCACCCTGTTGTTTCGTGGTAATAGAATCCAAGCTGCCCAACGTTCCACCAAAGACCGATTGCGCGTCCGTGCGCTAGGTCCGTGGTGAATCGCGAACCCGACGCTCTCCAACTCCTCGACGATCTCGCTGCACGTCATTCCGGCGGGTCCTCCTCGTAGCTCTGTCGGATGCCTGCGTAGCCGCGCGGTTCCGCTGCCTTCGCCGGTCGGCCATTGGCGCTGCGGCCACGCTCCTGGCTCCGGCGCATCCAGGCGTCGAGGAACCGGGGCATCCCCCGGGGGGTCTTCCGCCGGTCGGGGTTGCTCTCGATCCACGACTGCGCGGCCCGGGCCTCCTGGGGGGCGTCGATCCCGGGGTAGGCCTCCTGGAGCCGGTCCAGCTCGGAGCGGGTGAGGTCCCAGGTCCGGGCGGCCTTGCCGACGGTCGGGTAGGTCAGCACCGGCGGCGACGGCGGCGTGGAGCGCCCGTCCGCGGGCGGCTCCGCGCAGGCGGTGGGGCGGGGTCCGATGGACGGGGACGGGGACGGGGACGGGGACGGGGACGGGGACGGGGACGGGGACGGGGACGGGGACGGGGACGGGGACGGGGACGGGGAGGGGGACGGGGACGGGGCTGGACGTGT
>Ga0214472_10001477_pt1 | contig 26258 bp, 30 predicted proteins | sample RVTome_6_FD_207662 | JGI IMG/M metagenome (GOLD analysis project Ga0214472, IMG submission 207662) | Soil microbial communities from uranium-contaminated site in the Upper Colorado River Basin, Wyoming, United States - RVT140D175 | ecosystem: Environmental > Terrestrial > Soil > Contaminated >...
CCCACGGCTTCGGGGCCGTGGCGGCGCAGGTGAACAGCGCTTCCGCGGAGGGCGCGCCGCAGTTCACCCTGTCGGACATCCCCCCGGTCGGGCAGCCAGGGCTCGACACCCAGCCCCGCGTCTATTACGGGGAGAACACCCTGGCCACCTCGTTCGTCGTGGTGGACACCGGAACGGAGGAGCTCGACTACCAGGGGTCCGGGAGCGAGCAGCAGGTCACCAGCACGTATCAGGGAGAAGGCGGGATCTCCATGGGCGGGTTCCTGAAGCGGGCCCTGTTCGCCTGGCGGTTCCGCGACATCAACCTGCTGATCTCGGGCCTGATCGAAGACGACTCGCGGATCATGATCAACCGCACCATCCAAGAGCGCGTGCCGAAGGCGGCGCCGTTCCTCGAGTTCGATGGCGATCCGTATGCGGCGATCGTCGAAGGCCGGGTGGTGTGGATCTGGGACGCCTACACCATGACGGCCGGGTACCCGTACTCGCAGGAGGTCAGCCTCGAAGATGCCACGCCGCTTGCGGCCGGCGTGACCGGCCTCCGCGGCTCCGCGAACTACATCCGGAACTCCGTGAAGGTGGTGGTGGACGCATACGACGGCACGATGACCTACTACGTGGCCGATGCAGGCGATCCCATCATCCAGGTGTGGGGGAACGCGTTCCCCGACCTGTTCACGCCGATCGACCAGGCATCGCCGGAGCTCGCCGCGCACTTCCGTTACCCGGAGAACCTGCTCCAGGTGCAGGCATTCCAGTTCGCCAACTACCACGTGACCGAACCGGGCGTCTTCTACCAGAAGCAGGACTTCTGGGCGGTCCCGTTCGATCCGACGGTCGCCGGCGGTGACGTCGCCTCCACGGCGCAAGTACCGCTGCGGCCGTATTACCTGCTCATGCGACTCCCCGGCGAGGCCGACGAGACCTTCGTGCTCGTCCTGCCGTTCACGCCTGCGGAACGGCAGAACATCGTGGGGTGGATGGCGGCGAAGTCGGATCCGGTGGACTACGGGGAGATCGTGGTCTTCGAGTTTCCCTCGGGCGAGAACGTCGACGGCCCCTCGCAGGTGTTCTCCCGGATGCAGCAGGACGCGAGGTTCTCGGCCGACCAGACCCTGTTCAGCCAGAGCGGATCCGACGTGAGGTTCGGCGACTTCCTGATCATCCCCATCTCGGACGGGCTCCTGTACGTGCAGCCCGTCTACGTACGATCCTCGCAGGAGAACGCCATCCCCGAGCTGAAGCGGGTGCTCATCGCCAACGGCGGGAGGCTCGGCTACGGTACGAACCTCCAGCTCGCCCTGAACGACTCCTTCGGCGTGCCGGTCGTGCCGCCCGAGGACGGGGAGCCGTTGCCGGGCGGAACGATCCCCGAGCAGATCACGAGGTTGTTGCAGCAGGCCGTGGATCACTTCGCCAGGGCCGAGGATGCGCTTCGGGCCGGCGATCTCGCCACCTACCAAGAGGAGATCGAGGCCGCGCAGGCCGCCATCGAGCGGGCGAGCGAGCTTGCCTCCAGGCAGCGGGGGGAGACCGCTTCACCATCCCCGACGCCCACTCCAACCCCTGCGGGCTGATCGCGCGTCCGTCCTGGGGCGGCTCAGCGCCGGGCCGGGCCCTCCATCTCCCGCTCGAGTTCCTCGATCGTGTCGGGCACGATGATCCGCGCCGACCGGAGCCGACGGAACGCCACGGCGCCGGCCAATCCGAGCATGGCGACCACGATCGCAGCCCAGGGGTCGATCAGCGGCCGGGTGGCCGGTTCCGCGGCCGCCTCATCCGCAAGCTGCTCGTTCAGCAGGCCAACCTGGCTCGCCAGGCTCGACCGCGTCTGCTCGCTCGCGCCTAGCTGCGCCTGCATGTCCTCGATTCGGCGTTCGGCCTTGCGAACGTCTCGCCGCAAGCCGTAGATCTTGCCCTCCAACCGCCACTGCTGGGTGATCAGCTGGCCCTCGCGAACCGTCCGCACCACGGAGATCGTGCCCGAGAGGGGCTCGCGGAACCCCGAGATCGTGCACGGATCGTTGCACATCCGGACCGAGTAGAAGTCCCCTGAGAGATCCGGCACCGTGAACGAGACGCGAAGCTCGAACTCCTCGCGCCTTTCCTTCTCGATCGAGAAGGTCCCAACTCGGATCGCGCCGTGCGGGATCGGCCGGCCTTCCCGGATCGATGTCCTTCTCGGCAGCACGAACGCATAGAAGGGCCCTCGCTCGAGGAGCCCCTGCTTTTGCTCCGGGACGTAGACGTACGTCTCTCCGATCACGGTCTCGCCCGGCAGGTAGTGCGTCTTGTCGAAGCTGATGTAGGCGCCCCCGTTGGCGGACGCCCCGGTCGGGACGGCGAGCACCGCCCCGACCACCGCCGATACCACGAACCACCGAAGCGTCCGCATCGCCGCCTCCCTCCTCCGGTCTGTACCGTCACCCAGCCAGACCGGCCCGGCCCGGAGGGGGTTCCCGGCGATTCCTGCCCTACTCGTCTTGGGAACCTTCCGGCTCCCACCGGGGTAGTTCCCTTCAGGAGGTCCGAAGAGCGGCGCCCGGTGCGCCGGACTCCGGAAGGGGGCAACGATGCGCGCGAAGGTGTTCATCATGGTCTCGGCGATCGTCGTCGCGCTCGCCGCGTGCACGCAGGATGCGACGGTTCGGCCCAACCGGGCCGCCCCTGGTGCGGCCGAGGGCTCCCTCCTTTCGGACATCCTGCTCCTGGGCACCGAGCAAGGGCCGGTCGCAGTGAGCCTGGCCACCGGGTCGGTGGTGGCCGAGGGCACCGGCGCCGTCGCCGGTCCGGACGGGTCGCGACTGTATTCGGCGTCGAGCGACGGCCGGGACACCGTGCTTCGGACGACGGACGCGGCGACCGGCTCGGTCCTCTCGAGCACGCGCGTGCGCGGTGATCTCGACGTCCGCGTCGTGTCGGGAACCGGGACAGCCGTCGCGCTCATGGAGCCGCTGCCGAACGGCGTGGACGCGTGGACGCCCATCCCGCGTTCGCACACCACGATCGTGGTCGCCGATCCCACCGGCGCCCGCGAAACCCGGCGCTACCGCCTGGATGGCAACTTCGAGCCCGAGGCGTTCTCCATCGAGGACTCGCGGCTGTTCCTGATCCAATACCTCCCGGCGGAAGCCCCAGCCGCCTACCGAGTCACCGTCCTCGACCTGGTCGACGGCGACGTTCGGCAGGTCTTCGGCCGGTTCAAGACCCCGCCAGAGCGGATGCCGGGGATCCGGCTCCGGCAGGAGCTCGATCCCGATGGGATGCAGCTCTACACGCTGTACACGAACGAGCCGGAGGCGTACGCGAAGGATGTCCGTTCGTGGAGCTATGGCGACGAAGAGGTCTCGTTCGTCCACGTGCTGAACCTGCGGCGCGGATGGGCCTACTGCGCCGGGCTTCCCGAGGAGCTGTGGGGGCAGCCGGCGAGCGCGCAGGCCATGGCCGCGTCTCCGGACGGGAGACTCCTGTACATCGTGGACTCGGTCAAGGGACTCGTCGCCGTGATGGACACGCGCAGCCTGGAGATCCTTCGCACGGAGGCGGTGGAGCTCGGATCCCTGGGCGGCGTCCGAACCTCGGCTCAGGTGAGCGCCGACGGCGACACGATGTTCATCGGGTCGGTCGCGGACGGCTCGGCCCTCTACGCCATCGACACGGCGACGCTCGACGTCGTGCATCGCTGGCCGATGCAGGGGGTTGTGTCCGGGCTCGGACTCTCCGGCGATGGCCTGCGGCTGTACGTTGCGCTCGATGACCGGGTGGCGGTGCTCGACCTGTCGACCGGCGAGGAGCTTGCTGCGGTGCCGTTCTTCGGCGCCCAATCGATCGTGCAGGTAGGCACGCTGGGCACCTGATCCGCCGTTGGCGCATCCCGAACTCGCCGCTATCATCGACGTGCGGGGTGGAGCAGTCCGGTAGCTCGCTGGGCTCATAACCCAGAGGTCACGGGTTCAAATCCCGTCCCCGCGACGAACGAAACCGCAGGTCAAGCGCCATGTTTGGCGTGTGCGGGAGCGAGGGGTCGGCGGAACTTTCTACCAACGGAGGTCGAGCTGGCTTCTCGGAGAAGAAATCGGGTCGGTAAACCGTCGACCACGTCGCGGGCCGCCCGCTCGAGTTCCGGTCGTGCGGTCGCGCTCACCGTCCATGCGAGCAACGACGGCCTCGAGAGCCCGAACCTTGCTGGCGAGGTGCGGGAGCGCGAGGTGTCCCGAGAGACCCTGGAGGCGCTTCGGCGGGATTTCCGGGAGCGCTTCGGCCAAGACCCTGGGCCGGACGACCCCGTGTTCTTCGATCCGTCCGCGGAGGAGCCTCGTCCCCTTGACGACGACGGCGAGGCCATGCTCACCAGGATGAGCGAGATGGCCATGCGTCGGGCCGGGATCGACCCCTCGGTGATCTACGCCTGGCACAAGACCGGGCTCATCGTGACCGAGCGGAACCAGCACCTGCTGAGCCCGGACGACTGGGAGGACTGGATCGAGGCGATCTTCGAGTACGAGGGTGAGGCCATCTGCCTTCATCTGCAGGAAGCCCACGGTCGGGGCCCCGAAGCTGCGGCCGTGGAGGCAGGGAGCATCTTCGCCGACCACGGAGACCGGATCTGTCCATACTGCGGCCAGCACCTTGAGTATCCGGAGAGGGCCTGGGACTGAAGATGCCGGCTCGGAAGCATGGTTCTCCCAACGAGCCCTTCGCGTGGTCGGACAAGGACCAAAGGCGTCCTCCTCCGAATCCTCGTCTCAGATCCGCCTGTTGATGCCACGGCTTCCAGCTGGAGCGCTTCCGAGGTGGGAAGCGGTCAGCGCCAGTACCACGCGCGAGATGAGGCTGTCAGTGCTCGTTTCTGCAGCATCGGCATGCCCAAGCTCTCACTGTTTGACCCCCGGGTCTTCCTCGAGCTCGCGCTTCTGTTCTGTTCCCTCTCTTATGGTCCGTGTTTCATTCGGGTGCCTGCGGATGTTTCATCCGATGCGTCATCCAGGGCTAGATCGCCGCTGCGTTTGTCGAACGTGCGGGTCATCGTCCCGCCGAGCGAGTCCGCGATCGTCCTGATGCGGTTTCCCTTGTCGTAGGTGTAGGAGACGGTGCTCGAGACGTGGAGCCGCTCGTCCCGAAGCCGACGAAGGTCCCGCGGTTCAGGCCGTCATACCGGAACGTCGTGACCTTGCCCTTGCGGTCGGTCAGCCGATAGCTGCCCGCGGCGGCGGAACATCCTGGAGCCACGAGGGCTCGAACGTGAGGCGACAGCCCATACGGAGGAGTCAGTACCGGCGAAGGTCAACATGATGCGGGTCAGACGAGTACGGGTTCGTCAAGGATGGACTCGAGCACGAGCTGCGGAACTGCGTTGAACCGTGGGGTACAAGAACGCGATTGGGCGCGTCGGTGGTCGCAACCCGGTCGGTCTGTGAGAATCCCGCCTCGTGCTCCTGTCCCTCTTCTATGTGGTGCTCGTGCGGCTGCTCGGGCTGGTGGCGCTTCGTATCCGTTCCGACTCCGACAAGGATCTGGAGATCCTGGTCCGCCACGAACTCGCGATCCTGAGGCGACAGGTAAGGCGCCCCGTCTACCGGGCGAGCGACCGAGCCTTCCTGGCGGCCGTGAGCCGGCTCTTCTCTCGTGAGAGGTGGGGAGCCTTCCTGGTGAGGCCGGAGACCCTGCTCCGGTGGCACCGAGACCTCGTGAGGAAGAAGTGGACCAGGCCGCATGGCCCTCCCGGCAGGCCGGCCATCGATCCGGATGTTCGCGACCTCGTGCTCCGTTTGGCCCGGGAGAACCCCAGATGGGGCTACCAGCGGATCAAAGGAGAGCTCCTCGGCCTGGGGATCCGGGTCTCTGCCACCACCATCGCCACTGTCCTTCGAGCCCATCATCTCGGTCCCGCTCCGCGGCGAGGGCCGACGTGGAGGGAGTTCCTCATCCAACAAGCCTCAGAGATCATCGCCTGCGACTTCCTGACGGTGGAGACGGTCTGGCTTCGGACGCTGTATGTGCTGTTCTTCGTGGAACTCGGGACCAGGAGGGTGCAGGTGGCCGGAGCGACTCGGAATCCGGATTCGGCCTGGGTCACCCAGCAAGCACGAAACGTCGCCGGGACACTCGAAGAGCAGGGGACCTCCCCTCGCTTCCTGATCCACGACCGAGACACGAAGTTCTCGGGGTCCTTCGACGCGGTGTTCAAGGCCGACGGCATCAGGATCATCTGCACGCCGATCCGGGCCCCGAACGCGAACGCCTTCGCCGAGAGGTGGGTGGGAACCGTTCGGGCGGAGTGTCTGGACTGGACGCTGATCCAAGGACGCCGCCACCTGGAACGGGTCCTTCGGACCTACGTCCAGCATTTCAACGACCACCGGCCTCACCGGGGCCTGAGCCTGAAGGCGCCGGCAGGTCCGGACCCGCCACGCCGCCCAGCGCTACCTGCCCAGGTGCGACGGCGATCCGCCATCGGCGGACTCACCAATGAGTACCACGCGGCATGATCGAGTTTTCGTACCCGACGGGCCGACTTCCCGAACGCCGTCGTCGCGGGGGAGGGCGCCGTCTGGGTGAGCGCGCCCAGGAACGACGGGTCCGGGGTGGGCGACGTCGTCCGTCTCGACGCGGCCACCGGCACGGTAGTGGCTCGGATCCCCGACGTGCAGCTCCCCGGTTGGGAGACGGGAGGAGGCGGGATGGCGGTCGGGAGGGGAGCGTGTGGGTCATGGGCACCGTGGCGGACCGCGACGGCGACCGGTCTGCTGTCGCGCCCAGGTCACCCAGATCGATCCCGCGACCAACGAGGTGGTCGACGCGATCGACCTCGGCCCCGGCTCGGAGGCCGATCTCTGGGTGGACGGGAGCGGGATCTGGGCCCTGGTGTTCACCGCCCACAACGAGGGGCTGGAGGTCGTCCGGGTCCACCTTGGGACCACGAAGTGGTTGCGCGCATCCCGGTCGACGGCATCTGGTCCCAACGGATCTGGGTGAGCGAGGGGGCGGTGTGGGTGAACGCCAACCGGCCCGACCCGGAGTTCGAGGCAACCGTCGGGGCGAGCACCCTTACCCGGATCGACCCGGCCACCGACCGGGTGACCTGGACGCCCCCGACGCTGCCTTCGTCGAGTCCGTCGGTCCCGACGACGGCGTGCTCTGGGTCCAGATGCACACCGGCTTGGCCACGCTGGACGCCGAGACCGAGGTGGTGACGGGAGTGGAGCGCGTCGTGGAATGGAACCACGTCGAGCCGTTCGTCATCGATGAGACCGGCGGGGTGTGGGTCTTCGGCGGCGATCGGGGAAATTGGTCATCTCCCGGCTCGATCGCACCACCAGCTCCCTCGATTCCTCCGTAGAACTGGGGCCGGACACGAAAGACAACCGGTGGTGGATCGTGGCAACGGCTCTGGACCCCGAGACCGGCACGGTCTGGTTGGTCCAACACCGGGATCGGGTCTCGATGATCGAGGTCCGCGGGTGAGGCAGCCACGGGCGGCCACGCGCAGGCTCTATCGCGATGCCGAACTAGTCGCTGCCGCTCTGAACCGAACGGGGGGAGGCGGAGAGGCGCCTGCGCCCCGGCACCTCGAGGCTCGCCTACACGATCGGCGCGAGCTCCTCCAGCATCGGCAGCTTGCTTCGGGGTCCACGGGCACTTCCGAGAGGTGAGGCTGATACCGAGCCTTGCCTTCCTTGCAGGTCGCGTTGAAGTTGCGGAGGCCTCGTAGCGAACCAGGTCGGAGTTCGATCTCTGGGTGGCGGGTTCCGACGGCAAAGAGGGCCCCCTGCCCATAAATCTCCGCCTGCCACGTGCTGAACCCCTCGTTGATCGGGCCGTGTAGGTCTCCAGACCTAGCTTGAATTGCCTCCTACGCGCTCGCGATCGAGGATCTCTCCAACACCGTCCCGTGCCACGATCTCAATCTCGTCCGCCGCGGCCACGAACGTAGCGAAGAAGCCTACCGGCAAGCCGGTATCCTCGGGGGCGGGGGAAACGGCGAGTTTCCTCGGCTCTTTCCCTTCGAGTACGAGCTCCAGGTGGGCGACCTCGGAGGAAACCTGGCCGTAGAGGAGCGCTTCGTCCCCGCGGAATCCAGGGACCAGCGTCACGGGCCCGATGGGCTCGTCCGGCTCGTTCCTGAGACTGCACGTGTTCATCCGCTGAGTCCCTGGTGCGCTCGGGCCCTCCACGGAGGGGGCGTCGAGATCCAGGCACCACACGGTGGCCGTTTCCCCGGTTGGATCCGTCAGGCGAGCCTGGTACAGGGTGATCTGCCAGGGTCCCTCGTCCGTCTCCCCGGAGGCGATCACGAACCTGTCGCCGATGGGAATGACCCGCGGATCCTCAGAAGGAGCTCGAGAACCTCCGGCGAACACGGTGAGGCCGAGTCCGACGACGCCGTAGTCAGATCCGAGCTGACTCGTAACGACGAGGCTCCTGTTGTCGATGAGGAACTCCCACCCTGCGCCTTCGAGATCGGCGGTCCAAACGGGCGCACACCGGTCGGTGCAGGCGGCGGGGTAGGCGAGCACGCGCCTACCCTCGGAGGCGAAGATGCTCGTGCCGTCGCTCGCCACGCCGTTGAGCTGCTCGCCCATCCCAATCGTCCACAGAGGATGACACGACCCCGCGCAGTTCGCGGCGAGTACGGCGAGACGCGCTGATCCCCGGAAGCGGCGGGCCCCGACGACGACGTCCTCATCCCCGTACTCGACGCTCCAGTATCCGTCGAGCTCCGCGCGCCACGCGGGAGCGCACGCTCGCCCGTCCGACTCGGCACAAGACAAGGGGATGGCCGTGATCCCACCATCGTGCGAGACCACGACGAGATCCCCGGCGAGGATCGGATAGGACTCGAGGTAGTCCGCGATCGGGGCAACCCACGTTGGACGGCACGACGTTCCGCAGTGCTCCGGGTACCCGTAGAGGCTGCCGTCGCCCGAGGCGATCACGAGGATCCCGTCGCGGGCAACCGGCCCGAGAAGGCTGCTCCGCTGGGTGTGGGGGTCGCCGGTGGCCTCGATCACGAAGTCGGGGTCGCATGGCCCGCCGTCAATTCGGCAGCGGGCGAGGAAGCCCAGCATCTTGGTCCCCACCTGCTGGTAGAAGACGCCATCCACGGCCGGGGCCGGGAAGTGCGCGGCACCAGACCCGAGCTCCGCCTGCCACAACGGTGCGCATTCCCCTCCATCGTCGCGGCAGCGAAGGTCGAACGCGACGGCCGTGTGCATGTTGTCCGGTGCGTCGCCCTCGTTCGCGGTGACCTTGACCACCCCGTCCGAGACCACCGCCCCCACATATCCACTCGACCCGGGCGGAGGGTCCGCGTACCAGAGCGCCTGACATGGCGCACCATCGGCGTCGCAGTCCGTGGCCGCGACGGCGAGGCGACCACCCGCGCTCACCGCGAGCAGGCCGTCTTCAAGGGCGAGGCTGGTCGGTTGCCCCTTGTCCGCGTCCGGGCCCACGACGTCGAGGCTCCACGTTGGTCCACACGGATCGCTGCACTGCCTCGGATACACAACCACACCCGTCGTCGTGGGGACATAGATCCGATCCTCGTCCCGGAGGACCTCGCTCACCAAGCTGGCGTTCTCGATTCGGACCGACCAGGCGTAGCTAAGCGTCGCCGGATCGATCGACCCCTCCGTCCCCGGCCGGGTCCGGCTCGGAGCGACCTCCCACAGCGCACTGACCACCAGAGCGAGTCCCGCCGCTGCCACGAACATGGCGACGCCTCCGGCGGTAATCCGGCGTCGCGTCCTTAGTTGGCGGACGGTCCGCCGCACGCGTTCGGGATCCGCGATCGGGGTCGGGACGGCCTCGACTGCTCGTCGGATGGCCTGGCGCGCGTCATTCATCTTCGGTCAACTCCTTGCGCATCGCAGCCCTCGCTCGGTGGAGACGGGCACGAAGCGCCTCCGCGGTGACGGATGCGATCTGCCCCGCCTCCTCCGAGTTCAGGCCGAGGAAGTCCACGAGGACGATGGCCTCCCGTTGCTCCCGGGAGAGCCCTCGGAGGATCCGCAGGACCTCGGTCCTCTCGATTGCCTGCTCAGAGAAGTCCAGCTGCTCATCTCGCTCCTGCACGACCCAGCGAGCCCGTCTCAATACCCGGCGAAGGCGACTCCGTTCGAGGTTGAGCGCGGTACGGAACAGGTACGCGGTCGGTGCCTCCATCCGCGAGACCGTCTCCCACCTCTCCAGGACCCGTACGAAGGCTTCGTGCGTCAGATCCTCTGCCTCGGCCGAATTGCCGTTGAGGAGCAGCAGCATGGATCGAAACAGTGGGACGAACAAGGCCGAGTAGAAGGCATCGAACGACTGGGCGGATCCGCTCTCGGATACCCCCTCGGTGTCACGCTCGGCAGCCGCCTGCGTCTTCATCCCCTTCGTACAAACTCCGAAGCGGCGTACATTGTGACGGGCCGGGAGCACATTTCTTGGCCGGCCAGGGCCCTCCGGACGGTTCCGGGTATCCCGAGGCCACTTACTTCATCTTCTGGCCTGCGGTCTTCGCGGCGCCGCACAGCCCTCCCGCAATCTTTCGTCGGCCCCGTGACCGTCCCTGGACCAGGTCGCCACCGCTCAAGAAGGCCCGAGTGGATCCACATTGGGGCCACAATTGGCGAGGAAACCAGGGAGCCGGGTATCTATATATGTGAGGCGGTAGGTGCCACCAACGTGCTCGAAGATGCCGAACGGAGCCCGACCAACATTGAAGGGATCGACACGCTCGCGGAAGTCGACCCTGACTACTCCGCGTCATGCCTTATCGGGCAACCGCTCGCCAGTCTGGAAGCGCACCCGCTGGGTGCGTCAACGCACCGGCGAGATCGAGGAAAATGGCGGTGTTGGGGTCCCTTCGCCAACTCGGCACATCTCTACCCGCCACTGTGCGACCCCGCTCACTACGAACAACCCGGTCAGGCAGAACCAGGCACTCGCGCTGTTGCCGGCCTAGCCAAAGCTATCTCCGGCCGGAGTTCGCGATCGAGCCGTGGTCCACGGTTCACTCCACGATCACGGTTCCGAACATCCCCGCATCGAAATGACCGGGCTCGTGACAGCCGTAGGTCATCTCTCCAGGCTCGGGGAAGGTCACCGTCACCTCGCTGGTCTCTCCGGGCTCGAGCTCGACCGCCGCGAGCTGGCCCTCCATGTCCATGTCCATCTCCTCGCCTTGGGCCATGGCCTCCTCATGGGCCATCTGGACCATCTCGGGACCGAGCACGAACTCGTGGACGATCTCACCGTCGTTCGTGATGACGAACGTCACCTCCTCGCCGGCCTGGACCGTCACCTCGTCAGGGTCGAAGCGGAAATCGTCGAGCGCCGAGATCTCGATCGTCCCGTCATCGTCGCCGCAGGCGACGAGCCCCGCGGCGAGCAGCGCGACACCGAGGCCCACCGGCATCCATCCGCGCACCATGCACTCTCCTTGGTCGATCGATCAGCTCACTCGCCCCGAGATCCTCGTTTGGTCTCGAGACCTTCTGCAGGTCGGGGCGGGTCTCTGCAAGGGAAGACGACCCCAGGGCGCGGGTTGCCGCTTTCGGAGGCAGCCCCTAGGACCCCAGGCGCTCCTGGCCACGGCTGAACCGACCCCGATAGTGCCGTTCGGGGTGATGGACCTCACGCTCCTGCCCGGTGGCGAAGTCGCCCATGTGGCCTTCGTCGGGCGTTCGGATCAGGGCTTGGCCCCGGGCGAAGTTCGGGCGGACACGCTTCTCCGGTGTGTCGCCGGGATGCTCCTGACCCCGACTGAAGCGAGGTCGGATCCTCGACTCGTCTCTCACGTCGGTTCACCTCCTGCGCGACGCAAGGGCAACCTTCCATCAGTGTGCCGTCCGCACCCCGGGGGTGCGTCAACCGCTGGTCAAGCTAGGCCCCGTGGTACAGACGGGAAACGACCTGCCTGGCGTTGCGCATCACGCGGGCGGCGTCGGCGATGCTCATGCCCTCGTCATCGACCATGCTCTTGACGAGCCGCACCCGGTAGACGTGAAGGGCCCGATTCAGGCCCGACCAAGACTCCCGTACCTCACGTCGTGCGGGGACACCGGGGCCGATCGCGACGATCTCTGAGACAGGTCGTCCCTGCCCGCGCAGGTGACGGATGCGCACGATCGCCTTGCGCAGGCCTTCGAGCCTCTCCGTGAGATCGAGGCACGCGTGGTCGAGCTCGTCCAGCTGGATGTCGAAAGCTTCAGCCTTCATGGCGCCCTCCATCGTGCTCTTTCGGACTCGAGTCTGCCGAGGCAGGGAAAAGGACCACCACGGCCGCTGCGCCCGACTCGCTCGAGGCGTCGTGCTCGACGATGCCCTCGGGAGCGTTTCGTCGCGCGACGAGCGGTGGTGACGACGCTCGTCACATGGGATTGCGCGGGGCCTCTCGCTCGATGTCGTTTCGGGAGATGCCCCGTTCCGTCTCGCCGATGCGCCACATCTCCGCGGCAACGGCCGCGCCGCCGACGACGAGCCACCCCGTCAGGTAGAACCAGAACATCAAGATGATGAGTCCCGCAAGGGCGCCGTAGGTTCCCGCGTAGTCCGAGAAGTTCCGAACGTACGCAGAGAACAGCGCCGTGGTGCCGGCCCACACGAGTGAGACGGCGATGGCCCCCTTGATCGCCCACTCCCAGCCGCCGTGCCGCGTCTGGGGGGCGAAGCGATAGAGCAGGGAGATCGCGAGCGAGAGCAGGGAGACCAATGCGCCCCACCGACCGATCGCGACGACGACGGGCCACGCTCCCGACCCGCCCTGCATCGCGACGGGGAGCACCGCGATGAGCGCGGTCGCTACGCCGACGATGACGAGGGCGCCGACGGTGAACGCGACCGCGAGCAGGCGAAGCCGAAGGAACGGCCGTTGCTCCTCCTCGCCGTAGGCGAGCGCGACGGCCTTGATGGCGCTGGCCATCCCGCTCGAGGCCGTCCAGAGCACCCCCACGAGGCCGAGCACGAGGCTCCAGCCGAGCCCAGCCGACGTGACCAGCGATCGGAGCTGTCTCGTCACCACCGACCGGGCTTCCTCCGAGACCGACCCGAGCACCCGCTCGACTTGGCGCTGCACCTCGCCTGGTTCCGAGACCAGGCCGTAGATCGTCAGGAGCACCACCAGGGAGGGAAACAGCGACACGGCGCCCCAAAAACCAATGGCGGCCGCGACCAGGCCCAACCGATCCTCCCTCATGCGCTCGCGCGTCCCTGTCAGGACCCGTGTCCACCCTGCGAGGTCCAACCCGGTTGCGTGCATGAGCACAGACGCGATCGTCGCCCGGACGCGTTGCCAGTTGTTCGGCCGGGTCATGAAGTGGAGGATCCGGAGTCCGCCGGCGCGATGGAACGGCCGACAGACCGAAGCTGCGCCCTTCTCCGGCGCCGCTCCGCTGGCCCTGCCTCTCGGCCCAGGTTGTAAGCGGTGTCGATCATCAGCGACACATGCGAGAAGGCGTGTGGAAAGTTGCCGGTCATGCGGCCACCATCGACGTCGCATTCCTCCGAAAGCAGCCCGACGTCGTTGCGAAGCGAGAGCAACCGTTCGAAGAGGTCGCAGCCCTCGCGACGCAGATGTGGGATCCGGTCATCCCCGAGGGCTTGCAACCGCTCCTCGAGGGTCCTTCGGGCCTGTTCGGACAGCTTCGGTCGATCCATGTTCATGCCTGTTGGATGATCGGCTAGCGACCATGGACTCTCGTCTCCGCTTAGGAGAAGGCCCCGCGATGTCGTCGGACTTAGCGAACACCCATTCGGCCGCACGACCGACTCATAAATCGAGGTCAATTTGCGACGACCTGAGCGAGGACGGCAGGTACTCCGTTGCCGCAGAGACTTTGACCAACGGCGCCGCGTTTCCTGGAGCCGTTCACGACCGCCTTCGTCGGTGGGTGACGTCGCGATCGGCGGGTTGGCGTGGGAGCTCACATGAATTTCCTGGAAGCCTTCGCACCGACCTGTCCGTCGTCAGCGACTTTGGCGAACCAGCCTTAAAGGCTCGCGGGCGCTCCGCACCAATCAGCCTGTTCTCCGCGAGGAGCGTGCCCGTCATGGTCGTAGGATGAACGTCGCACTGGTACCAGTATTCCCCGGCATCGAGCGGCCCCAGCTCGAGGGTCTCGACGGCGGGCGCGGTCTCGATCTCCGTCTTGTCAATCAGGTCGCCCCCTTGTTCGACGCGGCGAAGTTGTGCTGGATACCGGTGTCCATATTGTCGAAGCACACGGTGAAGCGCTCGCCCGCGGGAACGACCAGCTCGGTCTTGTCGAAGCCAGCCGCCGCGGCACCCGAAGGAGCAGAGATCGCGATCGCGCCGGGTGGGCATTCGGCGCCCGCCGGCTGTTCATCGTTCTGTCCTTCGTCTCCACCACATGCGCTGAGCAGACCGGCAAGGACGAGCGCGGCGAGCCCAACCACGGCTCCGTAGCGGAGTGCCTCCCGAAGCTGGCCCCGGCCGCCACGCTTCAGGACCTCAAGGACGAACGTGGGGCGATCGCCTTGGTGCATGTGCAGTCACCCTATCGAGACCGCGCACAGCTCGTCAGGTCGCTGACGCCGCGCGCCACTCGTCAGGTCGCTGACGACGCGCCGACTCGCATCGGTCTCCCACGCGCCGGATAGCAGCGCAGGAAGCGTCGCTTCACTTGATCCGCCGCACGACGGCGGAGCGGCCAGGCTGGATCGGTCCGGGCAGGCTCGCCGCGGCGATCGGCATGCTGGCGCTTATCCCCGCCGCCCTGGCGCTCCCGGCGCTGGCCGCGCTCGGGCTCGTCGCGGCGCTGTGCTGGGCGCTGATCGCGTGGGATGTGATCCATTACCGCGAGCACCGCACCAAGATACGACAGGCGCGGCCCTAGTTCGATCGCGCAAGCGCCCTCGCTGAGGTGACGGGGATCTGGGGAGGGCGCGAGGTGAGATCGGGGAGCCGAGAACGACTCCACGATATCTCGCCTGTGCTCCCGGCAAGAGTCGAACCTGCAACCCACGTCGCGCCGCTCTTGCCTTGCCATACTTCGCTCCTCCTCTCGTGTATCAGGAATTGCCATGCTAGCCGCCGGGTCTGACGTCTCCGGATGCTCCGAGACAGCTGTCCACAGGTCCCTAAGGGCCTGAGCGAATCCCGGAGGAAGGTGCCGAACGCCAGTTCGATCAAGAAGGAAGCACACGTCGAAGCGGTCGTCTGAGCGCGGTAGTTCGGCTTCCTCGCGCCATCGATCCTCCTAAGCTGTACGACTGTTAGGCCGAGTTCTGATCGTCAGTCCCTCCATCGACCGGATCGGCCTTGCGCGAGCCGATGTTCCTGACCGGGCAAGTCGGTGTACGCATCAGGAGCCTTATCCGCCGATCGAGACGGTTCGCGGGTGCGAGAGCGCTCAGGACCTCGACACTCAACCGCTTCGGCGGACGCACGGCGCTCGGCTGACGCCCGTCCTCGTCCTCGTGCGCTAGAGACGAAAGCTCGCCCTCTTATGGGTTCGTCACCCGCCACACGAAGCACGCGAACTCGTCGCCGGCCAGACTCTCCAGGCGCAGGGTGACTTCCCGGCCATCTTTCGGATCTCGGCGGAACTCGAATGTGGTTCGCCGCCGTGGGAGCGCGTGGGTGGTGTGATCGGCTGCATCCGGGTTTCGAGGTTCCATGAAAGGCGAGTGGGGATGCCGTTGACGAAAGCGACGAGGTCCCCGGAGATGGCCGGTCTCGACCCAACCCTTGCGGCTCTGTTCCGCGTCCGAGGGGTGGCCGAGGCCATCCTCGAGGCCGGCAGGGTATGGGTCCGGCCGGGCCGTCTGTTCATCTGGGAGGACGTGGAGGCCTCAGTCCGCTGGGCTCTGCAGGGTGTCTAGGGAGAGCGGCGCCCCTTGCGTCTAGCAGATGTCGCGGGTCCGCGTTGTGTGAGGAGCCCCGGCCGTCGTGGCTGCAGGTTCGAGGGTGCTCTACCTACCTGCTGGTGATGACCTCGTCCACGACCCCGTACTCGACGGCTCCCTTGGCGCTGAGAATGAAGTCCCGATCGGTGTCCTTCGACACCTTCTCCAGGCGCTGACCGGTGTGCCGTGCGATCACATCCTCCAGGAGCTGGCGGTAGCGCGTGATCTCCTTCGCCTGGATCTCGATGTCGACCGCCTGGCCCTCCGCACCCCCGTACGGCTGGTGGAGCATCACCCGCGAGTGCGGCAGCGCGTACCGCTTGCCCTTGGCTCCAGCTAGCACGAGCACGGCTGCGGCCGCGCCTGCCTCTCCCATGACGATCGTCGACACGTCGGGCCTCACGTACTGCATGGTGTCGTAGATCGCGAACATCGCCGTGATGTCCCCGCCCGGCGAGTTGACGTACAGGTTGATGTCCCTGTCGGGATTCTCGTCCTCCAGATGCAGGAGCTGGGCCATGATGAGGTTGCCGACCGTATCGTCGATGGGCGTGCCGAGGAACACGATCCGCTCGTTCAGCAGCTTCGAGTAGATGTCGAAGGACCGCTCACCTCGGCTGGTCTGCTCGACGACGACGGGAACCAGGTTGGCCTGAGTGTTGCTCATGACTCGCCCTCCGCTCGGTCTTCCCTCGGGAGGCGCGGACCAGATCGAGCGCCTTCATTCCCAAGCTATCACCGGCCGGCGCCATGACCTGGCCCGGTTCGCCCTGGCGACCCGGCGCGCCATCCGGGAGGGGACCAGGAGTCTCCACCATGGACCGAGAGGAACAGAAGCCAGCTCCTTCGCGCCCCTCGCGCGCGTAGGCGGGCCAACCTTCGTTCTGCCTCTGATGACCACGAAGCGCGAAGACGTGGAGTCCGAACAGGTCGCGGGGGGCGTTCTCGGTGAGGGTGGTAGGGTGGAAATAGCCTCCATCCCGATCGCGGAAAGGAGATCGCCATGCTCCAAGTCACCGACGCCGCAGTCTCCGTGTTGAAGAGCGAGGTCCTGCGCGAAGGCGAACCGATGCAGCAACCCGACCCCGCCAGGGCCGTCAGGATCCGACCGGCGGTTAGAGATGACGGTCGTCAGACCATCACGCTTCAACCCGTGACGGGTCCTGAGCCCGGCGACGCGCCTGCGGAGGCAACGGACCTGGACGTGTTCGTCGCGCCCGAACTGGCCGGTCCGCTCGATGCCTCCGTCCTCGACGTCGAACCGACGCCCGAGGGCCCAGAGCTGTTCTTGCGGGAGCAATCCGACCAGAGCTGAATCAAACGCGGACTGGTCCCCGGCCCAGATCTCTCCTGCTGGCGACGCCGGACCGGTCCTCGAACCGCGGCTGGAACCGGCACGACGTCCACTGGCTGTGCTCACCGACCGGACATGACGGCCCTGCGGGTGGATAGAGGTAAGCGCATGGAGCGACTGAGCGATCCGATCGCCTCGATCGAGGAGTATCGCGCGGTCGGCGGATGCGCGCGCTGGAGCGCGCGCTCTCGATGACGCCCGAGGCGGTCATCGACGAGGTCGAGGCGAGCGGGCTTCGCGGCCGCGGCGGCGCGGGCTTCCCGACGGACTCGAAGTGGCGATCGATCCGAAACGACGGCGCCGGGACGCGGTTCGTCGTCGCGAACGGGGCCGAGGGTGAGCCCTCCACGTTCAAGGACCGGTGGCTCATGCGGCGGAACCCGTACGCCGTGGTCGAGGGGCTCGCGATCGCGAGCTACGCGGTCGGCGCGGCGAAGTCCTACGTCGGGGTGAAGCAGTCGTTCGAGCGCGAGGCCACGGTGCTCGTGCGCGCCATCGAGGAATTCCGGGCGACCGGCCTCGTTGAGGAGTTCCCGATCAACGTCGTGCTGGGACCGGATAGGTACCTGTTCGGCGAGGAGACGGGGCTGCTCGAGGTAGTCGAGGGACGCGCACCGCTCCCTCGGATCCTGCGGCCGTTCATGCAGGGCCTGTTGGCAGATGCGACGCGCCAGAACCCGACGCTCGTCAACAACGTCGAGACCCTGGCCAACGTCTCGTGGGTCCTCGCCGAAGGCGCCGACTGGTGGCGGGCGAGCGGAACGGAGTCCTCGCCCGGAACGATGGCCTTCACGCTGGCGGGCGACGTCGAGCACGAGGGTGTGTTCGAGCTCCCGCTGGGGACGCCGCTCCGGGAGCTGATCGAAGTGCACGGCGGCGGCCTCCGGGGGGGTCGGGCCGTGAAGGCGGTGTTCCCTGGCGCCTCGAGCGTCGTGCTTCCGGCGGAGTCGCTCGACACTCCGATGGACTTCGAATCCTTCAACGCGATCGGCTCCGGACTCGGCTCGGCGGGCTTCCTGGTGCTCGACGACACCGCGTGCATGGTCGAGGCGGCCTGGCTGTACTCGCGCTTCCTGTCGATCGAGTCGTGCGGACAGTGCCCGCCGTGCAAGCTGAACTCGACGTACGTGACGGAGCGGCTCGAGCGCCTGCACGCGGGGCGAGCCGATATCGGCGGTCTGGACGCGGTGATGGAACGGGCGGCGACGTCGACCGATGGACAGCGGTGCGCGCTGCCGACCGGGGAGAGCTTGATCGTGCGAAGTCTGATGCAGGAGTTCCGCCAGGAGTTCGGGGGGCACGTCGGCAGACCCTGCCCGTTCGAGCGCCGGGTCGCCTTCCCACAGGTCGTCGACTTCGACGAGCAGGCCGCCAGATTCGTCCACGATGAGATCTCCAGCCAGCCCGAGTGGTCGCTGATGCCGGGTCGCGAGGCTGGGTAGGTGCATATCGAGCCTCGCGTGCTGCTGGGCGTCGCCGACGAGATGGCGGGTCTGGCCGGCGAGCGCGAGGCCGAATCCGGCCTGGCGATCCTGGCCGCGCACGCCGCCTTGGAGGCCTTCGTCAACGAGACCGGCGCCCGGGAGATCTCGAGCTTCAACCTCCGGGCCCGCTTCCTCCCGAAGTGGCACGACCTCTGCGAGCGAGTGTCCGGGCGCCAGCTCGATTGCGCGCCCGACCTCGAGCGGCTGCAGGCGATCCGGGATGCGATCGTCGGGTACCAGGGCGAGCCAGAACGACTGGAGCGCCGGGCAGCGACCCCGGCACCGGTGATCCCGGAGCAGCTGAACGCCGAGACCGCTCTGTGGGCCGTGGACACCGCCCGTCAGGTGATCGCGGAGTTCCACCGTCTCACCGGCCAGCGCATCCCGGACTGGGTCCGATAGCGGAGGCGCTCGCGCGACAGATGTCAGGGGTTGGAGCGGGCGGCAACCCGACGATCCTGCGCCTTCACACGACGGTCGAGCTCTTGAGAAGACCCATCGAGACATGTCCCCCGGCGCTCACCCCTCGGCCGCTCGGCCTGCGCTGGAGGTCCCGGGCGTAGGGTCGGTAAGCCAACCGTAGCTCTCTTGCCCGAACTTCTGCCCAACTCACACGACCTCAGATGACCTCACACAACCTCAGATCGCCTGGAAGCAGCGAAGACGACTCAAGCTGACCCGGATCGGCAGAGCTCATGATCGAGGGCACCGTGACGATGCGCTTCCTGGCGTATGAATGGCTTCCGGCGGCCGATACGAATGCCGCCTTGCTCAGCATCACCGCACAGCATCCGGATGCGACAGTCGTCGACGCCCGCTAATCGACGGAGACGCTCCGGGCCTTGGCTGAGGCAGAGGAGAGTCGCATCGCTCCGTCACATTGCGTTCTCACACATAGCGGACACGGCTTCGCGCTTCGGAGGCGAGCATGGCGACGACGAGGAGGAGGAGGGCCGACTCGTATCGGTCGATCCCCAGCCGTTCACGCCGGCGCCACAATGTCCACGCTTACGGCGGCCGCCGCATCCAGCAGTCGGGTGTCGTATGCGCAGAGAGCTCCGAGGTCGTCCCCGAGGGAGAGGGCGGTAGCGAGGTGGACGGCGTCGAGCGTGCGAAGCTCGGGCGGCCGAAGGGCGGCGGCGCTTGTGCGTACCTCCTCGTCCAGCTCGACGAGCGCGAGGCGAGCAATGACGCTCCGCGCCCTCCGGATCGCGCCGCCGCCGATGCGACGGGCAACCCGCTCCACCTCGATCTCCGCCACCACGCTCGACACGCGCTCCGGCCACGAGCGCAGAGCATCGCGAAGCGCCCGGGACTCGGGCTCGGGTACGACGAGCTTCAGCAGGGCGGAGGAGTCCAGGTAAAGGAGTGCTCCGGCCACCGGTTACGGGCGGTCCTCGCGGAGTTCCCGGAGGGCGTCGGTTCCCTTGGTCGATATCTGCCCCCTCGGTAGAGCGAGGTCGAGTAGGTCGCCTTGAGCTGGTCTCACTCTGCCCGAGCTCACCAGACGTTGAAGTGCCGAGGAGGACTCTGGCAGGGGAGTGAGCACCGCCACCGGCTTGCCCCGCTCAGTCACCTCGAGGCGCTCGCCGGAGGCCACCCGGCGCAGGTACCGGGAGAGGTTTTGGCGGAGCTCGCGAACCCCGACCTGGTTCGATCGCATGTGTACACCTACTGTAGCACTTTTGCCCCAACTTTCGCCCGACTGAGACGATCTCAGGCGGCCTCACCGAACCCCAGATGACCTGTGAGCAGCGAAGACGATCTCAGATGACCCCGAATAGCTGAGCTCATAACCCAGAGGTCACGGGTTCAAATCCCGTCCCCGCGACGAGAAAGAACGCGAGTCGAAAGAGCGGGCGGCCCGCCTAAGGTGGGCCGCCCGCTACTTCTCTTGGACGGAAGGCGAGTCCCTATCGCCGAGTGGCCGACTTCCGACGCGCCGTCGACTTTCGCCCGGTCGACTTCCTGCCGGTGGTCTTCCTGCGGGTGGTGGCCTTCTTGCCCGTCGAGCGGGCTCGCCTGGTCACCTTCTTCGGGCCGGCCCTGGCCCGGGTGGTGGCCTTCTTGCCCGTCGAGCGGGCTCGCCTGGTCACCTTCTTCGGGCCGGCCCTGGCCCGGGTGGTGGCCTTCTTGCCCGTCGAGCGGGCTCGCCTGGTCACCTTCTTCGCGCCGGCCCTGGCCCGGGTGGTGGCCTTCTTGCCCGTCGAGCGGGCTCGCCTGGTCACCTTCTTCGCGCCGGCCCTGGCCCTGGTGGTGGCCTTCTTGCCGGTCGAGCGGGCTCGCCTGGTGACCTTCTTCGCGCCGGCCCTGGCCCTGGTGGTGGCCTTCTTGCCGGTCGAGCGGGCTCGCCTGGTGACCTTCTTCCCCTTCGCGGTGGCCTTCTTGGCAGTGGTCCGGGCCTTGCGAACGGGCTTCTTGGCCGCAGAGCGCGCCCGCGACGTGACCTTCTTGCCGGTCACGCGGGCTGTTCGCACCACCTTCTTGGCCTCCGCCGCGGCCCCCTCGACCATCTCGCCCACTCGCTCAGCCGTCCGCTCGGCGGGCTGCCACGCGCTCTCCCGAGGTGGCTCCGTGGGCGGCGTCGCCGGAGGCTCCGGCTCGCGCGGCACCTCCGGCGGTCTTTCCCACGGCGGGGTGTACCCCTCTTTCGTGGGGTCCTCGTTCTCGTCCATGTGACCTCCTTCCCCGTCCCCACGCTGCATGCTACCGGAGCGCGCAATAGGGAACGAGTGCCAAAACGTATGGCGAGTGGCTAGGCCGCGTCGTCGGCGTGGACGACGAGCCAGGGGATGACGGCGTAGGGGATCGGCGTCACGAACAGCGGCCAGTACGCGTCCAGGGCGTCGGCCAACGCCACCATGCCGAACCCCACCAGGAACAGCACGATCATTGCCGCGAAGCGCCTGCGCTCGGTCACGGCCTCATCCTAGCGGGCGCATCCTGCGTCGCGGGGGCGGCCCCGATCACGATAGGATCCGCCGTGCCCGGCGCTCACCCGACCGGGCCCGCGCCGAGTAAGAAGGAGGTCGTCCAGGTGGCGCAGCAGGACATCGCGGCCAAGCTGGCCGGCGTTCCCCTGTTCTCCGGCTGTTCGAAGAAGGAGCTGGCCGTCATCGCCCGGGCGGCCAAGGAGGTCAACCACAAGAAGGGCACGGTCATCGCGCGCGAGGGCGAGCGCGGGATCGGCCTGTTCATGATCCTCGAAGGCCGATGTCGGGTGACCATCGGCGGCAAGCAGAAGTCGACGCTCGGCCCGGGCGAGTTCTTCGGCGAGATCGCCCTGATCGACGGCGGGCCGAGGACGGCGACCGTCACAGCCACCACCGACGTCAAGCTGCTCGGCATCACCGAGTGGGTGTTCCGGGGCCTGCTGCTGGAGCACCCGTCCATCGCCTTGAAGACGCTCGAGGCCGTGGCCTCGCGCCTGCGGGCGGTGTCGAAGGAGCCCGTGTAGGCCACCTCGCGGGGCCCACGGCGAGGCAGCCGCCATGACCGACGTCCCGGAGGAGGTCCGAAGGCTCGCGGCCGACCGCGACGAGCGGAGGAAGGCCAAGGACTTCGCCGGGGCCGACGCTCTCCGCGACCGCATCGCCGAGCTGGGGTTCGCGGTCATCGACTCGCCGCAGGGCCCCCGGTTCGAGCCGATCGCCTCGGCCCCGGCGGAAGGCGCGAAACGCCTGCGTCCCGAGGAGATCGCGTCGGTCCTGGAACAGCCCGGCGGCTTCGACGCGACCGTCCAGTGGGTCGTGGAAGGGTGGCCCGAGGACGTCGCCCGGGCCCTGGCCGGGTTCCGGCAGAACGAAGGTGGCCGCACCGTGCAGTACGTGGTGGCCGACGTTACGGGTCAGGATCCTTCGGCGTTCGGCGAAGGAGTCGAGGTCATCCCGCTCGAAGATGGCACGGGGTGGGGCGCGGCCCGCAACGCCGGGCTGAAGCGCTCCCTGGGGCGCATCGTGGTCCTGGTGGACGGATCCGTGGAGCCGACCGGCGACGTCCTCGGCCCACTCGAGGCGGCCCTGGCCGACCCGGCCATCGGCGTGTGCGGCCCGTTCGGCATCGTCACCTCAGACCTCCAGGACTTCGAGGCGTCGGAGGGGCCGGAGGTGGACGCCATCGAGGGATACCTGATGGCGCTCCGGCGGGAGGTGCTGCACGCGGCCGGGCTGTTCGACGAGAAGTTCCGGTGGTACCGGACCGCCGACATCGAGTACTCGTTCCGGGTGAAGGATGCCGGGCTAAAGGCCGTGGTCGTGCCGGTCCCGGTGACCCGGCACGAGCATCGGATGTGGTTCAACACCCCGCCCGACGAGCGGGCGAAGTGGTCCAAGCGCAACTACTACCGGTTCCTCGATCGGTTCCGGGGGCGGTTCGACCTGCTGGTGGGGGGCGAGCCGCCACCGGACGCCTAACCTTCGAGGGCCGCCGGGGGCGGCGGCGGGATCGCCTGCGACGAGGGCTGCGCCATGATCCCGGGCACAGAAAGGGCCTGCTGACGCTCGCGCTCGCCGTTCGCCGCCAACTGCGCGCGGGCCTCCTCCGGCGTGGGGATGGGGCGGGCGCCGTCCGCGTACGCCTTCAGGTCGCTTCCCTCGATGACCTCGGTCACGATCAGCAGGTCCGAGAGCCGGTCAAGAAGCTCGCGCTTGGCCTCAAGCGCGGTGCCGGCCCGGGCGTGGGCCTCATCCACCAGCCTCCTGACCTCCTCGTCCACCAGGGACGCGAGGTCCGGCGACATCTCCTGCCCGGCGCCGGGGAACAGCAGACGGCCCTCGGGGCTCCGGAACCCGTCGTTGCCGAAGGACAGCGGGCCGACCCGGTCGCTCATGCCGTACTCCGTGACCATGGCCCGGGCGATCTCGGTTGCGCGCTGGAGGTCGTTCTGGGCGCCGGTCGAGATCTCCTTGAAGCAGATCTCCTCGGCGGTCCGTCCGCCGAGGAGGATGGCCAGGCGGTCCTTCAGCTCGGGCTCGGTGAGCAGGTACCGGTCCTCCAGGGGTCGCTGCATTGTCATGCCGAGGGCCGCCGCGCCCCGGGGGATGATCGAGACCCGGTGCACCGGATCAGCGGTGGGCATGTCCAACGCAACCAAAGCGTGGCCCATCTCGTGCTTGGCCACGATCTCGCGCTCCCGCTCGGACATCACCCGGCTCTTGCGCTCCAGACCGGCCGTGACCCGGTCGATGGCCTCCTCGAGCTCGGGCATCGTGACCGAGTTCTTCTCCTGGCGGGCCGCGAGCAGCGCGGCTTCGTTCACCACGTTGGCCAGGTCGGCGCCGGTGAAGCCCGGTGTGCGGGACGCCAGGATCCGCAGATCCACGCTGGGGTCGAGGGCCACCCCCCGCGCGTGGATGCGCAGGATGGCCTCCCGGCCCCGGAGGTCGGGGCGGTCCACCACCACCTGCCGGTCGAACCGCCCGGGCCGGGTGAGCGCCGGGTCCAGGACGTCCGGCCGGTTGGTCGCGGCCATGATGATGACGCCCTTTTGTGAGTCGAACCCGTCCATCTCGGTCAGGAGCTGGTTCAGGGTCTGCTCCCGCTCGTCGTGGCCGCCAAGGCCGGAGAGCGTCCCCCCTCGCCCCTTGCCGATGGTGTCGATCTCATCGATGAACACCAGTGCCGGGGCCCGGTCCTTGGCCTGCTGGAACAGCTCCCGGACCCGGGCCGCGCCCAGGCCCACGAACATCTCCACGAACTCCGAGCCCGACATGAAGAAGAACGGCACGTCGGCCTCGCCGGCCACGGCCCGGGCCAGCAGGGTCTTGCCGCACCCCGGGGGGCCGAGCAGCAGCACGCCCTTGGGGATCCGCCCCCCCAGGCGCTGGTACTTCTTGGGGTTCTTCAGGAAGTCCACGATCTCGCGCAGCTCCTCGACGGCCTCGTCCAGGCCCGCCACATCGGCGAAGTTCGTCTTCATCTCTTTGCGGTCGTAGATCCGCACCTTGTTGCGGCCGAGGTTCAAGGCGGCGGAGGTCTGCGCGCCGCTCATCCGGCGGATCAGGAAGAACCACAGGAGCCCGAACAAGAGCAGCGGCAGGACCCACGCGAGCAGGAAGCTCTGGAAGCCGCTCGCCGGGTCGCCCGTGTACTTCACGTTCTTCTCGTCCAGGAGGTCCGGGAGCGTGGAGGTGCCCTGGAGGATGGGCGGGATATTGGCCGTGAAGTCGACCTCGTCACCGCCCTCTCTGTAGGTGCCGGAGACGGAGGTCTCGGAGATCCGGACGGTGCCCACGATCTGGCCCTGTTCCACCTTGGCCAAGAACGCGGAGTAGTCGATGGCGTTCGGCCGGGGTGCCGCCAGGTACTGAAACAGGAGGAAGACCACCAGGAAACCGATCACCCAGACCCATGGAGACGTGCGGAGGCGCCGGGGCTCCCCGGGGCTGCCGCGGCCGCCACCGAGATCGAACCCGGGCCAGCGGCCGCGCCTGTCGTCCTTCCCATCCGCCATGCACCCATCTTCGCACCGGACCCGCGATGTGACAGCCTCGCCGGCCCGTGGATATGCGACGCGAGCCAAGCATCCGGGCCGGCCTGGGAACGATGCGCGATACTGGGGGCACCCTGCACTTGAGGAGCGGAGGAGGAGCTGGCCATGGCGATGGGCGTCGGCCCGAAGGGTGGGGCTCGTGGCGCGTAGCAGGGCGGCGCCTCCGGACGACCCCGCCCTGAAGGAACGGTTCGAGCGCGACGTCCTGCCGCTCCTGCCCAACCTGTACTCGGCGGCGCTCCGGCTCACCCGGAACCCGTCGGACGCCGAGGATCTCGTCCAGGAGGCCTATCTCCGGGCCTTCCGGGGGTTCTCCGGGTTCGAGGAGGGCACGAACCTCCGGGCCTGGATGTACCGGATCCTCACGAACACGTTCATCAACGCCTACCGGAAGAAGCAGCGGGAGCCGGTCACCGTCCAGGAGGACGACGTCGAGGACTGGTACCTGTACGACAAGCTGGGGGAGACCGGGGTCGAGCCCTCGGCCGAGGCCGAGGTGCTCCAGCGGATGCCCGACGAGGACGTCCAGCGTGCCCTGGAGGACCTGCCGGAGGGGTTCCGGCTGGCCGTGCTGCTGGCCGACGTGGAGGGGTTCGCGTACAAGGAGATCGCCGAGATCCTGGACATCCCCATCGGGACGGTCATGTCGCGACTGCACCGGGGAAGAAGGGCGCTGGAGAAGGCGTTGTGGGAGAAGGTACGGGAGAGAGGCCTTGTGTCCGATTGACTGCCAGCAGGCTCTGAAGCAGATCGAGCTCTTCTTGGACGACGAGCTCGATCCGTCGCTGCACGCCGAGGTCCGCCAGCACCTGGCGGGGTGCGGCCCGTGCATGGACCACTCCGAGTTCCGGCGGCACCTGAAGGAGCTGCTGAAGGCGAAGTGCGGCTGCGACCAGGTCCCCGCCCACCTCGTGGAGCGGGTCAGCCGGCTGCTGCACGAGACGCCGCCCGCCTAGCCTTCGCGAAACCGCGCCACGGGGCTCGTTCTTCGTCTGTAGGATTCGGCGTGCCCGCGGGCGTTCGATCACCTAGTTGGGGGTGGAGCGTGGACGAGCTCGGCACGATCCTCGGGGTGTGG
>Ga0214472_10001478_pt1 | contig 26258 bp, 17 predicted proteins | sample RVTome_6_FD_207662 | JGI IMG/M metagenome (GOLD analysis project Ga0214472, IMG submission 207662) | Soil microbial communities from uranium-contaminated site in the Upper Colorado River Basin, Wyoming, United States - RVT140D175 | ecosystem: Environmental > Terrestrial > Soil > Contaminated >...
TTTTCTTACTGAAGAAATCAGTAACTTCGCCGGAATCTTCACCGCGAACGAAATCTTTATACTGTCTTCTCGCCTTTTGCCTTTCCTGGGAAAACATGCCAAGCAGGAATTCCTTAGACAGCCAATCCCACTTTTTCGATGACTGGACCAGGGATAATCGTCAACAGTATTGCACATCTGCGCCCGTACTGGATTTCTGTGGATGTAACGTAACAATTCAAGCAGATGACTGTCTTCTTCGACAAGAACGCTTTTGTACCGCCCGCGAAACAGTTGCCCGTCTATATTCCGGCGACGGTTATAGCGCTGGGTATACACGCCGTTTATGTGCCGCATAGCCAGGGACAGGTTGCCGGCTGGTGTCTGAACGAGAATATGATAGTGTGATTTGACATAAGGCAAAATGCGGAAATCCGGATAGCAAACATCTCCGAGGGGTCCTGCAGCAGGGCAATGAAAACCATAAAGTATTCACTGTCCGCAAAAACTTTTTCACCACGCCTCCCACGGTTCATGACGTGATACCAGGCACCTGGATATTCAATTTGAAGTGGTCTTGTCATATTGCGACCAACCATAAGAGTCTAAGAGTCAAGCAAAGACTTGACCCTTAGTTTTTCTTTTGGAACCGGACGGTTGAGCTGTCCGGCCGGTCGATCCGGGTTGGCCGGTCGAGAAGGTCGTAATTGTAACTGGTGGTCCGGCTTAATGGGTCGGTAACAGAGGCTAAATTGCCGCGGGAATCGTAACCATAGGAGATATTACGAGTTCCTGTGCTCGCCGCGGACAAACGGCCATGGTTATCGTAGGCAAAATGGGACGAGAGCAGACCGCCGAATTCCATATCGCTGACCAGCAGGGTGCTCAGATTGAAGGTATTGATGGCCGTCCTGCCTGCCGGACTGATGGAGGTGGCTGTGCCTGTCTGGTAATTGGTAATCGATGTGCTGGTTTTGCCGAAATTCCGGCGACAGTATATCTATTACTCACACCAAACAATATGGATTAGTATACTGTCCCCAGAACTCTCCTTGGGAAACCTCCGTTTTCCCCTTGACAATACTTATCATGGATGTCCCCTTATTTTTCGCGATTAAAGAAAAAAACAAAAGTCAAGCAAAGACCCGACCCCTTTTTCCTCGCCAGTGAACTCCTCATTGGCGACTGGAATTTGATATACTGTCCCCCGAACTCTTGTCCGAACTCTGCGCTGTCCCCCGAACTCTGCGACCTCTCCTCATCTTGGTAACTGTTCTAATATTCTTTTAAAAATTTGTTGGAAATTATCATAATCGTCTTTTTTACCACAATACATGATCATATATTTATGTCTGGGAAAATAAAATGATACATAAAATAACCATTCACTGTCTAAACTATATGATCGTTGATACTTTATTTCCTCTCGTTGTAATTGATCAACCTTGAATACCATATGGTTCAATTTCTTAAGATAATCCTCTACCGAATGGACGCCAGCAATATCAAAATCATTAAAAATGATAAAGGAATAACTATTCTGTAACGGATTTGTTACACGAAGGCTTTTCTTATTTTTGCTATAGACAAACCCTTTTTCTATTGGGATAGTTAATCCGGAGAATTGAACAGGGCTTGGATATTTATAAGCGAGATAAATATTTAATATTTCATATCTCAATATGAATATACATACACATAAAATAATTATTGATATTGAAAGCAATTTACCTTTCATTGCAATCACAATTTATAGAAGAATTTCGTTTCATTAACATTAAATATGCTATCTTATGGTTTATAAACAACATCATACCTAATATTTTTCACTAGAAAAACATATTTGTTCTTTCCCCCCCCGCTCATCGCAGTTATTCTACGCTCATTTTTGTTGTTTCAACATAGGTTAACGTTGCAATTTCAAGGTGTTTTAGGTAATTCCACGTTAGGTGAAGGTGTAGGAATTATCGGCAAATTACTTAATGGTGAAGTGGCACCTAATCCAAGCTGTATTGCTTGCCAAGCATTGATGAACTTGGCCTTTTCTAAAGCGTGTAAATAATCTTGAAGGGCTTGGGCATAATCTTTATCTGGGCATTTGTTTTTTAAGTCTTCATTTATCAAATCCCATGCGTCATTTGTCCTTCTGTTGATTTCAGCCCCCCATTTTGCTTTCCCTCCCAAATATGCTGCCGTAGTAGCTGTTCCGACAGTTGCTATACCTGTTACTACGCCCAAGACACCAATTTCTCCTGTCGGATCAACCCAATTAACCGGATCATTTGCAACATCAATCCGGTTGTTCACCTGCTGGCAAATGCTCTAATCCCGTGTCAGTTCAGAACATTACCAGGTTTTTCTTTTAACCGTAAAGGGTTTTTTTTTGACACTTTTTGCCAAAAGCGTAACCATAGTTGAGGCGGTTAAAGAAGAAAGGGAACACCATTCGGAATAATATGGGGAGTGTCCCTAATTGCCTTTTTGTGACCCTTTTTCTTTTCTTCTTATTGGTCGGAAAATTTTTTGATATAGAAAGATGCAGGCTGTTTAACTTTTATGGATGAACTAGTTCCAACTATAGTGATTTCAACCGTTATCAATTTATCTATTGGCAAATCTGTCGGGCAATTATATACCCCTAGAATCAATCCAGTTCCATCTTTTCCTATGAATGGATCAAATTCCCCGCTGAGCATGTAAGATTGATTTTTTTTTCCATCAACCAAAAAATCGACCTTCATATCAGAAGCTAGATGATGAAGGTCTTTGTTAAAGTAAAAATCATTAGGTGTATCCTCTAAAATTAGTCCAAATTCGTATCTTCCCGGATATGTATGGATGAAATTTTTTTTTAAAGTAAATCTGGCTTGGTTAAAATCAACTTCCACCTCTACCAATAGCCAATATAGGTCTTTCGGTGAAAAAAAAGACTTTACAAGATACTCAACTGGCGCAGGAAAGCTATTCTTGAGAATTGCCCTATTAAATAAAGTCAACGACAATAACAGGATAGTTAAAAATAAAATAACTCCAATTAAAATTGTCTTCATCACGCATCACTTATAATGACCGCTTTTTCCATGAGTCCTGATATCTTCCTGCCAAAGTCTATCGTATTCATTTCTTACAGCATCAGTATAATCTTGGCAGTCATTTAGACCCAGTTGCCAGTTTTTATTCATGTTCTTCTGCACATTTAGCTCTGCCTTCCGCATTCTATTGTCATTATAATTTCTTGGATCATTGGTAAAGGCATATTCATCGATAGTATGCCCTGTATCTGGTCTGATTTTGTCATCATCAAAAAAACCACTATTGCTTCCATTGTCGTCATACCAAATCTGGGCATGGTGAACAGGACCTTTTCCATTAAAAGGCATATCTCCCTGTAATGGCCGACGACCTATTCTAGCTAAACCCCAAGGATCGACCCAGCTAACCGGATCATTTTGGACGTACCCAAACAAATTACTATCCCCACCAGCAAACAATATCGGGTCCTTAGCGGTCCACTTGCCGATTTCCGGCAGATAGTCGCGGTAGCCGAAGCGGACCAGCTTGGTATCCGGGTCATGGAGTCCACCGGCGAAAGCGAAGGGTATCGCAAAGGAGGGGTTGCTGTCACTGATTATATTGCCGAAACTGTCGTAATCAACTCTTTTGATGCTATTGCCGACGTTATCGGTGATCAGGCGTAGTGAGCCGACCTGGTCGTAGGCGAGGTAGTAGGTGGTGCCTCCCTGGGTCATGGCATAGGGGACGCGGTCGTCGGCGTATTCGAAGCGTTGGCGCAGGTTGCCGGAGCCGTCGTAGACCGCAAGGAGGGTGGTTTGGTCGAGCCAGAGGTATCTTTCTTCAATGACGCCGTTCACCTTCTTTGCTATGCGTCGGCCGAGGGGATCGTTGATATACTCGATCAGGGTGTCGTCCGGCAGGGTTACCCGTTGCAGTTCGCCGGTTGAGGAATAAAGATATTGGGTGGTTTCGGTACCCTCTGTCCGGGCTCGGAGATTATCGTCGTAGTCGAACTCGTAGCTGATCGGTCCGGCGGTGAGGGTATGGTCTTCGACGGAATGGGTGTAGGTTCTGCCGGTGATGGCGCGAAGCTCATTCATCTCGTAGGTGCGGTTGCCGTTGTCGTCGTAGCGGTACTCTTCGACAAGTGAGCCATCTTTGCTGACGGTCAGCAGTCTGCCGATATTGTCATAGGAATAGGCGAATTGGTTGCTTATCCCTGCAAGCTGCTCATGTTTGGCGGTAATTCTGCCGCTGTTATTTCTGGTGAGATTGTAGGAGAAGCCGCTGCTGTTCTCTGTTGCATCGATCTCGCCATAGCCGTTAAAGGTCCGGTTTATCTGCATGCTGCCGTCCGAAACTTGTTCAGGCAGGCCGCTTGCTGCGTTTCTAGCGATGGTAAATCTTCCCGCAGTTGTCAGCAGGCCGTCGCTATCGTAGCCAAAGCTTGCGGTCATGCCGCCATAGCTCATGGCGGTTGGTTTGAAATCGTTATTGTAGCTGAAGCCGATATTGCCAAAAACCGATCCGGACTGGGCGATGGATTTAAGCAGGGTGCCGTCGTAGCTGTAGTTCAGCTGTTCGCTGCCCCGGCTGATCGAGGCCGGCAGATCACCACAGCTGTAGATATAGCTGTTGGTCCATTCGGCGGTGGTCGTTCCGGTGAGGCGGCCATGGGTGTAGGTGTTGGTAATCGTTTTTCCTGATGGAAGATTTATCGCGCTAAGTTTGCGTTCCTTGTCGTAGGCGTAGCTGGTGGCGCTGCCCAGCGGCGTGGTAAAGCCGGATACCCGGTTGACGCCATTGTAGTCAAAGTGATTCTCGGCGGGTACCGGGGTGGTGATAACGGTCAGGTTGCCGGACGCATCGTATTGGAACCGGACGGTTGAGCTGTCTGGCCGGTCAATCCGGGTTGGCCGGTCGAGGAGGTCGAAGTTATAACTGGTGGTCCGGCCTAATGGGTCGGTAACAGAGGCTATATTGCCGCGGGAATCGTAACCATAGGAGATATTACGAGTTCCTGTGCTCGCCGCGGACAAACGGCCATGGTTATCGTAGGCAAAATGGGACGAGAGCAGACCGCCGAATTCCATATCGCTGACCAGCAGGGTGCCCAGATCGAAGGTGCTGGTGGCCGTCCTGCCTGCCGGGCTGGTGGAGGTGGCTGTGCCTGTCTGGTAATCGGTAATCGAAGTGGTGGTTTTGCCGTTTAGGATAGAAGTGGCGGTGCTTGTCTGCGTGAGTCCGTCGGCATCTTCGACGTAGGTTTTTTCCAGGTCGAGTTGGGAGGTCAAACCGGCAGGTGATGAAATTGAAAGAGTTTGCGGAACCTTTAATCTGGACTTTTTGTCAAGGGTATAATGAATATCAGTTGACATGCCGCAAGTCTCTTTCACATCATCCAGATTCTGATTCTTCCTTATGAAGGTAGAGATATCACCGCTGGGGCTGGTAGTTACCGATTGATAGATATCGCCCGGCCCATTAGTATCCACATGGGAGGTGGTATTGTTTTCGCTACTGGTGATGGAAGATTCAATGGCACCGTAGGTATAGACGCCTCGATCCAACGTCCAGATGCCATGCTCAGGGTCTTCGGTGCTAATGACACGACCGCTATTATCAAAAGCATGGGTTGAGGTAAGCCCTCTGGGATTGGTCATCGAAGTCATAAGCCCGGTGCTGGTATAGCCAAAGCTATAGCCAGTGCCATCTTCAAAATCGATATTGGTCAAATTTCCTTCGCTATCTATCGACAGTCCCGTTCGATGGCCATAGGGAGAGATAATTGCGGTTGGATTGCCCGCTGAATCGCGAGTTATGGTTATGGTGTTGTTAAAGCGGTCGGCGATAGAGGTAAGGAGGTTGCCCGTGTCGTAGTTGAAGGTTGTAAGTGCTTTGCCGGTATTAGAATCTATAGTTCGAAGGTGACGGCCTGCTGAAAAGACATGGGCCGTGTCATTTCCGTCAAAAACATAGCGGCCAAATTCTTCCAGACCAAGTTTGCGTGCAAATGTATTTACGCTAACTTTGCGGATACAATGATTTCCATAATCCGCAATAAAAATATTGCCTGTGGCGTCGACTGCTACGTCGGAGGGATGAGATATCTCACTAACAGCAAGCTCATTATCGCCGGAATAACCCTGGATTCCATTGCCGGCAATCGTATAGATTATACCGTCGGTGCCAACTTTGCGGATGCGATTATTAAAATAATCCGCAATAAAAATATTGCCTGTGGCATTGACAGATATACCATTTGGAGAGGACAATCCGGCGCTAACAGCAGGCACATTATCGCCGGAATAACCCCCGCTTCCATTGCCGGCAATTGTGGTGATTATGCCGTTGGTATCAACTTTGCGGATGCGACTATTTCCATTATCCGCAATAAAAATATTGCCTGTGACGTCGACTGCCACGCCAGTGGGATAGGACAATCCGGCGCTGACGGCAGGACCATTATCGCCGGAATAGCCCCCGCTTTCGCCGGAATAGCCCCCGCTTCCGTTGCCGGCAATCGTGGTGATTATGCCGTTAGTGTCAACTTTACGGATGCGATGATTGTAATAATCCGCAATAAAAATATTGCCTGTGGCGTCAACTGCTACACCAGAGGGATAGTTAATCTTGGAGCTAACGGCAGGACCATTATCGCCAGCGTAATCCTCGCTTCCATTGCCGGCAACCGTGGTGATTATGCTGTTAGTGTCAACTTTACGGATGCGATGATTGTAACAATCCGCAATAAAAATATTGCCTATGGCGTCGACTGCTACACCAACGGGACCATATATCTCAGCGCTTACAGCAGGACCATTATCGCCGGAATAACCCTCGCTTCCATTTCCTGCGACCGTTGTGATAATATTTAAGTCTCCACTTCCGATATCCGAAGCTAGGGTACCATTCCCTCTCAACAATAGTTTATCCCTAACCAGGTAGTGGTTACTGGAAAGACTCCAGCCACTGCCGAATTGTTTGCCTTCGAGTTGTTGGCCTTTATAACCAGTGACATTCACGTCATACCTTTTCCATGAAACGACTTCACTTCGTGCTTGTATACGCGTTATTTCTGAACCGGCCTGAGCAAATGCCTTATCAAAATCACCGCCTTGCAAATAAACCGCATCATATACAAAACCTATATTTACCCGGCCAATAGCCACGCCCTCAACAGAGTTACCGAGCTGATCGCGGCCATCCCAGATAAACTGGGCGCTCTGGTTAGGTGCCGGTTCCAGAGTGTCCTTAAAGGTATTGCCGGCAATTTCCAGTTTGACAATTATCGATTTCAGCGAGGCGGGGACCGTATCACCGCTGGCTACAATAAATATTCCATGCTCATATCCTTTCACCCTGTTGGAGGTATAATGCAAGGTCAGATCAGTGCCGGGAATGGGAATATCCTCATGAAAGACCCGGGTCTTGTGTTGAACGTACGAGTTGGTGTTCGAGCAGCTATCAACAACTGGTTCTTCAGGATTCGGGTCAGGGGCGGGGCCATTCGGCGGAGCCGCATCCGGTGGTGGACCATAAGGCCAGTTACAGTCCCAAGGAGTAAAGTGTTTCACTTCAGCTCGCCAGAAGGTGCTGCCGGACTGGAAACGAGATGAAGTTAAGCCCTGAACCTCATCGGTGAAGGATGCATCGCCATTCAGATCATTGGGCTGGCCGTCGCCGGTGGAATCGAGGGCGTCGACCTTGCCGTCGCTATCGGTATCGAGAAGACGAACCACTACGCCATTGTCCGAGGGAATCCATTGCGCCTTGTCACGATCGTAGTAGCCGACCGGCACAACCTCGCCGACATCGAAGCCGAGGAAGTTATCGACCCAGAGCGGCACCGGCTTGGCAAAACGGACCCGTTCCACGCCGTCAACCTGGAGTTCGGTGCAATAGGTATAGGCGGAGTTGGGCGGCAGTTTGGCGGGCATCGACTCCGGGGTGCCGTATTCGGTGGCGCGCACCGTAACTTTCTTCAAGGTCTGGACATCCTTGCCCTGCTCGTCCAGCAGGAAGGCGGAGTTATCGCCGGTGAAGACCATGGTGGCGGCGCGCCTGCCGAAACTGTCGGTCACTTCTGTTGCGGTATGGGTGATGACGGTGGCCGGGTTGCCGTCAAAGACCACTGCGGTTTCCACCGGATCGACCGGCAGCATGCGAATGGCCTCGACTATTCCGTAATCGTTCCAGCCGACATTGACCTGGCGGTGGGAGGTGATATAGCCCTCTTTTTTGAAAACGACGGTCAGGAAACCGCCGCCCTCAACAGGCAGGGTAAAGCTGCCGTCATCCCCGGTCGCTGCCGTGCCGTATTCGGAATGGCCGTGGATGGTCACCGCCACCCCCGCAAGGGACTGGCCGGTATTGTCCTGGACCTTGCCGGTTACCAGGGAGAACCTTTTTTCATCATAGGTTTCGATGGTGGCATCTCCCGGCACCAGATCATTGTACTGGGCACCGAACGAGCCTTCCGGCTGGGGTTCGGGGTTGCCGGCAACCTGGACGGTTACCGTCGAACTCACAGTTCCTTCGGCACCGGTACCGGTAATGGTATAGATCGTGGTGGCAATCGGCGAGACGGCTTGCGAACCGGTTAAGGTGACGGAACCGATGCCGTTATCGATATGAACACTGGTTACTTTTTTCGAATCCCAGGAAAGCAGGGTCGAACCACCGAGGACGATGCTCGCCGGTGAAGCCGAAATGACAACGGTCGGCTGCGGTTCCTCCACCGTAACAGTGACATCGGTAGTGGCGGTTCCTCCGGGACCTGTGGCGGTGATGGTATAGTCGGTCGTCGCAGTTGGCGTCACACTGATTGAACCGCTGCAGTCGATAGCGCCGACATCGGGCGCAATGGTACAGTTATCGGCGTTGGTGGAGCTCCAACTCAAGGTCGAAACTCCGCCCGGAGTAATTGTTGAAGGGGCTGCGTGCAAGGTCACGGTCGGGGCAGGGACGGTGACGGAAACGGTGGTTCGGGCTTCGGCCGCACCGCCGGGGCCTGTGGCGGTCAGAGTGTACTCGGTGGTGCTTGCCGGGGTAACGGACACGCTGCCGCTCGGGTCGACGGCGCCGATACCGGGAGTGATGGAGACGCTGTCGGCATCGCTGCTCGACCATTGAAGGGTGCTGCTTTCTCCAAGCAGAATGTCGGTTGGTCCGGCATTGAAGGTAATTACGGGTGGCGGCGCGGCTGGTCCCTGATCTACACTGACTGAAAGAGAAGCGCCTTTTCTTGCGACGAAGAAAATTCGTATTGTATTATTTTTCTTGAGTTTAATCTCTTTTGCAAAATCAGTCTCGCTGCCACGCAGGAAAGTGTGGAGGCTGACCCTTTTCCCGTTTATCAACAGAAAGCCGGTCCGAAATGTGGCACCGGGACTCTTGGTGACGTGGAGCTGACCTTTAGCCGCCGGATCGGCGCTGAAGGAATGGGAAGAATGGTGCACGCCAAACCAGCCGGCGGCAAAGTCCTGAGGACCGAAGATTGTTGTCGCATAGACAGAAACAGGAAGGAAAAAAACGGCCAGCAGACAAAACACGAAGGAAATCAAATGTCGTTTGTTCATGCCTAATACTCAACAGGATAATGTTATGGATAGATATCGAGAAAAGAAATCCTGAGGTACTAAGCGGAAATAAATTACTCGAAATAAAAATAACCTGCATATACTCTATCTTATAGCAGGAGGCGATTTCAAATTTTTTTTTCAAGTGTGATAACATTGGCTTTCAGCGAAGCGGTGTAGGTATGCCTGAATCTCAATGGGGGCGGGAGAAAAATGATTATTCGATGTGTTCGTAAAAACTTCCGGGGGCTGTCATTCCGGCGATAGCCGGAAACTGTATCTGCCTGAAAACACTGGATTCCGGCTTTCGCCGGAATGACGTAAATTGCAGAGTTCGAAGTTTTTACGACGGTATCTTGGGCAATCGTTACCTCCAGGCGCTTCTCTTCGAGCAAGCTGTTAGTGCCTCAACCACCGTCTCTCGCAGCGAATCAGGCAAGGAATCAAAATCGTCAGCTTGCAAGTCAAGGGTTGCCAACAATTGCCCGGCTGGAATGTTAGTATACATAGAAATAAACCGAATTGTGATGGAGTGCGATCCGGAAGGGATTGGGATAAACCCTTCAATTGATGGAACATCTCAGCCCAATTACCTGGGACAACGTGATATTGTATGGGAATATTTGTTAGATCAGAATCTGATTGTGCTCTAAAATTTCTTTAGCGTGCATTTCCGCACGAATCTGGGTGGTACCCTCATCTTGAAGGTTTGAATACTTAACCATCGTCTCAATTGATGTTTCACCTTCTTCCAGATGGAGCCTTGATCCTTATTCTCGATTAATGTGGGTCCGGTGTCATTATTGCGAGCCCAGTATCACTTAATGTGGGTCCATTATCACTTAATGTGGGTCGAGGTCTATTCTTATTCTCATTTATTGTGGGCCCAGAAGTAACTTGATTGCGGTTCCGGGCGTTTATCATTGCGGGCCGCTACACCTACTATGGTTCACTACCAAAAACTTTGAAGCTGACGCCGCCTGAACTGATGAGAAATCCGGGCTAAAAAAATCAGCCGCAATAAAATATTATTGACTCTTTTCGGCGATATTGTATATTTGCTCGAATGTTAGAAATACCTAAATAAATCTGCAATACCTAATTTACGCTCTTTGACGTCAGGGAAATGAGGCAAATCGAGAGAATATTAAAGGGAAAGTTAACCTTCAAGAGGTGATTTATGGATCGAGAAAAGACCGAGAAACAAATTTTGCCGAGAAAGAAAATCTGGGAAATTGACTCATCTTTTAAATGTTCGGTGATCGGTACCTGTATGACTTGTAGTGAATTGCGAAAACTCAGCAGGGAAAAAGTGTACGCTATTGCTCCCGGCAGTGATGATTATCAATTGCACATGGATTTTATTGGGATCTCCAAAATGCCGGACTTGATGGGCAGGAGTCTCCATAAATATCTTGAGAAAAAATATCGCAGCGACACCAGAAAATACTTCAAGGTTGCAACAGATGCGGAAGTCGAAGTTTTGTGGAATGAAGATATCCTTGAGGGGCTGGTTCATAGCGCATGGTGGGGAGTAATAACCCATCCGCGGATCTCAATGGATCTTGTTAACCGACTTTACGGGCAGCTGCATATGATGGGACATGACAGTCTGAGCAGCTCATATAAGAAAAAGATAGCGATCGAAGAGCTTAAAACGAAAGTGACGGCTCTTGAAGAGGTTCTTACTGCAGAGCGGCAAATGTATCTGGAAGAAAAACGAAAACTTAAAAAGCAGCTTTCAGTATTGGCAATGGAAACCGATGGAATAAACATTTTAATCAGGGAAAATCAGTTTCTTCGGGAAAAATTAGCTTCACAGAAACAACGTAATGCCGAGTCGCAGAACACGGCGTTTGAGTCAACTCAGCGTACCAACATAAACCCACATGCAATCAACATCTCTGCAAGAGACAGCAATCTCGAAGGGAGCTCTGAACTGCAATTCTTACGGGAAAAACAAGTGATCAACAAAAAGAAGGTTGAAGAGATGAAAAAAATCCTTTGCGAGCTTGAACAGCAGAAAGTTGAGCAAGCCCAGGAAATCGTTTCGCTGGAAAAAATGCTGTTGCAGTTTATGAATCAAGAGGAACCTTGTGAAACCTGTGCGGATCAAGACACCGAAAAATGCCCCGGCCGGAATCTTTGTGGCCAGACAGTTCTTTATGTCGGTGGACTGAACAAAATGGTACCGCACTACCGGCAAATGGTTGAAAATCTTGGTGGTTGTTTCATCCATCACGATGGGGGAAAGGAAGTTTCGCGTAACATACTGCCTAAGATGCTTATTACCGCCGATGCTGTCTTATGTCCTATCGACTGTGTCAGTCATGATGCCTGTAATTGTGTCAAAAAGATGTGTAAACAAAATCGAAAACCGTTTGTTCTTATGCGGAGTGCAAGCCTTTCATCCCTGGCAAGAGGACTCACTCATATAGTTCAACAGTGAACCAGCACAGCAGATATCAGTTCATTTTTTCAAAAAGGAGAAAATAGATGGAATCGGTACAAAATATTAAAATCAGGCAGCGAAAAGGCAATTTGCACGTGGACCTTCTTGGACATTTCACGGCGGAAATGGCGGCGGATTTGACTTCTCTCATCACTGAAGTTTACCGGGGAGAAGGAAATATATTTGTCCATACAGCAGAGGTTATCTCTGTTGCCCCGGACTCAAAGCACATTTTTGCTCGATGTATAGAGGTATCCGGTCTTCCTCAGGATAATTTGTATGTGACCGGTAGTAAGGGCCTGGATTTCAGCCCGGACAATATCAGGGTCATTGTATATAAAAAGAAAGAAAACGGTTGCGGCGGTCGCTGCAAAGAATGTAAGTGCCAAACAAATTAATTTCGTTTTGTGCCTTACGCGAGAAAACCTGTCATAGAAAGGAGATTTTTTTTGTCGCTATCACTAGATTTTGTCCCACTGCCCAGAGCTTTAAATCTCCATTCGGTTATAGATATGGTGGTAACTACTCTCGATGCTCGTGATCCCTATACCTTCGAACATTCATATCGCGTGGCGTATATAGCCGAGATGTTGGCTGAGGCCATGTGTCTTCCTCAAAGCCAATGCAGGCTTATACATCACGCGGCACACTTGCATGATATTGGAAAAATTGGGGTCTCCGATAAGGTACTGAACAAACCTGGAAAATTAACCAATGAAGAACGGCTTGAATTGCAATTGCATCCATCGATAGGTTGTACAATTTTGAGTAAAACACCCGAATTCGCCACGATGGCCAGAATTGTCAGGCATCATCACGAGCGCTGGGATGGTACTGGATATCCGGATGGACTTAAAGGTGAGGAGATTCCATTAGAGTCGAGGATAATTGGTTTGGCAGATGCTTTTGATGCTATAACCTCACACCGTCCATATCGTGCAACCAAATCACACGAATGGGCCCTGGATGAAATAAGCAGGCATTCGGGAAGTCAGTTCTGTAGGGAATGCGTAGATGTATTCTTCACTCAACGAAAAAAGTTGAAAATCGGCCTGTATCAAAGTGGTAAAACTGCCACTTCTCTTCATCATGCCAACATTGAACATCAAACCATCATGCATTCTCAGAAGGTTACTCTGTCATCATTGATGGCGTCGTAAAACTCTTCATCTGCGTCGTTACACCCCAGGTGCACTTCTTAATTTTCCTGGCGCATTAATTGAATAATATTGAAAGACAATGGGCAGGCAAATCCACTTGGCCTCATTGAAATATACATCTGACGGAATCTTATTGATGTTGTGGTGCTGCATTGTCAGGATATGGTTGATAATTCCTGACAATACGGCACCAAATGCTTTGTTGTGCAATTGTGCAAATGCTCGTCCAATGTCACAGGATCTGGTCCGGCAAAACCGGACAGAAAACAAAAAAATGAATACGGAGGCGTCATAATGAAACACGAAAAAATGTTGCTCAAGGGTGCGATTTTCGGAGTTATTTTGCTTTCCACCGCGACTTTGATACAGGCACAGTATGAAAGCAAAAAGAAGATGGGAATCCCCGAGGATGTGGATCCGGTCCATGCTACATATATACCGGTTGTAAGTAATCAGGATTTCGAAACCATGATGAAAAAAGACCGGGAGATAAAATCAAAGATTATGGATCGGCAGAAGCAGTTGCTCGAACGTCGCTATGATTTGCGTGATACTCCTTCAGATGTAATGATGTCGGCGGGAAAAAAACCTGTCCAGAAAGGGGTGCGGGTGAGACTTCCGGATGGAATAACCTGGGATAAACTCTCAGAGACATCTCCCAATGAGATTCGCGAGAAAGGAACATTCCCAGAAGGATTCATGCCGCTTCCACATGTCAAGCACGAGACTGGCGGGCAGGTGATTCCGCCCGATCAGATCAAGGAGATGAATAATCTTGAGCAACGTAATCTTGAACGATTCGATGTTGAGTTCGATCTGCCTCAACATTTGCTGCCTGAGTTTCCTCCGCCAATCTTTCTCACTACCCGCCCAGATCTGGGTGATGTCTCACAGGGCAAAGTCCTGTCCATCAGGAATTATTATGAGATAATGCATGGTTTACTTACTCCCGTACAAATGGAAGGGCTGAGGCTTCTGCTGACACCTTTTCCACAGCAGCAATTCAACCAGACCGAGGATCGCAAGGTGAAAGAGGCAACTCTTGGGATTTCCTGCCTGGATTGTCACACCAACGGTCATACCAATGCAGCATTTCATCTCAATCCCGATACCAGGCCTCACGTGGCACGTTTTCGTCTGGATACCGTCAGCCTACGCGGCATGTTCAATCAGCAGATCCATGGTTCTAAACGTTCGCTTCGATCTATTGAGGATTTCACTGAATTTGAACAGCGTACCGCATATTTCGATGGTGATCAGGTAACTGCCGCAAAGAAGGGCGTTCATCTTCCCGACCGTGCAAGCCAGGTGGCTATGATGGCTCAGATGCAGAACATATTCAACTTTCCGCCTGCACCTAAACTCGATGTCTTCGGTCGCCTGGATGCAAGTAAAGCGACCCCGCAGGAAATTAAGGGGGAAGAAATATTTTTTGGAAAGGGACGATGCGCCGAGTGTCATCCTGCGCCATTCTATCTCGATGATAAGATGCACGATCTCCAGGTGGACCGTTTTTACAAGCCGCATATGAGCAATGACAAATGGATTACCGGAGTAGGGCCTATCAAAACCTTTACTTTACGGGGCATCAAGGATTCTCCTCCTTATATGCATGACGGCCGGCTCGTTACCCTTGAAGATACTGTTGAGTTTTTCAATCTTGTTACCGGGCTCAAACTTACTAAGGAAGAAAAAGAAGCGCTTACTGCTTTTCTTCTTTGCCTTTGATCTTCTGGAGTAAGGCACTAAAGGAGTGGTGTAATTGACGTTACTCTAATTCCTCTTCATATCCCTTTGGAATTTTAACGACGAGAACCGGTTGAACGGCACTGTGCAACACCTTGCGTGTCGTGCTGCCGACCATAAATTCGCTGATTTTGGAATGGCTGCGTGCTCCCATAATGATGAGATCTGCAGAACATTCCTTGGCGATATCCAGAATAACCTGATTCGGATAGCCTTCGATCACATGTATTGAAGTAACAGCATTTTCGCAGGATGGGGCATTATTACATTCTTCGGTACAAAGTCGCTCCATTCGTTTCTTGAGTTTAGCTTTAACAGATACCCTTGCCTTATTATGCATCTCTTCCGAAGTATCATGAGAGATATATTGTTCGACCAGGCTTTGCCCAAAAGGGGAAAGGGGCTCTATGGCATGTACCGCTACTATCTTGGCCTGGTGCTGACGGGCGAGAGTCAGCGCATATCTGAAAACGTATGGAGCGGCTGGACTAAGGCCGGTGGCATAGAGAATGGTCTCAATTTTGGGCAGCATAGTTTTTCTCCTGAAAAGGAAATGTTACCGGAATGAGGAAATCATTTAACAGTATTATCCATCTGCCTGTCATTCCGCTCAATCCCTCCGTAAATCGGGATTGAGCGGATATGGCACAGGATTAAGATAATTTTTGTGGCTTACAGACGTTTTCAGCCTTTGCAGCACTTCGACCACATCCCTCGCAGTAATGTGTCGCAGGCTTGATCAACGCAATATATGCTTTGGGGTCTTTTACCTGAAGCTCCTCTTCGACATGTGCGCATAGGGTTTTGGGTTTTTCATCACTCATAAAACACCTCCATTGTTAGTCACAGAATATGCTTCTATTTCTATGTAGGCGATCAACGAGTATTGATCAATTGAATGTCCGTCGATCTGATTTAAAGATTAGTCACAGGGCAGTACATGTCAAGCAACCGGGTAGAGTAGTACGATGAGCAACTGCAGTTGATTTTCAACCATATCGAAGTAGAGAGGAATCTAGTTTGCTTTTCCGTCGCTGGGCTTGTAGAAAATGTGATCGCCGATATCGATCGTATGGATAAATTTTGATGACCAATCGGGATTTAATTTCCGATGGTGAAAATACATTGCGCCATCGGTTCGATCGGTTAATTGCCGGTTGAGGGCTTTTCGAGCGATTTCCTTGGCGATAGTGTAGGATTTTTCTTCTTGTACGTCATCGGAGCGGCCATCGCACCACCACGAGAACTGGCAGGAACCTTGCTCCTGCCCTTGCATGACAATTTTACAAATAGTGTTTGGAAAGCCTTCGTGGCCAAGCCGGTTCATGACAACATTGGCAATTGCTTCCATGCCGGCTGTTCCTTCGCCTTTTGCTTCCCAATAGATGGAGCGTGAAAGACAGGTTATTGCATCGTCCAGAGGCTCAGCGCCTGCTGGATCAACCGCCTGGACCTCAGGTTTTGTGATGATTTCGGATGGAGAAGGGGAGGCCATGCTACCCTCGGCCGAGGCGTTTTGTTCCAGTAGCTCCGCCTTGGTCTCAGCGGCTTCAATTTCCGGTGTCAGGTCAGCAGCGATTGTATGATTTATAAGAAAAATTGTCACAAGAGAGATTACAATCAATAGCCGGTGCATGGTTATACCTCCTGAAAAATCAAAATGATCCAGTCACAGCATAGTATGTCCCATGGGCGGCAGTCTGATCCGTGCGCATATGGGGTGCTGGAGCCTTAAAAAATATCCGCGGCCAGGACAGTGGTAATCTTAGGGCCAAAGCTTGTTATGTTTTGAAGTGTTTCATTGTGGTGATCTCGGATCTGTTGGGCCGATGCATGTTTTTTGTCATGAGTTGTGTGGGCATCCGATACAAGTTGAACCGAGTAACCCAATGCTGCTGAACGACGGGTAGTAGTATCGACGCAGAACTCCGAAGCATAGCCACAAATGATCAAATTTTTAGAACCGTTTGAACTTAGGATTTCTTCAAGATTTGTACGAAGAAAGGAGTCGGGCGTTTTTTTCCGTACTGTAAAGTCATTGTCATCTATCTTCAGCCCTGCCTGCAATTTCCAGGTTTCAGCTCCATACTCAAGTAAACCCTTTGCTTGTTCATGTTGAATAAAAATTACTGGTGTCCCGGAGATTCGTGCTTTGCCGGTAACAAGATTGATTTTCTGAATAACCTTTCCGGCTTCAAACGGTCTCGGGATTTCATCAAACAGCCCCCGCTGAACATCAATTACTAATACTGCCGATTTCATAATGATAGTACCTCTTCTCAAGGGTTAATAAGCGAGTAACCAGTTTTCCGATAAATCAAACTCAAGGCATATTTTGCGCCATCATGGAGCGGATATCTAGCCTGATTGAATTATCGATCAGGGATATGCATGAATACAGCACCTTTTGACTCGTTTCAACTTAAACCTTATGGGAAAATGATAAGAAAATTGTAGCCAAAGGTACTAACAACAGATAAATATGAATCTATGATGTATACGCCCGGTAAAAGCCATGATTTCCTGCAACAATGCCTGCTTTTTGATATTGAAATTAACGAGAACAACGTTATTTATTCAATTGGTGCATCTTTTCAGGGTGAATCTTTTCTGATGAATCCCGGAAAGAAAATAACGTCTCGGCAACTCCGGGAATTCGATGAATTTGGTCATTCTGCACAGTTTATTCTCGGCCATAATATTCTCAGCCATGATATCCCCCGCCTTCGGCAGCTTGCTCCTTCTCTGCAAATCCTTGAAAAACGCGCAGTCGATACCCTCTATCTTTCTCCACTGGCCTTTCCGGCAAATCCTTACCACCGGTTGGTGAAAAACTACCATCTTGTTCGGGACAGTATGAACGATCCGGTCAAGGACGCCCTCTTAGCCGGTAAGGTTTTTACCGAACAGTGGGATGCCTTTGCCGAGCAAATCGGTTCCGGCTCCGATGCGCCGATTCTCTATAGAAGTTTTCTGCACCGAGACCAAAACCTTGCCGGAACAGTAGCAGCGCTTGAAGCTATGGGCGTTCCTCTCTTGGGAGAAGACGACTTGTATGAATCTTTTTCCTGGCTGGCGCTGAAACATGGCTGCAGAACTGCTGTAGAATATATTATCGAGCAATTATCGGACGGTACACGCAGCCATTCGCCGCTTGCTTATGTTACTGCCTGGCTTACGGTCGCCGGTGGAAATTCAGTTTTGCCGCCCTGGGTAAGACATCATTTTCCCGATGTGCCGGTTTTGCTCCATCAACTTCGGGAAGTCGGTTGCGAAAGCAGCAAGTGCAGGTATTGTACGGAGCACCACAACCCTCATTATTATCTCCAAAATTATTATGGTTTTGAGGAATTCCGCTCCCAACCGGCAACAGAGGAAGGGAAGAGCCTGCAGGCTGAAATAGTTGCAGCTGCCGCTAAAAACCTTTCCCTTTTTGCAACCCTGCCAACCGGCGGAGGCAAGTCACTGTGCTATCTTCTGCCGGCCCTGATGCGATACCAGCGTCGTAATATGCTGACCATAGTCATCTCGCCCCTGCAGGCGCTGATGAAAGATCAGGTGGACAATTTTCTGAAACAGACCGGTACAAAACTTGCTGCGGCACTCTACGGGATGTTGACCATGCCGGAACGTGGTGAAATTATAGAGGGCGTCCGTCTCGGTGATGTCGGCATTCTCTTTGTCTCCCCGGAGCAGTTGCGGAATCAGTCTTTTATTAAAACCATCAGCCAACGGGAAATTGGTGCCTGGGTTTTCGATGAAGCCCACTGTCTGTCCAAATGGGGACATGATTTCCGGCCCGATTATCTTTATTCCATCCGCTTTATCAGGGAATTTGCCAAAAAAGAAAAAACAGGCATACCGCCCGTGGAGTGTTTCACCGCAACTGCTAAAAAAGATGTCAAAGCCGAGATAATCGATATCATCCAGAGTGAGCTTGGCTCGCGGATGCGTCAGTTTGAAGGCGGGCACGAACGTACTAACCTGCATTATGAGGTATGGCCTGTAGAAAACCATGAAAAAAAACAGACCATTCTGGAATTGCTCCGGGCGAGGTACCATGGCAAAGGCAGTGTGGTTATTTACTGTGCGACGCGTAAAAACACTGAAAATCTTGCTGAGTTCCTTCAGCTTGCCGTATATGTTGCCGAAGCTTTTCATGCCGGTGTCGATCCTTCTCTAAAAAAGCGTATTCAGGAAAATTTTATCAAGGGGGAAACCCCTGTCATTTGTGCAACGAACGCCTTTGGCATGGGCATTGATAAGGACGATGTTCGTCTCGTCATCCATGCCGATATTCCGGGCTCGCTGGAAAATTATCTGCAGGAAGCCGGCCGTGCCGGGCGAGATCGCAGCTCCGCTGAATGTATCCTTATCTTTGCCGATCAGGATATTGAGGGACAGTTTCGTCTGTCCAGCAGCTCCAGATTGACTCAGCGGGAGATCGCGCAGTTTCTTAGAGGCTTGCGATATGCCGCTAAGGGTGAAGATACCGTCGTGCTCACAGCAGGAGAATTGTTGCGCCTGGATGTGGTCGATATTGACCTGGAGGAGCATCCCAACGCGGCAACGCAAGTCAATACGGCGGTTTCCTGGCTTGAACGTTCCGGTTTTCTTGAGCGTAATGAAAACAACACCAGGGTTTTCCAGGGTAAGCCGCTTGTTCGCAGTCTGGAGGAAGCGACCGGGAAAATGGCAAAACTCAACCTCTCGAAGAGGCAGCAGGCAAGGTGGCTGGCTATTTTGGCTCTTCTGATGGAACGGCGGCCAAATCAGGCATTTAGTGCCGATGAACTGGCCGGTCAGTCATCGTTTGCCACTTCCCCTGAAGACCCGGTAAATGAGACAGAAACCCTTCGGGTGATTCGAACCTTAAACGATATGGCCGAGCAGGGATTGCTGTCCAAGGAAACTATTCTTTCAGCCTATATAAGGTATAAAGTCCAGAACAGCGCCGAAAAACAATTACAGCGGATAATTATGCTGGAAAAAGACTTTCTGCAGGTTTTGCAGGAAGCTGCGCCGGAAATAGAAGTCGAGATTCCGCTCGAAATCGATCTCCGGCAGGTAAACCAGCTGTTACTGGATATGGATCATAAAGACAGTACTCCGCATATCCTGAAACTTATTCTGCACGGTTTATCCCGTGATGGAAAAGGCCTTGCCGGCCAAAGCGGGAGTCTCTCGCTTAAAGCCAAAGGGAATAACCGGTTTACCCTGTATCTGCATCGTAATTGGGAATCTCTTCTGCAAACAGTTCGCATTCGCCAACTGGCGGCTTCTATTGCGTTGCGGGTAATGCTTGCCACTATTGAGCCTACTGCTAAACCAAATGCAAGTCTGTTGGTTGAGTTTACTTTGGAGAAGGTCATTGCCGGCTTGAAAACAGATTTGCTGCTTCTTCCCCAACTTCGCGACCCGCTTGCTGCCGCGGAACGAGCTATGACTTTCATGCATGAGCAGAGCGTGATCGAACTGCAACAGGGACTGGCCGTCTTCCGTCAGGCCATGACCATCCATATAAACCCGGAAGCAAAAGGCAGGCGCTATTCCGGAGCTGATTTCTCTCCTCTTAAAACCCATTACGATGAACGGAATTTCCAGATCCATGTGATGAACGAATATGCAAGGCGAGCACTGGAGAAGCTGAGCGTGGCAATGAACCTGGTCTCTTCCTATTTCAATGATGACAAGGATGATTTTATTGAACGGTTTTTTCCGGGAAAGAAAAAGTTTCTGGAAAGGGCGACAAGCGAGCAATCGTATCTGAAAATTGTCGATGATTTGAACAATGACAGCCAGGAACGGATCGTCAGTGCGGAAACCGATAAAAATATGCTGATTCTTGCGGGGCCCGGTTCGGGAAAAACAAGGGTTGTCGCCCATCGGGTGGCTTATCTGCTCCGGGTGAAACGGGTGAAGCCTGAGTCCATTCTGGTTCTCTGTTATAATCGCAGTGCCGTGATGAGCCTTCGCAAAAGAATTCGGGAGCTGGTCGGCAACGATATGTTCGGGGTAACGACACTCACTTTTCATGGCTTGGCCTTGCGGTTGACCGGCAGGTCCTTGGTAACCATGGGTCGCCAAAAGGAGAATGCCGAGATCGATTTTTCGTCGGTTATTCAGGAAGCCATACAGCTTTTGAAAGGGGAGAGTGATGTCCTGGGGTTTGGCAGTGTTCCTCCGAGATATACCCTTGTTGGCAGGATCAGTCATATTCTGGTTGATGAATATCAGGATATCGATGCCGAACAGTATGAACTTGTAGCACTTTTAGCCGGAAAAACCCTGGAAGAAAAGGATCAAAAAATGACGATTCTGGCTGTCGGAGACGATGACCAGAACATCTATAGGTTCCGGGGAACCAATGTTGGTTTTATCAGAAAATTTCAAGAGGATTATAAAGCGGAAGTTCATTACCTTATAGAAAATTATAGATCGACTGCCAATATCGTTGCCGCGGCAAACAATCTCATCGGTTTGAATAGCGATCGTATGAAGACCGGTCGGTCTCTCCGGGTAAACCAGGCAAGACTATCCCTGCCTCCTGGCGGAAACTGGCAGCTGAACGATCCGATAACCAGGGGCCGGGTACAACGAATTGAAGTCTGCAACAGAGAGAATCAGGCTTATGCTTTGCTTGACGAAATCAGGCGGCTGCAGCGGCTCCAGACTGGTTTTGATTTTAATGCGTGTGCCGTTCTTGCCCGCGAGTGGAAAGGTCTTGATCCGGTTCGGGCAGTACTGGAACAAGAAAAAATTCCGTTCGGCTTAAACTGGGGGCGTGCCAGTGGATTCCCCCGTCTTACGAGAATCAGGGAAAATGCCTTGTTGCTCGAAAATTTACGGCAGGCGAGGCAGGAACTGAGGACGGCGGACTCGCTTTTGTCTTTTGTTCCAGACGATATGACGGCAGATACTGTATGGCACACCAATCTCAGAAGGCTGATAGGAGAATGGAAAGAGGAAACAGGTGATGTTCCTGTGCCTGTCTCTCTTATAGAAGATTATTTTTATGAGGCACTGTCCGATCAAAGTCGCTCGAAAAATCTTTCCAATGGCATATTTCTTTCTACGGTTCATTCGATCAAAGGACTGGAGTTTGATCATGTTTTTCTGCTCGGAGACGGTTGGCAGAAAAAGCAGGGCCTGGAGATGGAGGAAGAACGCAGGTTGTATTATGTCGGAATGTCCCGGGCCCGGGAGACCTTGCACCTCTTCAATTCCGCAGAACATCCTAATCCACATGCGGTGGCGCTCACAGGTGATTTCATGAGTTTCAAAAAAGTACATCCTGCCAAAAAGGAATTATCGACCAATATCCAATACACCCAATACACTTTTCTTGGCATGGAAGATCTCTACCTGGATTTTGCCGGAAGAAAGAATATTCGGCATCCGACCCGGAAAGCTGTGCAGAAATTGCAGGCTGGAGACCGATTGCGGCTGGAAAGACGAAATGATCATATCGAACTGATCAACCCTGAAGGAATATCGGTAGCACGACTATCGAAGATGGCCCGGGATAAATGGGAGGGAAAAGCCGGTTCGATCCGCGAAGTCAGGGTGGTTGCAATGGTTCGACGTTACAGGGAAGATATCAATGATAAATCATTCGGCACATGTCATGGCGATATCTGGGAGGTGCCGGTTGTCGATTTATGCTGGTAAATGGTGGCGGTGGGTGACGGTGTTTACAGGTCTCGGTTACGTGTATAGAGTTTCAACAGTAATTGTTGAAACTCTATACCGCTGTAAATCGGCAAATGATCAGCTTCCTAATTCTTTTCGAACTTTAGCAAGGTAGCCGGGGCCGATTTTCCCGCTCCAGTCCTGCAGTACCGGTTCTGCCATTTTCTTCAGCTGGTTGATATCATCTTCTGAAAGTTTGATGAATTCAACTCCCGCCTCTTTGGCTTTTGCCACCTCGGTATCATATTGCTGGCGGGTCAGGGCACGGGTGTTCTCGCTTTCTTCCTCGATCACGGAAAGCAGGACTTCCTGCAGATCTTTGGGTAATTTGTTCAGCCATCGTTTGTTGATCAGATGAACGAAAAGGCCCTGGGCATAATCGAGTTCGGTGAAGTTTTTGGCGATGGTGAATTTTTTGGTAATATTACAAACGATTGCAGTGTGATCCAGACCGGTAATAACGCCTGTCTGTAGAGCCTGTGGGACATCCGGCCAGGGCATGGCGGTGAATTTCAATCCCCAGGCTTTGTAGATATCGGCATTGACCGGGGCTTCGGCAATACGGAAATTAGTGTTCTTTGCGTCTTTTATAGTCTTGACCGGGGTGGTGGTGGCCCAGCCATAAGGGCCGTAACCGGTTATATCCGCGACGAGGATTCCCTGCTTCTGGGCCCCATCGGCAAAGGGTTGCCAAAGTTCCGGAGTGTTTCTGAATTTGTCAAGCTTGTCAAAGGTATCGACAACATAGGGAAGATTGACAATACCAAGGAGGTCGGAGACATTGGCGGCGGCAACGGAGGAACTCATCATCCCCTGAATGGCGCCCAACTTGAGCTTGCTGATAACATCCTTCTCACCGCCGAGCTGGCTCAGAGGACGAAAGTCCACATAGAGACGGCCACCCGATTTTTCCCATACTTTGTCACGAATGCGGTATCCCGCACCGACGCCTTCGATAACCGGATGAGAAACATTCGACAGAATATAAGTATATTCGGCGCCGCTTGGATCAAAGCTTGGCTGCCAGGCGTCCGTTGGGTTCTTATTTTCTTCCGCGGCTAATACATTAAACGGTAAACAGAATGCAAACAGCAAAACGATAAACAGCTGCTTCATGTGGGGCCTCCTTTAGTGTGGATGTGATAGGAACTGACAAAAATCTTTGTATTTATGCTTGTTTCGTAACCGTTCACCGGTAATAGCAAAATGCTCGTATAACCTTAGACCTGTAAACGTTCACCAGTGCTCCAGAGGGGCACAAGCAGGCCGACGGGCTATAGTTGGCCTATGCATGGCGGTCTGATCGTGCGCATCTGGGATGCTGGTGAACGTTTACCTTCAATACCATGAGTAATCTGTGTTAGTAAACCATTTTGTTGAAGGTAATGAGTCGATTTAAGAGAAAAAGTGAATAGTCGAAGGCCAACGAGAGGGAGAGGTGATGGAGCAGCAGCAGGAACAAATTATATGACAGATGGGGACAGAAAATAATCATTCAGGCCCGGTGTGCTCTAATAGACATGCCGGGCCTGATTTGCGTTTAACCTATAGAAGACGTACAATACCTTTTTATATTGAAAAACTCTCGGCAGGCCCACCTTATCAGACAGGAGAAGTATGCGAAGTAATAACAGAAAACCAGACAGTCTCAGATCCATCGGCATTGAAAGGGGATTGCAGCATCAGGCAGATGGTTCGGTGCTGATCCGCATGGGTAATACCCATGTCATCTGCGGTGTTTCGATTGAAGAAAAGGTCCCTCCTTTTTTGAAAGACACAGGACAGGGCTGGATAACTGCCGAATACGGCATGCTCCCCTGTGCAACAAACAGCCGGTATCGACGCGAAACTAACGGCCAGTCGGGAAGGACCATGGAGATTCAACGTTTGATAGGCAGAAGTCTCAGGATGATGGTCGATCTTGCAGCGATTGGTGAACGAACCATCAGGGTCGACTGCGATGTTCTTAATGCCGATGGAGGAACCCGCACGGCTTCAATTACCGGCGGGGCTCTGGCCGTAAAAGATGCATTGAAAAAACTCGTTGCCGAAGGTCGTCTTAAGTCGCTTCCGGATATCATGCCGGTAGCGGCAATTTCTGCTGGAATTCTGAACGGTGAGGCAATCCTTGATCTCGATTATACAGAGGATTCATCAGCTGAAACCGATGCTAATTTCGTTATGGCGGGTGATGGCAGGTGGATTGAAATCCAGGCGACTGCTGAGGGAAAACCGTTTACCGATGAATCTTATCAGGCTATGGCCAGGTATGCCCGCAAAGGTATCGAAGAACTCTTTATGCTTTGGCGGGAAGAGGATTAATCCGCATTTCTCATTGGTTTAGGCGGTTTCAGGAGCAAAGTTTTTTACTTAGCCATCCGAAATTTTAGGTTTTTACGAGTTTGTGATACTTATTACATGGAAAAAAATGCGAAGAAAACAATCCGAGATTACAGAAAAAGCAGAAATTGAAGAGATTCTGACAAAAACAAAGGTCGGCAGGCTGGCCACTCTCGGAGGCGACGGCTACCCTTATATTACTCCGGTTAACTATGTCTACCAGCGAGGCTCTATCTATTTTCATTGCGCGCTCAAAGGAGAAAAGCTCGACAACATCAGGCGTCATGGAAAAGTTTGTTTCGAGGTGGATATTCCCCTTGCTTATTTGGACACAGGCTATGATAAAAACATGCCCGCTTGCGATGTCGGACAATTTTACCAGTGCGTGATCATCCGTGGCCAGGCCGAAATCGTAGAGCAACAGGATGAAAAAGTCGATGCACTCAACGCACTGATGGCAGGCCATGAAAATGTTCGGCAGTTTTTCGATATTACTGTCGATACGCCTGCCGTTAAATTATGTGCGGTGGTGGCGGTGCGGATTGAGTCTTTGTCCGCCAAAGCCAACCTGGCCCAGAAAAAAACGGCAGCGGAGAAAGAAAAAATCAGCGTCTATCTACAGAAAAGAGATCTGCCGGGTGACAGGGAAGCAGCAATGCTTATTCGTAAAAAAAATAATATTTCGTGATGCCAATTTTCACAAAATTATCATAAGTTATTGGAGAAAAAGATGCATCTGATCCTCGGCTTGGCGATCGGTTTGTTAGGAGCATTTGAATTTGGTGTTGCCGGTGGACTCCTTGGTGGTCTGGTCGGCATTTTGGGGGCGGAAATTCTTGCCCTTCGGAAGAGATTGGACGTTCTTGAAAATGTTAAAGCAACCAGTAAAATAGCAGAAACACCGGAAGAAACGATTGACATGGAGGTTGTCTTTCGACCGCCCGAGAGGGAAGTTGGAGCATCTATTGGAAAGCCTCGCCATGAACCCACTGAACCATTTCCCGCACCTTTGCCCACCCGTAAAGAAATTGTGGTGGAGCCTGCCAGACAGGATTCTGCTCTCGATCAATTTTTCGCAGGTCTCGGTGGTAATGCTGAAAATCTCAACAAAAAGGTCATCCAATTTTTTACCAGCGGAAATCTGGTGCTTAAAATTGGTATCATTGTTCTCTTTTTCGGCGTAGCCTTCCTGTTGAAATATGCGGCTCAGCAAAACATGATTCCCATCGAGTTTCGTCTCGTCGGGGTGGCGCTCAGCGGCATGGCGATGCTGGGATGCGGCTGGTGGTTGAG
>Ga0214472_10001480_pt1 | contig 26251 bp, 17 predicted proteins | sample RVTome_6_FD_207662 | JGI IMG/M metagenome (GOLD analysis project Ga0214472, IMG submission 207662) | Soil microbial communities from uranium-contaminated site in the Upper Colorado River Basin, Wyoming, United States - RVT140D175 | ecosystem: Environmental > Terrestrial > Soil > Contaminated >...
CGTGAGGAAGACATTTACGAGAAGTTGGGGCTTTCCCATGTTCCGCCGGAGCTTCGCGAGGATCGAGGAGAGTTCGACGACGGCGCAAGCTTTGGCGACCTGATCACGCTCGACGACATTCGCGGCGATCTGCACATGCACACCACCGCCAGCGACGGCAAGTGTTCGATCGAGGAAATGGCACGGGCCGCGAAAGAGCTCGGGTATGAATACATCGCCATCTGCGACCATTCCAAGAGTTCGGTGATTGCCAACGGTCTTTCCGAAGAACGAATGGTAGAACATGTCGAAGCCATTCGTGAGGTCGACAAGAAGGTCGCGGGCGTCAAAATCTTCGTCGGGTGCGAATGCGACATTCTTGCAGATGGATCGCTCGACTACCCTGATAGCTTACTTGCCGAATGCGATTGGATAGTGGCCAGCATCCACTCGGCCATGGGTTCAGGCAAGTCCGACAAGCTGTGCGCCACGGACCGGACTATCAAAGCGATGGAGAACCGCTACGTGTCAGCAATCGGGCATCCAACGGGGCGACTGATCAATCGTCGTCCGCCGATGAAGATGGACATGCAGGCGGTCATGGCGGCGGCGGTGCGAACGGGGACGATGTTGGAGATCAACGCCAGTTGGCAGCGTTTGGATCTGAACGATGCTCACGTCCGGCAAGCCATCGAGGCCGGTGTTACGCTGACCATCAATACGGATGCCCATCACACGGACCAGTTCAAGCAGATGCGGTATGGCGTAATGACGGCCCGGCGGGGTGGGGCGGTGGGCGCGAATGTCTTGAACTGTCTTCCGCCTGAGCAGGTCCGGCGGCAAATCGCGGCTAAGCGTGAGAGATGACGTTGAGTCGTCGGTGCTGCGCCATGCAATCAGCGGGTCGGAAAGTTGAGTTTCCGACCCGCTGCCGCACACCTAGTCAAGCGGTTCCCCCCTATCCGCTCAACTCCATTTCATGTCACGTCGGGATGTTTCTTATCCTACGAGGCAAAGTTCCTTGTAACGCAGGCTTCCAGCTTGGACGAGCCACGATCACGGTGCAGGCAAGATGCCTGCGCTGCAAATTCGCGACGACTTTGCGCTGTCGTGTTAGAGCAGCGAAAGAATCTGCCCGGCTTGCTGATTGGCGATTCCCAGAAGGGATATGCCCGCCTGAATCAGAATCTGCTCGCGGTTGAGCTTTGCCGTAGCGGTCGCGAAGTCCGTGTCCATGATGACGCTCGTGGCTTCAGTGAGACCGGTCTGCGCGGCCTGCAACGCATTGATTGCACTACCCACTTGGAACTTCTGGAACCCACCGATTCGACCTCGAATGGACGCCACTTCGCCGATGGCTTCTCGGACGGCGGAAAGTGCCTTCGCCGGGTCGGTCTTGAGTGCAGCCGCTTGACCGGACTTCAGCGCCGAGAGTTGCACCGTGCCGTTACCGCCTCCGAGGTTGTAACTAGCCAGTGAATCAACGCCGATGGTCTGACGGGTGCCGGCCGTTGTGCCGAGTTGGAACGTCGCGCCGCCGGCGGCTTTGACCGTGAACGTCGTAGATGTGGTTGCTCCGGTATTGCCGGTTCCGAAGTTCGTACCGAGAGTGAATTCCAAGCTCAGCCCGTTTGCGCTGTAGGAAACGTCGAGCCCATCGGCACCCGTGGATTGGCCGTTGACGGTGATGTTCGCATCGACGCCGGATTGCTTGTTCACGCTGACGATATCATTCGTTGCTGTTCCGTCACTCAAAGCCGTTCCGTACGTGTTGTTGATCTGCCCTCCGGAAAGCACCTCTACACTGACAAAAGCATCCGTTCCGTATGTCGTGGAACTCAGCCGAATGTTGTCGGACCCGACAATGGCGGAAACGCCGGTCTGGGCCTTGGATTGATTGATGGTGGTAACGATACTGGCCTGAGTTGTCCCGCTGGCGAGCGTGATGGTGGCCGTACCGAGACTACCAGTGATTGCGAGCTCAGTAGTTCCTGACGCCGTTGCTGCTGCGGCGCCGGCGAATGCCATGGTGGCGGATGCGGTTTGCGCGGAGGCCACACGATTGACGGTCATCACTGTGTCGGTGGTCACCTGGCTACGTGAGAAGACTCGAAGATTGGTAAGGTTGGTGTTCGTCGAGACTCCATCCGACTGAATGGAGAAGGTTCCGTCGAGGAGTTTCTTGCCGTTGAAGTTAGTGGTCGACACAATGCGGTCGATCGCGGTCAGTGCGTCGTCGATCTGAGATTGATTGGCCGAAATCTCGCTGGCCGTCAGGTTGGCGTCGCTGGTGGAAGCCACAACCAGTTTTTCGATCTCGCTGAGCAGTGAACTGATCTCCGCGACGGAAGAGTCCAGCACGGTGAGCATCGAGTCCGTTCGCTGATTATTGGTCAGCGAGGTCTTGACGGCCGTCAGTTCCGCGTTGAGCGAAGAAAACGCGACCAATCCAGCGGGATCGTCCTTGCCGGCGTTGATTCGCTTTCCGGTTGTCAACTGCCGGAGTGTGTTGGCTTGTGAGACTGAGTTCTTGCTGAGAATGTTCAGCAACGAAATCGTATTCGTGTTTGTTACTGTCAGGGCCATTGGGGGGTTTCCTCAAAGTTCGTCGCAATGACGGCGACTGGTAGCCTTCATTGACTCGAAACAAAAGTAGTATTAAAAATGCCGATGTGCCAGCCACGTGACAACGACGCCTATAATGTCTCACCTCATGCGCGCGGAGTAGAGCTTGGCGTCAAGTTTATTTTTTGGGCGGGGTACGTCCGAAATGTGCGGCTTAAAGAAGCGGCGGGAAATCCAAGAGGGTGGCGGAAGATTATCTGATGTGGACGGCGGGTTGACGAGCTCCTATAAGCCGTTACCTATCAGCCGTCAGGTGAAATGTGCAGTGATCCAGAACATGGAATTGCCAAGAAGGAAAGTACCCTCCATTTCCATCCTGCGTGGCGTTGGTCGAAGGCGCGTAATTGCAAGCTGATAGCCTAGGGATGCTCAACTCGTCCCAAGAAAACCAAGTCTGTCACGTGGGCAGGATAGATCGGATGGACTGTACAAAGTCGAGGCAAGCTTCCCGGACACAACGCTTCCAATCGTCGCCGAAGCGGTTGCGATATCGGTCCTGGTCATGGGCGTAGATGACGCTTCGTGATGCGTTAACGATGGCGCCGGTTCCGTCGGACCGGAAACAGGTAGCTACCTCTTCGGCTGAGCGACCTTGTGCACCAAAACCGGGTACGAGAAAGAGGCATTTGGGCATTAATGTCCGAATACGTTGGGTGGATTCCAAATCGCGCGGAGAAACGACGGCGCCCACCGAGCTATATCCACTTCGACCGACCAGCCCTTCGCCGGTCGCCCATTCGGATACCAGCGCCGCGACGCGCTCACACACCATGGTGCCATCCGATAACACGAGTCCTTGTACTTCGTTGGCTGACTCGTTGCTCGTTTGAACAAGTACGAACAGGCCTCGACCGGTTTCTACACCGGCGTCGAGGAAGGGCTTGATCGAGTCGAAGCCAAAATAGGGATTGATGGTCAGAGCGTCCGCCACGGCCGAGTTCCGGTCTGTTCGGTCGGCTAAATGCCCGATGGCGTACTGGTCTGATGTATGCCCTATGTCAGCGCGCTTGGCATCGCCGATCACCAAAAGTCCTGCTTCGTGAGCATATCGGACCAAATCGAAGTAGGCGGCGACGCCTTCGGAAAAATATCGCTCGAAAAACGCGATGTTGATCTTAATGGACGGCACATACTCCATTACCACGTCAATCAGTTCGCGCCCAAAGGAGGCGAGCGCCGCGACACACCGGCTTGTATCCATCCCTTTCGTCATTCCATCCTTGCTGATATCATGATTGGCCAAGATGGAAGGCGGAAGACGGTCGAGCAAGGGGTCGAGACCCACGCATACTGGGGCGTTCTTCTCTCGAATCGCCATCAACAAGGTGTCCGCAAAGTTGGCTCCCATGGCGGGAATATAGAGGTCGCGGTGGCATTCGGCAAGTACGAGGCTTGACATTAACGGGACGATCGCGGATCAATAACCGCTGATGAGTTCACCATCCGAAAACGCGGGAGGCAATCGTGGAAAAAAGGTCCGAGTTTCCTTTCGCCCCAATCGATCGACGAAGCGGCGAGACACCGACTGGACCAGAAAGGTTCGTGATTCCGGGGATCAGGAACTTGATGCAGATCGCTCGGAAAGCGTCGCCGCCAAGGGCGACCTGTCGCGCCGTCGCACGATCATCGAGTTTGGGCAAGGCAATGCACTGGATCCGGGTCTGTGCTTGGGAACGGTGATCGCTGTTCGAGGGCTCTTTGCGGATGTCGATGATGGTGAGCAAATCTGGTCATGCACGGTACGGCGCGTTTTGCGAACCCGGACGATTAAGGATCGACACCCGGTCACTGTGGGCGATCATGTTCGATTCCGCGTGGAATCGAACGAAAAAGGCATTGAGCGGCAAGGTGTTATTGAAGCCGTAGAGCCGAGACACGGCGAACTCAAACGTCGCGTTCGCAACCGCATTCATACGATCGTCGCCAACGTCGATCAGGCGATCGTGGTTAGTTCGGCAAGTCAACCCCACCCCAAACCGCACTTGATCGATCGCTACCTTGTGGCCGCCGGCGTGGGGGAGATTGCGCCGGTTATTTGCATGAACAAGATCGACCTCGATGAAGACGGCATGGCACGAGAGATTCTTGCGCAGTACGCGCTGTTGGGCTATAACACGGTGTGTACCAGCGCTGCTACCGGGGAGGGTGTCAATGAGTTGCGAGACATCCTGCGGGATAAGGAGAATGTTTTTGCGGGACAGAGCGGCGTGGGCAAGAGTTCGTTATTGAATGTCATTCAGCCGGGTCTGACGCTGAAAGTGGGTACGATCGTAGATCATACCGACAAAGGGCGACACACGACCACGACCGCATCTTTGATACGTCTGGAGATGGGCGGATATGTTGTGGATACGCCCGGCGTGAAGTCGTTCGATCTTTCGGCCGTTGGGCGGCATGAAATCGAGGCGCATTTCATCGAGTTTCTTGACCATATTCCTCACTGCAAGTTTCCCGATTGCGGGCACACCCACGAAACCGGTTGTGCGGTTAAAGGGGCGGTCGAGCGGGGCGATATCCGTATCGAGCGGTATGACAGCTACATCAGGCTCTTCGAAGAGTCTGCATCTTGACGGCAGCGAGGCGTGGCATCTCTCGCCTTGGGCTTCATGTCCGTCATTGTCGTGGAGATTCCCCGGACGTGCATGTAGCCGATTGGGCGAGTTTGTGATAGTTTACTTGCTATGGCTGAAGCACATTTGCACGATACGGACCGGACTGAAACTCAGGAATGGATCGATTCGCTCAAGGCAGTAACCGCGGGCGAGGGGCGTGACCGAGCTCGCTACTTGCTGGGTCAGATCATCGATTGGGGAACACGTAACGACATCGTAGCGCCATTCACAGCGAACACTCCATTTATCAACACCATTCCGATCGAACGCCAGGATCTTTTCCCGGGCGATCGTGCGTTGGCGCGGCGCATTAAGAGCCTCGCTCGCTGGAATGCCATGGCGATGGTCGTGAGTGCGAATCGACGATCGCCGGGCATCGGCGGTCATATTTCGACCTACGCGTCGGCAGCCACACTCCTTGAAGTCGGATTCAATCACTTTTTCAAGGCGAACACCAAGGATTGTGCCGGCGACCAACTTTTCTTTCAGGGTCATGCTGCGCCGGGCATCTATGCACGTGCCTTCCTTGAGCATCGGTTGTCGGTGGAGGCGCTGCGTAATTTTCGGCGTGAGTTGGGGAAGGGTGGTGGTTTGTCTTCGTATCCACATCCGTGGAGCATGCCCGACTTTTGGGAGTTCCCGACGGTTTCGATGGGGCTAGGCTCGATTACCGCAATCTATCAGGCACGGTTTAATCGCTATCTGCAGGATCGCGGACTGGCGGATACCGCCGGGTCACGCGTGTGGGCGTTTCTCGGTGATGGGGAAATGGACGAGCCGGAATCGCTGGGGTCCATTACGTTGGCTTCTCGCGAGAAGCTCGACAACTTGACGTTCGTGGTCAATTGCAATCTTCAACGACTCGACGGTCCGGTGCGCGGCAATGGACGAATTATTCAAGAGTTGGAAGGAGCGTTTCGCGGCGCCGGCTGGAATGTCATCAAAGTGCTCTGGGGTGAGGACTGGGATCCGCTTCTGGCCAACGATCATCACGGTGTGCTGGTCGAACGCATGAACGAGACGATTGACGGTGAATGGCAGAAGTACACGGTGGAGTCTGGTGCTTATGCGCGTGAGAAATTCTTCGGAACTGATCCACGGCTGCTGCAACTTGTGGAGCATCTGAGCGATGAGCAATTGCGCAAGTTACGCCTGGGGGGGCATGATCCGACGAAGGTTTACGCGGCCTACAAAGCAGCGACGGAGCATCGAGGACAACCCAGTGTCATACTAGCTCGAACCATCAAAGGCTATGGAATGGGGGAGGCGGGTGAGGGTCGAAACATCACCCACCAGCAAAAGAAGTTAAATCTTGATGAGCTGAAATTCTTTCGAGATCGCTTCGACATACCGATTTCCGATGATGACCTGGAGGATGCCCCGTTTTATCGCCCAGATACCAACAGTGAAGAGTACCAATACATGCGGGCGCGTCGAGCGGCGCTCGGCGGATCCGTTCCTCATCGTCAGGTCCGCGCCGCACCGCTCAGCGCACCGCCGAGCGAACTACTGGCCGATTTCTGCAAAGGTAGTGGTAAGCGTGAAGTCGCGACCACGATGGCCATTGTACGGATGTTGTCGCGGCTCATGGATGATCCGGAACTTGGCAAGCTCGTCGTTCCCATAGTTCCCGATGAAGCGCGGACCTTCGGAATGGATGCCCTGTTTAGAAAGTACGGGATCTATTCCCACGTGGGTCAGCGGTATGAACCGGTCGATTCTCACTTGCTGCTCTATTATCGTGAGAGTCAAGACGGGCAACTCTTGGAAGAGGGTATCAGCGAAGCCGGCGCGTTGGCCTCGTTTACAGCCGCAGGTACGGCGAACGTTACCCATGGAATCAACATGATTCCGTTCTACCTGTTTTACTCCATGTTCGGTTTTCAACGTGTGGGCGATTCGATTTGGGCGGCCAGCGATGCACGGGCGCGTGGCTTTCTGATCGGTTGCACGGCCGGGCGTACCACGTTGGCAGGTGAAGGCTTGCAACATCAAGACGGACACAGCCATCTTCTATCCAGCACAAACCCGAGCGTCGTAAGTTACGATCCGGCGTTTTCTTATGAGATTGCCGTCATGATTCAAGACGGCATCCGGCGCATGTATCAACAGCGGGAGGCGGTGCTGTTTTACATTACGGTTCAGAACGAACCCTATCCCCAGCCCGATATGCCGGAAGGTTGTGCCGACGGAATTCTCAAGGGAATCTACAAGTTTCGATCCTGCTCCGGTGCCGACGGGCGTCCGCGCATTCATCTGTTCGGAAGCGGCGCCATCCTGCGTGAGACGATCCGTGCCCAGGAATTGCTTGATTCCAAGTTCGGCGTGGCGGCGGACGTGTGGAGCGTAACCAGCTACAACGAGTTGCGTCGTGAGGCGCTGTCGTGCGAGCGATGGAATCTGCTCCATCCAACCGAGGAGCCCCGCGTTTCGTACATCACACAAATGTTTTCACCGGAACCGTTTCCGGTCATTGCGTGCAGCGATTATATGAAAGCGCTTCCGGACACGATTGCCCGCTGGGTTCCTGCCGGTCTTTACCCACTGGGTACTGATGGATTCGGTCGTAGTGACGCACGAGCGCAACTGCGGGATCATTTCGAGGTCGACGCGAAGTACGTGGTCGCGGCGGCCTTGCAGCAATTGTCGTTACGCGGGGAATTTGAGCCGGGCAAGTTGTCCGACGCTTATGAAGTGCTGGAAATCGATCCATGGAAAAGCGACCCGCTAGAGGCACCCGTTTGCGGTTCTTCACGATTCAGTTAGGGAAGGCGAACTATTCGGGTACTTGCTCAATGGTGCCCCCTGCGCGATCAAGTCGTGGTGTACCCGCGGAGGGTATGGGTTGCTTACGGCGCCGAGGGAACGTTGTCTCTTAACGTCTCATAGGTTGTATTAACTTTCGTTCCCATCGACGAAATGACGGCGACTGAGACCAGGACGATCAGGGCGATCATGATGGCGTATTCTGTGACAGTAGGGCCATCCTCTTCCCGAAGAAAACGCACAACGCCGTGAGCGTATCGCGATACATGGCGTGCCATAGTTCTTCTTCCCCTCTGCAGCCTCGCTGGGCCGCTCAAGAACTCCAGTTTCTCTACATATAGTTTAGGATTAAATTTTCGGGCGTTCAATCGGCGGAGCCCAAAAAAAGACGTTTGCCGGGCGAGAATCCTACATCCCGGCGCGATTCGTTAGCGATAACGTGAGCTGCGCCGGTTATTGGTCGTGGAGTGTGATGGATGGCGTTGCCGGCGGGCAAGTGCGGGAGGCGAGCCGACAGGCTAAGCGGATCGCCTCTTTCATGCTTCCGCTATCGGCTTGATTCGTTCCGGCAATGTCGAACGCGGTGCCGTGGTCCGGGCTCGTACGAATCACCGGCAAGCCGAGTGTCACGTTAACAGCGGTGTCAAATGCCAGCATCTTAATGGGGATCAAACCCTGGTCGTGGTACATGGCTACGATGCCGTCGTACTTCATCCGGACGCGGGGTGTAAAGAGCGTGTCGGCCGGTAGCGGACCCTCCACGGTGATGCCCTGGTTGCGTGCCATTTCGATGGCGGGCTCGATAACTCGCCGTTCTTCGTCACCGAATTGACCGTCCTCCCCGGCGTGGGGATTCAGGCCCGCCACCGCGATCTTCGGACGTTGATGCCCGAACCATTGCGTCAATGCGTGATGCAGTTGCTCGATGGATTGAAATACCATGCCGAGGGTGAACCGGCTGCGCAGCTCGAACAAGCCCAGGTGGGCGCTGGCGAGCGCAACACACAATCCTCCGCCCACGAATGCCATCGTAAAACGCTTGACGCCGAGTGCGTCGGCTAGTTTTTCGGTGTGTCCGGGGAAGCGGCATCCGGCCAGTTTCCAGCTTTTCTTGTTGATCGGTGCTGTGACGATGGCGCCTAACGTGTGGGTCTTGGCGGCGTCAATCGCAGCCTCGAAAAAACGCAGCGAGGCCTTCCCGCCTTCCGCCGTGGCGTGGGCGTGGACCCAGAAGCCCGCGGCGTACTCCGCAAAATCAACGACAACGACACCGCTTCCGATGGTCACGTCTTCCCCCGGTGAGAGCCGGAACCAATAGGGGCGGATGGCGGCCGCGTCGGCAACGCCGGCCAGCACCTCTTCGGTGCCGTAGATCACAAAGCGCCCCAAGTTTCGAATATCAGGATCGGCCAGGGCTTTTACGATGACTTCGCCGCCGATACCACACGGATCACCCATGCTGATGCCCACCAGTGGCTTCGAATGGGTGGCGGCGTCGGCGGGATGGGGATCGTGTTCGATCATGCGAATCCCCCTTCACGTAACGATTCCATGCTCAGTCCACTTGGCCCCGACATCGAATCGAGTTGGTGAACGATCGTGCGTGCGATAATGTCCGACTCGACGTTGACCTGATCGCCCACAGCGAGCTTGGCTAAAGTGGTGCGGTCCAGCGTGGTGGGAATCAACGCGACGGAGAAAAGCGTAGGCGTGACTTCCGCGATGGTGAGCGACACACCGTCCAGCGCAATCGAACCTTTGGGGATGATGTACGGCAGCAGCGTGCTATCCGGCCGAAGCCGGATTACATGCTGGGCCGCGGACGCCACCACTCGATCGACCACGGCGCGCCCATCGACGTGTCCTTGAACAAAGTGGCCATCAAGACGACCATCGACTCGAAGAGAAAGTTCCAGGTTGACGCCGTCTCCGACTCGCTTCGCTCCCAACGTACTCTTATTGAGTGTTTCGGTTATGACGTCGAATGAAAGGAATGTCCCGTCGATGTCAGCGACGGTCAGGCAAACACCGCTCACGCAAACACTCGCCCCGTTGGCACATCCTCCAGCAAGCGAGCCGGCATCGATGCGCAGACACGACCCACCCGCGACAGGTCGGGAATGAATGATTGTGCCAATGCGCTCGACTATTCCGGTAAACATTTGTCTGGCTCGTAAACGTCACGATTCCCCTCTCCGTATCCATTATTTATGCTAGACCAATGCAGGTCGATGTCAAACTTTCGCCGTGGTCGTTGCGACGGTAGTTGGTTTGAGCGCTAAAGCCCCATTCGCTAAGGATCGTCCGATTCCCTGTTCCCCTCCTTGCCGGGGAAGGGCCGGGGGAGGTTTTCTCCCGATCGAACAACCCCCCCTCAATCCCCCCGTTGTTATGGGGGGAAGACAGGTAGCAAGCCGTCTTGGAAACGGCACTTGGTGTCGAAATAGCGAAAGGCTGTTCTCAGGAAAAGCCTAACTCAAAATGTTGGTGGTTCTTGTTGGTTCGCGCGTGGGGACGCTCCATGGGCCAACTTCAGATTTTGGCTTGGATGTTGTGCGGCGGGGCGGATTCGTGTGATCCATGATGATGTTGGACAGGTGTTCGACTTTCGCCTCCCAGGTTTCGTGGGCGACGATTTCACTGATCGCTTCCGGATTCGCGTGCTCCTGCTCGGCCAAGAGCTTATCGCAAGCAGTGACGAAGTCCTGCGCGGTTTCGGCAATCGTGATGCCACGCGTGAGACGCTCAGCTTCGGGTAGTGGAGTCGAGATGATGGGCAGGCCGGCCGCGAGGTATTCGTACATCTTGATGGGGTTAACGTTTCGAGTCATGCTTGTCCGCGTGAACAACATCATGGCGCCTTCGAAAGCGCTGCAATAGGCGGGTAGATCTTCGTAGGCGCGGCGACCGAGCAAGAACACATTGCTGAGCTTGGCGACGCGCGAAACGTCTACCTTGCAATCGCCGATCATGACAAATGAATAGAGCGGGCGGAGCTTGGCTATCTCTTCCAGCAACTCCAGATCCACCCAATGATGCACAAGTCCGAAGTACCCGAAGATCGGGCGGGGGATGGTGGCGAGGTCGGAGGGAAGCGGCTTCGGGTTGCGCCAGGCGGAGGCGAAGTGATCGTGGTCCACGCCGTGGCGCACCAGCAGGGTGTCGGGTCGTGTCACGCGTTTCGTCTCATACAGTGATTCCGAAGAAGTAATCACGACGTCGGCGCGGTCGAGCATGTGGCGCTCAGCATTTCTAATGCGATCGGCCGAATAGCCTTCGAATTCGGTGAATTCATCAACGCAGTAGTAGATAAAACATTCTTCATCAAACGCATCGACCAGGTAGGGCACATCGGGCGCGAACGACCAAACCTGAACGGGACGGCTCTGGTCAGGATTGACGATTCTAAGGGCCCGCCGGATTTGCGCGATCAACAAACGCTGATGCAACCATTGAAGGGGGGCGCTGATGGCGCCGGGAATCACCATGGGGGTGAGTTGCACGATCGACGGGCTGACTCGTCGTATGCCACGCGCGACCTTCTGTAGTGCCGAATAGCTGTCTCTAAGATCCACGCGATTGATACTCGGACACCGGCTTCCGTGGTAGTTGATCCACAGAATGCGGTTCTCGCGAGCCAAGACCTTCATGATCTGGTGCTTGCTTGTGGGGTCGTAGTCCCAGGCGCTGCCGATGCATATGATGACGCGATCTCGAAGCATAGCGGTTAGTTTTGATCTTCCTCGCTCTTGGTATAGTTGTAGTAGCGGTAGTAGCTGTTTTGATAACCGTAGCCATAACCGTAGGAATAGCGATCGATGGGGGCATCACGCCCGACAATCATGCATCCCGTGATGGGGATGTTGTTGACTTGTAGCAGGCGAACGGCCCGTTTCGCGGCGGCGCCATTCGTGCGGTGTAAACGGACGATCATAATCACACCGTGGCACATTTGCCCGATGATGCCCACGTCCGTGACCGTAGTAGCCGGCGGTGTGTCGACAATGGTGTAATGGAAATCGTTCTGCATTTTCTTGAACAAGGCTCGTGCTTTGGGTTCCATGAGCAATTCCGCGGCGGAGCGTTTCTTCGTGCTGCCGGCGGGCATGAAGCGGAGGTTGGGAATGGGGGTCTCTCGTACGATGTCCTTGTAGGAAACTTCGCCCGCCAGTGCGTCCGCCAATCCAGGGCCGTTCGCCTGTCCCAACATGTGGGCCAGCGAGCTCCTTCGGAAGTCGCCGTCGACGACGAGCACTTTGAGGTGCCGAATTTCTGCCAAGATACATCCCAGGTTCAGCGACGTGACGCTCTTGCCTTCCTTCGGAACCGCGCTCGTTATGGCGAGGATGCGGTGTTCGTATTGCGGATTTTGGCTGAGTAGACGCGTACGCAGAGACCGATACTGCTCGGTCACCAATGAGGACGGCTCGAAGAAGGGAACCAGAGATTCAGACAGCCCCTGATTGAGCGCGATTTCCTGTGCGGTTTTAGGAGTCGCTAGAGGATCATCGTCCGTCGTATCATTTTCGATAGGTAGGAAAAGTTCGTCAGCGATATAGGGTATCTCAGAGGGTTCCGGGAGCACGGCCGTAGACACACCGCCGGTACACTCATCCGAGTATCCCAGCGCCAACCGCCGTTCCTCTTCGGCTCGTTTAAGTGCGTCGGCAATTCTGCCCATTCCTGTCACCTACGTACGTTGAGTATAAACACCCAGGTTGAAATCGGCGAAGTCTCTTAAACCTATGGGCGGATTCCGCCGGCGCCGAAGAATCCGCCTCCTCCGATGTTTACCCCATTGTAGTCATCGTCGTAAACATCATCCACGTTTCTGAGGTAGGCCGGCGTCGCGTAAGCCTGTATGACCGGCCCGACCGGATAGAGAACTTCGTATACCCGCAGGGCGATCCAAGCGCCGGGCGTCGGCGGGATGTAGACGATGTCGTTGGGCTCCAACAGGATATTTTGCGACCAATCACCGGCTTTGATCATCTTGTCCACGTCCACATCGATGGTTCGAATGGGCGTATCGCCGTGGGCGGGTCTGACCACCTTGACTCGGCTGGTCCAAGAACGGAAGTCGATGCCGGAATTCATCACAACATCAAGCAGGGTGTCGCGTCCCGTATATGGCTTGGGACCGGGCTGGCCGGTTTGGCCGTGAACGTAATACTTCTTGCTCGAATAGTTCAGGACACGTACATCGACCTTGGGGTCTGAATAGTACCGACTCAACAGAACTTCAAGCTTGGCCGCGATTTCTTTGGCTGTCATGCCTACAATTTTTACCTCACCCAACAGGCGCAGGTGAATCTTACCGTCCGGTTGAATGCGTTGCTGTTCGCCATCGATTTCGAGAATACGCGGAGCGCTGATACCGATGGTGTCGGGGATGCCGATTCGGTATTCGATGGCTGAGACCTCGTGCTCGTGTTCGCGAAGGAAGTGCAGCATGTCCTTCCTGCTCGCCGAAGCGCATCCCACGCACATCAAGGGGACCAGCGATATGGCGACATTGCGTGCAAGTCTTCGAAAACGGTCTATCTGTACCGGGCCAGTATCTGGCCGTCGCTGATTAACGGTCATTCAAAACGCTCCGCTCATGGGTCACACCGCTCTTGCGAACTCAAGGTCAGATCTAGGAGATGGGACCATGAGCCACGTGCGCTGTCTGCGGGTTTATCGGGTGACGATCATCGCGCCTGAACCCCAGGCATTGCACTTCCTAACTGTTTGGACGGTGGACACTTATGGGACTGTGCGGGTAGTCGAGGAATAGTTATTCTGAAGCCGTTCGGTGTCTTTCGAGGAAACGTGGCACGGGTGATTCTCGGACGCTTGAGCGGTAGGGTGTTGAGCGGCTATCACACCTCAAGACCCAGAAAACGCGGGCCGATATCTCAGCGTACTGCGTTGTGGGGAGTTTGCGCGGGAAGGGTACGAAGCGCCCGTCGAGCTATATCTATGTATGCGGACTATTTCGGCTTCCGAGAGTTACCGTTCAACAACACGCCCGATCCGCGCTTCTTTTATTCCACCCCCGACCACGAAGAGGCGCTGGCCTCGCTGATATACGCGGTGAAAGAGCGCAAAGGATTCTTGCTGCTCACCGGTGAAATCGGTGCCGGCAAGACACTTGTGACGCGATTGATGCTCCGACACTTCGGTTCGCAGATTGCGTTTGCCACCATTCATCACGCCGTACAAACGGCGGAAGACCTGATGGAGTCCATTTGTACGGAATTCAACTTACCGGTCCAGCCGGGGATGAGTGCCACCCAACTGGTCCGCATGCTTCACGATTTCCTGCTGGAGCAGTTCTCGCAAAATCTTCCCGTCGTGCTTGTACTTGATGAGGCACAGAATCTAGGGGTCGAGGGTTTTGAGCAGCTCCGGATGATCGGGAACCTCGAAGCCGATGATGCCAAGCTCTTGCAGATCGCCATCGTGGGGCAACCCGAGTTGCAACGACGGTTTCTATCGCCCGACTTACGCCAATTACGCCAACGGGTCTTCAGATCATTCCACCTCCCCGCGCTGAACCGAGAAGCCACCAAAGAGTATGTGGAGCATCGTTTGTCCGTCGTGACGGACGACAAATCGTCGGTCTTCGACGAAGGTGCGATCGAAGCGATCTGGGCGTATTCGCGTGGTGTTCCTCGAATCGTCAACACGACGTGTGACAATGCGCTCTTAAGCGCGTATTCCGCCGATCAAAAGACCATCGATCGCGCGTTTATCGAGTCCGTCACCAAGCAAATGCTGATGGTCGGTGGGACGCATCGAACGTCAGCCACCCAAGAGTATCGGCCGCCACGTCGGACGCCTCAGACGAGTCGTGCCGTGCCTCGCCCGGCAACAGAACTCAGCTTTACACAACAGCATGACGAAGACCCCCCAGCGTGGCGATCGGAGCCGATCGCGCTGGCCCCCGCGCCTCCGGCACCCGTGGCGGCACCGCAATCTTACACGCAAGCCTGCCCACCGGTCTACATAGAAGCGCGTTCGTCCGACGTGCAGGAGTTAAAATCTGCATCGGTTGCCAATCAGCACGAGCTGATCAGGACAGAGCGAAAGTTGGCCGGACGAATCGAGGAATCGGAACGTCGGCTCGTGGCGCTGGAGAGGGCTGTTCGTGGGCAATCTCCCGGCGAGTGCGACGCTCAAACGGTTCGCGATGATCTAAAGCCGCTTGTGCAGGAGGCGCGATCCGTCCTGGCCCGTGCGGAAACGACAGCAGAAGCATTGCAACAGCGTGACGCACAGGTTCGCAAGCTGACAACCACCGTGAAAGCGGTTGTTCGTGATCTTGGATGCCTGCTTGATCGCGCGCAAACGGTTTCGGTCGATCATCATAAAGCCGAGAGTCGCGCTGTTCTGATTCACGAACGCCTGGCGGAGCAATCGAAGTGGTCGGCCAAGGTGGCCGAAGAACTCGGTGATCTTGTCGCGCAAATGGTGGGTCGAAAACCGTCTACGCGCTCATTTGAGGAGGAAGCCGTAGCCGAACCTGTCAAAGAATGGATCAAGCCCGGATCCGTTTCGCGCGTCAAGTCTTTGCCGATTGAGGTAATGCTGCACGATACGCGAGGCGATATGGAAGACCTACGCCGTCTCGCCCGTTCGAACGGCCCACCCGCGGTTGGAACCGATGCTCTGGGTTCAATCTCGGCGACGAAGCGCCTTGCCGAACGCGTCGACACACTGCTTGAGATGATCGAGCCCGCCGGGGTATCGCGTTCGGGATAGGGTCGGCCAGAGACCAGGCGAGGAGGACCATCGCGCTTCTCGCATTGCACCTCCCGGACATCTTCTTGTTTCTTTCACTTTTCCTGCGATACTTCGGACTATCGTGTGGACGATTTGTATTGTCATGTGACCGAACGCCCAACCGGCCCGTTCGGTAGATTCGTGCATGGCATCGTATTTCTGTGACTCAAAGTTGGTTTGATGAAAGAGCTTAGTAAGGGAGCCATTCCGGCGCTGGCTGGAAGCGAGGGGCGCATGCGCCTGTTGCAACCGGGGCTCCTTCTGGCCACCGGCATCCTTGGCTATTTCAATAGCCTCGGGGGAGTGTTCTTATTCGATGACCGATTACATATCCTCGGCCATCGCCGGTTGACAACGCTTTGGCCCCCGTGGGCAGCGTTGAAGCGGCACCGGCCGGTGGTGGATTACTCCTTCGCGCTTAATCATGCCATTTTTGGTCATCACGAATGGGGTTACCATGTCGTCAATGTTGCCATCCATCTCGTGGCCGCGCTGGCATTATATGGCGTTGTTCGCCGAACACTCCTACTGATGGGGAAACGCGGCGAAACGATTGACACCTCGAACCTAAGTGCTCAATCAGGGTGGTGCGCCTTCGCGATCGCAGCCCTTTGGCTCGTTCACCCACTACAAACGCAGGCCGTAACTTATATTGTGCAACGCGCCGAATCGATGATGGGGATGTTCTACCTCCTCACGCTGTATTGCGTGATTCGGGGTATTTCATCAAGTCGCCCGGTACGATGGTACGTCGTCGGTGTGCTGGCATGTGGGGTGGGGATGGGTTGCAAGCCCGTCATGATAACGGCGCCGATTGTGGTACTGTTGTACGATCGATGTCTTGTCTCCGGCTCGATGCTGAGCGCGCTCCGCGCTCGTTGGCCATTGTATGTGGCGCTCGCTTCTACGTGGTCCGTATCCTGGGGTACGGGAATCATACGCGGTATTTTTATGAATACGTCCCGTCGAGCCCGCGTGGGCTTTAGCTACAAGGGAATCACCCCTTGGGAGTACCTACTGACCCAATCAGGGGTGCTGACGCGTTACTTGAAGGTGTCATTCTGGCCACACCCGCTGTGTCTTGACTATAGCTGGGAGGCGGTGCGCGAGGTGGCGGCCTGGTTGGTTCCTGGGCTGGTAATCGTGACCTTGATCGGTCTGACGGTTCTACTCTACTGCAAGCGACCAGCCTTAGGGTTCTTGGGTGTTTGGTTCTTCGTCATACTTTCACCCACATCAAGCTTTGTGCCTATTCGCGATCCATTGTTCGAGCATCGCATGTATCTCCCGCTCGCGGCTGTCATAGCCGTTGGCGTTTTCGGAGGAAGATCGATCATAAATCGGTGCGCGTATCGAACGGTGCGAAATATCTCTTGGCCAAACGCCGTTGCCGTCGTATCTGTCGTGCTGATTACTGCCGTGATGGCACGCGGTACGATGGTACGCAATCGCGTTTATCACCGCGAGGCAGGGATGTGGGAGGACGTTCTGTCCAAGCGGCCCAAGAGCGCACGTGCCGCCGAGAATTACGGTACGGCGCTGCTCGGCGAAGGGAGTTTGAGTCAGGCTCTGCCGATCCTTGAAAGCGCTATTGTGATGGCGCCGCGGTCCGATTCGGCACAAAACGCACTGGGTTTTGCGTACGTGGCGGCCAATCGCTTCGGTGATGCGATCAAACGATTCCGAGAAGCGATTCGGATCAGGCCGAGTTTTGAGCGGGCTCACCTGAATTTGGGCAACGCGCTCTCCGATACTGGTCATCCTGAAGAGGCCATGGAGCATTTCGCAAAGGCGGTACGGTTAAGTCCGGCCTATACGGAGGCACGGCTGAATCTCGGGAATGCCTTTCTCACTAAAGGGATGATTAGCGACGCGATTGGGCACTATCGAGAAATCATTAGAATTGAACCGGACAATGCCAAGGCGTGGGGCAATCTAGGCTTCGCGTTGCTGAGTATGCGCCCTCGGGAAGATGCGAGGTACGAGCAGGCGGTTCGCGCGCTTCAGCGCGCCATTGCGATTGATCCGCAGTCGCACAACGCGCTGAACACCTTGGGGATCGCCTTGTTGTCGAAGGGTAAGCTCGATGAGGGTCAGTCTATGTTTGAGCAGGCCTTGCAGGTTAAACCCGATTTCGCGGGGGCGTATTACAATCTCGGTGCATGTCTCTTTAACAAGGGCGACTTAGGCGGCGCGATTCAACACTACGCAAGAGCGATCAAATATGAGCCGTTGAACGTCAACGCGCACTATGAACTCGGTGTCGCTTTGGAAAAGAGGGGGAGCCTGGATGACGCACGTACGCAATACCGGCAGGCGCTTTCCATCAAGCCGGATCATCAACCCGCGCGTGAGGCGCTAAGCCGGCTTGGCGATAACAGCTAGAATTGACGACGTTTACGCGATGAGTTGCGGGCCGCGTGCAACCATCTATAATTCGCAGCGTACATGAAGCAGGGGGCTGGGCTATGAAGTTGTATACCAAACGCGGCGATGACGGCAGCACGGGCTTGTTTGGTGGCTTGCGTGTCACCAAGTGCGACCTTCGTGTCGTGGCTTATGGCGAGGTAGACGAAACCAACGCTGCCATCGGTCTGGCTATTGCCGAATGCCACAGCTCGGAATTACAAGAGTGGTTGCTGCGCATCCAGGCGGACCTGTTCGTTGTGGGGGCGGAACTGGCAACGCCCGAAGGCCGACCGCCCACGATGTGTGTGGCCAAGGAGCAGGTTGTACGGTTGGAGCGCTGGATTGACGATCTGGCGGACCGCCTTGCTCCCCTCAAAACGTTTATTCTCCCCGGAGGGTGCGAGTTCGCAGCGCGACTTCATTTAGCGCGCGGCGTATGCCGGCGCGCCGAGCGAGCCGTTGTTGCGCTCGCGGAAAAGCAATCGGTCGCCCGTTCTGTGGTTGTATACTTGAATCGATTAAGTGATTTGTTGTTTGCCTTCGCACGGGAGGCGAATCGCGCCGCAGGGTGCGATGATATACCGTGGGAGACCCCCGATTAAAAGGCAATCATATCATTGGCGACCACCCGTGAACTTGGACGAGTCATATTCTCAATATGCCCGCTGATCCCCGCCGGATACCGAGAACCTTTGCGCCACGTTTTGAAGGCGAACCGATTCGCCCCCTCCACGCGGTAATGATCTGCCTGGTCGTCGGGACGGTTGCGGGTGGGATGCTGTTGTTGAGTGCGGCTCGACCCGTGGGGCGGGTCGACGGGGCGATCGAATGGCATGAAGGATCCCTACTCCACGCCGTCGTAGAACTTCTTTGTTTGAACCACCAATGGCCGGCGGATTACGCGTCCGCTGTTAAGGGTTTTACGCTGGGTATGGGCACCGGGTTGGCGCTGCTCGTGCTTGCTGTGGCTTCGGTTGTTCGTCCGCGAGCGGGCCAAGCGTATAGTGACGAAGGGTTGTCCTCAGCAGATACGATTGATTCGAACGGGGCGATGTCATTGGGTCAGCGCAAGGCCCATGTAGCTCCTCTGGTTGCGGCGCAGATGCTGGCCGTGTTGTACCTGTTGTGGTCTTTCGCTAGCTTCCGTTGGTCGCAGGCGTCCGATCTGGCTATCGGAGGGAGCATAATCCTATTGATTCAGGTCGCCTGGGCGCTGTGCATCGGGCGGGGTTTCAGCGCTCGTGCTGCGCGGATCACGCTACAGGCCATCGTTGTCGTGATGGTGGTCGTATCGATCTTGGCCATCACCTATCATTACGGTCGTAAACCCGGCATGCGCGCAGATTTCCCAGTGGGCAATCCGGTGTTTCTGGCGGCTTGCCTGATCCCTTCCATTCTTCTTTCCCTGGCGCTCTTCATAGCTTCTATGAAGAGTGGTTTGGAAAAGAGGGGGGTGCCCGCTCGTGTCTTGCCGTTGATCGCATTGGCACTGGTGCTTTTCGCGGAACTCTGGGCTTTTCATCTTACTGATTCGCGGGGACCGATGATCGGCCTCCTTTTCGGCGCGCTTTCCATGTGGTTTTTCGCAGCGCACGGTCGGACGCGCTGGGGGCCGGTTGTTTGTACGTTGGTCGTTGTTGCCGCAGGTGGGATATATGTTTCGAGAAGCGCTGGTGCTTACTCGGATACCGGACGCAGTGCGAGTTTGCGGCTTCGGCTTTACGCATGGGATTACGCATGGCAAATGTTCAAAGAGCGCCCCTTGCAAGGCCATGGCCAGGGTGGTTTTGTCCTCACCGGCGATTCTTACGCCGTCGATGATGTCCTGGACGATCCCCAAGCGTTTGAGACACGGATTGCTCATGCGCACAACGAGTGGTTAGAGGTCATGGCCGACCTCGGTTCGATCGGGATCGTATTGGTGGTTGGGATCATCCTGTTTACCTTGCGTGCCGGCGCCGGGGTCCTCTCTGCCCGGCCACCGCCCGAAGTTCGTTGGATGCTGATTGGTTCGATGGGTGCCCTTGTCGGTTTGGTTGTGGAAGAGGCGTTTGGTGTGGGTCTTCGCGTTCCCGGCGTCGACATCATGTTCTACACGGTGATCGGGTTGATCTGGGCGCTGGTCGCTCCGCAGTCCGCCATAGGGGTCCAATCCGGTGCGATCCAAGGCCTGGGGCGGGTAGCTGTTTTTGGCACGTTGAGCGTTGCCGGGTTATTTGTTTTGGGCGTGTCTCAGGGAGATTATGCCTCAGCACGCTATGTGCGAAAGGCGATGGAAGCGGCGCGGAAAGGGGACCATGAGGGATCCATCGCCTGGGCGAAGCGGGCCATGGGCGGCGGTCGGCTTAACCCGCAGCGGGCGCTGACCAACTACTTCCGCTTGTGCGAATCGTACTTGCTTCGCGCAGATGTCCTTCAAGCACGAGCCCGTGATCGAGGGATGCGCGCCCGCCAAACCGATCCGCCCGATCCTCGTCTTCTAGCCTTGTCCGCCCAAGATTTCGAGCAGAGCGACAAGGCTTGTGAAGGCGCCAGCGCGGCCCTGAAAGATGTGGTCGTACGATCGCCCGGGTTCATAGGGCAGGGGCGCCTGGGGTATTGGTTGAATCTGATTCGTGCCGGAAACGCGGAAGCACGCAACGACCTGAAGCAGCGGGAGGCGTTGATGCAGGATGCCGCTACGTCGATCCGCCGCGAGCTCGATCGACAGCCTTTTGATCCCGGCATCGCATCTGATGCCGTTCGTGCGACACTACCAAGAATCGAGGCCGTTCAAGCCTTGGACATTCTCGCTCGCCCGTTGCGTTATCATCGGATTGCGCCCGAGTACATGGACTTGTTCCAGCACCTTGCCGGCGATCGCCTCTTCGATGCGGAAATGCAGCGTGTGGTCTCCGACGCGATGGATCGGAAAGACGCCGACGCGGTTGAGTGGCTCCCGGAGAAACTTCGGTTGGCCGCGATGATCGATTTTATACATGGCGATCACAAACGTGCTCGAGACATCCTGCTCCACGCGGTTGAGCTCTATGAGCGTTCGCAAAATGCGGTGTCGATTGGTGCGGCAAGTTGCCATGGCGAGCTGGCGATTTGCCAATTCTTTTTCGATCCGACGAATTGCCGGCGTCCGCTCGCCAGCGCCGAGTCGGCTCTGGCGCTGCTTCCCAAGTCTCAATTGGGGCGGGAGATACGCCTGAGCATTCTGCATCGCATGATCGAATTCAACTTGGCTTGTGGACAGGAGGATGAGGCGGTTCGGCTCTTGACTCAAACGGCGCCCGCCGATGTCAATAAGGCCGATGTGATGAAGGAATTGGGCACTCGTTACCTGCGAATGTGTGAGACGCTATTGGGGCGGCGCGGCGGTGGAGGCGTCCTGCGCGAACCACCGGCCCAATTGACGCGCGTAATGAGTGGGTGGATCGCGCGTTCCCTGAAACTGAACGATACGGATCCCTCAGCACATTATCTAGCAGCGGATTTCGCGCTGTTCTCCGGGGCGGTCGAAGAAGCCGCCGATCACCTGATGTCGGCCATCCGCGCCGGGCTGCCGATCGAGATTGCACGGGACTTCTTGAGGTTGGCGATGGTCAAAACGCCGGACAACCAAGCGCTCCAATCGGTTTATCGTGCCATCACACCGACCGATTCCGGTGGTGCAATGCCAAGCGACGGAGCGGGCGAAGGCCCATAGCGTGAATACCTGGTGGGCTTCGCACGCCGCACTTTTCTCGCATGCTCGTCCGGTAACCTTGCCTGTACATATCGGATCGTCTCAAAACATGGTGTGTCACAGTAGTGTCAGGTGTGATTCGCAAGTAAATCCTTTTTCTAGTTGACCGGTTTCGGCGACCCGCCTACAGTGAAGAGGCTCTGTGCAGGTGGAAGACCTGCAGGGGCCGGCAAGTTGACGCTCGCCGAGCAATTCGGTGGACGTTGAGTCTTCGGCCATACAGGCGCGGTCATGCTCTTGGCTGGAGGCTTTAGATTGCAATTCACAATTTGAGGGGCGTTGAGGTGCACGACAACCTTAAACACAAGAAATCTGCTACGCAGGCCGGCTTGTATCTATTCCTTGTCGTCCTGCTGACGTTCTGGTCGGGCATGGGTGTTGTACGCAATCAGCCCCGGCGCATTTGTGACCGGATAACGCGATCTTTGGCCGAGAGTACGGGGCAGCAGAAGGCAGAGTCAAAGCAGGTCGTCAGCGGTATCGGTACGTTCGAAAAGGTGCAAAGGGAGATTGGCTCGGGGGGGCTGAACCCTGCTGCGCCTTCAATCAATAAACGGGTCGGCTCACAGGAGTCGGCCCGTTTTCTCTTTTTTCTAGATCTGTGATACTAATCGGTGTCGCTACGGTAGCACCCAGCCGGATTTTTCCGGACATTGGCAATGGCCGAAAAATTATTACGTCGCGGGTGTGGAAATTGCCATTCAACACGTTTATGAACAAGTGAGGCCTAGGGGTAGGCCGCCAGTCATCTTAAGGGGGAAATCGATGTTACGTAGAATAATTATCCCGGCGCTCGTTGGGGTGCTCACGGTGTTTATTGCTTGGTCGTCGGCGCAGGGTGCGGAGGAGACCGATCGAGCCATAACGCGCACAGACAAGAATTGGTTTGACACGACTCCGGCGTGCGATGCCGTGAACAGTTCTTGCGACTGCGCCGGGTATACGGCGACCATCTTTGCCGGTCAGACAATCCCATCCGGTACGCTGAACGTTACCAACTCGGACACCGAGATTATTGTCACGATCGAAACCACCGCTCCATGGGTGATGGGTGGTGTCCACATTTATGCCGAGAAGCACTTGAGGTTCAACGGCGGCGGTAACGTTCCCGTTGGGCAGTTCCAATATGGTCGCCAGTTCGACGGTCCGACGACCTTCTACACCGAGTCGATTCCACTTGCGGATCTGAACCTGAAAGAAGGCGAAGAGACGGTGTATATCGGTGTTCATACCGGCATGAATCAATTCGACGCGGCCTGCAACCAGACGGCGCACCATTCCGGTTGGGCGGAAGGTCCCATCGAGTTTCCAGGAAGCCAATGGGGGTGGTTTTTCTGCTATCAGTTGCTCAGCGCCGAGACCACGACCATCGTCGGTACGCCCGAGGATAGCGTCGGCGTCTGCGGTGACACGGCGGACGATTCGCTCGTCATTGCCACCACCACCTGCAACGGAGAAGTCGTCGATGTTCCGGTGGTGATGTCTGAATCGTTCACCTGCGGCGAGATCACTCGTACGTGGAGCGCTACGTGCGGTGGAAGCAGCAGCACGACACAAGTTGTCAGCGTTGAGGACAGCTTGCCGCCCTCCATCATTCCGCCGGCTGATCGAACGATTGAGTGCGACACGACCACCAGCCCACCCATCGATTGTGGCGGCGATCCGGAAACGTCCGGGTATGCGTTCGTGTTAGACGACTGCGATCCTGATCCGATATTGACATATGCTGATGTGGTGACGCCTGGCGCGTGCCCGCAAGAGTCGGTCTTGACCCGTACTTGGACCGCAACAGATAACTGCGGGAATCAGGCCAGCGTCGATCAAACGATTACCGTCGTTGATACAACGGCACCCTCGTTGAACGTGCCCGGCGACGCCACCATCCGTTGCGACGAGGACAGTTCACCCAGCAATACAAACTCGGCTTCCGGTTCGGACAATTGTGACGCCGCACCGGTGGTACGGTTTACTGACATTGAGTCACCGGGATCATGCCCCCAGGAATTCTTCATTACCCGAACATGGACGATTACGGATGCCTGCGGCAACAGCTCGACGGGCGATCAGATCATCACAGTCGTGGATGATCAAGGCCCGGAAACGGCGTTCCCAAGCGACATGACTGTTGAATGCGATCCGGCGTCAAATCTTTCGGCTTTGGATGATTGGCTCGCAGGCGCTTCGGGAACGGACGCCTGTGGGGCCGTTGCGGTCTCCTATGATTTCGCCGGACTTTTGGATACCTGCGGTTCGACGGGAACTGCCGATGTGGAGTGGACCATTGCCGATGAGTGCGGCAATTCGGCCTCCAGCTCGGCGACCTTCACCATCGAGGACAAAACAGGACCGAACATTCAGTGCCCGGAAAGTCAGACATTGGAGTGTGATGGGTCGGGCAATTCTCTTGAATTGGAGAGCTGGCTCGCGGGCGCTTCCGCCGACGACACTTGTGGATCGGTTACGTTGGTTAACAACTTCGCGGCAGTCACGACGGAATGTGGTTCCGCGGGCTCGGCGGGTGTTGCTTGGACCGCAACCGACGATTGCGGAAATGAATCTACCTGCTCGGCGAACTTCTCGATCGTCGATACGGCCCCGCCGTCCTCGGTATGTCCGGAAGACATGACCGTCCAATGCGATGGCCAGGGTAACACTGAGGCACTGAACAACTGGCTGGCCGGTGCGAGCGGTTCCGATCTGTGCAGTGAGGTAACGACTTCCAATGATCTCGGTGGCTCTGTCGAGACGGGCATGACCGATGCCTGTGGCGCCGCCGGTTCCCGAATGATCACATGGACGAATTCGGACGCCTGCCAGAACACGTCGTCTTGCTCTGCCAGCTTCGTGATCGAAGATACGATCGCGCCGGAATTGACGATTCCCGATGATATACTCATCGATTGTGGAGCCGATGTTGATGGTATCCTCAACGGTGACTTGGGCAACGCCACGGCCTTTGACGGCTGCGACGCCGCCCCCGAGATCGCTCTGATCGAGGAGACCGTTGACGGAAACTGTGCGAACAGCTCTACGCTGCTTCGCACGTTTACCGCACGCGACGCCTGCGGTAACGAAACATCGGCCACACAAACCGTTCGCGTTGGCGACGCAACGCCACCGAATGTGGACGGCACGATCGACCTCGTATCGTTTAAGCGGCTTGGGTACATCTGGTCCCCAAACCACGCGTTGACGGATATACTGCTCACCGCCGCGGTAGACGACGAGTGCGATGCCGGTCCACTGGCTTGGAGTGTCATGGCGTTCTCTGATGAAGATGATGACGAAGACACCGGTTCCGGTACTTTTTCACCCGATGCCAAATACGATCCCTATCGTCTCCGCAAGGAACGAAGTGGTACGTCGGTTGGGGGTGATGGGCGTGTGTACTTGCTGGTGCTTACGGCGGAAGATTGTGCCGGCAATGTCGGCGCCCAGTGCGTGACCATGACCGTTCCGATCGATCAAAAGCAAGCCGACATCGACAATGTCATGGTGCAAGCGGAGGCAGCACAGGCCGCTTGCCAAGGCTTTGTGGATTATCTCACCGGAGATCGCGCGGACATTCCGCTTGGTTATTTCGAGATCGGCGAGCCCGGTGCGCCGGTGATCGGCAATAAGCAGTAACGACCAAATCACAACTTGGTTTTTTGGGAAAAGGGGGTCAACCGTGCCCCCTTTTTCTATGCGCACGACGTAGCACCGGTTCCCAACCGGTGGCGCAGCGCCCTCCCAGGATCGGACATAGAGACGCGCGACCGCTCCCGTGTTAGGATGGAAGTGGACTACCGCTAACTGATACGCGGGTTGTACTGGAGTTGCGATGATTGAGTACGTTCACGATTCGTTGCCGTGTGGGATTGAGTACGGCGTGGCCCCTTACCCGGGGCGACGCGTGGTCTCCTTCCAAATTCGTGTGCTTTCCGGCAGTTCCGCCGACCCCATGGACAAAGGTGGGTTGGCGAGGCTGCTCGTGGAAACGATCGACAAAGGAACTCAAAAGCGTGGCGGTCGAGAACTTTCGGATGCTTTTGACGCCATTGGTGCGTCGTGGCGTATTGGCTGTGGCCGTGAGACGTTGACGTGTAGCACGACAGTGCTTCCAGAGCATTTTGAGCAAGCGGTCGCTCTACATGCGGAGTATCTTCGATCCCCGACGTTTCCGTTGGACGCGTTTGAGGTCAATGTCGATCTCGCGAAGCAAGAGTTGCTGGCCCTGGAAGATGACGCTCAAGGGGTGGCGGATAAGATGATTATGTGGCGGGCGTTTGGATCGCCTCTGGGGCGGCATCCGCTCGGCGAGACCGAGTCGTTGGATCGCATGACGCGCGAGGACCTCCAACAATTCTGGCAAGCG
>Ga0214472_10001481_pt1 | contig 26250 bp, 19 predicted proteins | sample RVTome_6_FD_207662 | JGI IMG/M metagenome (GOLD analysis project Ga0214472, IMG submission 207662) | Soil microbial communities from uranium-contaminated site in the Upper Colorado River Basin, Wyoming, United States - RVT140D175 | ecosystem: Environmental > Terrestrial > Soil > Contaminated >...
AAGGTTTTGTTTGATATCCGCTAAATAATTGGTGCAAAAGGCTGGACTCTCTTTTATAAAAACCCTCCGTATGGAGGGAATCTCCCAAGCGCAAAAGTTTATAATCTAAATGGTGTCCTAATTCATGGAGCAATGTTCGAAGGAATGTTTTAAAGGCAACCACCTGGCGCCGCTGTGCAGTCCGCATCCAGACGGTAATGACAGGAACGCTATTATCATTCGAGTCTTCATAAAGTCCATGGAGTTCACCCCAGGTTCGGGAAGGGCGTTTGGCAAGAACCTTTACCCGGACTGAAGAAACCTTCAAAGCGGAAGTTAAACAGGATACAAGTTTTTGACTGGATTGTTCCGTTTCCGTTCGATTTTCGGATCGAAGGGCATTGGAAAGGGCCATTACATAGGGATAAAGGTGTTTAACCTCCGGTAACGGAACGGAAGTAATACGGTCGCTTTCCTGATAAATTCGCTTTTGCTTAACCGTCAACCTATTGTAATAGGAAAAAACCATTTTTTTATTTTCCTAACATGGCCTCGGCAATCCCTAAAAGACTATAGACCTTGACCTGAGGAGAGTTTTGCTGTTTGACCCACCCCAGGGCGCCTGGGATATCACCTCTTTTAGCCTGTTTTTTAATAATTTCCTTAAAGGATTGACTCCTTAAGCCGTGGTCTTGAATTTTTCCGGCTGTTTGCCTTGCACCAACGATATCATTTCCATTGGATTGTATACTTGCAATGACCTTCAAGACCAGGCTCTTTTGAATGGGGTCCTGAAGAGCATCGAGTTGATCCAAGGCCCCCGTAACGTTTCCTTGCTGAGCTTGAATTTTTGCAATCTCCCCCAGGGCTTGATTCATCACCGCCTGGTTTCCAATGGAAGAGGCTGTTTTCAAAGCCTCTGGTGTATTTCCCGCTCGGGTTTGGGCTCGGACAATTTCAACCCAGGCAGCATTTTTAAAGGCATCCGTCTGAATCGCGGAAATCGTTTGAAGGGCCCCTTGTATATCCCCTTTCCCCGCTTGCCCCCGCGCTATTTCTCCCAGAGCCCTTTCCTTGGTGGGTTCATTCTGGATGGTTCCAGCGGTTTGAAGTGCGCCTGGGATATCCCCTGCCCTGGCCTGGGCCCTTGCTATTCCCATCAAGGCTTGGAACTGAGCATTACCCACTTCGATGCTGGAAATAGTTTTCATTCCCCCCGGGATATCCCCTTTGTTGGCTTGTGCAACAGCCACATGGCGCAGAGCATCATTTTTCGCCAAAGGGTCTTTAATGGCCATTGCCGTTTGGAGCGCACCCGATATATCTCCTTTGGTAAATTTTGCGATGACCACACTTCCTAAGGCTTGGTCTTTTTCTTTTTCATCCTGGATGCTATTCACAATTTGAGTGGTTCCGACCAGATCTCCCACAACCGCTTGGGATTTTGCAATCTGCTGGAGGGTCGAAAATCTTACTTTTTCATCTTCTATGGCTTCTACGGTTTTCAAAGCCCCGATCAGATCTCCCGCCCTTGCTTGAGCGGTAGCCACCGCCTGCAATGCTCCCACCTTGATCCTTCTATCTTGAATACCGTTCACCGCCTGAAGAGCATCCCCGAAGGTTTTCTCAGCCCCCCCTGAATCCCCCCTTCTGGACTGTGCCGCGGCGATTGCGGACAAAGCGGCACCCTTGGTTTTTAAATCCTGAATGGACCCCGCCGTTTGAAGGGCCCCTGTAAAATCCCCCTCCTTGGCCCGAAACATGGTTAAGGTGTGTAAAGCCTGTCCTTTTTTCCGTTCGTCTTCAATACCTCCCGCCGCCTGAACCGCCTCCTTGAAGGTTTGAGCAGCCGCATTATTTTCACCGGCTTTTAATTGAACCAATGCCACGTCCCGAAGGGCGTGGGTCCTCAATTCCTTATCTGGTATGGTTTTCGCTGCTTGTTTGGCCTGTTCGAGAACTTCTAGAACGGTTGGAACCGGATTAGCCTCTTCTTGCCCATAGGTTGGAATGACAGGTAAAAAACTTAAAAAAACAAAATAAAAAAACTTTTTGGTAAACCCCATATTTATCCCTCTCAAATTAAAGTTAAACCAAATCCGGTGTGATGGCCCAGGCTAAGCTCCATTGCCTTTCAATCTTTTCCAAACAAACCATTCCTGCGGTTGGAAATTGCAACAGAGAACAGTTAGAATTATTCATTAAAAGATGGCTGGCCAGTCGGCTTAAAAAAGGAAGATGCCCCACCAACATGAGGGGTTCATCTTCTTGATCAATCAAATTAGCAATAGGAAAAGGATCATCGTTTGGGGAAATTCCGGTGACCCGGATCACACCCTTGGGAGGATGGATCCTTTTACTTATAATTTCAGCAGTTTGTTCTGCCCGTTTTTTCCCGCTGTGGCGAATCTCCTTTACCTTAATGCCTGATTTTCCCGCCCATTGGGAAATCCTCTCAGCCTCCATTCGCCCTTTCTCGGTAAGAGACCTTTCAGGGTCTTCGCTTTCTAATTTGGCTTCCCCATGTCTAACCAGAAATAATTTCATACTCGTTTAGTATAGCGAAAAGAAGGCCCTGATCCTAACCTTTTTTGAACCCAATTTCACCAAACCATAGTATCCTTTATTCCCTTGACCCAATTTCAAAAGACCGCTAATCTTTAAAGATATCCCTGCCGAAGGAGAATAAAGACATCATTTCTAATTTCAACAAAAATCAGAGAGAGGAAACCATGAGTTTATTGATTCTTAGCCGTGTTTTAAAGGCAATTGTATTATCCGTCCTTATGTTTAGCCTAGGAGGGTGCCTATACGTAAATACTACGCTTCCATTAACCTGGGTTTCCAATACCCGTTTGGATGTTAAAGATCTAACCCTTGAAGAAAAAGAGATCACAGGACAATCAAAGTCACATACAATTTTGTTCTCCCTTATTTCTTGGGGAAATAGTGGTTTGGACGCTGCATTGAAAAATGCAAAGGAAACTGCTGGATTTGAGGTAAAAGAAGTCTATGATGTTAAAACAGATATAAAAATTTTTAACATCCTCTACTTATATGGAAGTCAAACCACGATTCTAAGGGCAAAGGTAGCAAATTAAAAAAATGAAAATTATTCTTAAAGGGGTGCTTGTTGTTTTTTTAACATTAACTTTTACCCCATCTTCTTGGGGGTTTGGTCCCCCTGGGCCTGGAAAGATCCCGAATCCACTTTTGTTTCTTCAAAGGGGTTTTCCGGTATTTCAAAATGTTACAACTCCTTTTTCATATCCATCTCTTAGACACTTAGATATATTAGAATTGATTGAAGCTAATGAAATCATAGAGGTAGAAGGTAAAAGCTCCGCACTTTTTATTTATTTTCCTTTTTCTTTCCGGGGGGCCCTTGACCCAACCAGCGGCTTTAAGGTTGAATTTGGGGACAGAGGTATCGCGCAGGCTATTTCAGATGCTAAGGACCGCTATCAAGTGGATTATGTATTTGATGTTCGTATCGATTTAAACATTGTGACCTATTTAATCTTATATAATAAAATTACCACAGTTATTCACGCCAAAGGTATTCGCCTCCAACCAGACCGACCGGGGGAAAAAAAACCATAACCTACCGAAGGACACCACAAACACCGAGGAAATTGGAAAGAAACTGATATTTACCACCAAAAAGTTTCCGAAAACTGGAAATCCCGAGGGTTCAGTTTCGGGATATTTACCGATTCTCCGGGGCAGGTCTGGTCCGATTTCATTCACCAAAACGATGAACTTTTAATTCTGGCGGATGGGGAGTTGGAATTGGAAATGCGGGGAAAAAGGATCCACTGTGAAATCGGAGAGGAAATCGTCATTCCCGCCGGAACATCCCATACGGTAAAAAACATAGGAAAAACGACCAATCGGTGGTTTTTTGGTTACAAAAGGTAACACCACACACTTAAAAAACCCTGAACCGGTTATGAGACTCGATTGACGATATCTTCCACTACCTTATCTCTATTCTTTATTTGAACTTCAAAAATCAAACAATTTGGATGATTCTTAATTCTTTGGATCATCCCTCCTCCTTTTTTGGCAATGGTGGCCAGAATGTTTTTTTGGGATTCAAATAAAGAAACAATCAGAGCATTAAATTTTGCTGACAGGCATTCCATCTTCCCAATCTCATCAATGATCACCAAATCGGACTGACTTTTTAATAGGTCAAGGTTTTCTAAAAATTCCTCGAACCCTTTCACATCTACCCCATAACGACCTACCCTGAAAGATCCCCCAAACTGGACGTGTGAAAGGGTTTGGGTGCCCCCACCCAAACTAACGGCTTTAAATCCCACCCGGCTTTTTTTCTCCCGGATTTCCCCCGTGTAAAACCCAACCGGGTTCATATTTTGTAAACATTTGGCTACTTTTTGAATTACCGTTGTTTTCCCAATACCTGGGATTCCGGTAATCAAGATTTTTTGAGGCACTTTATCCATGGGAAAGGATTGGAAGGGTAGTTACTTTTTTTTCATGGTTAGAAAACGTCCAAGAGAGTCCCACCGCAAATAGGACAGCAGTGTAAGAAGAAAGAATAAAATGGTTGCAGGCATGGTGGCAGAAATACCATCTCCATTGGAAAGGTGGGTATAGGCCGCCCCGACCATAATGACCATTAAACCCATTGCCGACAAGGTTGAAACCGGAGGGAATAGGAGTGCAAAACCCCCAAGGGCTTCTGCAGCACCGATAAAAAAAAGGAAAACTTCGCTGAATCCCCACGCCTGAAACCCCTTGACGATTTCCTCACTCCCGGCCAGTTTTGTTCCACCTGCAAGGACGAAAAAACCACCTAATACGATTTGAAGAATCCAGACACCGATCTTTTTAGCTGTCATTTAAAACCTTCAATAAAAAGTGGCTCATCGTGGAAGTGAGTGGGTAAATTTCGTCATTACCCGTCTGTCCGGCGGGCACTTGCAGGCAGGGGAAAGCGGAAATCCAGGCCCTTCCCGTCATTCCCGCGAAAGCGGGAATCCAGAAGATGTTGATTTTTTGAATCCTGGATTCCTGCCTGCCGGCAGGCGGGCCCGATAAAAACATTCGGGAATGACGAACTGGATTTTGCAGGAACCTCTAATACTTCAAAGGCTTCAACCACAGAATGACTTTTCCTTGACCCTTGCCCTGTATGGACCTTAAACACTTTTTAACAATTTTTACCCACTCGATTTCACGAAGACCCAGAATAAAAAGATCTAATGTTTTTCAGATTGGTATTTGACCCAAGAGAACGGTTTACCTTTCAATGTTTTATCCAACCCGAAAAAAAGGAAGAGGGCAAATCCGGCGCTCTATGGTCTCCCTGGCCCTCCCGGTGGTTTTAAGCAGTTTCCTTCAACGATCGGTTAGCGTTATTGATATTTTTTTGGTAGGAGGGCTCGGTGCCTCTGCCATTGCCGCCGTGGGGATTAGCCAGCTGATGGTTTTTTTTGCGATGGCTGCGATCTGGGGTTTATCCCTCGGGACAACGGTGGTGGCCCAAGCATGGGGAGCCAAAGATTTTCAGATGGCAAGACAGGCTGCATTCCAATCTATGGTGATCGGAATCGGAATGGGTTTGGTTATCGGTTTTTCCGGTTTTTGGGGCGGTCGTTTTGGGCTCTCCTTTTTCGGTGTCACCCCGGAAGTGTCTCTTTTAAGTGAAGGTTATTTAAAAATTATTTTCCCGATTTTTATTTTTAAGGTTTTGGTGAATGTTCAAACAGGAATTTTTCACGGAATTGGAGATACCAAAACCCCACTGGTTATCGTTACCCTTATTAATATTTTACATGTTGGATTTGCGTTCCCATTGATTTATGGATATGGGGGCGTCCCCCAGCTGGGTGTGAAGGGTGCCGCCATCGCTATCGGTTTATCGGAGGGGATGGGTTCCCTGCTTATGTTCGCCCTCATGGTGCGAAAGGGATATCTCCAAAAGGGTCCTCTTCATCCAACGTTGATCCGGAAGATAATCCGGGTTGGATTTCCCGTTTTAGTGGATCGAATCATTCAAAATTCCGGTCAAATGGTTTATGCGAAACTGGTCATCCTTTACGGAACCGCCGCCTATGCGGCTCATCAGGTGGGATTGGCCATTGAAGCCCTTTCCTATATGCCGGGGCATGGTTTTTCCACCGCGGCTTCCACCGCAGTTGGACAAAGTATTGGGGCCAGCAAATACCAAAAAGCGAAAATGGAGAATTGGGAGACCAATCGCCTGGCCATTTTTGTGATGGCAGGGATGGGTTTTCTCTTTTTTTTCTTTCCGTACCTGCTTCTTCGTGCTTTTACGGATGATCCGGAGGTGATCAAATTAGGAACCTTTTTCCTCAAAGTGGTGGCCTTGATTCAAATCCCTTTAGCCATTACCATGGTCCTTTCTGGATCATTAAAAGGGGCGGGGGACACCTCTTACATTCTTCTGGTGACCATTATCGGAATGTGGGTCATCCGCTTGCCCTTATCGTACTTTTTTTCCGTTCACCTTCATCTTGAGATTCTCTATTTGTGGGGGACCATGATCATCGATTGGTTTACCCGAATGACGCTCCTGATCGGGCGATACCGGTCAGAGCGCTGGCAGGAGATCCGTTTATGAAAAAGTTCCCCCGAAAAATTTTCCGCGCTTACCTTTTTATCAGCAGTGTTTTATTTTTAATGGTTTGCCTTCCCGCCAAGGGGTTATCCGAATCAAAGGAGGAAACCCAGTCTCCCGTAAAAGAGGCTTATCTCAAACAGTACTCCAACATTTTTCTGAAAGCAGAAGGGGAGGTGGCAAAAATTCTTTTGGATGATACGAAGGGAACTCCTCATCAACGGTTTATTATCATCACACAAGAGGGGCAGACCATTCTCATTATCCATAACCTCAATCTAGCCCCACGGGTTCCGGTGAAGCATGGATTGAAACTTCGTGTTTACGGGGAATACGAATGGAATCCAAAAGGAGGGGTGATTCATAAGACCCACGATTCCAGACGAAAAGGGGATCCCCACGGATGGGTAGAGATTGTTGATTCGGGGAAGCGGTTTCAATGAAAAAAAAGCTGTAACCTCTTTCTTTGGGCCTTAGGGATGTGATAAAATGGCGAATCATTGCTAATAGGAGGCGTGTAAGAGCCCATGGGTGGGGAAAATCCATATATTTCAAAGGCCGATATTCAGTTACCCAAAAAGGGTTATAAGATAACCTTTGTAGGGATTGAAATCGGGCCCGATAAAACCGTGGCGGTTGATCCGGAAAAAATTCCCTATGGCCCCACAGGTCAACCCGGAAGCCTTTTGGATATTGCCCTCAATTCCGGGGTTGAAATAGAGCATTCCTGCGGGGGGGTTGTGGCCTGCTCTACCTGCCATGTATTGGTCAAAGAAGGTTTAGACACCTGCAACGAGGCCACGGATGATGAGCTGGACCAGTTGGATGAAGCCCCTGGAATTACCTTGCAGTCCCGTTTGGCCTGCCAGTGTGTTCCCAATGGAACACAGGATTTGGTGGTTGAAATTCCCTCCTGGAATAAAAATCTGGTCAAAGAAGGGCATTGATGTCAGTTTTTGTCATTTAAAATTCAATTTTAATTTAAAGGTGATTTTTTTGAAAGGAATTCAGGAATTTCCTCCATCTTAACTATTTGAAAAATTTTAGAAAATTAATCCAAAAAAATTTTAAAAAAATGCCCCCCACCCTTGACAGTGCCCCTCCAAATCGGAAATAATTAAAAGAGGCATGACGTCAACATCTTCTCACCCGTTTATTGCCTCCCCCGCATGAAAAATAGATGAAAATCAATAGTTTAAAGAAAATTTATCTTCTTGCCCTCAGCGCCTTTTTTTTCGGAGCTTGTGGCGGAGGAGGAAATGGTGATGGAGGGGGCAACCCGGGCCCAAACCCGATTTTCCAGGCTGCGGTGACCTATGTAACCGGGGCAAAACCTGAAGCGGTGACCTCCGGAGATTTTGACGGGGATGGAAACCAGGATATTGCCGTTGCCAACGATGTTGGAGATTCTGTTACTATCCTTTTAGGAGATGGAGATGGGCCATTTTCTTCATCGGTTACCGTTCCCCTTGCCATAGCTAATTCTTGCCCGGTTGCAATTGCAAGAGGGAACTTCCTTGGGGATAATATCGATGATATTGCTGTTGTTAGTTTTTCCACCGACAAAGTTTCCATTATTAATGGTGATGGTAATAGAAATTTTATAGAGAATAATACCTTTTCCGTGGGGTCCGCCCCTCAAGGGATTTCCGTTGCGGATTTTGACGGAAAGCTTGGTGATGATATTGCGGTGGTAAACTTTGGCGAGGATACCGTTTCAGTCTTGCTAGGAAATGATATTGGTACCTTTGCTCCCCAACCAAAAATTCAATCTGAAAATTTTAAGGGTCCTTTTGGGATTACAGCGGGTGATTTTAATTCCATTTCCAATACCCTTGTAGACCTTGCGGTGGTCAATCAGGCGAATAATTCAGTCGTTAACCTTATAGGGAGTGATACGGTTCGAGGCAGCTTTACTCCTTCCTCCTCAGATCCGGTTGGAAATAGCCCGAGTGCGATTGCGAGCGGGGATTTTGATAATGATGGAAAGTTGGATGTGGTTGTAGCAAATACACAAGATATTCCCGATCCAACCGTTTCTATTTTATGGGGCGATGGAAATGGTTCCTTTTCATCTCCAACCAAAGAATTTACCATGGGTAAACCCTTCTCAGTAGATACGGGTGATCTGGATCAGGATGGAAATTTGGATATTGCCGTTGCCAATCAAGGGGACAATAGCATCTCAATTCTCATGGGCCGGGGTGATCGAACCTTTGAGCCCCAAAAAACCTTTCCAACGGAAACAGCTCCTTCCTCCGTGATTCTCCGGGATTTTAACAAAGACGGTAAATTAGACATGGCCGTTGCCAACTCCGGCAGTGACACTGTCTCTGTCTTCCTCAACGGGTTGTAGAATTTCTCCTTTCTTCATGAATGTGATCCTTCAAAAGAGATTGCAAAAGCGCTCCATTTCTGGCAATTTCAATCCTGATTATGGAACTCAACGAACAACAGCGTTCTGCGGTTGAACATGGGGAAGGGCCCCTACTCATTATTGCCGGTGCGGGAACCGGAAAGACCCGTGTTATCGCCCACCGTATTTCATGGCTCATTGAGCATCAAAAAGCCAAACCCAATGAAATCCTTGCCCTGACCTTTACGGATAAAGCGGCTTTGGAAATGGAGGAGCGGGTGGACCAATTGGTTCCCCTTGGGGGCTTTGGCTATACCATCAGTACTTTCCATGCTTTTGGAGACCGGGTTTTGCGTGATCATGGTTTGGTCCTAGGTCTGAACACTGATTTTAAAGTTTTGTCCAAGGCGGAGCAAACCATCTTTTTTCAAGAGAATCTCTTTCAATTTGATCTCAATTATTACCGCCCTTTAGGAAACCCCACCAAACATATAGAAGCGATTTTGACTTTAATTTCCAGGGCAAAAGACGAGGATGTTTCTCCAGATGAGTATATTTCCTATGCGCATTCGCTCAAAGCGCAGGCTGAGAGCACACCAAAAGATCAAGAACTTCAGGAGAAGGCTCAGGAAGCGGTGGAGTTGGGGCTGGTTTACCAGCAATACCAACGGTTACTTCTACAACAAGGCCTCCTTGATTTTGGTGACCTGGTGGCACTTCCTTTAAGCCTTTTCAGGAACCATTCTTTGATCCTTAAACGTTACCAAAACCGGTTCCGCTGTATCCTCGTGGATGAATTTCAAGACACGAACTATATTCAGTTTCAACTGCTTCATCTTTTGGCTCGGGGCCATCAAAATATCACCGTTGTGGGGGACGATGATCAAAGCATCTATAAGTTCCGTGGGGCCGCCCTCAGCAATCTGCTCAATTTTTCTTCCCGGTTTCCCTCCGCTCCAAAAGTTGTCCTCACGGAAAATTATCGGTCCACACAACCGATTTTGGATGCCGCCTATGGGCTGATCCGGCACAACGACCCTGAACGGTTAGAGGTTCAACATGGGATTCAAAAGCATTTGGTGGGAAAAGACCAGGAAGGGAAGGCGGTTTCCTTTGTCCGGTATGATACCTTAAGCAGCGAGAGTGACGGAATTGCCCGTATGATCGAGGAGAAAGTTCAAACAGGCAAGTATGGCTATGGTGATTTTGCCATATTAATTCGCGCCAACAAGGATGCCACCCCCTATATCCAATCATTAAATCTAAGAGGTATTCCATTTTCATTTTCCGGGAACCGGGGGCTTTATCAACGGGAAGAAATTCGAATTTTGTTGGCTTTTCTCCGTGTGGTTTCCGATCCCAATGAGAATACGGCCCTTTTTCATTTGGTGACATCGCACCTCTATGCTTTGCCCATGAAGGATTTAATCTCTCTGATGTCTTTCTCAAAACGCTACCAAAGGCCTTTGTTTGATATTTTCCAAAAGGTGCACGAGGAAAAAGAGGTTTCCGGGTGGACCTTGGAGGAGGGGATGACCCTGAACAAGGTGGCGGAAGGCGTATCTTTGGAGGCGAAAGCAACACTTGCAAAGTTTTTACAGGATATTTTTCGATACGCGGAGCTCTCCCGTTCCGTGGGCACAGGGGTTCTGCTTTATACCTTTTTGACGGAAAGCGGATACCTTCAGCAGCTTGGGGGAGAGGATACGGCAGAAGCAGACCGGGCCATTCAGAATATCGCGAAGTTTTTTGAGTCGATTAAACACTTTGAATATATCGCCTCACAAGATCGGGTCCATCAGGTCATCCGGCATTTGGATCTCCTCATTGAATCCGGGGATGATCCGGCCGCTGCGGATTTTCCTTCCGAAAATGAAATGGTGCAAATTCTGACGGTTCATAAAGCCAAAGGGCTAGAGTTTCGCATTGTTTTTTTAGTGGGTTTGGTGGATCAGCATTTTCCAAGCCGGCGGCGGAAGGATCCTATAGAGTTTCCCGAGCAGCTGATCAAAGACCTTCTGCCCAGCGGAGATTTTCATATCCAAGAAGAGCGGAGGCTTTTTTATGTGGGAATGACCCGGGCCCGGGAAGAATTGATTCTATCCTGTTCTCATGACCGCGGGGGCAAGCGTCTCCGCCGGGTGAGCCCATTTGTTTTAGAAACCCTGGGAATGACGGAGGGACAGGCCACCCTTCGCAGCCCTTCAGCCATTCAGCAGATTGAGCGCTATGCGCCATCTCCTCCCCGTGAGGTTTTGCCTTTCCGATTACCCCAAGATCACGAACTTCTTCAATTGAGCTATTACCAAATTGATGATTATTTAACCTGTCCCCTGAAATATAAATATGTTCATGTATTGAAGGTCCCCATTTATAAACACCACTCCATCATTTATGGAAATGCCCTTCATCGTGCCATTCAGGAGTATCTTCGTGCAAAAATCGAAGGGCAGCCTTTTTCTCTTCCTTCCCTTCATAAGGCTTTTCAAATGGCATGGTCCTCGGAAGGGTTCCTTAACCGGGAGCATGAACAGCTTCGTTTTGAAACCGGAGTGACCACGTTAACCCGTTTTTATGAAAGCGAGGAGAAAGAAGGAAATGTTCCAACCTTTATTGAAAAGGAATTTTCTGTTTTATTGGATCAAAATAAAATAAGAGGCCGTTGGGACCGGATTGATATCCGTGAGGGAAGGGTGACCATCATTGATTATAAATCATCCAATGTTCGGACACAGGAGAAAGCGAATCAAGAGATCCGAAAAAATCTTCAGCTTTCGATTTACGCCTATGCCTACCGGAAAATTGAGGGAAAAATCCCCGAGCAAATCCAGCTCTATTTTCTGGATTCCGGGTTGATCGGATCCCTGGAAAAAACCGAGAAGGATTTGGAAAAAACCGTAGAGCAGATTCGAGTTGTGGCTGCGGGGATTCGAAAAGGGGATTTTGCCCCTAAACCGACCTTTATTGCTTGCCGATATTGCCCTTACAGGGAAATTTGTCCCTATACAGCAACTAAAGAATAACCTTCATTAAATAAGCAGTGGCGCTTCCATTTCCAGGTTTAATAAAGGAAAGAGGGCTTCGCCGTTTTCCTTCCCCTCGATTTCCGCGGGACTATTTTATTGGGTCAGACAGATAGGAAAAAAAATGGTAAAATTGCGGAATAATTAAAGGAGTGAATCATGAACGGTTTTCGGTTTTTGGCGGGTTTGGTTTTTGTGTTTTTCCCCCTTTTTTCCTTCTTGCCCATTGGGCTTTGTGAACCCAGCACACTCCTTGCCGGTGCTGCGGCCTTTCCCATCACTCCCGTAGATGAAAACGGAGTCCTTTGGGGGGAGCCCTATGAGGATTTAAACGGCAACGGACGATACGATGCTCCCAACCCTTTAGCTCCCCGCCGCCCTTTTGAGCCATTTGAAGACCTGAATCAAAACGGAAAATGGGACGGTCCGTTCTTGGCGGGTTTTCATCATTTTGGGCCATATTATACGGCAAAGGGGGTGCATGATCCGATTTGGAGCCGGGTCCTGGTTTTAAATAGAGGGGAAACAAAAATTGGACTGGTGGCTCTGGACTTGGTGGGTTTTTTTTATTCCCATGTTCAAACAATCCGGGAGGAACTCAAGGACCTGGGCTTTTCCCAAATCATCGTGGCCAGTACCCATACCCACGGGGGTCCGGATTCCATTGGGCTTTGGGGCCCCAACCCTTTTACCGATGGAAAAGACCCCCGGTTCATCCAATATATTCAACAGCAAACCATTCGGGCTCTTCGGGAGGCCGATGGGAAGTTGCAGCCAGCAAACCTCCGGTTTGCAAAAACATCGGTTCCAATGAATTTCGGTCCGCTCATTAACGATTTTCGAGATCCCATTGTCATCGATGATCTCCTTTTAGTCATGCAGGTCCTTGGACAAAATGGGAAAACCATTGCAACGGTGGTCAATTGGTCCCCCCATCCTGAGACCATGGGTGGAACCAGTAGCCTGATTACATCGGATTTTCCACATTATCTCCGGGAAGGGATTGAAAAAGGGGGATTTAGGGTGGGAAATAAACGGTTTCAGGGAGTCGGGGGAATTGCCATCTATTTTAGCGGTGCCGTAGGAGGCCTTCTTACAACCCTTCACGTTGATGTGAAAGAAGAGAATGGGCAGAGCCTCCCTCCACGATCCTGGTCTATGACGCGACGAATTGGACAAATAGCCGCCGGGGCAACCTTGGATGCGTTGAAGAGTCAGCCCATTATTAAAATTACCCATCTTTCTGTTTTATCCAAAGAAATTTTTATTCCGCTCGATAATCAAATGTTCCTCCAGCTGAATGAAAAGGGTGTTTTCAATCGCCCAACCTACACCGATGGAAAAGCGAAGAAGGAGGGTAAAGATATTTTGACGGAGGTCAATCTGATCACCTTTCAGAGACCTGGGGGTTCCGTCTCCCAGATGATTACGGTTCCGGGTGAGCTTTTCCCGGAGATTTTGGTGGGGGGATATTTAACGGAGAAGGAAAATTGCTGGGGGTATACCCAGAGGAAGCGGAAACTCGGTGGACGGGGAAAGGAACGTCTTGCCCCTTCCCACTCTGGTATTCCCCAAGAGCCCATTCTTCGCCAAAGGATGGAAGGTGAGTTTCGGTTTCTAATCGGTTTGGCGAACGATGAGCTAGGTTATATTGTTCCAGCCAACGACTTTATCCCGCCTGTGCTGACCCCTCGTGGTCCCCGCTATGGAACCGACCGCTGCGGAGATGATGACCACTATGAGGAAACCGTTTCGGCAAGTTCAAAAATGGCGCCGTTTGTCACCAAAGCGCTGGTTGAACTTCTAGAAGAACAGGCCGGTTCAAAACCATCTCCATGAAAAAACAAATTCACGGTTTGATTACCTTTTTTACTTTTCTATCTTTAACCGGGTGTTTATCCATTGACTATTCACCCATTGAGGACCGGCCCTTTTACAAAAAAACCACTGAGGTTTTCCACCAGATTTCAACAGAGTATCTATCCGGGGTTGATGCTTTCCCCTTTCTGGCAGGAGCCGCTAGGACTCAAATCATTTTCCCCGATGGAATTCAACTGGCTGGGTATGGCAAACGAAGGTCAAAGAAATCGGTGTCGGTCCATGATCCGGTTTTTATTCGGGCGCTGGCTGTGAAGGCGGGTTCTAAAAAAGTAGTCCTGGTCAATAGCGATCTTCTGGCTGTTTCCAATGAGTTGTTTGAAACGGTTTTAGAAAAGGTTAAACAGGATATTCATCTAAATCCCGAAGATCTGATGATAACGGCCACTCACACCCATTCCGGTCCGGGAGGTTTATCCGATAAATTTTGGGAGGGTTTTGCCACCGGGCCTTTCCATGAGAAGTTTTTTGAAACAGTGACGGATCAAATGGCCGGGGTGATTGTTGAGGCAATTGAAAATTTAGAACCTGCCCGCCTCCGGTGGGGCAGAGCCGATGCTCCTGACCTGATTAAAAATCGAATGGTCGACAAGGGGCCTATTGATCCGGAAGTGGGTATTATTGAATTCCAGAATTCTGAGGGGAAACAAAAAGCTATCTTAGTAAACTTTTCAGCCCATGCAACTGTTTTGGGAAGTGAGAACCTTTCCATGTCGGGAGATTATCCGGGTGCGTTGGAACACTCTTTAGAACAAGAAAACGGAACCATCGCTCTTTTTACCGCGGGGGCAGTTGGAGATCAAACCGCACACCCACCCGAAGTGAAAACCAGAAACCCTGAAAATACCCGGATGGAACGGGCTGCGGCCATGGGGAGAATACTCTCAGAACGGGTCCAACAGGCCATTGACCAGGACACATGGATCGATTGCGGAGGGGTTGATTCATTCCGTATTCCGGTTTATCTGCCTCCTACCCAGGTGAGGGTTACAAACCATTATCGGTTACCCAGTTTTTTTTCAAGTCTTTTCTTTGATTCCGTCTCTTCCCTTCAGGCCCTTCGATTGGGGAAACAGGTATTGTTGGGTGTTCCCGCGGATTTGTCCTCTCAGATTGGGTTGGAAATAAAGGAATATGGGAAAGGGTTAGGGCTCCGTGTTCTGATCATCGGTTTTGCCAATGATTACGTGGGATATATTATTCCACTAGAGAGTTATAAAAAAGGTTCTTACGCTGGGAGAATGTCTTTTAATGGGCCCCATATGGATCAATATTTTCGGGAAATGGCTTTTCAGATTTTAGATGTACTTCATGCGAAAATATTAGAACCCTGTCACGGGGAAGTTCTCCAAGGGACAGAAAATGCAGGAAGCTTTTTGGAATAAAAATTGTCTTTCTCATCTAAATGAAAGAGAGAACGGTTGAATCCAGGCTTAAGAATCTCATTAACTTTTTGGTTTCTCATATTGAGTTTTTTTACCGGTGGATGTGTCTCCTTTCCTTTCAAAGGTCCCAGGGATATGGTGGAGATCCGTACCACCCCTTCACCCGATACCGTTTATTTTGAAATGAACGGAACGATTCCCCTCTCCCTTATTAAGGAGGAAGACGGAAAAGGTTTTTCTTTAAGCACCCTGGCCCTAACGCCTTCGGTGATCCTACCCCATGAGGAAAAAGAACTTCATCTCGGTTATTATAAACCCAACCAAAACCAGTTAAAAAAGCCAGCCATTATCCTTCTTCCCATTACCTTCGGTGATTATTTTACGGAAAACCTTGCCCGCTATTTTGCGGATAAGGGTTTTATTGTTTTACGCTTTCCAAGCCGAAACGAGCTCAGGATTTTTTCTGATGAGAGTAAAAATTTAACCCATTTCCAACAAATTCTCCACGATGATATTTTAAATGTGAGGAAGGGACTTCAGTGGCTAAAAGAGCAACCGGAAGTAGACCCGAGCCGGATTGGAATCATGGGGATCAGCTTGGGGGCCATTTTGACCTCCTTGATGATTGAAGTCGAAACGGATTTTCAGGCCGCCGTTCTATTTTTGGGCGGGGGAAATCTCCCGGGGATTTTCAGAACCTCGAAAGAGAGGCCCATTGCAGGGTACCGAGACAGGCACATACAAAAGAAGCTCGCAAAAAAAACCCCCACGAATGAAGAATGGGAAATATTTCTTAAGGAGGCACATACCGCTTTGGGAAAGGTTGACCCTCTACAGTATCCCAGCCTCTTAACCCCGGACCGTATTTTAATGATCAATGGGGTTTTTGATACGGTGATCAAGCGGCCGTATACAAAGGAACTTTGGACTCACCTGGGGGAACCCAATTTGATATACCTTCCTGCGGGACATTATGGTTCAGTATTATTCTTCCATTACGCACGTCTTAAAGCGTTAAAGCATTTTGAGGCTTTTATTGGAGTGAGTTTGACGAGGGAATCTCCTCCTACGGAGGGGAATTGACCGTGATATTGGCCGTATCCGGCGTACTGGTAACGCTGCCATCAAAAACGATCAGTTCCGCAAAATAAGTTCCAACCACATCTGCCAAAAAGGTGGGGTTGACAATATTGGGATCCGATAGCGTCGCATTGCTCCCAGAAGGAACCGTTAGTGACCAGAGGAATCCGAGTTGGTCGCCATCTACATCAAATGAGCCGCTGCCGTCTAACTGTACCGTATCTCCTACCAATGTTGTTTGATCTGCCCCTGCATTCGCCACCGGTGGGTTCTGTTCATCCCAACTGATGGCCAATCCGAAAGGAGAGACTAAGCCGGTATCATTTCCCACAATCCATTGTATTGGATTCAGGGAATAGTTAGGCCCTTGGGCGGGGTCTTCTGCTTGGGCCAGGTCAAACACATAAATTCCGCTCTTTCCAAGAATATTTCCGCTGGAATTCGTAGTGGGAATACTCGAGACATAAAGGTGGTTGATGCCTTCATGAACAAAAACACCAGCGGGAATAAATAACGCATTTAAACTGGATTTTATAGTCCTATAGGTATGGGTGTTTGGTTTAAAATCAACAATCACTACCTCCCTGTTTCCAAAATCTCCTACAAAAAGACGGTCCGTGACTCCCGAGGTTGAATCATTAACCTCTTCTATGTAAAGTCCGATGGGTTGATCCATGGGAAAATCATTGGAGGCGAAGGTAAGGGTAGGGTCCATATTTACCGAGGAGGAAAGGGCGCTCACCCCTTCGAAGACATAAATGGCTTGGGCATTGTTTGCTTTATCGGACACATAGAGACGGTCATTGCTTTTTGAGTAGGCGAGCCCCCTCAGTTCGCTATACTGGAAGGCATTGCTTGTGATTTCGAAGGTCGGAGGAGAATCGTTATAAGCCGAACTGATATCATCAAAAACAAGAATGGATTTGGTTCCTTCATTGGCAATGTAAAGCCGGTCCGTTTGGAGTTCACCTGTGTCTGGATCCCGTTCCCGGACAAGCACAATTCCCTGGGGTTTGCTAATTTTGCTATTGGCCCCTTTGATGACCCGGAAGGGTATGGTCTCTCCGGTAATCTTAGAAATTTCCCTAAAGGACATGATCCCATTCAGGTTTTGACTGCTGACATAGAGTTCATCCCCGGGGATATCCAAGGCAATCCAGCGGGGAGCTCTCAGGGAAATGGGAATTTCAACGGTGGGAGGTGTGTTGACGGTGGGGTTGTTTCCCGTAAAATGGCCGGTGATATTGGTAAATAGGTTGATCACGTTTTTCCCAAAATCAGTCATATAAACCGTATCCCGGTTTTGGTCGTACGTGAGGCCGAAGGGTTTAATCAAATTCACCAAATTCCCGTTTTGGTCATCTCCTTGAAGTTTTAAATTGATATTGGTGATATTAATATTTCCCGTATCCGCTACTTTATCTTCAAAAATAATCAAGGCAGGTGGTTCAATAGGCGCTCGGTTGGGGTTTGAATTACCTTCATCGGTAATGTAAATCCGGTTAGTGGTTAAATCGATATTTTGGACGAATAAGCCATTGGGATGAATAGCCCCTTCATTTTTAAGTGTGAGGACCCGCAGAGGAGATTTATCACCCCCCGTGCTATAACTATTTTTTGAAAACACCAAAATTTTTCCGGGTTGATCCTTGCCAGTTGAGGAATCGTATTTGGTTCTTCGAATGGTTACATATAAAAGTTCATTTTGGGTGTCCAAAAAGATCCCGATGGGCTCATTGGTTTCAAACGAAGGGGCGGGTTCATTAAGGTTGGTGTTATCTCCCGCGATCACCCGAGCCGGGAAGATATTTCCATTTGAGACGCTGGCGTTTTCAAAAATTAAAATGGCCGGTTGTTCCCCCAAGCCTAAATTTAGGACATAGAGAATATCGTTGGCGATGTCCACAAAAATTCCTTCTGGATGTTTTACATCAGGGTTATTTCCCGTAATTTTCCCCGAAGGGGCTACGTTTCCATTCAGGGCCCTGGCATTTTCATATACCAGGATGGAGGAGGGGCTGCCTCCCAAGGGATTGGCAAAATTGGAAATGTAAAGAAGATTCCTGTCCTCATCCAGAAAAATCCCGGAGGGACGATCCAATTGGGTTTGCCCCCCGGAAATAATGCGAGAAGGGGCAAAATTATTGGCGATTTGATCGGGATTTTCAAAAACCATAATCGAGTTACTGGTAAAATTGGCAATATAAAGCTCATCAGAGCTCGAATCGTAATAGGTGCCGGTTGGATTGGATAATATGGTTTTGTTGTTTTTGATGGTGGTAAATGGCGTTTTCACCGTGGGCTGTGATTCTTTGAATATGAGGATCTTATCGTCCTCTTGATTCGCGATATATAGAAAATATGCCACTCCATTTTTATGAAGGGAAATCCCGCGAGGGCTTTTGATGTCTATGCTTCCACTTTGGGGAAAAATTCCGGCCAATGTGTTTCCATCCACTTCTGGTTTACTTAGGATATAGTCAAAAGTCAAAATTAAGTTATTCCCTCCGTTTGAGACATAAAGTCTGTCGATGGCTTTACTTGTGTCCAAAAAGATTCCCCGAGGTTCATTTAAACGGGTGTTGTTTGGTTCGTCCCCTACCTGGCGAATGTTTTTGATTGGAGGCAGATCGCATGGGTTGGGATTGGGACAAATGGTGGGGTCATCGAGATCATTGAGTTCAAAGACCTGAATGGAATTGTTTCCCACGTTGCTGACTACCAATGAAGTGTTGGACAAAGCCAAACCCACCGGGAGCCCCAAACCGGTCTGGCCCCCTTTTATTTCTTTTATGGGATCGAGAATGGAAAGGTCTTTTGATGAGAAAATTAAAATGGAGTTACCGGTGGAATTGGCAACATAAATGTTGTTTAAATCGGCACGAAGGCCCAGGGGTTTATTAAGACGCGTTGAACTGCCGGATAGTGTTGCATCGGGGGCCACATTGCCGCTAATTTGACTGGCGTTTTCAAAAATTAAAATTGAATCGGTATTAAAGCTTGCCACATACAAAACGTCATTCACGGTGTCCACAAAAATGGCCGTGGGGCCATTCAGCGTTGTTGCCGGTCCGGCAATAATTCGATTGGGGGAAGGATCAGTGATTTGAAGGTTTTCAATTTTGTCGATTTGTTCAAAAATCGAAATGGAGTTGGCGGAAAAATTTGCCACATAGAGAATATTGTTAGTTTGGTCAATAAAAAGGCCATTTGGATTTCCAAGGGTTCCGCTTTTACTTCGGATCCTTGCGTCAAATTTGGTGTCCCCATTTAAAGCTGTGGGGTTGTTAAAAGCCATCACCTCGTTCCCTCCGGCGTTGGCTACATAAAGCCTGCCTTGGGTAAAGGTGATAAATGCGGAATCCTCAATGTTGTTTTGGTCCAAATTACCGGCCCTATCCCGAGCCCGCACTAAAAAATAATATTCAATCCCAGAGAACAAACCGGTTAAATCAAAGGTAATTTTTCCTTGATTGGTGATGACATAATTTCCCTTGACCGCATCTACTTTATCTCCCCCAAAAAGCCTCAAGGTAGCTAAGTCATTACCATCAATAATGTCTTCACAAAATTGGGTGAGGCGGGGCACAAAACATACCTCATAGGTGATTTGGTCTGGTTGATCGTAATTATCCGTTGCAGGCATCCAGGTCAGTGTGACCGTGGCTGCATTCTTTACTTTGGGTTTTTCGGAAAGACCGGAGAATTGGGGCGCTTCATTATCTGGGATCGCACCGGTGGTAAAACTCCAGGGCAAGATTGCTTGGAGGGGAACACCATGAATGGAATGAATTCCGGTGGTTACATAAACGGTATACTTCGTATTCGGTTCTAGGGTTTGGGCCGGTTTAAAGGTAGCGGTTGATTCTACATTTGACACAAAAAGGTAAGTGATTGTTCCAGAAACCACCCCTGAAGGACTGCTCAAATAAAAGGTGGAGGAGGTTAGGGTGGAAGGGTCTAATTCCTGGGTAAATTTAACAATAATATCGGTGTTTAATGCAACATTGGTTTCATCACTGGTGGGTTTTCTTTGATCAAAATCACTATTACCATCCGTTAATACCTCCGGGGGGAGAAAAATTATTTGAACATCGCTTCCACTACCACATGACAATAGGAAAAAAGTAAGAAGGTAGGTTACCCAGTAGAATTTACTTTTTTGAATGGAAGAATTCTTAGAATTGATTTTCATTCCTGAGAATGTTTTGTTTAAAGGCCGTGGGGTTTGTGCGCGCGCTGGGAAACCGCTTTGCGTGCCCTGTCTTTAACCGTGCAAAAAGTATTCCTTATTAATACGTTAAATCTCCAATGGCTTATTTGTTTAACTATTTGTTTTAATTAAAAATTATTTGACTGAGCTTCTTTTTTCATTTTAAAAATGAATGAGGGATGGAATTGGAATTGCCCTTTAGGGAACTGTTTTTCCTTTTAGTGGGTTGAGAGACTCAAGGGAACGTTTTTATTGACAGGAGGGGTTAAGGAGGTTATTCTTTTGCCCAATAGATTTGATATTATTTTTTTTTGATTGGTAAACTCCTTATTTTTTAAGGGAAAATAAGTTTTTGTTTTTGGTCTGTGTCAGAGAAAGAGCCTATGAAACCAAGGAGTAAATCATTTCTGTTTTTTTTTATGGTTTGGCCCAGGGGCCCTGCCCAAAAAGGTTTTATTTCCTCTAAAATTTCCCGTCCCCTAGGTAAAAGAGAGTCTTTTTCCTTTTTAAAAAGAATGAAACGGAATCGTGGTTCCATTCAAGGTCTAAATGGATTTAAAATCGGCAACTTTATGGATTCGAGGCTTTGCCTCTGGTTGATTTCGTCCTCTCTTCTATGAACACCTTAAATCAAGCAGAAACCTCCCGTCGATCGTTTTTCCACCGTGTACAAGCAGTTCGCCTCCTTCCCGGACAAATTGTTGCCATTGCCGGTTTGTTTCTGATTTTATTAGGGGCTGGGTTGCTGATGCTTCCTATCTCTACCCCACCTGATGTTCATATGGGCTTCTTGGATGCTTTTTTTACCGCAACCTCCGCCGTGTGTGTTACAGGCCTTATTGTAATGGATACCCCCCATGATTTTACTATGTTTGGACAAATGGTTGTTCTGCTTTTGGTGCAAATTGGAGGTTTGGGTTATGCCCTGATGGCAACGCTGATATTGGTTGTACTCGGGCGCCGCTTGGGTCTCCGAGATCGGATGATGTTGGCTGAAACCTTTAGCAGCATTGATTTGGAGGGGGGAATCCGTTTTGTCAAATGGGTTGCATTCCTTACCTTTGGCCTTGAGGGGTTAGGGATGCTTTACTTAACGTTTCGTTTTTCCCAGGACATGGCTTTTGGTCAGGCCGTGTATTACGGCCTTTTTCATTCTGTGTCTGCCTTTAATAATGCGGGTTTTTCTTTATTTTCCACAAGCCTGATTCCCTTTCAATCCGATGTGGGCATCAATCTGGTGGTGACCACGTTGATTATTTTAGGAAGTCTCGGGTTTATGGTCTTGCGGGATGTGATTGATAATGTAAAAGGGAAACAACTTCGTTTTCAATCTCACACCAAAGTTGTTTTGGTCATGACAGCCATCATCCTTACCCTGGGAACCTTGGGGATTGCTGCTTTGGAATGGGAAAATTCTGAAACCTTTCAAACCATGGGTTATGGTGAGCGCCTTGGAGCGTCTTACTTCCAGTCGGTTTCACGAACCGCGGGGTTTACCACCATTGATATTGGACAAATGAGCGATGCCACCTTATATTTTCTAATTTTATTAATGGCCATTGGAGGGTCCCCCGGAAGCATGTCAGGTGGGATTAAGACCACTACCTTTGCCATTGTCTGCTTGACCGTTTGGTCGGTCTTAAAAAGGCGGAACGATGTTGAACTGTTTCAGCGGCGTTTATCAAGCGATTTGGTGATTAAGGCTTTTTGCCTTTCATTTCTCGCATTTACCATGATTGTGTTGTTTACCCTAATGTTGGCTTATACAGAAGACCACCCTTTTTTGGCCATCATGTTTGAGGTGACTTCGGCCATGGGGATCGTTGGGTTATCCCTTGGGGATGGCCTGGGGCATAGTCTTTCTGCGGCTTTAACGGACTTCGGTAAAATGATCATTATTGTGTCCATGCTTCTTGGCCGTTTTGGGCCTCTGATGATCGGTTTATTCGCCATGAAAAACCCGGGACATTCCCTTTACCGGTATCCCCAATCCCGAATTGTCATCGGTTAAAATTTAGGTAAAACCTTAAATATAAAGGAAGGGCTAAGGGAATGGCTTGACTCTGGCTTTCCCGGGAGGCTATTCTTTCAATCAATCGATTTTTTAATTACTCTAAAAGAGGTTTTGGGTTAAGATAGGAAATTATCTTTGAATTCTGCCGTTTTAATCGTAAGTGTTATTATTCTTTTCGCTTTTGGATATCGATTTTATGGGGTTTTTCTCTCCAAAATTTTTGGAATCGATCCCTCCCGCCCCACCCCTGCCAATGAAAAAAGAGATGGAATAGATTTTGTCAGTGCCAAACACTGGGTAGTCCTTTTTGGACATCATTTTTCATCTATATGCGGTGCGGGGCCCATTGTTGGGCCAGCCCTTGCGGTGGCCTATTGGGGATGGGGACCTTCCATTATCTGGATTATTGCCGGGACGGTTCTTATGGGCGCAGTATCAGATTTTTCCACGCTGATTACCAGTGTGCGGCATGGGGGAAAATCCATATCCGAAATATCGGGATCAGCCATCAGTAAAAAAGCGAGGCTCTTTTTTAGTTTGTTTATCCTATTGGCCTTAATTCTGGTTTTGGCGGCTTTTGCCATTTTTGCAGCAAAAACCCTAACCGCCAAACCGGAGGTGGTGATCCCTTCTCTTGGGATTATTCCCGTTGCCATCCTTATGGGATGGATGATGTATCAAAAAGGGTTTTCGATGGTTTGGACAACTTTTCTCGGGTTAGGGGCTTTGATCGGGTTGATACTCATCGGGAATCGTTTTCCAGTAATCCTTCCCGATTTGCTATGGTTTTCGAGTCAGCAAATCTGGATTGTTCTTTTAATGATTTACTGCTTTATTGCCGCATGCCTACCGGTTCAACTTTTGCTTCAACCCCGCGATTATCTTGCTTCTTTCATCCTCTTATTTGCTATTGGGGTAGGTTTGTTAGGAATTTTTGTAACCCATCCTCCGATGCAGGCCAACATGGTGACTTCCCTTTGGCCAAAAGAATGGGAAGGTGCAGGCCCTTTATGGCCCATGCTTTTTGTCACCATTGCGTGTGGGGCCATTTCGGGTTTTCATGCACTTGTTTCCTCAGGAACCACCTGTAAACAATTGGACTCTGAAGCACACGCCTGCCGAATCGGTTATGGGGGAATGTTAACCGAAGGATTAGTAGGCGCTTTGGTGGTGGTCTGTGTCGGAGCGGGTTTAAGCGCTGCTCAACATCAGGCCATGCTCCGTCCTGGAGGGGCAGGCCCCATAGGGGCTTTTGGCGAAGGCTATGGCAATCTGGTCCTTCCCTTACTTGGGGGGTATGGTGCCATTTTCGCGATCATGACCTTGAATACCTTTATTTTAACTACCTTGGATACCGCTACACGGATCAGCCGCTATGTCCTTCAGGATTTAACGGGAATTCAAGATCGATTTTCTGCAACCGCTTTGGTAGTATTGGTCGCTATTGTGGTGGCCATGACCGGTCAATGGCAGAGAATTTGGCCTGTCTTTGGGGCTTCCAATCAGCTCATCGCAGGGCTGGGTCTGCTGGTGGTATCCAGCTGGCTTCTTTCCTTGGGAAAACCGGTTCGTTATACAATGATTCCAGCTCTTTTCATGATGGTAACGACCATCACTGCATTTGGGTACCAAATTTATAAAGCTCTGGGAAAAATTAATCCATCCACCCAAGAATGGAGTCCCGATTGGGTCCTGGCCAGTACAACCCTTTTTTTAACCTTTTTAGCGATTTTTATGTTGAAAGAGGTTCTGAGGGTTTTTAGGAACTGGGGGGCCAAACCCGCTTCGGTTCTCTTAAACCCCTAAGTCCATTATTTCAGGTTCGGTTTTTTAGAAATAAATGGATCCTGGAGGGATTTTTTGTTTTAAATTGAATGAGTTTTGAAAAAAAAGTTCTGGGCCACGGCCCATTTTTTCCAGGAAATGCTGTTAAAGGCCGATTCTTTTTAAAAGAAGAAACCAGTTTTTTAAATTTAGAAATAAGGGCGAATGTCTAATCCTGTGCTACCATAAAAAATAGAAAGGGGAGTTTTTATGAAGGTGACGCGATCTGATGTGATCAACCAGAAAGACGGCCGAATTCAGGTATATCAATTAGAAGGGGTCCGTGAGGTTCCCAGTTTTTCCGAGGACCTTAGAGAAGGGTTGACCGGTTACCCGAAATACCTATCCCCGAAATATTTTTATGATGAAAAAGGTTCCTGGTTATTTGAAGAAATTTGCAATACCCCTGAATATTATCCCACCGATGTGGAACGGGCTTTATTGGAAAAAGAGTCCGATGCGATTATTGATCGTGTCCGGCCCGGGAGTATTCTTGAATTGGGTAGCGGGTCCTCCAAGAAAACCACTTTTCTATTAGATGCCTGCGAGCGCAAGGAGTGCCATTCTTTATATCTTCCCTTGGATGTGTGCGAGGAAATGGTTTTGGGTGCCGGAAAATGGCTATTAGAAAAATACGATTGGGTTGATGTTGGAGCGCTTGTGGGAGATTTTTGCAAAGGTTTTAAACAATTGCCTTCCTCAGAAGGATCTCGTTTATTTGTGTTTTTGGGTGGGACCATTGGAAACTTTGAAAAGGATCTTGCTAAACGTTTTCTCCGGGATGTCCGCTTGAACATGAATGAGAATGATTGGTTATTATTGGGAGCAGACCGGGTCAAAGATGAAGGGGTTTTAAATGCAGCTTATAACGATAAAAGAGGTTACACCGCAGCTTTTAACTTAAACATGCTTGAGGTCATTAACCGGGAGTTTCATGCAAACTTTGTTTTGAAACGATTTGAACACCATGCTTGGTTTAATTCTAAAAAATCCCGGATCGAAATGCATTTAAAATGCAACGAAGATCATGAGGTATATATTCGAGATTTAGGAATGAAGGTCCAATTTAAAAAGGGAGAAACCATTCTGACTGAAATTAGCCGAAAATTTACCCCCGAGTCTTTGGAAAACTTGCTGGAGGGAACAGGATTTCAGATCGATCAGCATTTTGAGGCTGAAGATGGATATTTTTCCCTTGTTCTAGTCCGGCCTTTTTAAAACCTTCAAGATTTTTACCCTACCCATTTACCTGCCTTCATTTAAAAAGAAATTTCCCAGCTCCGATAAGGGCTTTGGGTCATCTTTATTTCCCTGAGTCCTCTCCCTTTTTATATTCCCATCAACTATTAGTGAAAGTTACAGAGAAAATATTTATACCAAAAACTACCTAAGGTTTTACTTTCAAGAAATGTGCCGATAAGGTTTAGGTGTTTGATTGAAGAAAAGGATTTTGAAATAAAATATGCCAATAGGGATTATCTGTTTCACTAAAAAAGTTTTTTAAAAAGAGGATTTAAACAAAGAAACCCTTAACTTTTGGTTTTATTATAATTTTTTGTGATTTTTTATTTTTCAGGATATGAAATTCTTTACTCTAAAAAATAAAATCTTATGTTTGTTAGTGGGCTCTATTGGGTAGTGGTACAGTTTGGTTTACTCTTTAGGTTTTTATAAATATTTGGTTAATTTGTTTGTGGTGGGGATAGGGAATTTAAAATTGATTGTTTGTGCCGACCACTTAAGGTGGGAGAGGATTCAATGGCTAACCCTAAAACAGAGATAGAAGCTTCAAGAAAATGAAAAAGCCCTCTAGGTATTAGGGTTTCGGGTGAGTATACTACTCACCTGATAGGTGAAACCTTAACCACCAAGGAGGGCTGAGGCG
>Ga0214472_10001482_pt1 | contig 26249 bp, 25 predicted proteins | sample RVTome_6_FD_207662 | JGI IMG/M metagenome (GOLD analysis project Ga0214472, IMG submission 207662) | Soil microbial communities from uranium-contaminated site in the Upper Colorado River Basin, Wyoming, United States - RVT140D175 | ecosystem: Environmental > Terrestrial > Soil > Contaminated >...
AACGCTTCGCCCCGCCGGTTGCCCGCCGAAACGCATCACTCGAGGCCAAGGCGACTGGCTAGGTCTTACCTTGTACGACTCTTTCATTCGCTACCTTCCTCCGGCTTCCGCCGACGCACCCTGTCCCTTTTAATTCCCTCAATCTTGAAACGAGCGGTTTTCTTGCCGAGCAAAGAAAAAAAGTGAAGTAATCCTCAGTAGGAAAACGCTATCGGTTCTGGGGCAAAATCGAGGAGCTGGATGGACGAATTCTGAAAGTAATCACGCCCCGGATGTTAGTCGTTGAACTTTGAACCTTGAACTTTGAACAGCCGAAAGGCGTTGAACGTTTGGAACGTTTGGAACGGGCTTCAGTATTATGGTGGAACGGCTGGAACCAGCCGGCTCTTGACCGCCCTCAGCGCGAGCAGGTTCATCGGCAATCGAATCGGCGAGCATGTTCTTCGCTTTGATTTAGAGTGGTTTCTCTATTTTAGACCGTAATCTCTAGTCAACTTATCTATGAACCCGCTCTCATCCAATTCTTTGACCAGAGAGGAATCGGCAAAACGCGCGGGATTTTCTTTTAAAACCCTGGGTTCTCTTCTGCCGACTTCCTGGATAGGAAGATCAAAGTATTCCTTTGCGGGATAAGGCTTCAAGGGGAAGTCGTAGCCGCGAATGTTTTCCTCTGCAACCTCGCGGTCCTGAATCTTCAAGTATTTAGAGATCACTTTGATGGTGTGCTCTTTATTGGCCTTGAAGGAATGCACCCCCTCGATCATCGCTTTCAGGGCATTCCGGACGGCCTCTCGATTCTTATCCAGATAGGTGCGCCGGACCACCATCATGTTGCTGGAGTAGGGAATCTGTAGCTTCATGCCATCCGCGAGGAGCGGGAAGCTCATTTTTCTCGCCTGCAAGGTTACTGGAGGAGTCACAATAGCGGCATCGGCCCTGCCTGTTTCTATGGCTGCCAGCCGGCTGGACTGATTTCCAAATTGCAAGAAGGCAACTTCGCTGTCGGGCTTAAGTCCTTCGCGCTCAACCAAAACCCGTCCGACAAAATCGGCGCTGCTCCCGAACCGGCTGATGGCGAGGCTCTTGATCTGTTTCAGGCTTGTTATACCCTTTCTGCCAAAGATCTGATTTTCAATGAAGTTCCCCATCCGGGCAAGCATGACGAGATCAAGCCCCTTCAGGGTGCTCGTAATCGCCACCTGGGGCGACATGAAGGCGACGTGGGCGTCTCCGGAAATCAAAGCCGCTGCGGCAGAGGTCGCGCCCTGGATAAATATGAGCTGCACCTGGTTTCCATATTTTTCAAAAAGCCCGGCCTCTTTCGTAACCCACACGGGAGCAAAAACTCCCGCCTCGCTGGTCCAGAGCGCATACATTTGGGCAGCCAAGAGATAGCCGCCAAAAGTTGGAAACAGGACCGCTAGAAATGTCAACCCGCGCAATATGGCCTTAATCATCGTCGGTCCCCTCTGCTCCTGGATGTCTTGTACTGTCGCCTTCCCCGTCAACCCGAAACGTCGGATAAAGCTCGTCAGTTCCCAGCAATTGGCTTATCAGAATCTGTTCGTCGGAGTCAATCTTGTTAATGCTCTGGTGCCAAAACCGTGGCGCTTGAGAGCTGCGCAAGGAACCTGGCCCTCAGCGGGAGCCGATGGGCCTCCTGTCGCCTCTTTGCTCCCACGAACTTAAACGGCGCGATTGCCGATCCATCCTTTCGCCTTCCGCCTTCATCCTTTCTCTTTCGCCCTGTCGACGCTCCAGATCCCCGCGCCCTGGGTCGCCATGTAGAGAAACACGAAGCAGTAGAACACCGCCTCTTCGCCGTGGTTCTGAATCGGGCAAAAGCCGTGAGGGAAGTGACCGATGAAGCGAGCCGCGGCCATCTGCCATCGGGGTCCCATAGCCACAGGGGTCCAATCTTTTGTCATTCGTTTTCTCTTATTGCCACGGAGGGATTTGACAACAAACGATTTGACCCCGTTTTCGTTTGACCCCGTTTTCGTTTGACCCCGTTTTCGTTTGACCCCGTTTTCGTTTTTCGTTTTTGTTTTTCGTTTTTTCTGCGTGATACAGGGAGCCATCAACGTGAATACGTAGCGGTCGAGGCATTACCTCTTTTCTTACGATGCATCTTTCCTATCTGTCCTATCTGTGAAGCCTGACATCATTTTCATCAATTTAAATAAAAAACTGCGGCAGCAAGCAAACGAACCATCATCCCTACGTCACCGCATCCGTAGCTTCGCGAATGAGCAACCGCGTTCCGGGCGACTCGCCAATTTCTTGCGTGCCTTTTTTATTTCGCACGCAAGGAGATTAATTGCTGATCAATGTTCTCAACACGTCAACCAACGGCTTTGCCACGTCAAAGGTTGCGGGGTACCAGACGGTCGGCGACAGGAAGTCGAACATCCCCACCAAGAACGCGAGTCCCAGTGCGGCATAGGCCAATGCGAACGACCAGCCGTAGTGTCCCCACACAACAAGATAGAACACAACAAAGCCGACCAGCGCTGCGTGCTGACCAAGCACCAGAGTCACCACCAATATACCGGTCAGCCAGAGGAAGAACCGGATAGAACGCACGACTTCACGCGAGAGGCCGAACAGAACTGTGGCAGAGGGTCCATCACCCTTCACCGCCGGCGGGCACCCGCGCGCTTCCCGCCAGTCGCGGACAAAGCAAACACTGGCGAGCAAGACCCCCGGAATACTGAAAACCAGTGGAAAAAGGCGCACTATTTTCGGCCACTGGAAGGACTCTGCGATGGCATAGGCGAAGACACAGAGCACGATGCCGGAAAATACGACCGAGAACCGTGCGTTCCCTTCGTCGGCGTCGGATAACGCGGGCATGTTCGGATCGCTGGTCGCCCTCATACGCGAGCGGCTCGCAAAAAATAGGGTAATGACGATCAAAAGCGCGATCGCGATGCAAATCGGCCGCAACAGCCAGGCAAAGCCGTAGGCGCGAATGCTGAGATGGAGCGAATTCTCCATGATCCGGCCGAGAATGTAGCCGAGCACGAGCGGCGGCCGCGGCCAGCCCGCCTGCTTCATAGCGACGCCGATCACACCGAAAATGATTGCTGAGATCCAGTCGCCGATGTTGTTCGCCGCTGTCCACGCTCCCATCATCACAAATAGTGTAACGGCCGGCACGACCAGATGCGCCGGCACGAAGATGATCTTCTGGAGCTGGTTGGTCCAGAGCATCAGCAGCACGGCGGCGATCACGTTGGCGAAGGCCAGCGACCAGACCATGCTGAAGGTAATATGTAGCTTCTCGGTCAGCATCTCCGGGCCCGGCGTAAGGCCCTGGATCAGAAACGCGCCAAGCAGAATCGCCATCGGCGCGCTGCCGGGAATGCCGAACGCGACCGTTGGCACCAACTCGCCACCCTTCACGGAGTTGTTGGCCGCTTCGGGTGCGATCACTCCACGCACGTCGCCTTTGCCGAATTGCGACTTATCCTTGGCCGACTGCACCGCGTGGCCGTAAGCGACCCAGTCGGCGATGGTTGAGCCCAGAGCCGGCAGCATGCCGATATAGACACCGATCATCGAGCTGCGAAGCAGCAGCCACCAGTGGCGCATCGCGTCCTGGACGCCCGTCATAAGGCCGGAGGTTGCCTTTTCGCGTGGAATGTCGGAGATCGAGCGTTCGCCCACGGCAAGGCCGACCAACTCGGGCACGGCGAACAGACCGAGCACGACGGGCACCAAAGGCAGGCCGTCCAGCAGATATGTAAACCCCAGCCAGTAGCGGGGGATCGCAATCTGCTCTGCATAGCCGGCCTGCGACAAGAGCAGCCCGAGGGCCGCAGCGGTCACGCCCCTGAGAATCGAGCTGCCACTGAGGGCGCCAACCATGGTGAGGCCGAGAACGCCGAGCATGAAGAATTCCGGCTTGGCGAAGGAAAGCACCACCGGCTGGACGATGGGTATCGAAAGACCCATCATGATTGCCCCGAGTACCCCACCGATGCCCGAGCATGTAAACGCCACGCCAAACGCACGCGATGCCTCGCCGCGCTTCGCCATGGGGTAACCGTCGAGTACCGTAGCCTGTGCGGCCGCCGTTCCGGGAACACCGATAAGGATTGCGGGAATGCTGTCACTGGTCGTGGTGACCGCGTACATGCCCAGCAGGAAGGAGAAGGCCGACACCGGGTCCATGCCGAAGGTGAACGGCAGCAAGATCGCCATGCCCGACAGCCCAGACAAACCGGGCACGGCGCCGAAATAGATTCCGAGTGCGATGCCCAGAAACAGGTAACCGATGGCCGGCCACTGGAGGGCTATGAACAGACCCTGGAGCGCACTTTCGAGCATTACAATTCCTTACTCGGAGTCCCCCCCCCGTGGCGCTGCGCTGCGCAGAGATTGGGCACTGGCGCCACACGAAAGCGGCTACGGGCAGGTCTACTTCTCGAACTTTTTCAAATAGCCACGCAGGAATTCCTTGATCTCGGGCTTCACGACGGCGAGCTTCTTCATGAAGCCTTCGCCCTCCTCTCCGGTAACGAGCTCCGGTTCGGACTTAACCGCCTTGCCGTAATCGGCTAGGAATGTCTTATCCTTCCGCAAGGAAGCAAAGGCATCGCGCATCGCCCGCACCGCATCATTCGGGGTCTTGGGCGGCATGAAAACGGTGCGGAACACCGAGGTCAACGTATCGACCAGCAGCCGCAGGGTTTCATACTCGAGTCCCGAAGGTTTCTTGCCGTGACCTTTTTCATAAAATTCTTCGAAGGTCATGATGTCGGGGATCGCCGCGGCGCGCTTAATGGAGCCATCGGCGCGTGCTGCGTTGAGCTGAAAGAGCGCCAGAACAATCCCTTGCTTGTACATGGTTGGACCAATGGATGCGGTCCATCCGGGAAGCGACGTATTGGCGAGCTGGCCTTCGTTCTGCAGGATGGCGGTCTGCACGTCCTTAAGGCCGCGATAACCGGGCACCGGCTTGTACTTCACCCCGAGCACGTCGAGTGCCAGGCCCTGGTGGATGGTATTTGTGTTCTGCGCATCCAGCGAAAGCGCGTTGAACCCGGACGCCTTCATGATGTCGAGCGGAGACTTAAGTCCGGGAGGCGTATCTTTCCGGGCATAGAATACCAGCGGGTTTTCGACACCGCCGATCAACGCGAAGTTTTCGTATTTTACCCTCAGCCCCGGATCGCCGAGCATGGCGGCAACCACATTCCAGGTGAAGAAACCGATGGTCTCACCGTCGGGCTTGGCCACCTCTCCAAGATAGTTGGTGCCGATCATGCCGCCGCCCCCGCCCAGATTCTTGACGATGATGTGAGGCTTGCCGGCGATGTGCGTCGGCAAGTGATTCGCCACGATACGGCCTTCGATGTCCGTGGGCCCGCCCGCCGGATAGTTGATAATCATTGTCACGGTCTTTCCCTTGTAGAACTGCGCACCTGCGGAGCCGACTAGCCCCGCAAGCAAAAGCATAACCGCAGGGCTAATAGATTTGAGCATCGGTTTCATGACCGGACCTCCTTTTTGTTTCGTATCGCAGTCGATTCTGGTTTCCTGTTTTCTCGGCCGTTTCTCCGTTATGGTAAGACTACATGACGCCGAAATGGCGGGAGAGCGACATAACTACCCAGCCCTCATTTCCTTCCTTCCCTCGAGCAACGCTTTGAGCTTTTTTCCGCCGCAGCCTATTTTTCCGCAGGCTATTTCGTTTCGTCGGCTTTGCCGGCGCCCTTGAGACGGAAAGGTTCATAGGTCGGTTTGTAACTCTTTTCGTCAAGGAACTGGCGGATTCCGGTATGGTAAGAGTCCTCCTTGTCTGCCACCTTGATCGCTTGCCCTTTCGCTGCGAGGTAGTCGTAAGCTTGACCAAAGTCCATCGTTCGGACGCTGCGGATGGCCTGCTTGGTCGCGCGCAGGACCGCGGGCGACTTGGCCATCAGTTTTTGCGCCAGTGCCGCCGTTTCCTCCCGAAGCCGAGCTTTCGGCACCGCATAGTTAACCAGTCCGATCCGGGCTGCTTCCATGCCGTCGAAGGGAACGCCAAGGCAGGCGTAATAAAGCGCGTGACGCGGCAGGATTGTATCTACCAATGCCTTGCTCACCAGGGCTCCGGGCAGGATTCCCCAGTTGACCTCCGAGAGGCAGAAGGTTGCGTCTTCGGCAGCGATTGCAAAATCGGTTGCCAGTAAATGCATAAAGGCGCCCCCGACGCAGTAACCGTGGATCATGGCGATAGTCGGCTTGTCGTACATATAAAGCCGCTCCCAGCGCCAGCGGTTGGCTGCTTCTGCGGCCCGTTTGCGACCAGCGGGGTTGTGCTCAAGCTCCCGAAAAAACGTCTTGAGGTCCTGGCCGGCGCTGAAATTCCCTTCGGCGCCAGTAACCACCACGACACTGGTTTCAGGGTCGGTTTCGAGCTCGGCGAGCGTCGTATCCATTTCCAGATGAAGCTGCGGGCTCATAGCATTCCGCTTCTCAGGACGATTGAGCATGACCCATGTGATACCATTCTCTTTTTCCACCTTGACAGACCTTAAGTTCTCGCTGGACATTTTTGTCCTCCTTCGATACGCGTTTATATCGTTGCCTCGCCGATACGACTATATGACAACAAATTGTTTGGAAGCATAGTGACTGTAAATCCAAGAATAGCCCTAACGATTACGCCTCGGCTTGTGTTCAAAAACCTCAAACATCATCCGAGAAAGGCCGAGCGCCCTTCTATCCCGCTGCGACAGCTGACGCTACTCGATAATAGCCGAATATGTCAAATCTCTGGCCACCGTCCGCATAACGGGGAGAATCCGACACCTTCGATTCCCTGCGCGAACGCAGCCGCGAGCGACACGGTGATTCACCTATCGAGCCCGCCAGCAGTCAGAGCCGCCCCCTTTCTCTTACGCACCTGGCGCACGTCGATCGCACGCACGCCTTTGCCGTGCTCAAGGACCATCAGCGGGTTGACCTCGAGATCGACGAGCCAGGGTCGATGGTTGAGGAACAGCCGCGACAGTCCTGCCATCGCCGCCGCCACCGCATCGACGTCGCGCGCGGGCCGGCCGCGAAAGGCTTCAAGGACTTTGGCGCCTCGCAACTCGCCAAGCATTTCCCTGCCGTCGGCGGTGCTTACGGGTAGGAGGCGAACGACGAAATCACGGATGGCCTCCACCAGCACACCGCCGAGCCCGACGATCATAAACGGTCCGAATTGCGGGTCCTCGCGCACACCGAGGATAAGCTCGACGCCGCGCACCATCTCCTGCACCAGAAAGCCCTTGTTTTCGGCGTCTGCATGATGCTTGTTGAGCCGTGCGGCCATGGTCTGCGCCTCACGGGCCACCGCTTCGCCATCGATCAGGTCGAGCCGCACGCCGCCGACCTCAGTCTTATGACTTGCCTGGGGGGACACGATTTTAAGAGCCACGGGAAACCCGATTCGGTCGGCTGCCGCCGCCGCGTCAGCGGGAGATGCCGCCAGGGCGGCGGCCGGAGTTTGAAGCCCGTGTTCGCGGAGCAATTCCTCGAAAGCCGCGCCTTCCAGGTTCGATTCCCTCCCGGTGGGTTCCTCGATCTGGGGAATCGCTCGGCCCCGGCATTCGCCGTAGCGGATGAGCGCCTGAAGCGCTCGAACGGTCTCGGGCAAACCTTGGATGAATGGTGCCTTAGCCTTTTCCTGGAATGCACGGCCAACCTCAGTTACGTTTTGTGCCATCCGGCCATACGCTAGGACCGGCTTGTCCGTCGCTTCGACGATGTCGGCAAACACGGCCGGATCAATATTTTCCTCCGGGGAAAGCGGCAGCTGTCCCTGAACTGTCAGGATGTCCACACGCTCGTCAGCTGCGATGATCTGGCAGATTCGACTGAACACAGACTGCCGGACGGCGAGCCCGGCGCCGGTGTCCAGCGGGTTATCAGGCCTTAGCCCGGGATCGATCAATGGGGCAAGATTCTCCAATGTGGACTCAGAGAACTCAGCGATTTTCGCACCCTCTGCGGCTGCGTAATCGAGGAACAAACCTTTGGCGCCCCCCGAGTACCCCGCCATCGCTATGCGGTTCCCGTTGGGTAAGCGCCCAAACTGGAAAGCCAGAGCGGTCTCGATCAGGTCGTCAAGCGACAGACAACGAACAATACCGTACTTGCGGCAAACCGCATCGAACACCTTGTCGTCTCCAGCTAGCGCCCCCGTGTGGCTTCGAGCTGCTGCCTTACCCTTATCGCTGCGGCCGACCTTTACTATAATAATAGGCTTCTCGGCGGCGAGCGCCTTCTCGGCCACGGCCATGAATGCGTCCGGCCGGCGCACGCCCTCGACCATGCAGGCAATGAGCCGCGTGTTTTTATCCTCGATCATGAAGTTGACGTAGTCGGCAAGATCGAGATCAAGCTCGTTGCCGCTGGAAACTGCGTAAGAGAACCCCAGGCCGCGAACCGCGCCCGCCTGCAGCCAAAACTGGAAGGTGCCGCCGCTCTGAAAGATCACGCCGACGGGCCCCGCCGGCAGCGCGCGAATGCGGGGCGCAGGATAGAACAGGAGATGCTCGCGCACCGACAACGCGCCCATGCAGTTCGGGCCACAGACGCGAAGGCCTTTCTGCTCGCATAAGTCCTTGACAGCCTGCGCTCGCGCAGCGCCCTCCGGGTCGCCCCCTTCGCCGAAGCGGGCGGCGTACAGCAGCGCCGCCTTGAGCCCATGGGCCGCTCCTTGTTTGAGGCTTGCCGGCACCGCCTCCGCCGGAATCACCATCAGCGCGAGGTCGACGGGCTCCGGCAGCGCTGCCAAGTCGGGATATACGGGCTGATCCCACAGTTCACTCCGGCGCGGATTGACGAGATAAACTTTGGCCGGGAAGCCACCATACCTCATGTTCTCGTAGAGCGCCTTGGGCCAGCCATCGCCACCCGTCTCCGAGGCACCGACGATAGCTACTGTTTTGGGCCGGAAAATTGCCTCCGCTGAATGGAACACAGGAGCTTCCTCCCGCTCGTTTTGCCGCACGGAACTCTTCGCTGGCATCATCTGCCAAACATGCCGGCCGCGTCAACATCCGAACACACGGGCGAACTCTTTACAATTCTGGTTGAATACCGCCGCGGAGGCAGTGTCAGACTTGCGATGTCTGCGTTTATTGAGATAGCAATGCTGACCCGCGTCCATTTACTGTTCCTGTCGAGTTGAGGGCCTTTATTGAGTTTGACTACATTTCAAGCCCGGCGCGATTGCCGATCCATCCTTTCGCCTTCCGCCTTCATCCTTTCTCTTTCGCCCCGTCGATGCTCCAGATTCCCGCGCCCTGGGTCGCCATGTAGAGAAACACGAAGCAGTAGAACACCGCCTCTTCGCCCTTGTTTTGAATCGGCCAGAAGCCGTGCGGAAAATGGCCGATGAAGTAGGCCGCGGCCATCTCGCCGCTGGCGAGAAACGCGGCGTAGCCGGCGAGCCAGCCAACCGTGACGAGCGCGCCGAGAATCAGTTCGAGCACGCCCGCCACGCCGAAAAGCGACGCCAGCGGCACCGGCGCGCCGCCAATACCGCCGAAAAGTCCAAAGACTTTCTGCGCGCCGTGGCAGAAAAACAAAAGACCGACGATGATTCTAAGCAGCGCGTACGCATGACGAGCATAGCCAGCGAGAAATCGATCCACGGCGTTCTCCTTATTTTGTTCGCTCTTCGGGGATCACTGTGAAAGAGTATTCACTGCGGAGATATCGAGTTCACAGACAGACAGTTAGTCCTGAGTTCCGAGCCCTGAGTCCTGAGTTCAAACCCGAGACGCGAGACCCAAAATCTCGCCGCCTCGGCAATGAGTCACACAGGAGCCTGAAGAACCAGAAACAAAGGCCGGGCCTCGATCCCATTTGTCTGAGCGAGCTATCGTCCACGCTTATGCGCCGAAAAACTCGACAAAGCGCTTCTTGATCTCCTCGGTCCGTCGCTCCAGTTCCTCCGCATCGACGCTCAGGATTTTCAGATCAGAGAGCTTTGGTTTGTCCGGCGCATAGGTCACCTCCGGATGCGGAACGTAAAGCGCTTCGCTGTCGGCCAAGTATTGCTGAACCTCCTTCGAGTAGATGAAGTCGGTGAAGAGCCTGGCGGCTGCGGGGTGAGGCGCAAAACTGGTAATGGCCGACGGCGAAACCACCAGCGGCAGCCCGTCCTGCGGGTAGACAATTCCGATGGGATTGCCTTTTTTCTTTTGCGTGTAGAGGAAATAGTCCGCCCCATTCGCCCCGATCATGCGCTCTCCGGCCGCGACGACCTGCGCGGGGTCGTGAACCGATTGTGTCAGGTGAGGTTTGTTCTGAGCGAGCTGTTTAAAGTAATCCCATCCATAGAGGTTCACGAGCGCCAGCACGTAGCTTGCCACGCTGCCGCTGTAGGAGGGGTGGGCGGTTACGAGCTTTCCGTTCCACTTGGGATCGAGGAGATCTTTCCACGTCTTCGGCGCTTCCGCGCTGGAAACGAGCTTGGAGTTATAGGAGATCACGATCAAAAAGGCGCGCCAGCCAAAAGCGATGCCATCCGGGTCTCGAAAACCTTGAGGAAATCGCTCCGCGCCGGCCGGCGCATATTTGGCCAACAGCCCTTTCTTTTTTAGGAGCGTATAGTGGCCGACGTCCGAGGAATTGAAGACGTCGGCGATTTTCAGCCCCGCGCCCGCTTCCTGCATGATGCGCTGCAGAATCCGCTCTGAACCCGAGCGGTGAAGCTCCACTTGGATTCCGGGATGGGCCTGCTCAAAGAGCTTTGCGACCCGCTGGGCGGTGGCAAGCGCCGCTCCCGAATACCAGACGATCTTTCCTTCCCGTCGCGCCTCACTGAGCCGTGAGTCCTGTGGCCATACCGCCACAGTCGTCGCCGAGACTATCAAAAACGCGCCCAGCGCCGCGAACCCAATCCGCCCACTTTTCTGTGTGCGTACCATGGTCTCCTCCTTTCAAAGCCGCTGCAGAAATACAATGCTTGCCGGACCCGAAAGCCGAAAACAAGCCGTCGATGAGGGAAGATTCTTTTGGAGGTGGAATTATCACGAACGCACGGCGCTGTCGAGATAATTAAGTAGCGCGGGAGAATTTCACGCCCACGTCCTTCCAGAACCGGTTGCTAAAATGTCACGGACCGGCTCAGCCTGGAAACCGGATCACGATTGCCGCTCGCGGTCCGTGAAACCACACGCTGCGCGCTCTGGTGTCTCCTCCGGCCGTGATCAGATTGAAGCGATTCAATGTTGATCAACGTCGAGGAAAGGCCCGCCGAGGTGTTGGCAACCGGGAAACCGATCAGCACGGGCCTGGTTGGTATTTCCCAGTTGACCGGCGTGACGACGTGGGCGTCTTCCGACCAACTGCGAAAAACATGGCCCACACTGAACCACCGGAACTCGGCGCCAAAATCGTCGAGCTTCATTCCGCCGCGTGCCTCGAGACCGGTTTTCCAACCGAGATCGAGGGTGGTCGCGTTAAGAACGGTGGCGTTCGTCAACGCTTCGCGAATCAGAGTCGCCGGCCGGTTGCTCTGACGGTGCAAGAGTATCGGACCCAGTTCACCATAGACACGAAGCTTGGGAAAAACATCGGCAGATTGGCCATCGGCCAGCGGCGGCGATTTCACTGCTTCGGTCAAGCGATTTTCGTTGTGTTGCGCCGGCTCCGCCGCGGCCAGCGTTCCAATGAGCGCAAAGACCGCGACAACGCCGCGGATAACGTGGCCGAGATTAAAGAATGCCCGCCGGATCATGCTGCCTCTCGTCAAAAATATTATTCTTCGCGTAGGAATTACGGTCGGATCACTGCGCTTTGGAACTCAGCCATATATGAGAAACAAGAACAACGCAATAATATCGGGCTCGTTTCATCGCGTTCACGACATGGCTGGCTCTCGACTTTTGACTCGGAACGATCATCGGTGATATTCCATATGGCAGATTGTCATTTTGTAATACATTCGTTTCAGAGTTTTCTGATCAAGTAACACCCGTTCTACGAGGTCGATCAGTGCGGAAGGAGATAGATCAAATCGCTACCGTCCAAACTTCAACGTTGGGACGGTAGCGCAAATGGACCGTGACTACGGGCGGCAGCGGCGCTGGGCCGAGCGCGTTTTGGTCTGCCGCGCTCAAGGCACGTGCCCAGCGAGGAGGCGCGGGAAAATGTTTGGAAGTCTACCGCGAGCTAAAGGCAAAATAGATCTGCGCCCCCACCTCTTTCCTCCCCCGCAAGCGGGGGAGGATGAAGGAAGGGGAACTTCTTGGTGAATGATTAACCAGGAATTCTAACGATCATGAGCAAAAACGAATTCACTCTGAAACCCACGAGGATGCGCACGCACCCACACACCACCCGCTCGCGGTTGATGCTCGAAGTCGCCGCGGAGCTGGTCAACCGCCGAGACTGGCCTTACCTCCAGGCGCGCATAAGTTTGCGCGAACAAGGATCGAGCGAGTGGCCGGTGACGCTGTTTGCAAGCGACAGTCCGGCGTCGATCTCCGAGGTGGCCGCGGGAAAGACGCAGTTCGCGATCATCAATCCGTCGATGATTCTCAAGTTAGCCGCGCTCGGCAGCGCACCGTTCGACGCGCCGCTTCCGCTACGCGCCATCGCCGTGCTGCCGTCTTTGGATCGGATCGTGTTCGCCGTGACCGCCGATACCGGACTGATATCCTTCGCCGACATCCGCGAGCGCAAATTCCCGCTGAAAGTGTCCCTGCGCGGTCAGCCGGACCATTCATTGCACATCATCACGAAGCACGTGGCCGCCGCGGCGGGATTTACGCTCGATGATCTTATTTCTTGGGGCGGTGAAGTCCGGTACGACCGCGGTATGGCCTACGGCGCGAACCGCATCGGCGCGGTGCAGCGCGGTGAGATCCACGCGATCTTCGACGAAGGGGCGAGCACTTGGGGCAACATGGCGCTCGGGATGGGAATGAATTTTTTATCGTTGGATGAAACGCTCTTGACGCGACTGGAATCCATCGGCCTGCGCCGAGGTTTGATCGAGAAGGAGCATTTTTCGAAGCTCCCCGCCGATGTCCCGACGCTCGATTTCAGCGGCTGGCCGATTTACACCCACAGAGACACGCCTGACATGCTCGTCAACGATTTCTGCCGCGCGCTGGACGCGAGCAGGGATCGAATCCCCTGGACCGAGAACGCGCCCCTCCCCCTCGCGCAAATGGTGCGCGACACGCCCGAAGGCCATCTCGAAGTGCCGCTTCATCCTGGGGCTGAGAAGTTTTGGCGGGAACGCGGCTATCTATGAGAACGCGCGGCAGTCTCCATCGGCCCAACCCGGATTCATTCACGATCCGAGGAAGAATCACGATACTGTGTCAATAAGCGGTGAGCCTGCTAACGAGCGGAGTTCAAAACGTTCAAAGCGTTTTGAACGATTTGCACGCATTGAACGCTTGTTGAGGCACAGGCGCATTGCCCCTTCCACCTCGCTCAGGGCAGGCTTCACCCCGAGGCCTCGCCCCTTCAATGGCTGTCACGGCTGAAAAGTCCGGTCCAGGCGAGTGCGCCGGCAGAATTACCGAACAGCACTCGCCTATCCGGGCCTGGGGGATCGATAAAAAGCGGCTACCTGCCTGGCTGCGCAACGACCCTCAGGTATGGCTTGAGAGTCTTGAAGCCCTGCGGGTATTTCTTTTTGGCGTCCTCGTCGGAAACCGACGTCGGGATGATGACGTCCTGGCCCGGCTTCCAGTTGACCGGCGTGGCGACCGTGTGCTTGGCGGTTAACTGCACCGAGTCGAGCAGACGCAGCACCTCGTCGAAGTTCCGGCCGGTGCTCATCGGATACATGAGCATCGCCTTGAACTTCTTGTCCGGCCCGATGACGAACACCGTCCGGACCGTCTGGTTGTCCGCCGCGGTGCGCTTGCCCGGCGTTTCGCTCGCGGGCAGCATGTCGTACAGCTTGGCGACTGTCAGGTCCGCGTCGCCGATGATCGGGTAGTTCGGCGCATGCCCCTGCGTCTCCTGGATGTCCTTGGCCCAGCCCTTGTGATCGGTCACCGGATCGGCGCTCAGCCCGATGATCTTGCAGTTGCGCTTATCGAACTCGGGCTTGAGACGGGCCATGTAGCCGAGCTCGGTGGTGCAAACCGGGGTGAAATCCTTCGGATGGGAGAACAGGATCGCCCAGCCGTTGCCGATCCATTCATGGAAATTAATTTTGCCTTCCGTCGTGTCCGCGGAAAAATCCGGGGCCACTTCGCCTATTCTTAACGCCATAATTATTCTCCTTTCAGCCTTAAACTTGCTCTAACTCTACTGCTATCGCCAATCGAAGCGTGAGTCAATGCGCGGTAACGGTTTTCGTTGTTAAGCGCCGAAAACAATTATAAGGTTGATTGTTTTTCTGAATTCGTTGGTCGGGACAGACTGATCGACTTATCTATTATACTTCTTTGAGTTTTAGATGAACGACATTCCTGATTTTGCAGACGCACGGGAAGGGTTGCGGCGTTTTCTCAACGACAATGGTCATCCAAGCGATGTGTTTTGGGTCTTCCGTGAAGACGTATGGCAATTGTCGCCTACGGCTATGCGTGTGAAATATCCGTCATCCTCGGAGAACATCGCTCTCGCCGAAAAGGTCTTCGCCGAAGGTCGGGAACGCGGCCTCGTGGAGCTTAAGGCGCTCGCAACGGCCGAGGGAAAAGTGGCGGCTACTGTCTGGTTTCCGAAGTATCCGAATGAAGAGGTTCAGGGTTGGAATCAGGGAATGAAGCTCGAGATCGCGGAGCCGTTACCGCTCGCGAAATTGGTTGGCGGGTTACGTTGGTGGTCTTTCCGGTTTCTACCGCGCTTCCGTCATTTCCAGAAGGCGGCGTTCCTCATCGGCACAAGAACCTGGGCCGCCGCATAACACGTCGTTGACCGGAGCGCGGGTCGCGTGTTGTTCAACTTGTTTGATGGAATCGACGTTGTTGCTTTTCGCCCCGCCCGGTCAACTCTCACGTTAGTCACCAGCAAATCTAGTCGGGCACGACGCGGTTCTTCTCAGCCTCACTTATCGCTTCTTCGATCTCCACTTTGACATGAGTATCCTCTTCGACACCCAGCCGCCGGCGTAACGCGTCGGCCGCTTCGGGCGTGCCGATCCGTCCCAGCGCCCAGGCCACGTGTCCTCTGACCAACGGCTCCTCGTCGTCAAGCGCACGAATCAATGCCGGAACCGCTTCGACGCTGGCGCTATTGCCAAGCGCCACGGCCACGTTGCGCAGGAACCCGCGCCGTTTGGCGCGGAGAATTGGACTACCGTGAAAACGCTGGCGGAATTCTTGCTCCGTCAACGCGAGCAGCGGAATTAAATCGGGCGCATAGAGGCCCGTGCGCGGCGCGTAAGCGGGTTCCGAAGTCGGGTGCGCTTTCACATTATAAGGACAGGCTTCTTGGCAGATGTCGCAACCGAAGATATGGTTGCCCACCAGGGGACGGAGATGGCGCGGAATCCAACCTCTTAGTTCGATGGTGAGATAGGAAATGCAGCGGCGCGCATCCAATATATATGGACCGACGAAGGCGCTCGTGGGGCAGGCTTTGAGGCAGAGATCGCATTTGCCGCAGCGGTCGCGCATCGGTCGGTCGTAATCGAGCGCGAGGTTTAAGAACAATTCGCCGAGAAAAAACCACGAGCCCCTTTTCGGCGAGATCAGATGCGTGTTCTTGCCGATCCAGCCGAGCCCGGCGACGCCGGCAAGATCTCGCTCCAATACCGGTCCGGAATCGACGAATGCTCTTCCTTCGACGGGACCATCGTGCATAGTCCGAATCGTTTCAAGAAGCGCTTCGAGCCTCTGCTTCATTAACTCGTGATAATCGTCGCCCCACGCGTAACGGGAGATCCAACCTCTGGCCTCTTTCGTTGGTTCAGGACGAGGTTGGGGTGTGTAATAGTTCATCCCGACGGAGACAATTGAGACAGCCCAGGGCACAAGCGCGCCGGGGTCGCGGCGCAAATGCTCGGTCCGTTCCATATAGCTCAACTCGCCGGCGTACCCATGGCGCAGCCATTCGGCGAACGATTCTTCGTGGGGCGGGAGTTTCGCCGGGGAGATGCCGGCCAGCTCGAAACCGAGCCGCTGCGCTTCCTCTTTGATGCGCGCGGACAAAGAGGCGTGCTTTCGCGGAAGTGTAGATTTCATGGGGTTCGCTCGGGAAACCAGTGAGCGACGCGAGAGAGAAGAAGCACTGCTATGGTCCGCCGGTCCGAACGGCACCGGCGTCGTTCAATGAACCGAAGTGTTGCCTTCGGGATCCCTGTCGCCCATATCGATCAGCGTCCGGCGGCCGGCAAATCCGTCTTCGATGCGGTGCCAATGGGCGACGTTGGGCTCGCCGTACTGCCAACAAAGAAAAACCACCTCGGCGCCGAGCAGGCAGGGAAAATCGATGAGTCCGTGTTCCACCCCTTTACACACGCAACCATGACCGTGGATCTCCTCGACCCATCCCTTGATTTCCCCGACGAGCCGGGCGATCTCTTCGTCCTGACGCAGCCGCGTCATGAGGTCCGGTGCCTCGGGGTCGAGCTGCTCGTTACGAATGACGGTTGCGCTCTTGCTCTTGAGCCGGCGCAGATTCTCTAGAATATTCTCGATCAACGGACGCACTGCGGGCAGCAAACCGTTCGCTTCGTCAACGGTGAACAAGCGCGGGAAATTAGCGGCGGATTCCATCGGTGTGAGATTCAATGACTGCCACAACAAACGGCACAATGCAGAATGCAAAGTGCAAAGTGAAAAATGCAAAATTACGGGCTCTCAGCCATATTGAATTTTGCATTTTACAATTTTCATTTTGCATTGAAATCGCCAAACATACTTGGCCCACCGCCGTCATAGGTTCAATCCCGCGCGCAGCTTGCGCAATAAGGCGATGTTGTCGGAGTGGCCCGTCATATGTGCCGTGATCGCGCCGCGCACCGGTCTGCCGAGCAAATAAAAGTCGCCGATAATGTCGAGGATCTTGTGGCGCGCCAGCTCGTCGGGAAAACGCAGCTCGGTGTTGATGATCTTCTCGTCATCGATCAGAATGAAATTGCTCAATCGGCCCCCCGCCGCCAGGCCCATCTTTTCAAGCCTGGCGATGTCTCTGAGAAAGCCGAACGTCCGCGCCGGCGCGATCTCCTCCTTGAAACTTTCAGGCCCCTGATCGGTGTAGCTATATTCCTGATGCCCGACGGGTTTCGGATAATTCATGACGTAGCGCACCGAAAAACTCTCCGCCGGCTCGATGCTGATCCATTCTCCACCCTCGGCACCGACCCGGTAGGCCCGGTCCACGACGATTTCCGGCCAGGGTTCGACTTCTTCCTCAATACCCGCTTCTTCGATCAGATGGCAAAACTCGATCGCCGAGCCGTCCAGAACCGGCACCTCGCTCTGCACCTTCACGAGCAGATTAGTGATACCGTAACTGTGAAGCGTAGCTAGAAGATGCTCCACGGTCGCCACCGCCATCCCGTTGTTGCGCAGCGAGGTCGCGTATCCCGTCGATGCCACGAAGTCGAGGTGAGCGCGCACGCTCGTATCCGCCGATATCCCGGTAAAGACGATCCCGCTGTTGGGCGGCAGCGGATGGAGCACCAAGCCCGTTTTTACGCCCGAATGAAGCCCTTGGCCCGAGGTGACGACGCTTTTTTTGAGCGTCTTTTGCTTGAGCTTCGCGCCGCCTCGCGCGCGCGCGGCCGCCGGCCGCTTGCGCGTCCGGGTTTTTTTGCTGTCGTCCGCTACGTCCGCGTCAGTCAGCGCCGGCGCTTCGCCAAAGGCGCGGCGCACCGTCAACAGCAGGCCGTCCAGGGACAGCGGCTTTTCGATAAAATCGAAGGCGCCCGCTTTGGTCGCGCTGACCGCCGTGTGGATGTTACCGTGGCCCGAAATCATAACCACGTTGATATCCGGCTCTTTGTTCTTGATCTCCTTCAAGAGCCCGATGCCGTCCGCCTGCGGCATCCAGATGTCCAGCAACACCAAGCCGGGCTTTTCCTCTTCGATCATGCGCAGCACCGTCGCGCTGTCGCCGGTGTCCACGACCCGATAGCCCTCGTCACTCAACACCTCGCGCATCGATTCCCTGACGTCGTCTTCGTCATCGACGATGAGAATCGTTTTTTCCGCAAGATTTTGGTTCACCCCGTTCCCCACTTCCTTTGTTAAAACCCGCCGGCGCTCCGCCAAGAATCACGCGGCGAGTTGCTCCCGCGCCGGCAATTCGATGATGAATTTAGTGCCCCTCGGCTCATTGGGTCGAACGCGAATATAGCCGTGATGATCCTCGACGATCGCATTGACAATAGACAACCCCAACCCCGTGCCATCCTTTTTGGTCGAAAAGTAGGGCTCGAAGACTCGCGCCCGCAGCTCCGGCGACAGGCCGCGGCCGTTGTCGGCCACTTCCAGGCTGACAACGGAAAGGGAACGATCATAATTTGTCGCGATTTTGACCTCCCCATCGCCATCCACCGCGGCCACTGCGTTATCCAGGAGATTCATCAAGGCGCGCTTCATCTGATTGCGGTCCAGTTCTAGGGACGGAATGGCGCCGGGGCAAAACTGAAAACCGATTTCCTTATGCCCTTCCTGGAACAAAAACAGCGCCTCGCGCACGATTTCGTTGAGATCGTTCGCCGCGAGCTCCACGGCGGGTAGCCGCGCGAATTGGGCGAACTCATTGACTAGATTTTTAAGCTCCTCGACCTGTCGAATGATCGTCGTCGTACACTTGTCGAGAACCGCGCCGTCGCCCGCCAACAGTTTGGCGTAACGTTTGCGCAGGCGCTCGGCTGAGAGCTGGATCGGCGTCAGCGGGTTTTTGATTTCATGAGCGATGCGCCGCGCCACTTCGCGCCAGGCCTCCATCCTTTGGACCTTTTGAATTTGCGTAATGTCCTCTAGAAACATCATGACGCCGAGGCTCCGCCCTTCGTCGTCGCGCAGCGTGGCCGCGTTGGCGACCACAGTCAACAACCGCTCCGGTAGCGAGATCTTGATCTCCCGCTCCACAGCCTCTCCGTTGGTCACGTTTTCCATGATCTCGCGCATCACTTGGAGCCGCTCGGACGCGAAGACCTGCTCTTGCGGCTTGCCCAACGCCTCGACCGCTTTGACGCCGAGCATCTGCTCGGCGGCCTTGTTCCAGGTCGTAATCTTTTCGGCGGGGTCGATGGAGATGACGCCCGCCCCCACGTTAGCCAGCAGCATCTCCATGTAGCGACCGCGCCGTTGGAGCTCCAGCGTCATCAGCTTCAAGTCCTGCGTCATCTGGTTGAATGACCCGACCAGCGTGCCGATCTCATCGTCGCCGCTGGACTCGATCTGGTAATCCCAATTTCCATGAGCGACCTCATGGGTGCCTTCGGCGAGTCTTTGAATCGGCACGGTGATCCCTTTGGCGAGGTAAAGGCCAAACCAGGTGGCGGCAAAAATAATCACCAGTGTGATCAGCAGGAGCGTCAAGATATAGCTGTTTTTGACCGGAGTCTTTAGCGACGCCAGGTATTTGTACTGTTCATAGGAGCGCGATATCTGCAGGGCCCGCTTGGTGATGCTCTTGGGCACGTAGTAGTCCACCACCACCACGCCCAAAATGCGTTTGTCTGTGCCGTATACCGGCACCCCGCCGCGGATGACGTCCCCTTCTCCGAAAGCCTGCGTGCGAGTCACCTCCAGCCCGCGCAGCGCCCGGTTGAGAAATTCGTTTTCCGGTTTGACGGTGACTCCGGTGGGCACCTGTTCATTGAACGCCACCACCAGCGGCTTGCGGTCCGGGGAGAACAGCTCGACGGTACCGAGATGATATTCCTGTTGCTTGCTGCGTACGAACTCCCTGAGCCGGTCGATGCGCTGCGAGTTGAAAAGCTCCTCCTCAGTGATGCGCCGGCTCAGTTGGCGCGCGTAAAAGAGCGCGTTGTTGGCCGAATTCTGATAATAGGTCTGGCCGATCTCCAACGACCCCTGCAGCGCCGTTTCGACCTGCAGATCGAACCAGCGCTCGAAAGAGCGGGTGACGAAACCGCCGGCGATCGTGAATAACAGCAACGTCGGCACCAGAGAAAGTGCGACGAACGCGAGCACCAGGCGCACGCGCAAGCGCGACCCGAGAATACCCCGCTTGCGCTCGAAAAGTAGTTTCACCAGGTTTCTTGAGACCAGGAAAACCAGCAGGACGAGCAATATGATGTTGATGTTGATGAGCAGGAAGAACGCGATGTTGCCGCTTAGCGAGTACTCGGGCGACACCTCGGGCGCCTGTACCTCAAAATAAGCGAACGCGAGCACCATGAGGGTGGCCACCAGGATGACCACGCCTTCGCGCTTACGCCGCTTGGTCTCTTCCAGCCGGAGGGCATCCTGAAGTGACTTGGCGGTACTCGTAGCTTCCATTGGCGGGACTCGGTTAAGAAGCTGAAAAAACGAGAAAATACTACCTTCTAAATAGGTAAAGAACAAGTGATAAAATGACGCTGATGATCAGGCAGGTGGCGAGCGGAAAGTAGAATGTAAAACGCTCTCGCTCGATGGTGATATCTCCGGGCAGGTGCCCGAGCCAGGGAATCTTGCCGATAAGCGTAAAGACTATGCCGACAATCACCAGGAACAAGCCGAGATAAATTAGGATCCTGCCGATGCCGCCCATGAGTTATCCTCTAACAGGCTGCTGAAAAAGACTCATATGCTTCGTTGCGCTCACTCGCCTCGCTACAACGTAACGATGGGTATCGCTTCGCTCCACCCATCCTACAGATCTATCTCACCACGAAGCACACGACGAACACGAAGGTTTCGGGCATTGATATTTCTAAACTTCTTGACTTCGCGCTCTTCGTGACCTTCGTGGTAAAATTTGCCTTTTCGTCTTTGGTTGCGGCTTTGCCGCGCTCGGATCCGACCGCTGGCATACTGCCCTAGAACAAACTCTGTTGCGCCTTCGGCCTTCCGGCGTTCTCCGCCCGGGGTTTTTTGCCGAGATGGTCATAGGCCAGGGCCGTCGCCACTCGTCCCCTCGGTGTCCGCTGGAGAAATCCCGCCTGAATCAGAAACGGCTCGTAGACATCCTCAATCGTATCCTTTTCCTCACCGATGGCCGCCGCCAACGTTTCCACTCCCACCGGTCCGCCGGCAAACTTATCGATCATCGTTACCAGCAACATGGTGTCCATTTTGTCGAGCCCCATAGGATCGACCTCTAACATTTTCAACGCTTCTTCCGTCACCAGGCGGGTGATCACACCGTCGGCTTTCACCTGGGCGTAATCCCGCACTCGGCGCAGCAGCCGGTTGGCGATGCGCGGCGTCCCGCGCGCGCGCTGGGCGATCTCCCCGATGCCTTCGAGCTCTCCGGTGACGCCAAGAATCGACGTTGACCGCTGGAGAATCCGCGTCAGCGATCCGGCATCGTAGAAATCGAGGCGGAAGATCTGCCCGAACCGGTCGCGCAGCGGAGAGGTCAACAGGCCGGATCTCGTGGTCGCGCCGACCAACGTGAAACGTTTCAAATCAAGCTTGATCGACCGCGCCGCCGGACCCTGGCCGATCATGATGTCGATTTGATAATCCTCCATCGCCGGATAAAGCACTTCCTCGACTATGTGATTGAGCCGGTGAATCTCGTCGATGAAGAGCACGTCGCCTTCATCGAGATTGGTGAGCAAAGCGGCGAGGTCGCCGGGGCGCTCGACGATCGGCCCCGAGGTCGCCCTAATGTTCACGCCCATCTCGCGCGCAATGATGTAGGCCAGCGACGTTTTCCCCAGACCGGGCGGACCATGGAACAGGATGTGATCCAACACGTCGTTGCGGCCGCGGGCCGCGGCGATCGAGACCTTGAGGTTTTCTTTGACCTGCTCCTGGCCGATGTACTCGTCGAACCCGCGCGGCCGCAGGCTCAGGTCATAATTCAGGTCTTCGTCGGTTCCGCGCCCGTCGATCATGACGTTGGTTTTGACCGGTTCGGTTTTCATGTTGGGCTCACGGACTCATTCGGCGCAGGGATTCCTTGAGGACCTCTTCCAAGGGCTTCTCCCCTCGCTTCAACACGTCGCGGACGCTTTTCTCGGCGTCGGGCTTGCGATAGCCGAGGTTGACCAACGCCGACACCGCGTCTTGCAGCAACTGGGAACCGTCTGCCGATTTCCTAAGCTCCGAGAACTCCGGAGCCAAGGCGGCCAATTTGTCTTTCAGCTCGACAATCATCCGCTCGGCGAGCTTTCTTCCGACGCCAGGGATCGACACCAGCCGGACCTGATCGCCTTCTCTGAGCGCTCGGGTGAGATCTTCGGCCGGCATGCCCGACAAAATGTTAAGGGCGAGCTTCGGTCCAATGCCGGCCACGCCGTTGAGCAGAAGAAAAACTTGCTTTTCCGAAAAATCGTGAAACCCGAAAAGTTGCAACGCGTCCTCGCGCACGTGGGTATGAATCTGAAGGTTCACCGGCTCACCGACTTCGGGCAGGCGATAAAAAACCGTCAGGGGAATGAAAACCAGATATCCGACGCCGCCGACATCGACGATGATTTCGCCCGGCACTTTGTGCGCCAGAGTGCCACTGATTTGTGCGATCACGTGGATCCCCTCGGGCAAGCCCGTGAGGCGGAATCCCGAGCCAACCGCCCGCGGCGTGTCGAGGGGTCGCAGCTATTTTTTCCCGGCGATCTCAAGGTAGTCCCGCCAGCGCAACACGTTGCCACGAGTCCCGGCCGCACGGCGCGCCTGCGCCGAGAAATTTCGGCGGTGGATATGGCAAATAGCGGCGGCCAAAGCGTCCGCGGCATCCACCGCGATCTCGCCGCGAAGACAGAGCAAAACGGTTATCATTTTCTGCACCTGCTGCTTGGTCGCCTGGCCAAATCCCGTAACCGCGACTTTGATCTCCGCGGCCGAATACTCGAAAACCGCGATCTCATGCTCCGCCGCCGCCAAGAGCGCCACGCCGCGCGCCTGGCCGAGCTTGAGCGCGCTCGCCGGGTTGCGGGCGAAGAAGACCCTTTCCAAGCTCACGCCGCTGGGGCGAAATTTTCTTAGTACTTCTTGAATCCCCTGATGGATTCGGCGCAGACGCGCCCCCTGAGTGTAAGCCGATGAAGTCGCGATCGTCCCGTGCGCGATATGAGTGAGATGGTTGCCGTCAACCTGGACAAGCCCCCATCCGGTCACCAGGGACCCGGGATCGATGCCAAGAATGCTTTCGCGGTCGTGGTGCGTTGGCATCTTTCGCGGCGGCGCGGAGCGGCGCTCAGCTCGCCTTTTCCATCAACTCCGTCGGAATATTGAAATTGGCGGACACGCCCTGCACATCGTCATGATCTTCCAGTTCTTCGGTCAATTTCAGGATCTGCTCGACATGTTTGGCGTCGACGTTCACCGTGTTCTTCGGCACCATGGTGACCTGAGCACTAGCCACGGGGACTTTTTCCCGGTCCAACCGCTCCTTCACTTTCTCGAAGTCCTCCGGTTGCGTCACCACCTCGAAGAGATCGTCCTCCTCTTTGACATCCTCTGCGCCGGCGTCGAGCACGATGCCCATCAGCCGCTCTTCATCGATTTGCGACTTCTCAACCGTAATCACGCCTTTTTTGTCGAACATCCAGGACACGCAACCCGTCTCGCCAAGATGCCCGCCATGGTTGGTAAAAAGGCGCCGGATCTCCGAGACCGTGCGATTTTTGTTGTCGGTGAGCACTTGCGCCAGGATCGCCGCGCCGCCGGGACCATAACCTTCGTATTGAATCTCTTCGTAAGTCACCCCTTCAAGCTCTCCGGTGCCTTTTTTGATGGCCCGGTCGATATTGTCATTCGGCATGCTGTTGGCCCGCGCCGTCAGCACCGCCGTGCGCAGACGCGGGTTGGAATTCAAATCACCGCCGCCCATGCGGGCGGCCACGGTGATTTCCTTGATGAACTTGGTGAAGAGTTTCCCCTTCTTGGCGTCTTTGGCCGCCTTCTTGTGCTTGATCGTGCTCCACTTTGAATGGCCTGACATTGGTTCTCCGTCTCCCCTGAATGCTTGTTCGTAAACTACCACAAAGCCGGTTGAGGGTAAACCACAATAAACCGCCGTGAAAGTCAGCTAGCGAATTTCCTCTGACAGATTCACTTTACTACAACAGTGGCAAAGAAATATCTTGCTCCGCGAGCAATCTTTCTCTAGGCTGGGGAGGCTGCGAGACCCGCCTATGCCCCGGAACGATCAGATCACTCGCCAGTGGCATCTATTGCGGCGGTTGGAAGGCTCCACCGGCCTGACGTTGCCGGAGCTTGTCGAGTCCGTGCCTCACGATTACCCAAAAAATTCTCGCACTGTCCGCCGTGACTTGGAGGCGCTGGAAGCCGCGGGTTTCCCGCTCGTGAGCGAACGCCATAACGGCCAGACGCGCTGGCGGCTGATGGAGGGCTTTCGTGATATTCCTGCTCTTGGCTTTTCAGCCACCGAGCTCATGTCTCTGCTTCTCAGCCGCAATCTTCTCAAGCCGCTAGAAGGAACCGAAATCCAATCCTCGCTCAGCTCCGCGTTGAGTAAAGCGTCGGCGGCGCTCCCACCCCAGGGTCACGAGTACGTTCGAGCGATGGAGCAGATGTTCACTGTCGGCCTCGGCCCGCACAAGAGTTACCGGCAGCATAAGAACACAATCGACACCATATCTCAGGCTATCGACAAACGGCGGACTACGCAGATGCGGTACTTCTCGGCTTCCCGTAATAACACCGGGCGGCGCGAAGTCGATCCCTATCATCTCTGGTTCGCCGGAGGCGGGCTCTATCTCATCGCCTACTGCCACCTGCGCAAAGACGTCCGCCTGTTCGCCGTGGAGCGCATCCGCTCGATCGCGCTCACCGACCATCCTTACCAGATGCCCCTCGGTTTCAACGTTCAGGAGTACGTCCAGGACGCGCTCAATGTCATGCGCGGCCGACGCATCGAAGTCGAGCTGCTGTTCTCCAAGAAAGCGGCGGCTTGGGTTAAGGACAAAAGCTGGCATCCCAGCCAGGAAACCTCGCTACTAAAGGACGGACGGCTAAGAATGATCCTGAAGGTGGCGGACAACGATGAACTTGTGGGATGGATTCTAAGTTTCGGAGGTCAGGTGAGGGCCGTCGGGCCAGAGGCACTAAGACATAAGGTGAAAGAAGAGGCCAAGAAAATTCTTCGCGCGTGACCTCGGATGTCAAAAATTATTTCTTGGGCGTGACCTGATCTGTCACGGACGTGTTGTAAGCTTATTCCCATGAGGAGTAGAAACCGATATGAGGAATGCCGATCTTGAATCGCTTACGACGCAATTCGATCGCGAAGAAAGTCGAGACGTAAAAGCCTGACCTTGGTGGCTTTTCCCAGAGATTGAAATTTCCGACTAACTCCGCTCCTGGAAGATGAATAGAGTATTGGCAAATCTCTGGGCGAAAACCAGCAAGGAAGGTGCTGCAGGGTGGCATCCCCTCAGCCTCCACATGCTCGATGTGGCTGCCAGTGCGGACGCCATCCTGGCGCGCGAGCCGGAATCAACACGCAAAAGGATTGGAGCAGTCCTGGGTCTGGAGTGGCAGGAGGCCCGCGCTTGGATCTTGCTCGTGGTGGCTTGTCATGATCTGGGGAAGGCCTGCCCCGGGTTTCAGTGCAAATGGGAAAACATGACTGGCATGGATTCTGGCCGGAGCCCGAATACCGAGATCAACCACGCCTTCGTGAGTCAGGTCGCCCTGTCGGAATTGTTGCAGGAAATGGAGTGGCCGGAGGAGTTGGCTGATCTGGTGTCCGACGCGGTGGGGTGTCACCACGGGGAGCGGGCTTCGCCGAATGCGCTCAACAATCTGGCGGGCGATAGACGTGCAATTGGTCGCGATCCATGGGCGGAAGCACGCCGCGGCCTGTTTGAGGCAGTGCTGGATATCGTCAAGCCAGCAACGATTCCCGCCAAGCAGACTCTTAATGGCCCCGATTTCATGCTGTTGTCGGGGCTCACAAGCTTTGCCGACTGGATTGGATCGAACGAAGATTGGTTCCCCTTTGGGAATGGGGAATGGGGTCAAGTCTGGAGTTGACTAATCGAGCCGTTCTCTGCTAGTCATCAACCCATGTCGCGACCACTCAGAATCCAGTTTCCTGCGGCGGTGTATCACGTCATGAACCGGGGTGCGGCAAGACAAGCGACGTTTGCCGACGACGATGACTATCAAGCCTTTCTTGATACGGTGGCCGAGGCCCACCGGCAGTGGGGCATCGAAGTGTTCGCCTATGCTCTGATGGGG
>Ga0214472_10001483_pt1 | contig 26249 bp, 23 predicted proteins | sample RVTome_6_FD_207662 | JGI IMG/M metagenome (GOLD analysis project Ga0214472, IMG submission 207662) | Soil microbial communities from uranium-contaminated site in the Upper Colorado River Basin, Wyoming, United States - RVT140D175 | ecosystem: Environmental > Terrestrial > Soil > Contaminated >...
GAGATGCTAAATTTCTAGCACCCCCAAGCGTGGTACTAAAAAAATGGTGCCGATAAGATAGAGCGGGTTTCGCCAGATTGTCACCTGCTTTCGAAGGGGGCCGAAGCAGGGGAGATATTTCAAAAGTTGACACCTACGAATTTCCTAAAATCAGGCCGAGGGCATATACGATAACGGCCCATATCCCCCGGTCCCTCGCCCACCCCGGCATCGATAGGGAGCCGGAAACGAAATAAGGTGACACTTCTTTCCAGCGTGAGGGCGGAACAGGCGCATGTATCCTATTGCGGTCTGCCTTGTCACTTTTGATGTCACACTCCTGTCACAGTGACCGCCGGATTAGGGTAATCTTTGACGGGCTTGCGTAGCTCAGTAAAAGATCGTAGACTGCGCAAGCAGCTGAATTCATTCAGTCTTTAGAGTAGCCGAACAGGCGACTCCAGTAGAGCACTCCCTTGGTAAGGGAGAGGTCGAGAGTTCAATCCTCTCTCGCAGCACCAGATATCCGGCCAGATTTTCGCTTCGGATCGTATCCACGCTGATTTTCGTTGAGCGAAACGCCGCCAATATGCCGGCGGCGCAGCGTCGCAATCGTAACCCGCAATATGCGATCATTGTGGGATAGTCGCCACCGGCAGGTATTCGCGCCTCCTGGAAATAGCGATTTGCGCTCCGCGCTAGTTATTTCGGCGATCAACGGCAAGCAATCGGTCTTATTTCTTGTATCCTTGTGCATTGTTGGGCGAAACGCCCTGTTAATTCCTCTGCGTTACGATGCCTACTTTCGTGCACGCGATCGCCGCGCTTGTCACGAGGCATCTACCTGCGGGGGGCAGTAGTGCTTGAGCTTCAGAAATTGCAGCATCGCCGCATTGTCATGCTTGGCTTTTCGGCCCTGGTTTTTGCCTACTATGCCATTTGGCAATTGTTCTCGAGCTTCCACAAAGGCGGTGGTTTGGCCAATTGGCGCGAATTGGGCGGGCAAATCTATCTGCTTGCCTGCAGCGTGCTGCTCGCATGCGCTGTCGTCGCCATCGTGATCCGCTCGTTTTACGACCACCGGGCCATCGTCCGTGAGCAGAATTACGATACTGCCACCGGCATGCCGAACCGCAATTTCCTGATGAGCACGCTCGCGAAGATGCCGCGAAACACGGGTCAGGGACCGGGCTTGCTGATCATCGAGCTCACCGGTCTGAAGTCGATCGCGACCTCGATGGGCAAGGAAATCGGCAACGACGTGCTGCGCGAGATCGGCTCCAGGCTTTGTGCGCTCGCCGCTGCGAACGTATCCGTTGTACGGCTTCGCGAAAACCAGTTCGGAGCGCTCCTCCATCCGCCAACCGACCGCGCCGCCCTGGAAAAGCTCGCCATGCAGATTCTCGAAATCGGCAAACGGCCGGTTGCATCCCACAGCAGCAAGAATTTCGTCGACTTTTCCATCGGCGCCGCGTTTTGCGACCAGCCAGATCGCGACACGGAAGAGTTTGTTCGCCGTGCCGACATGGCGCTGCTGCACGCCAAGACCAGCAAATTGGCGAGCTTCGTTGCCTATTCCGATGAGATGCAGAATTCGGTCAATCGCCTGAGCAAGCTGGAAACCGGCTTGCGCGAGGCGCTCGCGGCCAACCAGATCGACATCTTCTACCAGCCGTTGTTTGCGGTTAAGCCGACGCTGCGAATCGTGGGCGTCGAGGCATTGGCAAGGTGGAAGCACCCGGAACTGGGACCGATTGCGCCGAACGAATTCGTCGCGGTTGCCGAAGCGATCGGCCTGACGCCCAAGCTCGGCAAACTCGTTCTCATGCAGGCCTGTCGTCAGATCGAATCGGAATATCCGCTGAAGCTGGCGGTGAACATTTCGCCGTCGCATTTCATCCACCCGGACTTCGTCGACGATGTCGAAGGCGCGCTTTCCCTATCCGGGCTGGATCCCGCCCGTCTGGAAATCGAGATCACGGAAAACGTGCTGATTTCCATGCCGGATCGCGCGATCGCGATCATCGATGCGCTGCGCCAGCGCGGCGTGTCCGTTGCGCTGGACGATTTCGGAACCGGCTATTCGGGACTTTCCTATCTCAGCCAGTACGACGTGGATCGGGTCAAGATCGACGCGAGCTTCGTCCGCAACGTCGAGAGCTCCGAAAGCGCGCGGCACCTGTTCGAAGCGATCGTTCGGCTGATCGGACTGCGCGGCTTTGCGATCACCGTCGAGGGCATCGAGAACGAGCAGCAGTTCGAGTTCGTGCGCACGCTCCCCGACCATTGGTACCAGGGGTTCTATTTCTCCAAACCGATGAGCTACCCGGATCTGCTGCGGTCGGAATTCCTTGCGCCTGTCGAGGTCGCGCCCAAGAATGCCGCGCCTCCGTCCGGCGTCTCGCCGGCGAAGCTGTCCGTGGTCGCGCGCTGACGGGGGCAGATTTCGATCTTAGACCAACTCAAACGGGAAATCAGGCCGCATGGCCCCTTGAATATACTACCCCAATGGGTTACATATCCCATGATCCAAACTGTTGCCGAGACGCCGACATTCACGCGCCAGGCAGAAAAGCTGTTCAGCGAGGACGAGAAGCAGGAACTGATAGAGTTCCTTGCCGTGAATCCGCTGGCTGGTGTTGAAATCCCCGGCACCGGCGGCGTTCGCAAGTTGCGATATGCCGCTTCCGGGCGAGGCAAGCGGGGCGGTGCCCGCATCATTTATTATTTTCTGGACGAAACGATGCCGCTTTATGCCCTGCTTGCCTATGCCAAGAATGTCCGGGACGACATGATACCCGAGGAAAAGCGGGCCGTTTCGGCGCTTGTCGTGGCCCTGAAGGCGGCACGGCGACGCTCGGGGTAGTGGGAAGGATAAGCAACATGAAGACCCTCGCAAAAGACCTCGTCCAATCCCTCTCCGAAGCGGTGGCCCATGCCAGGGGCGCGGGCCCGGCAATCGTTCATGCACCGCTCGACCCGCGCCGGGTGCGTGAACGGGCAAAGCTCACACAGGCCCAGATGGCGCCGCTGATGGGCATGAGCCTTTCCGGCTACAGGAAATGGGAGCAAGGCCAGAGACGCATAAGCGGCCCGGCGGCGGCGCTTCTGACGATCATCGAACGGGAGCCGGATGCGGTGCGTCGGGCGCTCCTCGAGGATATCGGATAGTTCAATTCTTTCTTGCCGCGCACCAAAATGATTGACCGGCCGATGTGACCCGCATCGACCGCCCTTTCGGGAGCCCACCGCATGCCCTCCTTCCTCTCGCGCGCCATTTCCGCCGGCCAGGGCAAACAGCCCGCCGACGTCGTGATCAAGAATGTGCGCCTGCTCGATCTAGTGACCGGCGCCATCGAGACGACCGACATCGCCATCGTCGCCGATCGCATCGTCGGCACCTACGGCGAATATCACGGCAAGGCCGAAATCGACGGCAGGGGCCGGTTCGCGATGCCGGGCTTCATCGACACGCATCTCCACATCGAATCCTCGATGGTCACCCCGCTGGAGTTCGACCGCTGCGTGTTGCCGCATGGCGTCACCACGATCTTCTGCGATCCGCACGAGATCGCCAACGTGCTTGGCGCGGCCGGCATCCGATATTTTCTCGCCTGCGCCGAGCAGGCGGTGATGGATATCCGCGTCAACCTGTCGTCCTGCGTGCCGGCGACATCGTTCGAGCAGGCCGGGGCGACGCTGGAGGTCGCCGATCTCATCGCGTTGCGCGACCATCCGAAAGTCCATGGCCTGGCCGAGATGATGAACTATCCGGGCGTGCTCGCTGGCGACGCCGGCGTGCTCGCCAAGCTCGACGCCTGGCAGGACGGCCATATCGACGGACACGCGCCGCTGCTGCTCGGAACCGCGCTCAACGGCTATCTCGCCGCCGGCATCCGCACCGACCACGAGGCGACGAGCGCCGCCGAAGCGCGCGAGAAGCTGAAGAAGGGCATGGCGATCCTGATCCGCGAAGGTTCGGCTTCCAAGGACCTCGAAGCGCTGTCCGAACTGCTCGACGCCGACACCTCCGCCTTCATGGCGCTCTGCACCGACGACCGCAGCCCGGTCGACATCGACAAGGAAGGCCATCTCGACGCGATGATCCGGCGGCTGATCGCCAAGGGCAAGCCGGTCCACCACGTCTACCGCGCCGCGTCCTTGTCGGCGGCGCGCATTTTTGGCTTGCGCGATCGCGGCATGGTCGCGCCCGGCTGGCGCGCCGACATCGCGCTTCTCGACGATCTGGAGACGTGCTCGGTTTCCGACGTGATCGCCGGCGGCCGGCTGGTCACCCAGGCGCTGTTCGATGCGCGCGGAAGCGTCTCGCCGGTCGGCCTCGACTCGATGAAGCGCAAGCCGGTGACGCCGGAAATCTTTGCGGTCGCAGCGAAGGACGGCGCCAACAGCCTGCCGGTCATCCGGGTCAAGGCCGGCTATATCCTGACCTGGCGCGAGGAAGCCGAGGTTCCGCGCGACGGCGGCGGGCTTTGCGCCGATCCGGCCCGCGATATCCTCAAGGTCGCGGTGCTCGAACGCCACGGCAAGACAGGCGATGTCGGCCTCGGCTTTGCCGCCGGTTTCGGCATGGCCAGCGGCGCGATCGCCTCTTCGGTCGGCCATGACAGCCACAACATCGCGGTCGTCGGCGCCACCGACGCCGACATGGCTGCGGCGACCAACCGGGTCATCGCCATGGGCGGCGGCTTTGCCGTTGCCGACGGCGGCAAGGTGCTGGCCGAACTGCCGCTGCCGCTCGCCGGCCTGATGAGCCTCGACAGCTTCGAGAACACCGCCCATCGCTTGGAGGAACTGCTCGCTTCCGTGCGCGGGCTCGGCTGCAGCCTGCCCGAACCGTTCATCCAGCTTGCCTTCATCGCGCTGCCGGTGATTCCGCACCTGAAGATCACGCCGAAAGGCCTGTTCGACGTCGACAAGTTCGAATTCGTCGATTGATACTTGCGCTCAGCCGGCGATGCTCTCCCAGACCGCGATGCCCCAGACCATGGCGGCGACCAGCAAGGTCGCCAGCACCGCTGCCGAGCCGCAATCCTTGGCGATCCGGACCAGTTCGTCGTGATCGCGCGTCACCCGGTCGGCGACCTTTTCGATGCCGGTGTTGAGAAACTCGACCGCCAGCACCAGCAGCAGCGAACCCCACATCGCCGCCAGTTTCCACGGGCTGAGCGTCAGCAAGGGCGCAACCGCGAGGCTGGCTGCGAAAACGATCATTTCCTCGCGCAAGGCGGTTTCGCTGCGCCAGCCGAAACCGATGGCCGATAGCGAATTGAAGAAGGCGGCGACGATTCGTTTCATGACAGCGCGATGAAAGGCTTCGATGACAGGCGGATGACAGGCAATTCCGCCAAGGAAACAATAGGCTCCGGCGCATTTCGACGGAGCCGTGCTCGGCGGTGAACGACCGCTATTTCGTGGCTCCCCTGGCGAGCAGGTCGCGGATCTGCACCAGCAACTCGGTTTCCGACGGGCCGGAGGGCGCGGCCGGCTTCGGCGGCATGATCCGGTTGACCGCCTTGATCAGCCAGAAGATCGCAAACGCGATGATCAGGAATTTTACCACCGCGGTGATGAAGCTGCCATAGGCGAAGACGGCGCCCTGTTCGCGCGCCGCCGCCAGGTTCGTGGCCGTCACTTCGGAGCTCAAGCCCCAGAAATAATTGGAAAAATCGAGGCCGCCGCTGACCGCCCCGATGATCGGCATGATCAGGTCGTCGGTCATCGACGACACGATCGCGCCGAAGGCCGCGCCGATGATGACGCCGACGGCAAGGTCCAGGACATTGCCGCGCATGATGAACGTCTTGAATTCATTCCACATCAATTGTCCCCTTTCGGATGGCATGACCGCCACGGATTGGCGCCGCCCCGGTTGATTCCCGGTTTGGTTCGCCGGTTCCGCCCGCCAGCGGGGCTTCATGATACCGGCTGGGCGAAGGGTTCGTAAGCGCCAATCCCGGCTGTGGCGGCGTTTTGCGCCTGGCGCGGGCGGGGCCAGGGTGGGGCCTGCGAACTGGACAGCGGCGCACAATTGGTGATTCATGGGCAGGCGTCCGGCAAATTCCGGCCGCGGGAGGAATTCGCATGTTGCAAGGCTGGGCGGTCCTCGGCACTGCACTGGTGTATTTGCTCGCGCTGTTTGCCGTGGCGAGCTACGGCGACCGCAGGCCTTTCGGCGCCAAGGCGGCGGGGCGCCCCAATATCTATGCGCTCTCGCTGGCGATCTATTGCACGACGTGGACCTTCTTCGGCTCGGTCGGCCTTGCCGTGTCCGGCGGCGTCAATTTCTTCGCGATCTATCTGGGGCCGATCCTGCTGTTCACGCTAGGCTATCCGCTGGTTGCCCGCATCGTGCGGCTGTCGAAGGAAGAGCGTATCACTTCGGTCGCCGATTTCCTCGGCGCCCGCTACGGCAAGAGCCAGCGCGTCGCGGGATTCGCCGCCATCATCGCGCTGGTCGCCACGGTTCCCTACATTGCCCTGCAGTTGAAGGCGGTCTCCACGTCGGTCCTGACGCTGATCTTCCACTACAGCCTGGTCGATGACGGCGGGTTCCTGTCGATGGGCGAAATCTCCCTGCTGATCGCGCTGACGCTGGCGGTATTCGCGATCCTGTTCGGCACGCGCCACGCCGACGCCACCGAGCACCAGGACGGTCTGATGCTGGCCGTTGCCGTGGAATCGGTCGTCAAGTTCTTCGCGTTTCTCTTCGTCGGCCTGTTTACCGTCTATTTCATGTTCGACGGTTTCGGCGATCTTTATTCCCGCGCCGCGGAAAATCCCGAGGTCCGCGCGATCGTCGCCAGGGGCTTCGATGCCGGCGGATTCGCCCTGCTGACATTCCTGAGCTTCATCGTCTTCCTGATGCTGCCGCGCCAGTTCCATGTCGCCGTCGTCGAGAACCATTCGCAGGGCGATCTGCGCCGCGCCCGCCTGCTGTTTCCCGCCTACCTCATCGGCATCAACCTGTTCGTCATCCCGATCGCCATCGCCGGCCTCCTGAAATTCGGCAGTTCGGTCGCCGCCGACGATTTCGTGCTGTTGCTGCCGACGGCGCATGGCAACGATCTGGTCGCCATGATTACTTTCCTTGGCGGGCTTTCGGCCGGCGCCGCGATGGTGGTCGTTGCCTGCGTCGCGGTCTCGATCATGATTTCCAACGATCTTGTGCTGCCATTCATCCTTAGCCGCCAGGCGGCGGGGCCCTCGCAGACCGCGTCCTGGGCGGTCGGCAGCATGGAGCAGCCGATCCTGAACATCCGCCGCACGGCGATCGTCGTCCTCCTCGTGCTGGCCTACGCCTATGTCCGCTTCGCCGACAACTCGCGCGCGCTGGCCTCCATCGGTCTGGTGTCGTTCGCGGCGATCGCCCAGCTCGCGCCGGCTTTCTTCGGCGGGCTGTTCTGGAGCGGGGCGACCGGCCGTGGCGCGATTGCCGGCATGGCCGCCGGCTTTGCGGTATGGGCCTACACGCTATTGATGCCGACCCTGATCGGCGCCGATCACTGGTTGATCGCGACCGGGCTGCATTCGTCGGGCATCCTGCGTCCGGAATCGATCTTTGGCCTCCCCTTGAGCCCGATCGCCAATGGCGTGATCTGGAGCCTCGCCATGAATACGGTTGCGTTCGTCATCGGCTCGGTCTCGCGATTGCCGACCACGAGCGAATCCGCGCAGTCGGCGGTATTCGTCAGCCGCAGCGAACCGCTGCTCGGGCGGCGCGATTCCGTTCGCCTGACCGTGCGCGAACTGCAACAGGCGGTCGGCCGGTATCTCGGCGAAAAACGGACCGGTCGCGCGTTCGAGGCGCATATCGCCGAAAGCGGCAAGCGGCTGCACGCGTCCGACACGGTATCGCCTTCCTTGTTGCGGTTTTCCGAGCAGTTGCTGGCGAGCGCGATCGGCGCCTCGTCTTCGCGCCTCGTCCACACGCTGCTGTTGAGGCGCTACGAGCATACGACGCCGGTCAGCCGGCAGCTGCTTGACCAGGCTTCCGAAGCGCTGAAGTTCAATCGTGATATCTTGCAGACCGCGCTCGACCAGATGGACCAGGCTGTCACCGTGTTCGACGCGGATTACCGGCTGGCGTTCTGGAACCGGCAGTTCCGCAAATTGCTCGGCCTGTCGGCCAGCCTCGGCGCCGCCGGCACGCCGCTTGCCGAGATCGTCGCCGAAATCATCGCCGTCCACAAGCTCACCGGACCCGAAACCTCCGCCAAGGCGTTGCGCGACCGCATCGTCAAACGCAGCCAGCCTTGGCTGCTTGCCTTGTCCGCGGTCGAAAAGATCGTCGAAGTGCGCACCAGTTCGATGCCGGGCGGCGGCATTGTCGTGACGTGGCACGACATCACCGAGCGAATCCTGGTGTCAGAGGCCTTGCGGGAAGCCAATGAATCGCTCGAAAAGCGCGTCGCCGAGCGCACCGGCGAACTGGTCAGCGCCAACCGCGCGATGCAGCTTGCACATCGCGCAGCAGACCAGGCAAACGCTTCCAAGACGCGGTTTCTTGCCGCCGCCGGCCACGACATCCTGCAGCCGTTGAACGCGGCGAAGCTGTACGCTGCGACGCTGTCGGAACGCCTGCGCAGCCAGAAGAACGGCGTGATTGTCGACAATATCGGCCGCGCGCTCGACTCAGTGGAGGAAATCCTCGGGGCGGTCCTGGCCATCTCGCGCCTCGATACCGGGCGTCAGGAAGTCAAGATCGTCCAGTTTTCGCTCAACGAACTGTTCGAGCAATTGGCGATCGAGTTCGAGCCGATCGCCAAGGATCGCGGGCTCGCAATCCGGTTCGCGAAAACCTCGCAGTTCACGCGGTCTGATCCTGCGCTGCTGCGCAGGGTGTTGCAGAACCTGATTTCCAACGCGATTCGCTATACCCGCGACGGCAAGGTGCTGGTCGGATGCCGGCGGCGCGGCGCCGAAATCCGGCTGGATGTGGCCGACACCGGGATCGGGATCGCGGAAAACAATCACGAGGCGATATTTGCCGAGTTCTGCCGCCTGGAAGACGGCAAAAAGCAGGCGCCCGGCCTGGGCCTTGGCCTTTCGATCGTCGAACGTATCGCCAAGACGCTGGACCATCGCGTCGAATTCGAATCGCAGGTCGGCAGGGGAACCCGGTTTTCCGTATGGGTGCCCGTTGCCACCGGAGGCCAGTTGACGGTGTTGCGCCCGCGACCGTCCAAGGCTGCCGGCGGCATCGCCAACCTTTCCGGCCTGCGCGTGCTGTGCGTCGACAACGAGCCGGATATTGTCGACGGCATGGTCAAATTGTTGCGGCAGTGGAAATGTCGTGTCCGCACGGCGACCAACCGCAAATCGGCCATGGCGATGTTGCGCAAGACCAGTACCGCGCCTGACGTTCTGCTGGTCGACTATCATCTGGGCGACGGAACCGGCCTCGAGGTGATCGACAAGGCGCGCGATCGCCTCTCCGGCTCGGTGCGTTACGCGCTGGTCACCGCCGACCGTTCGCCGCAACTGAAGTCCGAAGCCGAACGTCGCGACGTCGCGATCCTGTACAAACCGGTAAAGGCGGGCGCGCTGCGCGCGCTGCTCGCGGCCGGAAAACCGTTGCGCGAAGCGGCCGAATAGCGAATTCGCAGGCGTTTCAGCGTTCTGCGGACGCGCTAAGCCTGTTGATCGCTATGACCGCCTGGGTCCGGCTGGAGACGCCAAGCTTCAGCAGCACCGCGGAAACATGGGCTTTTACCGTGGCTTCCGATACGCCGAGTTCATAGGCGATCTGCTTGTTGAGCAGGCCTTCGCCCAGCATCCCTAGAACTTTGCCCTGCTGCGGGGTCAGCGTCTTTAGCCGCCCGGCGAGGGCGTGGAACTCCTCGTCGTTGTCGGCTTCGCCAACGATGTCGTCGGGAGCCCAGACCTCGCCATCGAGGATCTGCGTGATCGCCTCGCGGATCCGTTTCATGTCCAGCGATTTCGGGATGAAGCCGGAAGCGCCAAGCTCCAGCGCCTTGCGGATTGTCGCCGGGTCGTCGGTTGCCGAAACCACCGCTACCGGAATTGTCGGGTGGCTCGCCCGGATTTGCAGCAGGCCGGAGATGCCCTTGCTTCCCGGCATGTTGAGGTCGAGCAGGATGATGTCGATGTCGGGGAGTTCGGAAACGAGCTTTTCCAGTTCCGGGAAATCGCCGACCATCTGCACTTTTTTTCGCGGGCTCAATCCCGCGACAGCAAGCTGCATGGCTTCCCGGAACAGCGGATGATCGTCGGCTATGATGACCGTCCCCTTGGTCAAATGTATCCTCCCCTGGCGATACCGACGCGCGCGCCGATTGTTGCGGCGATTGACAGCGAAATGCAAGCAATCACCGCGCCGGCTTGGCGTGGGGCCGGTTCCAGTTTCCGCTTCCGAACCATGGTGGACATGATATGGAAGCCTGGGGGAAGCGGTTCGGCGATATGGCCCGTGAAGGAACGAGAGACTGGTGGCGGCGAGTCGAATTCCTCACCGCGCTGATTGTCGCATTGGCAATTGTTGTTTCGTCTTTGCTGTTCGCTCTTGCCGCGAATGCAGGCGATTCGCGCTGGTTCGGGATTTCACCTGTTGCCGCCGTCGCCGTGCTCTTCCTGCCCGCCGCACTCGCCACCGCCGTCTACCAGCTCGCCGGATGGCTCGATCGCAACGACGAGCGCCACCAGCTGCGGGATGACGGGTAGCCGCAACGATGCATTTCGGTACCGACGAAACGCGCGACGGGGTCTTGACCGGCAGAGTGCGGATCGGCGCAATTACGGCCGCCTGCACCTTGTTCATCGCGCTTGGCGTGATGCTGGTCGCCCAGTCCGGTGTGCCGCTGCCTTATCTGTTCGTGCTCATTGCCGCAATTGTGGTCGGCGGGGTCGTGGTCGCCTCATGGCAGGCGCGAACCATGTCCTATTTCGACTGGCTGGTGGCACGCCGCCAGGCGAATGGCGTGGTTGCCGCCATGGCGATGGTCATCGCCATTTCCGGATGCTGGGCGCTGCTGATGGCCCCTGGCTGGTATTTTGCCGGCTCCGCAAATGCGCCGGCCTGGACGGCGGCGCTGTGCGTCGCCCCGGCTTTCGCGGCGATGCTGATACTCCCGTATTACCGCACCAGCGGCGCCCCGAGCCAGGCTGCCTTCCTGGCGCATCGCTTCGAAAGCCGCGCCGTCGGGCTGATCGCGCTGTGCGCCGGTGCGCTGATCGGCTTCTTGTTCCTGGTGGCGACGTTGGCGACGACCGCCTGGCTCATCCGCACGCAATTCGTCTTTCCGGTAGCGCACATCCACTTGTTGATCGCCGGACTTGCCGCCTTCACGGTGATCGGCGGCGGACTGCGCGCCGCGATCCGAGTCTCGGCGATGGCGTTTGCGTTTCTGGCGATTACCTATCTGGCGCCGGCGGTATGGCTGTCCGCGGCGCAGGGCAATCCGATCCCGCAACTTGCGGGCATCGGCGACAGTTTTGCCTGGCTCGCGCGCCACGAAGACGCACTTGCCGCCGCCGGTGGACCATTGCTGGGATCGCGCATTTCAGCGATCGAGCCGATTGCCGCCAGCGGCTTTCAGGTCCTGGCGTTTGCGATCGTGGTCGGAATCGGCATCGGCGCGGCCCCGGTGGCGCTTTCGATCGCTCCGGCGGTGCGGCGCCTGCGCATCGCGCAACAAGCCGGAGGCGGCTCGATCCTTCTGCTCGCGCTGCTGCTGTCCGTGACGCCGATGCTCGCCGTCTTCGCCAAGATGGGTCTGTACGAGATTCTCGCCGAAATGCCGTTGGCGAATTACGACAGCGCCGCCGCGTGGCTGCCTGCGCTTGCGCGTCATTCCACCCTGGATCATGGCCCGCTCGCCGCGATCTGCGGCGCGACGGCGCAAGTTGAGACCTCGCTCGTCGACTTGTGCGGATTGGCGCCGGAAGCGAGACTGGGCGTCAATAACGTCGCGCTGGCGCCGGAGGCGGTCACCTTTGCGGTGCCACAGCTTGCCGGCATCCCTCCGTCATTCGGCCTGCTCATGTCCGCCGGCCTGGTCGTTGCAGGAATCGGGGCGCTCGCGATCTACGGGTTCTCGATCGCCGCGTCGATTTGCGCCGGGCTTTCGCCCAATCCGCGAAACCAGGGACAGGCAGCCGGCCTTCGCTTGTTCGCGGGCCGGATGGTGGCTGCCGTCGCCTTCCTTGCGGCGGCACTCCTCGCTTCGCGGCTCGCCGTGTCGGTTCAGGACATGTTCGTTTGGGCCGCTTCGATCGGCTTCGGCATTCTTGCTCCCGTCACGATTGCCGCGATTTGGTGGTCGCGCGCCAATGGCTACGGCGCGATTGCCGCGATGCTGATGGGCGGATTCGTTTTTCTGTTCCTCCTGGAAATGCGCCGCTACGGGATCGACTTCCGCCCCGGCAGCGGCGACGAATTCCGGATCGTCTTTCCGGGCCTTTCGGGTTTGCCCGACGTGCTGCATATGGCGCTTGCGGCGGCGCTTACGGGGACCCTGGCGCTGGTCGCGATATCCTTCGCCACCGGAGCGAGGATCGACGAGGATAGGCTCGACGCGATTCGCCGCCCCGACACGCCGCCGGCGTTTCCGGACTCCTTTGCGTAGTGTGGTGGTTTTGAAGTTCGTTTCATTCTTTGCGGAAGGCTCCTGATCGAACTTAAATTCGCCCGGAGGTCGCTGTAAAATGACGCGAATTTCAGAATCAGGACGCTACCGCTATTTCGCCGGATCGCGCCGCGCCAGATCGTCCTTCATCTGCCGGATCATGTCGGCAAACCGGCGCCAGGCTTTTTCGGCGAGGTCGAGCGCGCGGTCCAGTTCCGCTTCCGCTTCGCCATTTTCCTGCGAACCTGGTTCCTGGCCCGGTCCTTGCGACCTGAAATCCTGTTCCCGATTTTCCGGTTCGTCGGCGTCGTCTTGCGAATCGCGGACCGCCAGTTCGCGCTCGATCCGTTCGATGCGGTCCTCGAGCCGGGCGATATCGGCTGCCCAGGCCGCGCGCTCTTCGGCCGAGCTCACGCACGACAGGCCGCTTTCCTTGATCCGGCAGAAGCTGAGATCGCCGGTTTTGCGGTCGAGGCGCAGGTATCCGTCCATTTCGCGTTCGATGACGAAGCGGTCATTCGATCCTGTACCGCCCGCTTCCTGGGCCGAAGCGGGAAGCCACGGTCCCGCGACCAGGATTGCAAAAGCAATGGTCGCAACGGCTATTCGGCTCTTCATGCGAATCTCCTCCGGTCGGGGCGCCTCCGCACAGCGCCTTCTTGCGGCGCCGGGCGATGCCATGCAAAACGCTCGGCGACGGTTAAGGCAATTTGATGCAACCGAGCGTATTCAAGATTCTGACGCCGGAACAGTGGCGCGAATTTCTGGCGGCGCAATCCTTCCCCGGATCGCCGGACGATGTGCGCGACGGGTTCATCCACCTGTCCGCCGCCAGCCAGTTGCGTGGCACGCTGAAGCGCCATTTCCTGTGCCAGACCGAACTTATGCTCATCGAAGTTGATGTCGCCATCCTCGGCGCCGGCCTGCGATACGAGGTTTCGCGCGGCGGCGAACGCTTCCCGCATTTCTATGGCGCCTTGCCGATGCCGGCGGTGCGCAGGATATGGTCGATCGAACTGCGCGACGGCGACTGGAACCTGCCGGCGGAGTTGGGCGTTTGAGCCTCTATTCCTCGCTGCTGCGCCCGGCGCTGTTTTCGCTCGATGCCGAATTTGCCCACGGCCTGGCGATCGCGGCGCTGCGAAGCGGATTGCTGCCGGGCGCAGGTCGCCCGACCGACCCGCGCCTGCGCGTCAGCATCGCCGGGCTGGAATTGCCGGGGCCGGTCGGACTTGCGGCCGGTTTCGACAAGAACGGCGAGGTCGCCGACGGCATGCTGGCGATGGGCTTCGGTTTTGTCGAGATTGGTTCGGTGACGCCGCGTCCGCAGCAGGGCAACCCGAAGCCGCGCATGCTCCGCCTGCCGATGGACCGCGGCGTCATCAATCGGCTCGGCTTCAACAATGCCGGCCACGAAGCCGTTTTGGCGAATCTGCGAAGCCTTGGCGGCGGCGGCATTGTTGGCGTCAATCTCGGCGCCAACAAGGACTCGGCCGACCGTATCGGCGATTACGTCGCCGGCATCGCCGCCATGTGGCCGGTTGCCAGTTATTTCACGGTGAATGTTTCCTCGCCGAATACGCCCGGCTTGCGCAACTTGCAGGGCCGCGCGGAGCTCGCCGAACTGCTTGCGCGGGTGCTGGGCAGGCGCGACGAACTCGCCACCATCACCAACGAGAGTCGCCCCGTGTTCCTGAAGATCGCGCCGGATCTCGACGATCCGGTTATGGACGATATCGCGGGCGAAATCGGAAAGAGCGGGCTGGACGGCCTGGTCGTCTCCAACACCACGTTGGCGAGAGCGGGCCTCAGCGATCCGGCCTCGGCACGGGAGGCCGGCGGCCTTTCCGGCCGTCCGTTGTTCGAGCGCTCGACCATTATCCTGGCAAGGATGCGCCAGCGCTTGCCGGAACTGCCGATCATCGGCGTCGGCGGCATCGATTCGGCCGAAACCGCGCGCGCCAAGATCGAGGCCGGCGCCGACGCTGTCCAGCTCTATACCGGGATGATCTTTGAAGGGCCGCGGCTTGCCACGCGCATCCATCGCGAAATGGCGGCAATGCTGGACCGCGAAGGAGCAAAAAGCATCGCTGATTGGAAAGGCAGCCGGATCGACGAGTGGGCGAGCCGCAAGGTCGAGGATTAGGCAAAGACTCCGCGGATTCGCGGGCGCAGCATCGCCGCCAGCAGGATCCCCCTGGCGATCAGGAACGCATGCAGCGCCAGCCACAGGCCGGTATTGCCGAGCGGTTCGCGCAACAGCCACCACGCGCCGACATAGATCAGCAGGGACGCGACCATCATTCGGCTCATGTCGCGCGACCACGTGGCGCCGATGAAGATGCCGTCCATCTGGAAGGCGAGCACGCCGGTCAACGGCGTCAGCGCCGCGAACCAGAGATAGATCGCCGCCTCGGCGCGAACTTCCTCGATCGTCGTCAATAGCGCGACGAAACCGTTGCCGCCGACCAGCAGCACCATGCTGATGGCAATCGCCAGCGCGAAATTGATCAGCGTCGACAGGCGGATGCCTTCGATCAGGCCTTCCCGGTAGCGCGCCCCGATCGCCCGGCCGACCACCTGTTCGGCGGCGGTGGCGAGCCCGTCGAGGAAGTAGCCGCCGAGAATGAAGAATTGCATCAGCACCGCGTTGGCCGCCAGCGTGACCTCGCCGAAGCGCGAGCCCTGGGCGGTGAAATAGGCGAAGGCAAGCAGCAGCGCGAACGAGCGCACCATGATGTCGCCGTTGAGCGATACCAGCCGTTTCAGGGCAACCGGATTGAGAACGCGGGCGCGCGGCGGCCGGAACTCGGCCGGCAACATCGGCCGGCAAAAGGCGATGCCGGCGACGAATGCCGCGACTTCCGCGGCGACGGTTGCCCAGGCGACGCCCTCGAGCCCGTAGCCGAGCGTCAGGCCGAGCAGGATCGACAACACGATGTTGAGCCCGTTGAGCCAGACCTGAAGGGCGAGCGCCAAGCCGGATCGGCCGAGCCCGATCAGCCAGCCGAGAATGGCGTAGTTCGCCAGCGCGAACGGCGCCGACAGGATGCGGATGTTGAAATATTTTCCGGCCGCGGCAGCGACGTCGGCGCCCGGCGCCATGAAATAAAGCGCGACCCAGACCAGTACCGGCGCAAGCAGGATGATCGCAACCCCCGCGCCGGCGGCTAGCGCCAGTGCGCGAAACAGGATTGCCTGCTTCTCGGTCCCGTCGCCGGCGCCGAGCGCCTGCGCCGTCAGGCCGGTCGTGCCCGAGCGCTGGAAATTGAATGTGACGAAGATCAGGTCGATGATGATGCCGCCGACCGCCAGCCCGCCGACCAGTGCGGCGTCGCCCATGCGGCCGACCACGGCGGTATCGGCGATGCCGAGCAGGGGCGTCGTCAGATAGGCAAGCGTCATCGGCAGCGCCAGCGCCAGCAGCATGCGCGCATTGACCTCGAAGGGCCGCGAGGAGCGTTCTGTCGCTGCGAAAGCTTGCGTCGACATGGAGTGTCGGACTTTTCGGCTGGAGCCCGGCCGCGGTGCGGCGGCAATGGGTATTCTGCTTTGGAGAGATTGCTCTTATATCGGCGCGATGCCTTTGCAAGTCGTCCACAACGCGAATTTTCACGCCCCGTTGCCCGTCGGCCACCGCTTCCCGATGCCGAAATATGTCGCCATCGCCCGCATCCTCGTCGCGGACGGCATCGTTGCCGAAAGCGCCTTCCATCAGCCCGACGCCGCGCCGGCCGAATGGGTCGGCCTCGCCCACGACCGCGCCTATGTCGATCAGGTATTCGCAGCAAATGTGCCGCGCGAAATCGCGCGCGTGATCGGTTTCGAGGTTGACGATGGCGTCGCCCGGCGCGCCCGCCATGCCAGCGCCGGAACGGTGCTGACGGCGCGCCTGGCGCTGTCGCACGGCATCGCCTGTTCGACGGCCGGCGGCAGCCATCACGCGCGGCGCGCGCACGGCGCCGGCTTCTGCGTCTTCAACGATGTGGCGGTCGCCGCAAATGTGCTGCTTGCAGAGGGCGCGGTCGGCTCCGCGCTGGTCTTCGATTGCGACGTCCATCAGGGCGACGGCACCGCCGAGATTTTTCGGGACGATCCGCGCGTCGCCACGGTCTCGATCCACGCCGAAAAGAACTTCCCAGCGCGCAAGGAAAAATCCGACTTCGATGTCAGCCTCCCGGACGGTACCCGCGATGAGGCCTATCTCGAAGCGCTTGCCGATACGCTCGAAAGAGCCTGGATGTTCGGCCGCCCGGACATTGCCTTCTACAATGCTGGCGTCGATCCGCATGCCAATGACAGGCTCGGCCGTCTCGCATTGACGGATCGGGGCCTGGAAGCGCGCGACCGCGCGGTGATCGGCTTCTTTCGCGAGCGCGGCGTGCCGGTCGCCGGCGTAATGGGCGGCGGCTACGGCGACGACATCGAAGCCATCGCCCGGCGCCACTCCATACTGCACCGGGTAGCGGCCGAGTTTGCGGGGTAGCGGGTTCCGCTCAGTTCGCCTGGGTCAGGATCACATCCCGCGCCAGATCGCTGTTGTGCCACGGACGCTGACCGTTTTTCGTCACCGCGATCACCTCGGCCTTCACCCGCGTCATGATCCGCTGGATTTCCATGCCTGGCGTCGGCAGATGCTTTAGCAGAGCGGTCGTGAACGGGCTGTTCCGGCCCTGGCCGTCGACCGCGACATCGCCTGGCGCCGTGGCGAAGCCGACGAGCACGCCGCCGCCCTGTGTCGAAATCGCCGCCAATCCGTTGCCGACCTGCGCCGAGCGCGTGCCGAGCGAACGGGCCAGAGACCTCGACAGCGGGTTGTCGCGGCAGGCATCGAGCAGAATGATGCCGACCTTGTCCTGGCCGCCGATATAGTTGGTGACCATGCTGACATTGACCAGTTCGAAATCGAGCGCGGTTTCGTCCTTTACCGCGGCATCGACGGGGATGAGATAGTTCTGCCCGCCGACCTGAATGCCGTGTCCGGCATAAAAGAACAGGGAAATGTCGGCCTGCTTCGCCTTGCGTACGAATTCGAGGACCTTCTGTTCCAGGTCGCGCTTGCCGAGATCGGTGCCGAAGACGACCTCGAAGCCCATGCGCCGGAGCATATCGGACATGGCAGTCGCGTCATTCTTCGGATTGGCCAGCTCGGGGGCTTGCCGGTAGGCGCTGTTGCCGATCACCAGGGCAACTTTGCGTTCATTCGTGATGACCGGCTGAGCCGATGAATTGTCCGACTTGTTTGTTTGTTGCTGAGGCTCGGCCTTGACGACCTGCTGCTGCTCGACCTTCGCGACTTGCTGTTGATCGACGAGTTCGGCCTTTACCAGCTTGCCATTCTCATAAATGCCCTGCTCGAGAATAGCGCCATCCGCCACGTAGCGTACACCTCGCCCGTGGTGCTTGTCGTCCTTCCACTCGCCGACATATTTGTCGCCGTCCGCGTAGGTGGTGGTGCCTTGGCCGTTAAACTTGCCGTCCTTGAACTCGCCCTCATACTTGCCGCCGCCCCAGTAAGTGATAGTGCCTTGGCCGATAAACTTGTCGTCCTTCCACTCGCCCTCATACTTGCTGCCGTCCGCGTAAGCGATAGTGCCTTGGCCGTTAAACTTGCTGTCCTTGAACTCGCCCTCATACTTGCCGCCGTCCGCGTAAGCGATAGTGCCTTGGCCGTTGAAATAGTCGTCCTTGAACGTCCCTTCATACTTGCTGCCATTCGCGAATGTGTAGGTGCCCTGGCCGTTTCGCTTGGAGTTCCGCCATTCGCCGGTATAGACGCCATTTTTATTTTTGAATGTGCCAAAGCAGTTATGCCACTGCGCGGACGTCGATTTCGGACACTTCTTCAGGTTGCTCTGCGCGGAAGCGTCATGCACAAGCCCGGCTGCAAATAGGAAAAAACCGGCGGCGAATAGGGAAAGAGTGCGTTGCCACAGCATGGTCTTTCTCCAAATTTTGTTCGACGTAATCTCCGTGCGCGCGAAAGCATGTGCAGATTAGCACATGTCGCCACAATTTGCCGACTTGGGAGAAGGACCGCGCCTAGCGTTTCCCCGCCGCCAGGAGCCGCATGATCACGAACACCGGCACGACGATCATGGCGCCGTAGACGAAATAGATGCCGATGCGCTCGAACGCTTCGAAGCCGAGATCGTAGAGCCAGCGCACGAAATCGCGCACCGCATACCAGACATCGATCGGCGTGAAGTGCAGAGCGCTCATGACGATGCCGACGATCAGCGACATCACCGCCAGCTTGACGAGGGTGCGCGAAGGACTGTCGCCAAGAAACTGGTTGATACGGTCGGACATTTGCTTCTCCGGCCATGCGGCGTGCCAAAGGTATGGGTTGGCCGGGCATATTTCAAGAATTTGCGAGCATCGCTTCCAGCGTCGTCAAATCGTCCGCCTCGGCGGCGGGCTTGTCCCAGCGGATGCGCGAAATCCGCGGAAACCGCATCGCCACGCCCGACTTGTGGCGGGTCGAGCGATTGAGCCCCTCAAACGCCACTTCCAGCACCAGGCCGAAATCGCGGCCGGCCTTGACCGAGCACACGGGTCCGAAGCGTTCCAGGGTGTTGTCGCGCACGAATTTGTCGAGCCGGCGCAATTCCTCGTCGGTGAAGCCGAAATAGGCTTTGCCGACCGGCACCAGCTCGTCGGCGCGCCACACCCCGAATGTGTAGTCGGAAAAATACCCGGAGCGCTTGCCGTGGCCGCGCTGGGCATACATCAGCACCGCGTCGACCAGATGCGGATCGCGCTTCCACTTGAACCACGGCCCCTTCGGCCGACCCGCGACATAGGCCGAATCCTTGCGCTTCAGCATCAGCCCTTCGATGACGGCTTGCGGCGGGTTGGCACGCAATTCGGCAAGGGCGGCAAGATCGGTAAATTCCAGCACCGGCGAGACATCGAACCGGGCCGGGTCGAGGCGCGCGACGAAACCGGCGAGCGCCGGCTTGCGCTCGATCAGCGGCAGACCGCGCAAGTCCCTGCGGCTGTCGTTCAAGATGTCATAGGCGAGCAGGTATGCGGGATACTTGGCGATCAGCGGCTTCGTCACCGTCTTGCGGTTCAGTCGCTGCTGCAGGTCGGAAAAGCTGCCGGTTTCACCGGTGTCGGTGCGCACCAGCAACTCGCCGTCGAGCGCGCCATGGAAATCCATTGCGCCGACGAGATCGGGAAACGCCGCCGAAATGTCGTCGCCGGTGCGCGAATAAAGCCGGCGGGTTGCACCCTCGGCGACCGCCTGCACGCGGATGCCGTCCCATTTCCATTCGGCGATGAAGTCCGCCGGCCGGATCGCCTCCAGTTCCCGATCCTCGATCGGGTGGGCGAGCATTACCGGGCGGAACGGGGCGGGCGCAACCGGGGCAGGGCGGGCGCTGCGTCCCTCCAGCCAGGCGAACAGTTCGACATAAGGCGGCTTCAACCCATGCCAGATTTCCTCGATCTGGCCGATTTCGACCTTGCCGAATTCTGCAAGCGCCTGCTTGGCGAGGCGCGCCGAAACGCCGATCCGCAAGCTCCCGGTCGCGAGCTTGATCAGCGCCAGCCGCCCGGAAGCGTCGAGCCGATCCAGCAGGCGGCGCAACTGCGCCGGCGCCTGCGAGCGGCTTGTGCGCATCAAATCGTTAACGACGCCGCCGAGCGAAGGAGAGTGATCGGGATCGCCCGGGGAAGGCCAGATCAGCGCCACGGTCTCGGCGAGATCGCCGACGAAATCGTAGGACAAGCCGAACAGGACCTCGTCGGTCACTTCGCCGGCGAGTTGGCGGATCAGCGCCGGCTTGACCGCAGGCAGGTCGAGTTCTCCGGCCAGTGCCGCCAGCGCCAGGCCGCGGTCGGGATCGGGCCGGTCGCGAAAGTGCCGGACCAGGAGTTCGATCTTGCGGTTGCGTGACGGCGTCAGCACCAGGCGCTCGAGCAGGGCGGCGAAGGCGCGCATTATTCGGCCTCGTCTTCGTAACCGACAAGATGCAGCGGCCGCGCCGGAATGGCGTTGAGTTCGCACCAGCGCACCAGCGCTTCCTCGCGCCCGTGCGTGACCCAGATTTCGCCGGCGCCGGTGTCGCGGATCGTCTGTGTCAGTTCGTCCCAGTCGCAATGGTCGGAAATGACCAGCGGCAGTTCGACGCCGAACTGCTTCATGCGCGCTCGGATCTGCATCCAGCCGGAGGCGAACGCAATCAGGGGATCATTAAAGCGCCGCACCCAGGGCGTCTGGAACGCCGTCGGCGGCCCCAGCACGATCGCGCCGGCGAAATCGCCGGATGCGTTGTCCGCAACCGGCCTGAGATCGCCGAGTTCGATGCCGTTGGCCTGATAGAGCTCGTTCAGTTGCGTCAGCGCGCCATGGACATAGACCGGGCCGTTGTGGCCGCAGTCCCGCAACAGCCGCGCCACGCGCTGCGCCTTGCCCAGCGCATAGACGCCGACCAGATGCGTGCGATCCGGCACCGCCCGCACCGAATCGAGCAGGCGCCCGATTTCCGCCTTCGGGTCCGGATGGCGGAATACCGGCAGGCCGAAGGTTGCTTCGGTGATGAAGACATCGCAGGCGACCGGCTCAAAGGTTTCGGCGGTCGGGTCGGGCCTGCGCTTGTAGTCGCCCGAGACGACGATCCGGAGGCCATTGTGCTCGACCGCGATCTGCGCCGAGCCGAGCACGTGGCCCGCCGGATGGAAGGTGACGGTCACGCCGTTGATCGCAATCGGTTCACCGAAGCTCGTGGCCTGGCGCCGCTGGCAGAAATCTTCGCCGCAGCGGATCGTCATGATGTCGAGCGTCGGCTGTGTCGCCAGCACCGCGTCATGGCCGGGCCGGGCATGGTCGGAATGGCCGTGCGTGATCAGGGCGCGCGCGACCGGCCGCACCGGATCGATGAAGAAATCGCCGGGCGGGCAATAGAGGCCTTCCGGCGTCGGATGTAGCAGTTCCTCGGGGCGCATGATGCTAACTTAATGGCGCCGGAAACCGGGGCAAGCGCGCCAGGTAGACTGCTGTCATACGTTGGCAGCAGACTTCGGATGGCGCCGGCCAACGGGCGCGGCGCCGGAAGCCCTGCCTACTGGAATCCCGCCGCATCGACGATGCCGCCGGGACAGCCGGGTTCGGTCGGTGGCGCGGCCGCGATCAGCGCGGCGATATCCGGCGTTTCGCTCAACTCGCCGCCAAGCCCGACGGTGATCTCGACGATCAATCGGCGGTCGCCATCCTCGACGCAGGAGATTTTGACGCGCCGGCCGGCGCCCGGCCCGAAGGCGTTGTCGAATGATGCGCGGATCGCATCGGCGGTGAGCGCGCTTCCAATGTTGTCGGCAAACAATCGCGCCACTTCGGAGCGGTTGACCGCGTCCACCAGGGCAAGGCTGCGCGCATAGTAGGTCCGCGCGTTTACGCCCATGCAGGTTCCGTGCTTGATCCATTCGTGGCGGTGCAGGCCCGAGCGCGTGCCCGGCATGGCGATACGCAGACGGTCCCACAATTCCTGCGGCAGGCGGTCGATCGGCAGGCTGTGCCACCGTCCGGCCTTGTCGTCGGAAACTGTCGTGGCCGGCACGCCACAATGGCTGCGGCTCGACGGCTGCGGCCATAGCCCGTGCAGGCTGAACTGGCGGGCATCCATGCGGCTGGCGCTCTGCTCGCGGCATTCGGGCCGCCGCTCGGCGGTTTCGCAGAATGCCGGTTGCCAGGACAGCGCCAGGACGTAGCTGTCGCTTGCAATGGCCTGAGCCGGCATTGCAAGGGATGCCACGGTCAGGGCTGCAACAAATATGGATAATCGAGTTCGCATTTGCGTGGACGCGGGCATGATCAGTAGCTTGCGACCGCGATGTCAGTTTTTGAAAAGTCGCCGCCCTTGAACAGCAGCGGCTCGCCGGTTGCCTTCGCCAGCGCATAGGAGAAGCAGTCGCCGAGATTGAGCCGAGCCGGATGACGCTGTCCCTTGCCGTATCGTCGGAATGCCCGGCGCGCGTAAGCCGCGTGGCTTTCGGTCAGCGCAACGATTTCCACTTTCAATCGAGCCAGCATCGCATCGAGGTCGCGGGCGCTTTGTTCGCCGGATCGCGCCTCCGCGATGATCCCGGCCTCGACCAGCGTTGCAGCGGACATGGCCCGCCGGTCCGCCGACTTGATCGCTTCGAGCATCCGCCGCGCCTCGGGCTCAAGCCGGAGAATTGCCATCAGCGCTGACGTGTCGATGATCACGTCGGCAGGCCATGCTGATCGTAACCGATGATCTCGTCGTCAGTACGCGGATCCAGGACGGGCAGATTGGAGAAGTGCCTGCCAATCTCGAGGACGTCCTCCACCAATTGGTCGTCGTCCGGCTTGCGCTCTTCGCGGCTTAGCCGCTCCTGCAGCGCCTTGACGACTGCTTGCGTAATTGTCTCGCCGGTTCGCCTCGCGAGTGCGCGAGCCAAACGATCTGCTTCGGCATTCTTGATGCTTAACGGCATGGTAGCCTGTCTACCTGAATGTCCACCCATGTAGATAGCGCATTGATTTCCGCATTGCTACAGCCTCGACCGCCTGCCGGCGCCGCGCCGTTTGCTAGGCGCGGCCGCAATCGGCAGCTAGACTGCCAAAATGATCCGCCGGACCGCATCCGCGCTTGCCCAGCCCGACCTGTTCCACGAACTGCCGCAGCCGTTCGCCGATTGGTTTTCCGCCAAGGGCTGGCGCCCGCGTCCGCATCAGTTGGAACTGATCGAGCATGCCCGGCGCGGCGAATCGGTCCTGCTGATCGCGCCGACCGGCGCCGGCAAGACGCTCGCCGGCTTTCTGCCGAGCCTGATCGAACTGTCGTCGCGCCCGCGGAAGCGGCCAAGCGAGGCCCGCCATGGCGTACACACGCTCTATATCTCGCCGCTAAAGGCGCTCGCCGTGGACATCCGCCGCAACCTCGAAACTCCGCTCGCCGAGATGCGGCTTGCCATCGACGTTGAAATCCGCACCGGCGATACGCCGCAGCACCGCCGTCAGCGCCAGAAGCTGATCCCGCCGCAGATCCTGCTGACGACGCCGGAGCAATTGGCGTTGCTGATCGCCTCGAAGGACGCGCCGCGCTTTTTCGACGGCCTCGAAACCGTGATCTTCGACGAACTGCATTCGCTGGTCACTTCCAAGCGCGGCCACCTGCTGTCGCTCGGCTTGGCTCGCCTGTTCCGATTGCGGCCGGGCTTGCGAACCATCGGGCTGTCGGCAACGGTTGCCCAGCCCGAGGAATTGCGGCGCTGGCTGGTCCCGCAGTGGCTGGGCACCGACGCCATGTCCGGGCTGGTCGAGATCAAGGCCGGCGCAAAACCGAAAATCACCATCCTGAAATCGCGCGAGCGCGTGCCGTGGGCCGGTCATTCAGCACGCTACGCGGTTGGCGAGGTGCTGGAACAGATTGCGGCGCACCGCACCACGCTGCTGTTCGTCAACACGCGCAGCCAGGCCGAACTGCTGTTCCAGGAATTGTGGAAGATCAACGTCGACAGCCTGCCGATCGCGCTGCATCACGGCTCGCTCGATGTCGGCCAGCGCCGCAGGGTCGAGCAGGCGATGGCCGAGAACCGCTTGCGTGCGGTCGTCGCCACTTCCACGCTCGATCTCGGCATCGACTGGGGCGATGTCGACCTAGTCATCCATGTCGGCGCACCGAAGGGCGCGAGCCGCCTCGCCCAGCGCATCGGCCGCGCCAATCACCGGCTCGACGAGCCGTCGCGCGGTATCCTGGTGCCGTCGAACCGGTTCGAGGTGCTGGAATGCCAGGCCGCCCTCGACGCCAACTATCTCGGCGCGCAGGATACCCCGCCCCTGCGCGAGGGCGCCCTCGACGTGCTCGCCCAGCATGTCATGGGCATGGCTTGCGCCGAACCCTTCGGCGAGGACGAGCTTTTCGAAGAAGTGCGCATGGCGGCGCCCTATGCCAGTCTCGATCGCGAGCAGTTTGCGAACGTAGTCGAATTCGTCGCCACCGGCGGCTACGCGCTGAAGAGTTACGAGCGCTACGCCAAAATCCGCAGGAATGGAGAGGGCCGCTGGCGCGTCACCCATCCGCGCTTTGCACAGCAATACCGGCTGAATGCCGGCACGATCATCGAGCAGCCTTTGCTGGAGGTGCGCCTGACGCGGTCGCGCGGCCGCGGGGCGAATATTCGCGGCGGTCCGATCCTCGGCAAGATCGAGGAGGGGTTCCTGGAGAGCCTGTCGCCCGGCGACACCTTTCTGTTTGCCGGCAAGGTGCTGCGCTTCGAGGGCATCCGCGAGAACACCTGCTACGCTTCGTCGGCCAAGGACAGCGATGCGGCCGTGCCGTATTATGCGGGAGGCAAGTTTCCGCTATCGACCTACCTCGCCGAGCAGGTGCGCGCCATGCTCGCCGATCCGACCAGTTGGAAGCGACTGCCGAAGCAGGTTAGCGACTGGCTGGCGATCCAGCGTCTCAAGTCAGTCCTGCCACCGCGCGACGGCCTGCTGGTCGAAACCTTTCCGCGCAGTACACGCTACTACATGGTCGTCTATCCCTTCGAAGGCCGACTCGCACACCAGACGCTCGGCATGTTGCTGACGCGGCGCCTCGAGCGGGCCAAGGCCAGGCCGCTCGGCTTCGTTGCGTCGGATTATGCGCTGGCGGTATGGGGCTTGATGGACATGGGGCGGATGTTCGCGCGCGGCGAACTCGGTCTCGACGGCATGTTCGAGGAGGATATGCTCGGCGACGATCTCGAGGCCTGGCTCGACGCATCCTATTTGCTGAAGCGCGCCTTCCGCCAATGCGCCCAAATTGCCGGACTGATCGAAAAGCGCCGGCCCGGAAAGGAGAAGACCGGCAAGCAGATGACGGTTTCCTCCGACCTGATCTACGACGTACTGCGCAGCCACGAACCGGATCATCTCCTGCTGCAAGCGACTCGCGCCGACGCCGCCCACGGCCTGCTCGATGTCCGCCGTCTCGGCGACATGCTGTCGCGCGTGCGTGGGCGAATCGTGCATAAACGGCTTGGGCAGATTTCGCCGCTGGCGGTTCCGATCATGCTGGAAATTGGCAAGGAGGCGATCGCCGGCGAGGCGCATGAAGCGCTGTTGGCGGAGGCCGCCGACGAATTGCTGAAGGAGGCCCGCGCGTGATGGGATCGGCCGCGCAAGTTCGAGCGCTTGAACATCGCCCGGGTGTCGCCTGGACCGAGCTTGCCGGCTGTGAAGTCGCCTGCGATTGGTCGGGCTGTCTGTACTGGCCGGCCGAGCGGCTGCTCGTTGTTGCCGATCTGCACCTGGAAAAAGGCGCTTCGCTTGCCGCGCGCGGCCATCTGGCGCCGCCTTACGATACCATCGCCACGCTCGATCGCCTTGGCCACCATATAGCCGAGTGGCAGCCGCGCGTCGTGATTGCGCTCGGCGACAGTTTCCACGCCGAACAGGCGAGCGCGGCGATGCCCGAGACTTTCCGCCGGCGCCTGACGAACCTGATGACCGGGCGCGACTGGGTCTGGATCGCCGGCAATCACGATCCGCTGCCGCCGGCCGGGCTCGGCGGTACCACCGCGGAGGAGTTGTGCGTCGGACCGCTTCGCTTTCGCCACGAACCGGTTGCCGGATCGGCGCGCGGCGAATTGTCGGGACATCTGCACCCGGTTGCGCGCCTGCTCCGCCGTGGCCGCGCGGTGCGG
>Ga0214472_10001484_pt1 | contig 26248 bp, 34 predicted proteins | sample RVTome_6_FD_207662 | JGI IMG/M metagenome (GOLD analysis project Ga0214472, IMG submission 207662) | Soil microbial communities from uranium-contaminated site in the Upper Colorado River Basin, Wyoming, United States - RVT140D175 | ecosystem: Environmental > Terrestrial > Soil > Contaminated >...
TAAAAGCCGCGTACATGACAGTGTTTCAACTGTTAATAGAAGATAAGTAGTCTTCTTGAGAGAAGGAGAACAATAACGGATAGTTATTGTTCTAGCTATCAAAGTATCTCTTCTAAGAAGAGCTAATGTGTTTTTACATTGATCAGATACTCTTTCATTAGCTCTATATATCTGTTGAACAGGACATCTAAGGTTGGCAGGTGATATCTGTAGTAAGGTATGTATTTTTTCAGGTCATCAACAGAGTTCACCATTCTCACTAACTCTTGACGCATGTTATTGAGATCGCTGGCGATACCTGACATGCTTCCGTATGCTTGTCGATCTATTGAAGTCTCCTCTTCTAAGTCGAGATGGTGAACTATTGTGATCTGCCAATGACCCGCGGTAGTACAGGTGTTCAGCTGTTCCAGTGTACTGTTGATAAAGTTCAGCAGTATTGTCTTGTAGCGGTCGTCCATCTTGGTATACTAATAGTTCGGTTACGTGAGACGTCTCACTCTAGTATGTAACATCTCTACATCTCGCTCATTTTTATCGTTTATCAGTGTTATGCACGTTCATAGTATGAATGTGTTTGCCTATGGTGATACTACCAGTAATATGAGAGGGGAACATAGGTATTTCTAGTTTGATAGTAGCCGGTAGATACACCGTCTTAATAAAGGGTAGATCGAATAGAGGTGCTATCGTACTAACACGTGTACCACAGATGTTGATAAAGTTGAGCTGCTGATTCTCTCCTATCAACTGCGACAGATCCTCAATAAAAGTATCACTTAGATCGAGTGTCTCTAGCTTTGTCAGCTTTGATATGGGAGAAAAGTCAGTCATATCGCAGTTTGAGGCGTTGAGAGTATCTAGACCCGTCAGAGTAGAGACAACGTCTATATCCGCTATATCTGTGTAAGAGATCGTTAGAGTTGTCAGCTCAGTATGACCTCTCAGAGGTTCTAGATCTCTTATTTTAGTGTCGTACAGATCAAGAGTTTTGAGCTGTCTGCAGTTGGTCAGAGCTGTTATGTCCATTATGTTAGTGTGTCGCAGTTGGAGATGACGTAGGTTGATCAGTTCTCTAAGAGGAGAGAGATCTTCTACAACTGTCTCTTCAAGATCCAAAAATTCGAGCTGTGTTAGACCTTTGAGATCTTCGATGCCTCGTATCTTTGTGTACCCCAGATTAAGGTGTCGTAGTGTAGACAAGGTAGAAAGAGGACCAAGATCAAACAGTTGCGTATTTGAAAAATCGAGGTCTCTGAGTATAAGACATCTATCTAGAGTATCTCCTATATCAGAGACCTTATAGTACTCTATTTTGACCATGTGTTCTTCGACCTCAGTACGTTTTCCGCCGTTGTCATAAGCGGCTCTTATAGTTGACGCCATACTCTACTGTACAAAGTATTAGACTTTAACAATATACAACAACTGTTGTTAGCGGTGTTGTATATTGTTATTGGTTGTTCACAGTTAGAGTCTGTGAGTACTCATGAGCGAGCGATGTGAATGAGAGAGTGCACAAAGTAAGGAGGGATGTCCCAAGTCTTGAGGTTGACGGCCACATCCTTAAACTCTGGAGTAGCCCCCTCCGGAAGCTTCTGAGACACACGCTGGGGAAGGTTGGTCTGAGATGGAAGTACACCTGCAACAGCCATGAGGTAGATACAGTTGTAGATGTGACAGTACTCTGTGGCGGCCATCTCAACTCGAAGGGCGGTAACAGTGTACATCGACTGCAGGTTAGAGGGCAGGTCTTTCTTGTTGTGATAGTGAGCAAGTGTCATGCGACGAAAGTTATTGGTCTCAAGTACACTACGAGACATGGCCTTGTCACAGATGAGCTCCTTGCGGGACTTGGTGAGAGCAATATCCTCTTTGCACTCTTCGCGGGTTTTCGCGTACTCTACCAGTACTCGATACGCATCTTGGTACTCACGACGGCGACTTCGTCCCTTATCGGTCTTCATGCGAGTGATGAGCTCCTCGATAAAGCTCTGGACCAAAGTCTTTCCCTCTACCATGCGAGGTCGAATGCGGCGAGCGTGGATGAGCATACTCTTTTCCACCTGTGACACGCTCTTGGTCGACGGCTGCTTCTTGAGATGTCGAACAAGTTCAGACACCAACTTTTCGGCCGGACTCTTGCCCTTGAGAAAGGTGGGGTGGGTGTTGTAGTGCAGGTATGTCCACATTCGAAGAAACTGCTCAGATACAGAGGCCCACATCTCCACTACACCTTCCGGACTTACACGAAGAGCGACAAGAGAGCCCACCTCCGGAGCAATGTATCCAAGTGCCGTGCCGTTGGTAGAGTACATAACCGGATAGGCGACAAAACCGGTAGAGGAAAAGATGTCCACCTTGGCCTCACTTGCACCTGTGAGGATAAAGGCCTTGCCGGCGTGAGCGTCCTTGGAACGAGTTGGGTTGGAGGTGGTGGTAATACTTACGCTGTCATAGTACAGCTCAGTACTCTCAGCGGGCCACACCGCGTCGGTCACATCGTACACATCCGGGTCCACCTCACGAATAGTGTCGGTCACACCGGGGTGCGGGGTGTACACTTGACAGATAGAGGCGGGAGAGGTATCAAGAGAACCCGGATGCAGGTCATGGTAGCGCACATGGGTAGTACGGCCTGTATCGACGGTATCTACGCGGCGAAAGATAATACCCTCGGTGTTTGCTACGAGAGTAGAGCGAAGGCGCTCGGTGTCCTCGGGGGAGAAAGTGGTAATATCGATAGAGTTCATACTCGGTCTTTTTTGTCTTTTTCAAAGTAAGTAAACTAAGTACTATTTTACTTTTAGTCCACCTACTCTTTTCACTTTTTCGGTCTTCGACTATAGTCTTTGTAAAAAAATACAAAGTCAGAACTAAAAATACAAAGTCGGTTCACCAACACTAAACATCAAGGTCAAGTTGAAGGTCAAAGTTTATATTTGTTCTATGGTTTGTCAGAGCCAGAGACTCTATGTTCTCTCTATCGTCTATCTCCATACCTTCTTTACTGTTTGAGAATACAGCTACCGTACTATTGGTGGTTACCGCCATAAACACTCTATCAACCTTATTTTTTGTAGAGGCGGCGGTACTCCACACTATTATCTCTCCTGTAACGACACGTTGCCAAGAGTTTATAGCCGCTAGCTCATAGATGGTTCTACCGGGTACGTCCTCATCCTTCACTCTAACGCTGTACAATATGTGTGTTATCTTTCTTCTTCCAAACCTTCGAGGCCACACAAACGCCCACTTTAATGGATGCCTTAGAATGCTGGTTACTATATAGCTCTTTAGCGCTACCACCTCATCGTCGAACTTGGATGGTATTAGATAGTACGCCTCCAACTCTATACCGGGCATTACACTCGACGATATGAGATAGGGGCAGTTTACTATAGTTTTTCTTAGTAGATCCATATACACGAGTGTTGTTACATGACTCGGTGATAATACGCCCGGCAAAGACGACAGTGAGTTCAACTCCATGAAGAGTTGAACCTTATAATCTCGTACTATGTTTGTCTATGTTGTAGCCCCCTACAGTACACTGTATATAGATATTTGATGTTTCCTCCCCCAAGGGATGAGATATCTACTACTCTAGAGCACCTTGATATGTTAAGCTCCACAAGAGACTGGCATCCTTCAAGAACATTTACATCTTCGACTAAGCAATCTGTCATATCAAGTTTAGTAAGAGTTTTACATCTGGCAAGAGCTGAAACATCTGTGATACCTGTGCATCCATTCAAATTAAGATATGTAATCGTATTAGATTCGCCTAACGATGAGATATTGGTAATTCCAGTGCAGTTTGATAGACTAAGACTTAGAAGAGACGTAGACTTTCCAAGGGCTGTGATATCCGTTATAGACGTACAGCAAGTTAGTGAAATCTTTGCAACACCTTGAAGAGGTGACACGTCTGTGACGCCCGTACAACAGTACAGAGAAACATTATTTATATCACTGAGAGCGGATACGTCTGTGACAGCTTTACAATACTTCCGTCTCTAAGAGGCGTCAAATCATTCATAGAATAACGAGAACCCAACCAAAGGTCAGGTACGTGCCGTAGAGAAGACAAATCTTTGACATCTGTATTTCCTAGTTTTACTTTTGAAGGTAGTTGATGTGAGTGCGTTATGAGATCTCCTTTTTCAGCGGTACCCCAACTGTATTTTGCTCGACCATCATCACCATCTATATAGTCCCTTATAAATAGAGCATGTAGTACATCTGGTGTCAGAGGAATAGACTCTCTCAACGTCTTTTTAGGTGTTGAAGATACGTCGTAGCTATCCATTGTAGTACATACAGCTATTTAGCATATGTACGGCGTAACTATTCAATTTAGTGTTCAATACCTATAGGTATTGAACTTTATGAGGTCAGGTAGTGGTCTACTTCAGAAACTCGATTGCTTTCAGAGCGAGCTCGTAAGGAGTCTCATCCGCCGCTGTTTTCGCTCCGATGTTGGCTCCCTTCTTGACTAGCTTTTTTGCCCTTTTGATATTTCCTTTAAGGATGGCCTTGTGAAGCTCGGAGTGCCCCTTAGCGTCTAACACGTCCAATCTATTGTCATAGTTCTCAAGCTCTTTGGCAGACGTCACACTTCTGAGATACTCAATCAAATGAGCATCTGTAAAGACCTCCTCTTTAGCAAAGATGTAACATCCTGTCACAGAAGCACCACCCTCTACCAGAGCTTTGATCGTCTGAAACTTGTCAATTCCGTCGCTGTTACAAGTGATGAGAGCGGCTCTTACCAATCCTCTCTTATCAAGACCGGGCTTCAGTTTCAGGATGAGCGAGATCATGCCGTACGCAAAGATTTTAGCAGCATATCCAAGTAATCTATCTGTACACGACTCAGGAGAACTGTTCACGAGTAGTTCGAACAGATGACAGATCTTGGCCCTACCCTTTCCTCTCTGAGCTACCCACTCTCGCACCAGCACGTAGAGAGGGGTATTGTCAAACTCGCCTCCTGTAGAATAACTCAATACATTAGGAAGAACAGCGCACTTAATAGCGCGTTCAATGAGAGACTCTGCTAGCTTCCACAGCTGCATATGAACGGCGTCCTTAAACGCCACTTCAATTGAAAGATATTGAGAGATTAAAAACCTCTCGAGATACCGATCACCTCCAAACTCCGCTATTAAGGGACGAACACAAGCGTCGTACTCATCGTACACAGAGGGTTCATAATCGTCTGATTTGGCCTTTTTTCTATGGCTTTTCTTGAGCTCCTTGTATCGAACGTTGATATGAGACGTTCTTCCCATCTTGTTTCCTGTGGATTGTTGACTATACCATAGTATACTATACCATTTCAGTTTTGATAGAAAAAGTATTTTACACCAAGTACACTATAGATATCGTTGGAGTACAGTACAGAGATGGCGGCTCTACACACTCAGCCTATGAGCTGTAGCTATCCTTTGAGGATGTTTGCCATAACCATGATATCAAGCTGTTTAGGAGCTGTAGAGATAGGTACTCTTATGTACATGTACTCTGCTCCATCTGTCGATGAGCTTCTTTTCACCCTGCTATCTATCTCCTCTACCTTCTACATCGTATCTGCGTTTTTGGCGTTTTCCAACGTTACCCTACGGGTAATGTCACATGATAAAGAGTATGGGTATATAGCGTCTACAGCTGAGATATCATGTGCTCTGGGTTTTATATCTACGTTTCTTATCAGCTTGGTAATAGTAGAGAGTATACCTCTTATAATCTCTTATAGCGTACTCTATCTAGTATGTCTTTTGGTTATAATAGTAGAGACTATCAAACTACACTGTTAGACGATGTAATAAACAATAAGGATGTAACTATATAAGTATAGATGTCCTTATTGTTTTATGGAAGAGTACTTGCTCGAGCTATCCTCGACGAATACCACGGTTCAAAGCTAATGGATGCAGGTGTGACTCTTGCAGACGACAAACTGCATGACGATGAGCTCAGAGCGCGGCTGAGAGATGACAGAGCAGTGAGAACACACTCTGACATTGCAGATGTAGCAACGCTTGAGGGCTCGGCGATGGATAGTACAGCAGTGACTACAGATCTTCTTGTGGGAGGGCTCAACGGAGGTGTAGCCGCTGTGAGAAGGGGTGAAGCGAGAGACGATAGAGTTCATGACGAGTAAAACGAAAAAAGCAAAGCTTTGTTTTTGTGTCTTGTTGATTGACAGTCAGATAGAGGTCGACTTTATCTCCAAACTCTGTTCGTCGTTTTCACTTTTCAGGACCTGAGAAACTCACCGAGGCAGATTTTGATTACTCCTGTCAGACTTACTCCTTTTTCGATAGACTCCTCCTCGCGGTCTTTGATTTTGCACACATTGATACAGAGAGGGTCGACTCCGTTAGGAACTATGACATCGTACATAACCACCTGCTTATCCTGTCCGATACGCCAGCTTCTGGCTTTGGCCTGTCTGTGAGTAGCGCTGTTCCACCACTGGTCGATACAGATAACCGTAGTAGCCTCCGTGAGGTTAAGACCCTCAGAGCCCAACCTGTAGCTAAGTCCCATGACTTTTGATTTTCTACTTCTAAAGCTATCGATGAGATCGGTTCTCTTGTTACCTGTTATTTTACCCGTGAGTGCACAAGCTTTCGCCTTTGGTACAGAGTGGTTGACAGCGTCAACAACAAGCTCTACAGCCGAGCTTAGAGTTGAGAAGATAAGTACCTGCTCTCCTTTAGCGATAGCCTTCTTCACAAGGTCTACTGCAACCTGTACCTTGGGAGCCTTGTAACCCGCATCTCCCTCCTTGTTCTGTACCCACTCCAACATCTCAGGAGACAGTATGGCTTCGAGCTTGTGTTTGGCAAGATAAGGAGCGATACATATCTGACGAAGTGCGGTAAGTAGAGCAAGCACATCTGTAAAGGTTCTATTGTCGATGTCATGTCGGGCGTTGGCGTCTCGCACTCGGTCCTTGATAATGTTAAAAAGCTGCAAAGGGCGACCTTTAAGTTGTGTATTCACAGTAGTCTCCGTCTTGTCTGGGATATCAAAGCCCGCCGGCTTACTGATAGTAAGGATACGGTCTTTGAGTCTGTGGTCTCTCATACATCTGAAGATAGAGCTCTTCCACTGCTTTTGAGGGCAGCCAAAGTAACCACAGAGACTGAACTGTGACCACAGATCGGTGTAACCGTTGCGAAACATAGTTCCTGTGAGACACCAGCCCGCATCGTACTTGAGAGCTTTGGATGTCCTGTATCCCATACTTGACACAGCGCTAAGCTTGTGAGACTCGTCCCAGATCACCCTAGCCCACCTCTTAGAGTGAAGCGCTTTGGAGGACACGCTTCCCTTGAAACTCGCATTGACACACTCATAGGTAGTGATTACAATATCGTATTTTTCGAACTGTTTGGCGGTGGTGGCAAGGTACTCCTTTCGCTTCATAAACATAGAGTGAAAGTAGAGTACAGAGGGAGCATAGTCGTTGGAAAAAAACTTCTCCACACCAGCACTCTTCCACTCAGGAAGCAGCGTCTTAGAGCAGACAATAAGAGTACCCTTTCCCTTAAGGTTGGATACTGTGGGAAAACGGCAGATATGAGCCAGAGCCGTCAGAGTCTTGCCAAGGCCCATCCCCACATTGAGAATACCACCTCGAATACCGTACTGTGCCGTCTCTTCCGCCGTCTTCATAAAACTAAGAGACTTGAGCTGGTGAGGGAACAGCGCGATAGCGCTGGAAGCTGGCGCGATAGCGCTGGACTCTTGAGCGATAGCGCTGGACTCTTGTTCTTTTTCGAAGAAGGTGTCGATAGGCAGAGCGGCACCTCCACCTAGAAAAGGTACCAGTTGAGGAAAGTGAGTAGCAGCACGGGCAAGAGCTGTCCACTCGATAGAGGCCACATCTTTTTGCAGAATGCGAGCGCCTGCGTACAGACGGTCAGCCAAGGCAGGTGGAAGAAGTGACACAGAGTCGTACTCGTGAGAGTCGATATGAACTGACATGATAAAAAGCTTGCTTGTTGTTGTTTGTAAGTAACGCAAATAACAAAAAAGTACAAACCTACTTTATCACTTTTTTTGGCTTTTGTAAAACAAAAAGTATACTTTTTGTTTTTTCGCTGTTTTCAGTGTTACTAAGCTTGATGAGCTGTAGGAGCGTTAGTAATACCTGTACACCCCGTCAAATCGAGATCTTGAACTCTTCCAAGTGCAGAGACATCGGTGATAGATGTACATCCTTCTAAATCAAGTGTTTCAACTCTTCCAAGAGCAGAGACATCCACAACGCCCGTACATCCTGCCAAAATAAGCCATTCTACCTTACCAAGAGCAGACACATCCACAACGCCCGTACATCCTTTCAAATTAAGTCGTTGAAGCGTCGTAGACGCCCCGAGAGCAGACACATCCACAACGCCCGTGCATCCTGCCAAAATAAGAGTTTTGACGCTTCCTCCCCCAAGGGGTGAGATGTCTCTGACACATGTACAACCTGACAGATCAAGATATTTGACGCTTCCTCCCCCAAGGGGTGACACATCCACAACGCCTGTACACCCTTCCAAAATAAGTGTTTCAACTCCTCCAAGGGCAGAGACATCTACAACGCCTGTACATCCTCCCAAAATAAGATGTTTGACAGTCCCGAGAGCAGAGACATCTACAACGCCTGTACACCCTGACAAATTAAGATATCTACAAGCTCCAAGAGCAGAAACATCCACAACGCCTGTACACCCTGACAAATTAAGATATCTAACTCCTCCTAGAGCAGAAACATCTACTAGATCTTCACAGAAACTTAAATCAAGATTGGACGGTAGATCTCTAGGATCTTCGTAGTCTTTTCCTGTCTTTCTTTTGATGATAGCTCTAGTCTCCGGAGAGATACTAGAGGAAGTAGGTTTGCAGAGCATAGACATTTTGTAGTGATAAAGTTGGAAACTATTTTTGTAAAAAGTATACTTTCGCAGTAAACTAACTCTTAAAACTCACTTTTTCGAAACAAAAGATAACTCTTTTGTTTCACCGTGTGTTCACATAGAAGTCACCACTTCGTAGATGTCAAAGCTTGAATTCTATATCTGAGAGCGTTTTCAACGGTGACCCTATGCTCCTCACAGGTGTATGCATACTGTACCGTACTTCCTACTACCGCTCGAAGTTCATAGCCTGGTTTATTGCATCTGTCACACTTGCGTCCCATGGTTTATAGGTTGAAAAACTAACAAAAAGTCGGCGTTTGGCATCACTTTTTGTGGATACCTACCCACAAAAAGTATGGGTCGCCGACTTTATATTTTTCCAACTTAGAAAAAAATAATAGTATGGCTCCTCAGAAAGTTGTGTTTTTTGCTTTTTCAGAAAAGTGATATAGGGGTGTAGCTTTTTCTATATCAGTACACTTTATACTACTGTGTACTATCTAGATATACTATCTATACTATCTACTATGCCTACTACTAAGATTGTTCTCGTTGGTAACTCCCGTGTGGGTAAGAGCTCTTTTGTAGAGCGGCTGCATGGCGCTTTTCACTCCTCGTACGCTCCTACTCTGGGCTCGGAGGTGTTTCCTCTCACTCGTAAGGGCAAGCGCTCTAACCTGTGGGATCTTGGCTGCTCTCCTGCTCTGGCAGGCCCGGGTGATATGTACTTTGTGGAAGCTGATGTAGCAGCTGTGTTCTTTTCTCTGGTGGATAGCGCTTCTTTTTCGGCTGCACGTGGGTGGAGTGAGAGAGTGCGAGAGGTATCCCCTGGGGCGCAGGTTGCGCTCGTAGGCACTCACCTCGATGCTCCTCGCCGCACTGTTTCTGAAGAAGATATCTCCGCTCTCTCGGCTGATATCGGTGCTTCTGTGTTTCTTATCTCCTCAGCTACCGGAGAGGGAGTAGAGAAGCTCGCTGCGGCCTTCGCAGCTATGTAAGTTACTACGCTGATGTAGTAACTACACTATACTACAGTATCTTAGGGTGCTGTAGTATAGTGTAACAGCACTTTTTCTATATACTCTCTTATGAGTGTGCACTATGGCTATAGCCATATAGTGCCTTTTTCGACTTTATACTTTTGGTCTTTCTGACTTTCTGACTTAGTACTTTTTCGAAAAAGTGGACTTCGAAAAAGTGATAGTCGACCTTGGCTATCCCGTCAAAGAGCACCTTTTTACAACAGAGTAAAAACAACCCAAACCAACTTGATACTTACTGAAAAAAACTATGTCTGCCTCGGATATTACCCAGCTTATTCTCTCCTCACCCGCCGTTAAGGCCGCTATCATGAAGGCCGTCAAGGGCTCTTCCACCGTCAAGGGCTCTTCCACCGTCAAGGGCTCTTCCGCCGTCAAGGGCTCTTCCACCGTCAAGGGCTCTGTAGAAGGCTCGTCGTGGGACCGCGTTGTCCTTGTAGAGGACTATACCGCCAAGTCCGCCGCTCTTGTCGGGCCCTTTGGCCGTGGAGGAAAGTACGAGCAGTTCAACACAGACAAGCTGAAGAGTATCGGCCGCTACAACGGTAAGCTCGCCGTGGGAAAAGGACGAGTCCTCACTCTGAACCAAGTGGCTGAGGTGAAGAAGCTTCTGAAGAAGGGAAAAATTCCCTTTGAGACTATGAGCCGCAAGGAGGCCGAAGTCGCTTACAAGGAGCTTGGTACTGCAAAGTCAGACTCTGAGGAAGAGGTGAAGCCGAAGAAGGCTACCAAGGGAAAGGCTACAAAGAAGCCGGCCGCTGAAGAGTCGGAAGAGTCTGACACTGAGGAGGAAGAGCTCTCAAGCGACTCTGAGGAGGAAGAGGTGAAGCCGAAGAAGGCTACCAAGGGAAAGGCTACAAAGAAGCCCGCTGCTACAGCCAAAGGAAAGGCTGCGAAGAAGCAGAAGGCTGAGGAGTCTGAGTCCGAAGCGGAGGTGTCAAGTGACTCTGAAGAGGAGGTGAAGCCGGCGGCCAAGACGAAGAAAACTACGAAGCCTGCAGCTAAGGGTAAGGGTCGCAGTACCGCCGCCTCGGCTGTGAAGAGTCTCAAGTCGGGAAAAGCTGTCTCACCCAAGAACCTCAAGGCCAACCGCTGGGGTAATTTGGAGGAGAAGGACAACACTAGCGGTGTAGTGTACCGCATGGTGGGGGGTAAGTACGCCGCTATCGGTACTCAGGATACCAGCAAGAAGTCTACTGAAAAGCACCTCAAGTCTGTGAACCCACTGACAGAGGACGAACGAAAGAGTGTAGAGGACCGCGGCTTCGCAGTGCTTACACCGGAGATGGCTGAGAATGCACCGGCCAAGGACAAGGCGGATTTGAAAGCTCTTGTAAAGGATGAGGAGAGTGAGAGCGAGTCTGAGAGTGAGAGCGAAGAGTCTGAGAGCGAGTAGATACATACATAGTAAAAAACAAAAGGGGTGTACCCCACCCCTTTTGTTTGAAAAGTACACCTAATAAAAACAAAAGGAACACCTTTTGTTGAAAACTAGAGGCTTAAGTCGAAGGACCAAAAAGAGAAACTCGCGGACTATGTTTCTCTTATGTACGACTAAGATGAGTATCTTACACACCGCTTCCGCAAAGGGAGATGAAAAAGCGTGCAGAGCTATTCTGCTCAACAGTAGGGATCCTCTTCGCCTTTGTCTAACATCTGACGAACGGGGTAACACCCCTCTTCATCTAGCGGCGTTTAAAGTGCATCCAGCTATAGTCTACCTACTATTAAGTGTAGTAGAGGGAGATAGAGCATGTTTACTCTCTAACAACTGCGGTGAAACGCCTCTTCATCTTGCCGTCATGAAAGATGACGACGGTAACAGAGAGGTACTGAGAATGCTACTGTCTACAGAGTGTGGTAAACTAGCCATCCACTTTATGAACCCTTATCTGGGAGATACCCCTCTAGAGTTAGCCGTAGTATCGGAAGCAAGAGGGTGTGCTGCCACTATAAGAAGACTTTTATCGACTGAGATAACAAAGAGCGATACTCGTATCGACATCAGAGTGAGACGTGTATCTCAGTCTTCTAATAGGTCTTAAATCTAGAGCAATTATAACTTTACTCTGATTAATATGGAACGCATTCCTTTGCCTACTTATATAAGAGATCTTCTGGAGCTGTACAGATACACTGCGGGTGGGCTAGCACTGTACGGAGATGCAAGTGTAAAGGGCAAGCCCGTAGAGTACACAAACCAACTTCCTCCTTCGCTTGATTTTGGAGGTACCGACATCTCAGACGTTTCATCTCTGGTAGGCGTAGAGAGCCTTCAGCTAGATAGCTGTCAAAACGTGATAGACGTCTCTTCTCTAAGCACAAGTTCTACTATCACCCATCTCAGTCTGAGTAACACACAGATCTCAGACGTATCTACTCTGGGAAGAGGTACCATCCCTCTTACATCTTTGGATCTCAGCTACTGTGAGAGTGTAACCGACGTCTCGGCTCTGGTCGGAAAGAGTGTAGTAGACCTCAACCTGCGAGGTTGTAAAGGTCTAGTAGATGTTTCTGCTCTAGGAAGTATACCTACTCTAGCTAGACTTGATCTGCGAAACTGCGATAAGATCACCGATGTGTCGATGCTAGGAGGCGTAGCTTTCCTTCGTCTAGAGGGGTGTACCGGTATTACCGACTTTTCCGCTGTACCAAACGCCCTTCGTTAGTAAAGTAGCAGTTGAAATGCTCTTAGATACAAAATTTGATCTTTGACGTCAAAGTAGTAACATCTACGATGGTGAAACAAAAGAGTTATCTTTTGTTTCGAAATTGAGCTTTAAGAGTTGGTATACTCTGAAAGAGTGCTTTTACAAGAAGTATATCATTACAAAATGGCTATGCCCTGTAAACCTAATCCCTCTAAGAGTCTTTCACCCGGCATCTCTCCGGGGACTAGAGCCATCATTGAAAGAAAGACAGGAGTAGACTATAAGGATCCTAAAGATCTACCTTCTAAACTCAATTTGAGTTACTGTAAAGATCTTGTAGACGTCTCTGCTCTTGGAGGAGTTCGTCGTCTTGATTTGTCATGGTGTGCGAGTGTCGTTGATGTTTCTGCATTGGGAGGAGTTGAACATCTTAATTTGACGGGGTGTACTAGTGTTGTTGATGTGTCTGCTCTGGGAGGAATTCGAAAACTTCGGTTGTGGGGATGTACAGGAGTAGTAGACGTCTCTGCTCTTGGAGAAGTTGAAACACTTGTTTTGTCAGGATGTACAGGTGTTGTTGATGTCTCCTCCCTAGGAGGTGTTCAAACACTTATTTTACGGGGATGTACATCTATTACAGATTTCTCCGCTGTGCCTCGAGCTCATCGCTAGATTAAAAATAAAAGAGGACTTCATTTTGGCATGTCCTCTTTTATTTACTATACGTACAATGGATGGTAAGGGTATAGCACTGTGCGTAGGAATACTTGTCATAATTGTACTTGTCTGTCTTTGTACGGGTAAAAGAGAGGGGTATGGAGGACCTATTAAGCGTATTAGACGTATACCCAAAACAACCTGCTTTGAACTGTGTCAACAGAACTACGATGCGTGTATGAACGCCATGTGGCAGACAAATGCCGACGGTTGTATGAATAGATACACTAGCTGTACTAACGTTTGTAGATACAGTGACTACCATCGTCTGTAGTACTTTGTGATACAAAATATACTTCTATCAAAAAGTGAAAACCTGCGTCTTGTCAAACACATATTTGTACTTTTCAACCAAAGTACAAAAAGATGAATACACACGAAGTGATGACCGAAGTGATGTCCGAAGTGACCCCCGAAAAAAAGGAAGCTGTCATTGAGTGGCTCAATGAAATGTGTGTAGGTGATATGTTCTACACCCTCGCTCGAAACGGCGCATACTCTATGTTTCAAGCTCTTCTGCAACAGATGAGGCTCACCCCTGAAGAGTTTGTAGTGAAGGGGTTTAGCATCGACGGAGACATGCCTCTCATTCAGCGTTTACTGTACGACGGTCTTGACAACTACGCTGTAGAGCTCATTACCGAAGTTCAAGAGGTAGCTCTGACACAGATGGCAAACGGTCGCTATCTCGTACATGAGGCGGCTTACGGAGGTCATACGCAAGTACTTGCCAAGATTTGTCAGCTCTATCCCTCTCATGTTCCTCAGGCTCGTTGTCACAAAGGTCGCAATGTGCTTCACTGGGCTCTTATTGCAGCGCAGGAGGAGATAGCTACCTACCTTCTCGGTCGCTATCCCGCTCTTGCATCTGAGCCCGACAACAAAGGTCGCTATCCTATGCACATTGTTGCCGCTACAGGTTGTCTGAAGATGGTGAAACCACTGTTTGAGCTCTGTCCCATCTCTATTAACAGTACCGATCTGACCGATTTCACTCCTCTTCATACCGCTATCTACCATAACGACGACAAGATGGTGGAGCGACTCTACGAGTACGGTGCTTTTATCGGCAAACACGTTACCACCGACGGCGATACTCTTCCCAAAGGTCTGTTTGAGACCCTTTCAAAGGAGAAGAGGGAGAGACTTTTCTCGGGCCAGGTTACACCTCTAGAGTTTGCTATCATGCTTGGAACTACAAGATGCGAGTCTAGCATTCGAGCGATACTTGCCGCTCAACAGAACTGAGTATGTAAACTGATATACAAACAATACAACCCTCACTTGTTCATGTGAGAGATGTATTGTTACAAAACTGATAGGTCCATAGTGCTTAGAACAAATAAGTACAACAGTACACACTATGGACCTACCGAAAAAGTCTCTGTCTGATAGGCTGTCTCCTTCGTTTAGAGCTCTACTCGCTGCGTCAGATATCACATCACCGATATCAGGAGATGCTATAGAGTACGCCTGTCAACTACCAGCTTATGTTCAGTGCACGGGCAGGGGTGTACCTGAGTCTGTAGAGATAGACTGTTTAGGACCCGTAGAAGCTCTTTCTATCTCTTGTCAACGTATTCCTTCGTTTCATGCATTTTCAACCCTTAGGGAGCTGTATCTATACAATCATACTGGAGACATAGATCTTGAGAGGCTCAAAGATATCTCTGTGATTCGATTTGAGAACTGTTACAATCTAGTAGACCTTACTCCGTTGGAAGGCGGAAACCTGCGTCAGTTATGTTTGTGGGGCTGTGATCAAATTGTGGATCTATCACCTCTTTCCGGTCTTGACAGTATCTCTATAGAACACTGTCGAGGAGTTGTAGACGTCTCTCCTTTGAAAGATGTCAGAAAGGTACGGCTAGAGTACTGTGACGGCATAGAAGGTGTATCGTGTCTCGAAGGAGGAAAGATAAAAGAGCTACATATTGAGGGATGTGAACGTATCACAGATGTTGTCTCTTTGATCAACACCGTAGATAAACTTATACTATACTCTTGCTCTGAAGAGATACGACCAGAGACACTACAGGGAGGTAAAGCGACGGTAGTATTTCTAGATTAACGCGTGTATGCACGCACATAAATAATAGAGTACTCTATTATTACTCTGATGAACAGGTACAAAAATAATAAAGAGCATTCTCTTTATTAAAAAAGTGAGTCGTCTTTCCTGAGTTTTGACATACTACTCCCGATGAGCGTTCATATCTTTCCTTCAGACGGAGAAGAGTGGGTGTACTCACCTTTTTTGGTGGAGGAAAGCTACTTTGACGCTCTACTAAAACCTCTGAGCAAACAGTGTGTAGTGCACACGTTCAAGAATCCCTGGACGTCAGGAGACTACAGTACGAAGAGGTTATCTTGTGTGTACAACAGAGTACGGTCGTTGGTTAACTCGGACGCTAAGAGCGTAGGTTTCAGTTACGCCAAGACAAAGACCCTACCTTTCAAGAAAGGGCCACCTGAGCTATTAGAGATCAAAAAGCTACTTGAGAGGGAGTACCGTAAGATGGGCTCAGAGTTTGGAAGACCGTTGAAGGGAGCTCCCAAAGGTTCCGCCATCTCTACTCTCAGGTTTGACTACTGTTTGGTAAACATCTACAGAGACCACAACGACACAATAGGTATGCACTCTGACACAGAAGCTACCTACACCCCTATCGCATCTGTCAGTCTAGGCTGTCCTCGAACATTCAAACTCGAAGGCCATCCCGGTTCAAGTGAGTTGCGGTTACAGAGCGGTGACACTGTACTTATGCTTCCTCCTATGAGAAAGAGTAAGGTGTCGCCCTCTTACAAAGGCTGTCAGAATGTTTACAAACACTCTATTCCTCCTATGACACTCAAAGAGCTAGTTCTTCTAGCGGAGGAAAGGGGTATACCGCTACCGACAGGTAGAAAGACAAAGGACAGGGTAGCTGCTGCCATCCTCGACCACTGCGGAAAAAACGCTCTCACCCGTATCAACCTGACTTTTAGAGTGTGGGAGTAGCGTGTTTATACACACGTCGGAAAAAATAAGTTGAGCACAACTTATTTTTCGAAGAGCAATTTTGAAAAAGTGACTTTGAAGACCGAAGTGACAAAAATAAACACTGATTTTTATCAAAACAAAGACGGAGTCAAAAAAAAATGCATACCAACAGCTCTCAATACATCATCTTGTCTACGCCGAAGGTGAATCACGTCGGTGTGCTCGACAAAAGTACCCCCGACCTGTATCAAGACATTCAGACCGTTGCCAAGTCGTTTGTTGAGATCGCCCCCGGCATCGTTGCTGGTTTTCAGCATGAGCCCGATGCCCCTCCGATCACTATCACTCGTTTCAACGGCTTTGAGTCTGACGGGTTTACACCCATCTATCACAGGTACATCCTTCACAGCTATCTGTTCTTTGTCTGTCATGCCAAACAGTTTGAAGGCGAGATGCTCTCTCTTGAGGGCTTGAAGAGCATCGTTTCTTTCGATGATGAACCGACTTTACAGGAGAAGCTGCAACTTCTTGCTCCTCTCAAAGACCATAGCGTGGAAGCATGGTCGCGTGACAACGACTCTGAGATCTGTGTACCTATCTCTTCTGATAAACCTCTCTCTTCATCTTTCTGCAATCTTCTTGCATCTACAGCTTTTTTGATTGTTGCCATCTTTTAGGTGGTGAGGGATGAACTTTATACATCGGAGAATGTATAAAGTTCCAAGCACCGCTTTACTTCAGAGTAAAGCTTTCAGCTCCAGTCGAACAGACCCGGCACGCTCTCTAATATACCGGCTAGACTATCTGCTACGGCGGCTACGGTACTTTCTGTAGCGTCATAAGCGGCTACTCCCGCTCTACCTCCTGCAACTAAAGCTGTGAGACGGGCTCCAAGCTGCTCTTTCGATCAACCCTCTATGACAGAGTCTTTCAATAGTCTAAGTACCGTTACGCTTAAGAATACAAAACTATAAGAGCTGGCTAAAAGAGTTCTTATAAGTTAGTATTCATCATTACGGGGTGGCAACTTACCCCGGAAAATTAGAAATGTGAACAAATGTCAGAAAATAACTAAAATTCAAAAAACCAGCATATTCTTTCAAAAAAGGTACGATAACTATCAAAACAATATCTCTGGATATTGTTGAAAAAATACAAACTTCGTTTTTGTGTTGTTTGAAAAAGTGACTTTCAAAGTCAGCTTTTTTGGTTAATATCGCATTACGATATATATCACTGCAAAATGGCTAGTATCACCGCAAAAAAGTCCGCCCGCATCCAACTTTCACCTGAAGTGAAAGCTCTACTGGAGAAGCACGGCTACACAAAACACGGAGTTTCTACTTGGAAATGTGACAGCATAGAGATCGGTACTGTTATCGAGTACGCTGATCAACTTCCTGTCAAACTCGACCTTAGTTCGTCAAGTATCTCTGACCTGACGGTGTTTGGTCTCGCCCCAAACCTTATCCAGCTCATCGTGCGTAAGTGCAAAAATATTGTAGATGCGTCCGCTCTTGGAAACTCTCAAACCCTGAAAGTTATCATTCTAGAAGGGTGCGAGAATCTCATCTCGGTAGCTGGTTTGGAGAACATTCCAACTCTTGATCACCTCAATCTGACCAACTGTTCACAGTTGGCATCCGTGTGCAATTTGGGCTTGTGTCCTTCTCTCAAAACTATCTGTATTGAGGGATGTAAGAGTCTTACAACACTGAGAGGGTTGGGAGAGTCTTCAACCCTCGAAACTATCTATATGTCGGAGAGTAATGAGCATTTGATCGAGGACGGCAGTCTTAACAGTTGCAAAACACTCAAAGCCATTGAAATGGAATAAACAAGTGGTCATTAACAATACAACTCTGTTCTATGAGTTGTATTGTTACAAACTACACAAGAGTGTGTGTATACTCCCGTATATACTCTTCTATCCCGTCTTTACTAAGATTGTTAGCGAGTATATACTCTCGTATAGACGTACATATCTCTACCCTAGACAGTAGCTCTTTGATTATGTCCTCGTCCGACATATACCCTGGACATCTTGACATGTTTGGACCGCCTGACGGTTTAGTTCTGACTCTCATCCATTCTATATAGCTACGTATTAGAGTTTCTGCTAGGGTAGAGCACTCTTTGCCATAGTAGCCTATATACGACAAATAAAGATGGCCTATGTACATATCGTTCCATACATACATAGACTCATCTGAGATGGCACCAAGTAGCTTCAACGCCTGTTCATCACCCATCTCTCGATAACATACATAGTCCATATCAGTATCTCTGATATAGACTCAATGCTCATTTAGAGATGGCGATCAACTGGTATCTAGACGAGCTTGACATCGAACAGCTATTGGATCTATGCCGTAGCTGTCTCACTCACGAGAGTCCATCGGAGATTATTGCAGGTATATGTATGTGGTCCGTTACACATATTGTAAGAATCATCTCAACACACTCTGAGATGGAGGTAGACGAGGAGAAAAATGTCCTCAAGATAAAGTTAAGTGAAAAAGAGTATCTCTTCTACCCCATCGACGGCTCCAGTTCAAAGCCAGCTAAAACAAAGTGTTCTTCTGCGGTGCGAGAGAGAATAGCCAACTCTAATTTTTCCGCCAATGCAAAAGAGTTTTTTCTAAGAGACATTGACAGCTTATCCTGTCTTTTAGCAAAACCGGAACCTTGTGAAAAAGTGAGTTTTGACCATAAGGTATCCACAAAAAGATACTTGATATCTACAGTTTATACAAGTATCTTTTTCACCGACTTAACATCGTAAACTTTACAATATGTCCAACTTTGCACAGAAGTCTTTTGACGACATCGCCGAACAGATGAAGTACGCGTACTTTGCCCTTGAGCGTCTTCACAAGAGTCTGTCAGCTGACCCTGAAGATACCGTCGCGCTCAACCGTGAGAAGCGTCGCCTTCTCGTTCAGTCCACCAAGAAGTACATTATCGAGATGAAGAAGCGTTCTCTTTCAGAGCTCGCTCAACTCTACCGCGCATGCTCTGTGGCGCTGATCGACGAGGAGGCGGTGATTCGCAGGGACTTTGACATCTCTCCCGACGACGACTGCTGGGAGCTGCCTTATGCAACTCTCACCTCCAAGTACATTGTGTACGACCGCATCCGCAAGGACGCACCTACTCTCATCGTTGACCACCTCAAGTCACTGTGCGAGAAGGCCGAACCCTCCATCTTTTTGCAGGCCGTCTCCAACTGCTCTCAGTGGATTCTGAACTGTGAGAAGAGAAGCTACCTCTTCGGTCTTGACAGCGTCAGTGACGCAGATGATGTGAAGGACAGGTGGCTCACGCAGTCTGACTTTGACTCTATCTATGACGATGTACAGAGCTCGAAGTACCCGGTCGAAGTAAGGGAGTGGATCTGCTCTCAACTCTCTTACATCCTTCAGGACTAGAGTTCAAGTCATTGAACTACAAACAATAGATATACCTAACTAAATAGGTATATCTATTGTTTACACAGCCTAAACCAAACTCAAAAAGTATGTACTTTTGGCCAAAAAAAGTGCGTTGCCCGTGGGTACCTACCCACTAAATATCAACCGAACTATAAAGTTTTGTCTAGTTGAAAGTTTTCAACCATATCGAGCTTTTATGTCAGCACTCGCACAAGATGCTTTCAACGCCATTACTCAACGAGCGAATGTATCTTCAGATGCTATCTCTGTAGACCGAGAACATTGTAGACTTCTCATTGAGCACACCGGAAAGTACAATCGAGAGGTAGCGGACAGGTCTATGTTTGAGCTCTCACAACTTTATCGGTCGTGCTGTGCCGCTCTTCTAGGCGACGATGAGGATATCCGAAAAAAGTTGAAGTTCTCCAAAGATGAACTCTGCTTCACAGAGGATAAATTCTGCTTCACAGAACAGGATCTACTGTACACGGTAGCAAGGTTCAAATACACAGTATACAATCTTATCTGTGCAAACGCATCGTTGCTGGTGATAGAGTATCTCAAGAAAGAGTGCGAGAGCGCCGAACCTCAAATTACACTTGAGCTCACGCCCGATGGCCTGGGTTGGATTTTAGAATGTGAGAGCTGTGTGTATTACTTCAACCTCTACAGAGTCTACGATGAAGAGAATACAATGTACTCTTGGAAGTATTTTGAGCGTATTAGTAGAGCTGTAATAGGTTCAAAGTACCCTACATCTGTAAAGTTGTGGACACACAATCAGCTTATTCATCTTCTTAGTGATTAGGTAGCCAGATACAAAACAATACTCGATCGAGTATTGTTTTGACACCCTTACAGCCACTGTTCCAACTTGTCTATAAGTTTTCTGCACTCTGCACTACCATATCTCTCAGCTGTCTCTCTAGGAGTATGTCCTTTACCGTTTCTATGGTTTAGTATCAAAGAGGCCTCCTTCTTAGACATGTAATCTACCATGTGATACTCCAACTGAAACACGACATCAGACACTTCAGCAATGAGGCTTATTGTATGAAAACAGTTGTTACCTTCGCTGTCGCGAATAGAGAGAGAAGATGTACGGTACGGCATGAACTCTGATTGTGAGAGTTTTCCATCCAGTAAAAATCTGTGTCTAAGAGCTTCAAACTTGAGCATTATGTTCATACTCTGCGCATCCGCCTCTTTTAATACTGTAGCTATCGGTGTAAGACCGTTAGAGTTCCTCACCCGTGTGAAACTACTGTAACTACCAAAAGTCTCATCTTCTACCGGATCCATCAGCTCTAACTCTGCGTTAACTAGCAGAGCCATACAACGATAACTTTTGTGTTTTATAGCTAGATGTAGAGGTGTATCCCCATCGGCAAACAAGACATCGAATATCTCATACGATACATTCTCTCTCAGTATCTGCCGTAGTTTTCCGACATCGTCTTTCTCTATAGAAGAGCGTATATCGTCACTGTATAGTGAGATATAATGGTTCAACCACAGTTTTGGTAGAGTAGCTGTTAGTACCTTATATTTGACCGTACGTCTCAGAGTGCATCTGTCGATAAGATCGAGTACATTCACATTCTCCTCTATAGAGTTGAGATACGCTGTAATCATAGCCTTTATATTTTTGGCGTTGGAGTAAGAGTGTGTCAGCTCCAACAGCTCTGATAGTGCATCATAGATGGTAATACCACAAAGTTGTATATAGGGTATCTCAATGTTGAAAATCTCTAATATGCGCTTATCCTCCTTGATTCTCTTAACAAGAGATGAATGAGACATAGAGAGCTTTATATCCTCTATTGGCTTTCTACATAGTACACATTGTGTTTTTGGTAGTTTTTTGAAGCAATCATAACAGCAACAAAGATGTCCGCACGGTATACACACTACAGTCTTAGGTGTATCGAGACATATAGAGCAGTCTTCATCGTCTTCATCGTTGTAAACCTTCAGATTCAGTGCATATTTAGCGTGGACACGCTCTTTGTTTGGTTTATCCATCTGTGCTTATTGACGGTATAAACTTTATACTGAAAAATGATAACGGGGTATTTATCTATCAGTGAAGGATACAACCTTTTACAACGTCAATCAAACTATTACGATGCGTTCTTCTTTTGCCATTCTTTTTGCCCTTGTCATCTTCGTCGGTATCGGCGCTACTACCGTTCAAGCTACCCCGTGCATGCAGAACTATCTCTACATGAAGTGGACATCAGGTTACATCTGCGATCAAGAGGGTGATTGCGCTACCGTTGACGCTCGTAGCGTTGTAAGCTTTGATGGTCGCGGTGGCGCTACCGTTGATCAACAGTATCAGTGCCCGTCCACCGGAGTGTGGATTAGCATCGGCGATATGGACTTTAGTCTGTGGGCTGCGAAAACTGCAGCAACGAACTCTACCGTCGTAAGCAATAAGTCGACTCGCGGCACCTCCGGTACTTTTGACTGTGGATGGTACGGTAACCCTTTTGATAGCCAGGGCGACTATGTCATCGACTCTGTGACCTTCTACTTTCCTCAGCAGGGTACCTCTCAGACGTACAACGCTCGAACCACCTGGGGATGTGCCGGCACTCAATGTTCAGGCGTTGTAGAGTTTGAACAGTCGTCCGGCCAGTGGTGTCCCATGAACCTCTAACTTTGAAGATCCGACTTGAAGATATTACACAACAGTGTAATATCTCTACACAACAGTGTAATATCTCTACACAACAGTGTAATATCTCTACACAACAGTGTAATATCTCTACACAACAGTGTAATATCTCTACACATACAGTATCTCAACAATCGTTGCTATTTTTAGGTGATAAACGTGTTTCAATCTGCTGTAACTCAAAAGATATACTTTGCAGTTCAATCGTCAGAGCCTGCATACGAGCTATCAGATCTCTCTTTCTCTTATGTCGAGATTCAGCATCTAGCTCTTCTCTAGCCCGTTTGAAACCGACATCCATCTCTTCACCGGTTGGAAACTCTCCTGTACCTTTATGGTCGTAAGCTGCCGCAAACATCTCTGTAAGCGTAGGTTTACTCATACTAATCTCCTAAAGTGACAGCTATAAATAAGATTAAGAGTATATATCAAACAGTTACACTATGGCCGATACGGTAAAAACAGAGGAGTCTCGGTTTCAGGAGATCTATGAGTCTACACGTTCAAACTATACAATTGTGGACATAGGTACTCTTGACGCCAAAAAGGGTTGCATTCAGCATATTCTTCCAACTACATACGAAGGCGAAACTATCGTTACTGTCGTTCAGGGCCAAGAAGAGTTTACAGCTTTTAAGGTCAAAAAAGGGTTCGACCTGCGTCCAATCCATTACAATGAGACGTTTCGATTCAATAGATTTGTAGCGTTTGTCGAGAGTAAGATGTTGGAAAGAGAGAAGTTTGACGCTAATCTAGCCGTTCTCTCAGAGTTCAAGACCATTGTAGATAGACGTCATCGTCAGGTATTGAATTTGGCCTCTCACATTACGAAGGAGGCGGTAGATAGATCAGCTCTGCTACTGACGACGTGTGTCGTAGAACTCTCTAACTTTATTGAGAGTAATGTCGATATAAAGGCGTGCACGGCCACGTCAGGTGAGGAGTTTGAACGTGAGCTGCTGGAAGCTATCGACGAATATAGCATTGAAAAAGAGTAGTACGCCAGTGTATACACAAACAGTAAATTTATTGAGATTTACTGTTAATACTACAAAATGAAAAGAGTACTTAAGCTGTGTATCTAAAATTAAGATCTACGACATGGCATCTACATCATACATTCGTTCATCACCCTTCGCGGGTGATACCCGTCAACCTCTAAACGATGAGATTCGAAGAGCTCTCAAAGAGAAGGGCTATAAGCTAGAGGATGGTTCACCTATACTGTATGTTGATGAACTTCCTGAAAAGGTAGAGTTGAGACGGTGTAAATACATTACGGATGTTGGCGATTTAGAAGGGGTACAAGAACTTAATTTGAGCTACTGTACGAGTATCACCGATGTTTCTGCTCTCGGATGCTGCGAACAACTTCAAACACTCTATTTGAACTACTGTACAGGTGTTACAAACGTTTCATCCCTTGGAGGAGTTCAGTATCTCAAATTACAAGGGTGTACGGGTATCACAGACGTTTCTGCCCTTGGAAGAGGAGCTAAACATATCGATTTAAGCTACTGTACAGGTGTCACTGATGTTTCATCCCTTGGGGAAGTTGAGTATCTCGATTTAAGTGGGTGTACAGGTATCACTGATATTTCGCCTCTCGGAGGGGGAAGAGTCAAAGAACTTGATTTGAGCTACTGTACGGGTATCACCGATGTTTCTGCTCTCTGTGGAATAAAAACGCTTAATTTGAACGAGTGTACAGGCATCACCGACGTTTCATCCCTAGGGGGCGGTGGTGTTAAGAGTCTCAGTTTATGGGGATGCCCGTGCGTCACTGACGTTTCTGCTCTAAGAGTTCAAACGCTCTATTTAGAAAGAAGGTGTATGGGTATCACAGCTGTTTCTACTGTGCATCATGATAACCGTTAATTTTAAGTTTAACAATGTACTGCTGTTATAGCGGTGAGAACCATTTGTAATAAACAAAAACTCTGCAAAGTCCAAACTCATAAAAGTGAAAAAATAGTTTAGTTTTTACTAAACTAACGCACTGAAAAGTACAACACTGAAAAAGATGCAAACCCGTCAAACTCTTCGAGCAACGGCCAAGAGCAACAACTCCGCCCTTGAAGCGATCCTGAAGGGAGGATACAATTTCAAAGACAACTACTCCACCGCACTGGAAGGGGCGAAGGACACCATCTACAACTGCAACACCGAGGGGCTGAATCTGTTGTTCACATACGGATTTCGCCCCCGTACTCTGGAAGACAGATACGCACTGGTTGTTGCTCTTGTCTCCGCGCACTCGCAGTTGAAGCATCCTGGCTTTGGAGAGATGCCTTCCACAAAGGCCCGTCGAATGTTGACAATACTCGAATATTACCACGTCTGCGTTGGACTTGACATCACCGACAAGGAGGGAAACACCGTACTGTGGGAGTTTGCTGATGATGCAGAAGCGTGCAAGCTCGCAATCGAACTTGGTGTCAGTCGTCGCCACAGGAACAAGAAGGGCAAGACGGCGTACGAGTACGCTCTTGACTGCATCGACAAAAAGATCGAGTTCCAACAGCGTGTCATGGAGGCATGTCGTACCCTCTCAACATCAGAAGAGTTCTACCACGCCGGCATCGACGAGGAAGCTGTGTCCAACTACAATCCTCAATGTTTTGGACTTGAGATCAGCGGGTACATCGAGTGTTTGGACGTGATTCGTGTCTGAACAATTCACCGTTGAGATCGTCAGAAAAATTGACAGACCGTGGGTAGGTACCCACAAAAAGATATCTTTTCCAAGATATCTTTGACATGACATTGCGCAACAAACTCGAATGTACGCCTGCCAAGAAAGCGTATATTGCTATTGTTGATAAACTATGGTCAAAGTACTCCATTCTTGAAGAGCGCAGAGTCTCTCTTGTACCTAACACAGAAGAGTACGAGACTAAACTAGCTGAGATATACTCAAGAACGGTAAGACTTTTCAAAAGAACAACAAGAAGATACATTCGCAGAATGTCCTCTGTTGAGCTTTCGCATCTTTACAGATCGTGTGTCTTGGCCAAAGAGGAGGAGGAAAAAGGTATATTAACGGTCGTTGTACACGCGAAGACTATGATACAATCTGTTTTGATGTGAGATGCTCATCTTATCCTACAGATGTAAAAGAGTTCTCTATCGGTCAACTAGATTACATTCTCTGAACTAATATCAGGTACATTACAGACTACTGCGTAATGTACAAAGTGAGGTAGAAAAACTTGCTCTCTGTAGAATGCTACGTTATGATAGACTACGCAAGCTAACATATACGCTTCGATAGGTATGTTGATACATATTACACACGTGTGTAATATGTTACTCTCAAGAGCTCTACTCGTCAGTATTAGATTCCAAACTCATAGGAGGTAGAAACATAGATCTAAGATTACCCTTTGGGTCCTTCAACCACTCTATCATATCTGTGTTTCCAGCCTCCTTCAACCTGTCGATAACGTACGGTTTGGTACACTCGAGAACAAACTCCTCTGACCGTGCATAGTCAATATAGAACGCCTTGGCGATAGCGTTTCCAAGTCCTGTATTGTCGTCGCACTGTCTTAGAAATTTGTCGATCTGTCCGGAGAGAATAAGTTTGTCGATAACACTAGCCCTCTCCGACCCTTCTTCATATGTAGACTGATCTGCTCCCATTTTTTATTCTTTGAGATTAGAAGTATCTCTAACTTACTTTAAAAGTTATAAATCTATATTGTTGTATACATCTGCTAATTAAGCTACTCTTAGCTACAATGTACTTTTAGTGTGACAACTATAGATTATTCAGGGACTATAGCTTAAATCCCTAAGAAGACTAAGAGT
>Ga0214472_10001485_pt1 | contig 26242 bp, 29 predicted proteins | sample RVTome_6_FD_207662 | JGI IMG/M metagenome (GOLD analysis project Ga0214472, IMG submission 207662) | Soil microbial communities from uranium-contaminated site in the Upper Colorado River Basin, Wyoming, United States - RVT140D175 | ecosystem: Environmental > Terrestrial > Soil > Contaminated >...
CGTTTTTGATGGAATCATCGCCCATGTGGCCGGCCCCCGGCGCGGCGAGTTCAACCAGCGGTTCGCCCAGCCTTCCACCGCTGGCCGGTCCAGCATGAGCAACCTGTTTCCTTTTACCGACACGCCCCAGACCAACCCGGAGACCGGCCAGGCCGATTCTCTGCTGGCGCGCCAGGGGCAGAAGGGGAGCGTGCCAAAGATTTTTCTGATGAACTCTGGTGCCGAATATTGGTGGGCCCACCTTTCGCTGATTCACACCGATCTCACCGGCACCCGAGACCTGGCTCCATCCGAGTCGGTGCGCATCTACTATTATGCCGGCACCCAGCACGCTTCGGGTGTGTTCCCGCTGACCGATATCGATAGCGCCAGCGGTTCCCGGGGTCAGCAGTGCTTCAACTGGGTAGACTACCGGCCAGTGTTGCGGGCCTCGCTGGTTAACCTGGACCGATGGGTGCGCGCGGGAACAGCGCCGCCGGCCAGCCGGCACCCCCGCCTTGACGATGGGACATTGACCGCACCGGAGAACATCGAGGCTGCTTTCACCCCCATCCCCGGAGTAAACTTTCCAAAATACATGAAGCGTCTATCCCGTCTGGAATTTGATCCTGCCAGCAGCCCGGCGGAAAACCTGCCGTCCCGGGTGGGCAGTCCCTACCCGGTCCTGGTGCCGGTGGTGGACGCCGACGGTAACGAATTGGGCGGCATCCGGCTGCCGGACATCGCCGTGCCCCTGGGCACTCACCTGGGCTGGAACCTGCGCCATCCCGACACCGGCGCGCCGGGGCAGGTCATCGGCACCACCGGCTCGACCATTCCCTTCAAGGCCATCCGGCAGGAACGCGAATTGTCCGGCGACCCCCGTTGGTCCATCAAAGAACGTTACACCTCCCGGGACGACTATCTGGGCCGGGTCAAGGCAGCCGCCCGGTCCCTCCAGCAAGACGGCTTCCTGCTTCCCGAGGACCGGGATAACCTGGTCGAGCAGGCATCCCAACGATACGATTTGCTGATTTCCCCAGTACCCCAACCCCAGCCCGCGGACAACTAACGCTACGGATATCCCAGCAGGAGATGCGATTATGAACGTTGGCACATCGGTCCCTCTACCGGCCTATACCATTGACCCGGCTTTCATGGCCCGTAAAGCCGAGGAGGTAGGATTCGAGTCCATCTGGTACGCCGAGCACCCGGTGCTGCCGGTGCACAGCCAGAGTCCTTTCCCCAGTGGCGGCCCCATCCCCGAAACCTACGCCCACTTCGCCGATCCGTACATCGCGCTGGCCCGCGCTTCCGGCGTCACCAGCACCATCAAGCTGGCCACCGGAATCACCCTGGTGCCAGAACGAAACCCTTTGCTGCTGGCCAAGGAAATCGCCACCCTGGACCGGTTCAGCAACGGGCGCTTCCTCTTCGGGATTGGCGCGGGCTGGAACCGGGAGGAAACCGAGATCTTCGGCGGCGACTTTGATCACCGCTGGACTCAGGTTCGGGAATCGGTGGCGGTGATGAAGGAGCTCTGGACCAGGGAAGAGGCCGAGTACCACGGCCGCTACTACGACTTTCCGCCGGTGAAATGCAACCCCAAGCCGGTGCAAAAACCCCACCCTCCGATCATCCTGGGCGGTATGGCCAGGAACGTATTGCGGAGAGTGGCCAGCTGGGGCGATGGCTGGATGCCCAACCGCATCACTCCCGCCGAACTGGAAAAGGGTCGGGCCATGTTGGATACGTTAGCGGCCGAGATGGGACGGGACCCGGCATCGTTGACGATTACCGTGTACGGTCAGGCTCCCAACGGTGACACGGTGCAGTCCCTGCTCAACGCCGGGGCCGATCGGGTGGTGGTGCGACCGGAGCACGTAGACACCGAAGAAGAAATGGGCCAGCAGTTGGAGCGGATGGCGGAGGCGGTGCTGAGGTGAGCAGTCGATGAAAGACGTTACAATTTCTTTTGACCGCGTCCCCATCCATTATGAGGTGCGGGGTAGTGGCGCTCCGGCCCTGGTTTTCGTCCACGGTTGGTCTTGTGATCGGAGCTACTGGGACGGGCAAACCGGCGATTTCGCCAGCCAATACCAGGTGGTGACCATTGATCTGGCCGGTCATGGGGAGTCGGGGCTTCAGCGTAATAGCTGGAGCATATCAGCCTTTGGCAGAGATGTCGCGGCGGTGGTGGAGAAACTGGGGCTGAAACCGGTGGTGCTGGTTGGTCATTCCATGGGCGGGCCGGTGATTGTAGAAGCAGCGCGCCTGATGCCTGACCGCCTGGCCGGGCTGGTGGGGGTTGATACCTACCGGAACCTGGCTGACGTCCGTACCGCCGAAGAGATTGACCAGTTCCTGGCTCCCTTACGGGCAAATTTCCGGGAAGCCACTCAGAAATTCGCCAGTAGCATGTTTATCTCCAGTTCCGACCCCGACCTGGCAAAACGAGTCGTCGCTGATATGTCGGCTGCCCCTCCCGTGGTCGGCTTCGCCGCCTCCAAAGCGGTCCGCGATAATGACCGGAATCTCCAGGCCGGTTTGCAGGAGTTGCGAGAATTGAAAGTACCGGTGGTGGCCATCAATTCGGATTACCGGCCCAATGATCTGGAGGCCGCTGGGCGGTACGGAGTCAGAATCCAGACCATGTCCAGGGTCGGACATTTTGTTATGTTAGAAGACCCCGGCACCTTCAATCGGCTGCTCAAAGAAACGATCGACGAGTTTGCCGGCATAGTGGGTAGAGAAGATCGGACCATGTTGGGTCACTAACATCACCTGCCCACGGCGTTATTCTTGAATCCCAACCCCCGGAGGTCTCGATGGACCAGACAACCGAATTACTGAGTTCTTATGCCTGCCACCTCAGCTATGAGGATTTGAGCCCGCCGACGGTGCACCAGATCAAACGTACCGTGGTGGATACCCTGGGCTGCGCGATGGGAGGGTATCTATCCGAACCAGGCAAGGTCGCTCGGCGGCTGGCCAGCAGCATCTCCAGCACGATGCCCTCCCGAATCCTGGGTACCGAAGACCACAGTTCTATGGATATGGCCGGATTCGCCAATGGAGTGATGGTGCGGTACCTGGACTGCAACGACTCTTACTTTTCACCCGGCGGCGGACACCCCAGCGATATGATACCGGCAGCCCTGGCAGCAGGAGATACCCTGAGGGCCGACGGGCAGACCGTTATCACGGCCATCGCGCTGGCCTATGAAATATTCTGCCGCATTTCCGACCAGGTGCCTGAATCGGGCTGGGACCAGGGTATCTTCAGCGTCATCGGAGCCGCTTGCGCCGCCGGGCGGGTGATGGGCCTGGACCAGGAGCGGATGGCCCACGCCATATCGCTGGCGGTGGTACCCAACATCCCTTTGCGAGTCACCCGCATGGGCGAACTTTCCATGTGGAAGGGCTGCGCCGCCGCCAGCGCCACCCGCGCCGGAATCTTCGCGGCCCAGTTGGCCGCCGAAGGCATGTGTGGCCCCCTTGAGCCCTTTGAAGGCCGTAAGGGCCTCTGGGAGTCGGCGTTAGGACGGCCGCAGATTGAGCTGGAAGCCTTTGGCGGGGCCAACGAGCCCTTCCGAATCAACCAGAGCACTTTCAAATTCTATCCCTCCCAGATTCACACCCAGTCTCCCATCGGACTGGCCATCGAGTTGCATTCTCAGGTCAACCCATCCGATATCAAGTCCATCCACATTGACAGTTACCGGAGCGCGGTCAGCAGTGCCTCCACTGAACCGGAGAAGTGGGACCCCAGGACTCGGGAGACCGCCGACCACAGCATCCCCTTCCTGGTGGCAGTCGGACTGTTGGATGGGGCAGTGACTCCAGCCACCTTCACCGCCGAGCGGATTGGCGATCCGGCGTTGCGGCCATTGCTCAACAAAATGACCATCGAAGAGAATGCCGAATTCACGGCCAGGTACCCCTCGGAGTACAACTGCCGAATCGAGGTAACCACCAATTCGGGTGATCAGAAAGTCGCCGCCACTTCCTATCCCAAGGGGCACCGGAATAACCCGCTTAGTGATGCCGAAGTCAGCGCCAAGTTCCGGCGTCTGGCCATGCCCACATTGACCAGTCAGCAGTGTGACGAGGCCCTGGACTTGCTCTGGTCGCTGGATAATCTGACCAGCCTGGACGACGTTTTCGACGCCCTGGTGGTCTGATCTGCCAGTTGGCTAATTATTTGACCAGCCAGGCACCGGTATTTGGAACCAACATGAAACCTCCGGTGCGACCGCTCAGGTCTGCTACCAATAGCTTGAACCATCAATCCGTCGGAGCAGGAATCACGTAGTGATAGTCGAAAGGGCCACCCACTCCCGGGGTTCTGGGGGAACTAGTGGTTGAATACCAGGAACTAGATGACCGCCAGCTCATCCGCCAGACCGCCCTGGGAGTGCGAGAAGCCCTGGAGGAACTGTATAATCGCTATTCCACGCCGGTGTTTTCGCTAGCTCGATTCATGCTGCGCCACGAAGCGCTGGCCGAAGAGGCGACTCAGGACATATTCCTCAACATCTGGCTGAAGTCGGATAGTTACCGAGCAGACCGGGGGGATCCCAAGGCGTGGATAATGAGTGTCGCCCACCATAAGGTGATCGACATCATCCGGTCCCGGCGGCGAAACATTAACCTGACCGACCCCAAGGATTACGAGACCCTGGACCTGCTTCCCTCCCGGGGTCGGGCCACCGATGAAGAGGCAGTGCTCAACCTGGAGCGAGAGCGAATCAATAAGGCCCTGGCGGTCCTGCCCGAAGCACAACGCGAAGTTATCATGCTGGCCTATTTTGAAGGTTACTCTCAGTCGGAGATATCCAACAAGCTGAACCAGCCCCTGGGCACAGTAAAGACCCGGGTGCGATTGGCGATGCAAAAGTTGCGAGTCGAACTGGAAGAAAATGGCACAGAACCAATCTGAAAATCGCTCCCACCCTGAGGGGTTGCTAGAAGGTTATGCTCTGGATGCCCTGACCGAGGGCGAGGCATCCCTGGTCGAGGCGCACCTCGAGCTTTGCGGCGATTGCCGGGAGACGTTGGCGCAATTACAGCAAGCGACGGCATTGCTGGGGTTGTTGGTGGAACAACAGGCGCCGCCAGTTTATCTGGGGACGCAGATCCTGGCTTCGCTATCCCTGGCCCGGGTGGATTCGCCGACCACCCGGAGGCCTTCAAGCACTGGCTCCTCAAGCACTAACTTCCGTAGAATTAGCACCAGCACCTGGGCGCTGCCCCTGGCCGCCGCCATGGTCATCGGTCTGTTTAGCTTCTCACTAATCCTGAATCTCCGGGTCTCGGCTCGGGTTGACCAGCTAACTCGAGAAAACTCCGTCCTGTCAGCCCGCATGGACCAGGCGGAAGACCATGATGCTGAGCTGCTGGACACAATGCATCAGATGCAGTTGGCCAGCTTTATGAGCGTGAACCCCGATACGCAGCCTTTGATCCTGGAACCTCCCAATGGGTCGGGAAGTTCTGAGGGGGTGTTGCTGGTAGCGAATAAGGGGAATCGGGCGGTGCTGATGGTATCCAATATGGAACAACCCCCTCCTTTCCGGTCATACTACGTCTGGCTGGTGAGAAATGGCAACCGCATTCTAGTGGGACAGGTCCCGGTGGACGCTTCGGGGTGGGGATCACTGAGCCTGAGTCCTCCAGAGCCGGTGTTTATGTTCGATTGGGTGAACCTGACGGTAGAAGATCAGGAAGGGACCAACACCAGCCGGGGAGAGATGGTTTTGCGCAGCAAAATTCCGCCCGCCGATTTTCCCCGGTAGTCCGAAAACCCGCCAGGGTGCTCTAGCAGGGTGCTGAAAAAGGGGAGTCCAGAGGGGCGAAGTCCCTTTGGCAGAGGTGAGTCTAAAATTGGAGCTTGACTGCGCCGGGCCGCCGCTACTTCCAAAGACCCCTGGCCGGGTGCTGAAAGAGGGGCGAAGCCCCTTTGGCAGGGGTCTGGGGGTGTCCCCCAGATACAATTTCTGCCCCCTTCCTGGTCAGGGTTACAACAACCGGGCAACGCGGCATGATGCAGCAGCCAACCTTGGGAAAGTCTGGTCCGGGCAGAGGAGAACCTGGTTATGCAGAGCATTGAGATCGACCGGAACAAGCGGCTGAAGGAGGAACCCGACAAGGGGCACAACCGTTGGCATCCAGATATTCCGCCGATTCTAGAAGTAGAGCCGGGCGAGGAAGTTTTGCTGGAAACCCGGGATGCCTCGGATGGTCAGATCAAGCGGGGTATGACCGTCAACGACCTGGGCAACCTGGACGGCAAGGTGGCTCATCCGTTGACTGGCCCGGTTTACGTCAAAGACGCCGCGCCGGGCGATTTGCTGGAAATCGAATACGTGGACGTCATTCCCCAGCCCTACGGGTGGACCCGCAACCGCCCGGGTGCTGGATTCTTGCGCGACTTGTTTCCCGAGCCGTATCTGGCCCACTGGGACCTCAAAGATGACTGGGCTACTTCGGAACAGCTGCCCGGCGTCCGAATATTTAACGGCTCGTTTATGGGCACTGCCGGGATTGCTCCTTCACCGGAGCAGATGGGACATTGGACTCGCCGGGAAGCCGACCTGGTCCGGCGGGGAGGAATCGCCTTCCCGCCCGACCCGCAGGACGCGGTTCCCAGATGGGAACCAATCGCCAGCCAGGGCCTGCGCACGCTGCCGCCGCGGGAAAACTGCGGCAACGTCGATGCCAAGCAACTGACCAGAGGCTCCAGGTTGTTTGTGCCGGTGAATGTTGATGGGGCATTATATTCGGCGGGAGACGGACATTTCGCCCAGGGCGATTCGGAATGCTGTATCACGGCTATTGAAATGGGGGCGACCGCCGTGGTGCGATTTAGAATCCACAAGGGCGAGGCGGCGAAGCGAGGAATCAAGTTCCCCCGGTTTTCCCATTCGGGCTATTTCTTGCCGCCGGAGTGGGCCGCCCCCCGAAACTTTATTGCCACCATGGGGCTGCCGATCAGGGATGATGGTACTCAGGAAGGAGAGGACTTGACCCTGGCCGCCCGTAATGCGCTGGTTAACATGATTGAACTGCTCCAGGAAAGGGGCTGGACCAGAGAGCAGGCATACATTATTTGCAGTGTTGCGGTGGACTTGCGAATCAGCAACGCGGTGGACTTGCCCAATGTTACGGTGTCGGCCTTCTTGCCCGAGGATATCTTTCAGGGCTGATGGTTGCCATGGTTGTCATAGATTAAAATTCGCTTCCCAACTTCAGCTAGCCGCCAGGTCCAACTTCACTGCAACGATCAGCGGAGATCCAGCCTGGGGAGGACTCTCAACCGGGTGGGTGTACTAGCTAGCCCGTTTGACCTCTAGAGTTTCGCCTGGCGCCAGAGCCACCCGGCGTACATTTATCCCCAACTTCAGCAACCAGTAACCCAGGGTCGCCTTGCTGACCCCCAGGTCATCCGCGGTAACGGACAGGCCCCGTTCGTTAACCATTTCCGGCAACAGGCGCTCCAGGGGCCGTTGGTGTTCATTTTCAACCCGAAGCATCAACTTAGTCTTCCTGGCCATGATGTTCCTCCTCGTGACTATTCTGGTGACCTGGCTGTGATTTTGCGCTGAGAGGTCCTGTGACTTCCGTGATGTTTGATACGATATCACGTGTTCCGGAATTTGTCAATACATAGTTATACTTTTTCTTATATTAATTTAAGAAAAGTTTAGAACATTATAATTCCGATACAGATCGTCCCTGGAGACAGATTGGGCAGGTTTGACCGACAATTGGGCCTCTGCTACGCTGGAATCACCGTCATGGCCCTGAGCCCGGTCTGCGGCCGGATTAAAGGGTGAGTGCGGGATGCCGGGAGGGTTGTTGGGTTGAATTAGGTATCGTTACATTTATCCTTGTGCAGTGATGGCTGCCCAGATGATTCACGCCATGGTGATAGCCGTTTGGTGCTGGGTCCGAATCAATATGACGCGGTACTGGCAGGGGACTTGAATGGGCAAAGGATTGGATAGGGCACTATGATCGAATTACTGAGAAGCTTTTCACACTGGGTGGAGGGCTATGCTGACAGTCCCTGGGCCATCGTTATCCTGGTGCTAAATTCCTTTACCGAGTCCATTTTTAACCCCATACCGCCCGACCCGTTGCTGATCGGAATGTCGGTCATCAATCAGAAGTTGGCGCTGGTGTATGCTGCCCTGGCGACCATATCTTCGGTGCTCGGCGCGCTGGTCGGGCACTGGCTGGGTTGGCGGTTTGGTAGGCCGCTGGTGCTCAAGTTCATTTCGGCGAAGAAAATCGACCGAGTCGAAGCAATGTTTCAGAAATACGGCTCCTGGGCAGTCCTGATTGCGGCCTTCACCCCCATTCCGTACAAAGTATTTGCCGTCACCGCCGGGGTGCTGGAGATGGACCGTCGTCCCTTTATCGTGGCGTCGATCATTGGTCGGGGAGCGCGTTTCTTTCTGCTGGGCGGGCTGATCTTCTTTTTTGGCGAGGCGATGCGGGAGTTTATCGAGACCAGGTTTGAACTCCTCACCCTGTTCTTTTCAATACTGTTGATCGTGAGCCTGGTGGCGATCTTCTTTATAATGCGGTGGCGCCGGGCCAATGGGGTGCCAGCGCTGGTAAGTGAGCCGCCTGGGGAGACGGACCTGGAACTGGGTTAGGGCGCACGGGCGATGAAATGGGCCGGCCGGGCAACCGGCGGTTCATTGTGTTCCAGGGCCGAGAATATCGGGACGGCAAATCTGAGGGGAGGACGACTGATGGGAGCGCCTACATTACGGGACGTCTACGCGGCCAGGAAGCTGATCGCCCAGTATTTACCTCGCACGCCGCTGAGCTATTCGGCGGGTCTCAGCGAGTTGATGGAAGCCGAAATTTATTTGAAGCATGAGGACCATCTGCCCCTGGGGTCCTTCAAGCCAAGAGGGGGGATCAATCTACTGGCCCATTTGACCGCGGAAGCGCGCAATCAAGGGGTTATTACCGCCTCCACCGGCAATCACGGACAGTCCATCGCCAACGCCTGCCAGATCTTTGGCGCCCGGGCCATGATCGTCTTGCCCGAAAACGCCAACCCGCTAAAGGTGGCCGCGATGCGCCAGCTGGGAGCGGAGTTGATCTTCCACGGGACAATCTATGATGATGCCCGGGGGCATGCCGAGCGGCTGGCCGAGGAGGAGGGATACCGGTATGTGCACCCCTCTAATGAGCCGCTACTAATCTCAGGAGTGGCAACTCAGACCCTGGAGATAATCGAGGACTTGCCGGAAGTCGAAGCAATACTGGTACCGCTGGGGGGAGGCAGCAGTGTTGCGGGAGCGTGCATTGTCGCCAAGGCGGTGGACCCGCAGATTCAGGTGATGGCGGTGCAATCGGAAGCGGCGGCGGCGGGATATCTGTCCTGGAAGCAGGGACATCTGGTCCAGGCCCCGATGCAGACCTTTGCCGAGGGCATCGCCACCGGTGGCGGCTATGAGTTGCCCCAGTCCATCATCCGACATAGCCTGGATGAATTTATCCTGGTCAGCGATGATGAGATACGCTATGCCATTGGCCTGCTGATCGAGCAGGCCCATACCCTGGCCGAGGGTGCCGGCGCGGCGGCAACCGCTGGAGCATTGAAGCACCGGGAACACTTGAAAGGTAAAAAAGTAGTAATCATCGTAAGCGGGGGCAACATAACGCTTAGCCAGCTGCAAGACTCAATAAAAGTGTACCAACGCCCGTCTCGGCCAGCCCGCCATTAAATGTATTGATTACATTTATCTGGCCAGGTACCTGGCCAGTTCGTCCCTGGAGAATTCCGGTAACGCAACCTCACCTTCGTGGCCGATCAGGATCAGCCCCTCTTCCGGGGCCAGCATCTGTCCGATTTCCCATCCGGCAATGCCCTGCCTTTCTAGAGCCAGTATCAGCCGGGGAACCTGGCCAGCGGGCAGGGTAATTAGCAGCGCCCCCGACGCCAGCATCCCCAGGGGGTCCAGGCCCAGGGCCTGACACACGGCCTGACATTCGGGCAGCACCGGAATACTACCTTCTTCCACGGCCAACCCCAACCCCGAGGCCCGGGCGACCTCGCGGAGTGCCGTAGCCAGGCCTCCCTCGGTGGGGTCGTGCATGGAGTGTACTTCGGCCACGGCACAGGCCAATTGAGCATCCTTCAGTACACTTATTCCAGGATTGGATAAAAGTGTACTACACTTTTCGATCAGGTCGGGCGACATCCCGGCTTGCCGCAAAGAGGCGGCGTAATCTCGGGCCAGCAGGGCGGTGCCCTCAATGGCGATGCCCTTGGTCAGGACAATGCTGTCTCCCTCCCGGGCACCGCCGGTGTGAATCAGCCGGTCTCGATCTACCTCGCCCAGCATGCTGCCCAGGACGATCGGGCGGTCGATGCCGTGGGTTACTTCGCTATGGCCCCCGATCAAGGCAATATCCAGGGTGCGGCAGGCGTCGACAATCTGGTCGAAGACCCTTTCGGCGTCATCTTCGGAGAATTTCGGCGGGACCAGCAGGGTCGCCAGGAACCATTTGGGCACGCCACCGGTGCAGGCGACATCGTTGGCATTTACCTGCACGGCGTACCAACCAATGGCATCGGTGGCGAAGGTTACCGGGTCGGTCTTGGCCACCAGCAGCTGGTCGCCCATGTCGATGACCGCCGCATCTTCGCCGATTTTCGGTCCGACCAATACTCTGGGGTCGGCCACCGTAACTTTGCCCAGTAGTCGCTCCAGCAATGGGGCGGGAAACTTACCGACATCCATCGGACACCTCAATTTACATAATGTAACTTTACCAACGTAACTTTACCAACGTAACTTTAAATAAGTATTTTCCAGAGAGTTTCTTGAAAACGGCGTATCTTAAAGACGTTGGTAGTTTAACACTACCAACGACCAGGCAAGTTCAAAAGTTCAGAGTTCAAACGATCTTCCTTGACACCAAAACTGGCTTGTGATTAAAATAACAATCGAAACGGGCGGTCGAAAATCCGATGAGATTTGATGAGATTTTTTGATGAGATTTAATGATGAAATGTAATTCGGAGGGCTCTTGAGGCGATTCACCCGGTTAATTTCAAGCCTGGCTGGTACGGCCATTATTTTGACTGCCGCCTGTGGCGGCGCCGCTCCCGCGCCCACCGCGGCACCTGTGGCCACCACCGCTCCGGTAGCGACCACCGTGCCTTCCCCTGGCAATGGTGGCGGAGACGGGGACGGACAGGCATTATTTACTGGTAAGGGGATATGCTACACCTGCCACACTATTGAGGGCGTTGCCGCGGGACTGATCGGCCCGGACCTGACTCATATTGGCAGCGATGCCGCCACCCGTAAGCCCGGCGTGTCAGCCCAGGATTACATAACCGAGTCCATTCGTGAGCCGGAGGCCTTCGTTGCCGAGGGAGTAGAGCGGGCGACTCCTGGGCTGATGACTTCGGCGCTAACCGCCAGTCTCAGCGCCGGCGAAGTAGATGCCCTGGTCCGATTCTTGCTGGCGCAAAAGTAGCATATACTCAGGGTAAACCCAGCCGGCGTTAATGGCCTGGCCAGGGCTTCCGGGACCTTCCCCGGTCCGGCTTGTCGGTTTACAAGGGTAGCCCGGCCTGGTAAAATCCTCTGGTCAGCCCAGATGTACGGGCCGAGGGCTGGTGCAATCGGTGGCGCATTCGTCTAGCGGCCCAGGACACCGCCCTCTCAAGGCGGAGATCGGGGGTTCGAATCCCCCATGCGCTACCAGATTTGAGCACAAAATTAGCCCCTGGAGTCCATCCAGGGGCTTTGCTTTGCTAAATTGCTAACCGTTTGCTAACCGAAGGCCGAAGCGATGCTAATGGGGTCACTGCGTTTGCTCGGGCCAAGTACATCGTCAAACTTCCGGGCCGCTGCTTCTTGAAGGCCAGGAGCAACCTGAACCAACAACCCCCATTTTGCCTGAATGCTCATCAGAGACATCACTTGTCTTGCCTCCGTTTATGTGAAAACAAGCATCGGGTAAGATTATTAGTGAGGCAACAACCCGACCACGGTTACATTCCAAGTGAGGCAATGCAATCGGCAAGAATAGTTGACGTTTATCACCCAGCGCACGTCAAACTCCAGGCTGTAGCCGGAAACATGTCGGTCATGCGACCAAGGGGCTAGCTCGCTGGCCCTGGTAGGAGCTCCGCGACCACTGAACTGAGAGTTACCGCAGAAAAGCCTTGACTCGGGAAGCAGAGGGGCCATGGTCAAGTTCCCAGCCGAGCCTGCCTGAGGCCCCGGGCAGCACCAAGTGGCAGGCGGGTCGGCATCACGGAATAGACCTGGCCGAGTTCATACCGATGTGCCAAACTGAGACAGTGGGAGGCCGGAAGACATCCCCACCGGGGCCAGGGTTGCCCACCTTTATCCTAAGGACCAAGGCCGAAGACCTGGATGCGATGGTTGCCGGTATCGGCCACGTAGACATTGCCGGCGGCGTCCACCGCTACAACCTCGGGGGATCTGAGCTGGCCGTCATCGCCCCCCCATTTGCGCAGGAACTTATAAGACGATGGCAGGCTAGTTGGGTCCTCAGCAGGGCTGGTGACTGTTGGCGCGGGGATCACCACCGTCGTTGCTCTCGGCGCAGACGTTTTGGTAGGCTCTATGGTTATCGGCGCCTTAGCCGGGTTGGTAGCTGTTGGCGCGGGGGTTACCACCGTCGTTGCTGTCGGTGCAACCGTCTCGGCAGGCGCCTGGCCGACACAGCCCACCAAGGCCACACTCAGTACGCACGCCAATCCCAAGCACCTGCTGAACCGCCTGGACAATACCCGCAGCGTTCTCAACTCGAACCTTCTCCCCTCTCTGCAATAACTGTTGCTGAGACCGATGTGCCTGCCCATGGCTGCCTGTCTTTCTGAGCGGATGCTCTGAATCGTAGTCTCTTTGGTGCTACCGATTCTGCACCACCGGTGGCTAACCTGCCCAGGACTCCCATAGTGGAGCGCCAGGTTGGCGGACGGACTCCGGCGACGGGCCAGCAGGAACTGCTGACTATACGCCATGTATAGTGCACAGGCAGAGACGGCCCTCTGACGGCCTCCACCCCGGGACATCTCAGAGGCCGGTTGTCGCCTCAAGGCTCTCCGGCCGGGGCAGCTCCGGGAACGGCCATCCCTCGGCAATGATCCTGCTCCGCATGGCCATCAGCCTCTGGTAATCTCCGGCCCTTCCCCGGTAGCCCCGCTTGAACCGTGCGATGGTGTAGGTGGGGTCCACGTCGTAGTAGCCGCGGACCTGCTGGCCCTGGCGTGAGTTCCGGTTGGTCTTCTCCAGCAAGACCAGCAACTCGGCCCGGCAGAGCAGCTCGTCCTCGCAGCAGGTGTACAGAGCCACGCCAGGAGTCGTCCCCGGTCTCAACAGGTAATTGGGCACGGCGGTCTCCTTGAAGCAGGGACCACGGTGGTCACGGGCATCAGTTTACCCTGGGAGCCCGCGTATTGTGTAGAGCGGCCTACACAATTCCCATTCACGGTTTCCACGTCCGACATCACCTATACGCCAGCGTATAGTCGGGAGCTGACGGGCTGCTGGTATGGGCCGGCCGAAGCTGGCGCGTCAGCCCGTTCAACGGGTGTTCAACTCAGATGCCGGTGCTGGTGGGGCATTCGCTGACCAGCGCGGGCTGGACCTTCGACACCGCTGGGGATGGGGCGGAGGCCTGGACCCAGCGTGTACAGCCTTACTTGGTTTCCGACATCAACATGCCAGGCATCAGCCGCATAGACCTAACTCTGGCCACGTAACAGGAATCCTTCCTGGGGCAGATCCCCTTGGTGCTGATGAGTACGGCGGATTTTGAAGCTGAAGCTAGAGCGCCTGGCCAAGGCTACGTCAACACCCACGGCCCCTAGCCTGGCCACATGATCCAGCCGGTGTGATCAGTGCGGGCCCGGAACAGGTGCCCGCCGCCGGTGGTCACGTACAGCGTCCGCATGTCCGCGTCGCCAAAGCAGCAGTTGGTGGGCCGGTCCGCCCGCAGGGGGTGCGTCTCCAGAACCCGGCCCCTGGGCGAGAACACATAGATAGTCGGCCCCGGTCCGGCCTGCTCCCACCCTGCGCACGCGATGATGTTCCCGTCCAGGTCCAGGGTCATGCCGTCCACGCCCCGGTGCACTCCCAGGTGGTCAATGCCGAAGGTGTGCAGGGTGGTGTAGCTACCCAGGGACCCGTCGTCGTTGATTGGGTAGGCCCGCAGCTGGCGGGGATGTTCCAAGGAGTAGCCGCTCTCGGCCACGTATAAGGTCTGCTGGTCCCGGGAGACCAGCACGCCGTTGGGCCTGCCGATGTCCTGGGTGACCCGGCTCAGCTCCCACTGGTCCTCGCCCGTGGGGTCGTGGCGCAGCACCGACATGTGGTCCAGTTCCTGTGGTCCCCAGTTTGGGTTGTAGGGGTCGGTGAACCAGATCCGGCCCTTCTTGTCTACCGCCAGGTCGTTGGGGCTGTTGTGGCGCTTGCCGTCCAGCCGGTGGGGCAACGAGGTAATGGTCTTCTGGTCCTTTTCAAAGCGCACGATCCGGCGCCTGCCGCTTTGGCACCCAAATAGTTTGCCCTTGGAGTCAAAGCACAGTCCGTTGGTGTGGTTGGTGTCAGTGAAGTACTCGCTGGTCTCCCCGGTCTTGGGATTGTACTGCATTATCCGGCTGGCTGGGATGTGGGTGAACAACACCGATTCCCCAGTCCAGACCGCGCCTTCGGTGGTCCCGCCAAAGGGCCCTGCTACCAGCTCAAAGTTCCACTCCATACCGCACCTTCTCCTCAATGAGATTGGCGTCAGTATAGCCCAGGGTCGCCAAGCTGTCACCTCGGTAATTATCTGTTTATCTGTTGCCAAAGGGCGTTGCATTCGTCCACCGGTTCTCCCTCAGCTCCGGGAACGGCCAGCCCTCTGCTGGAGTCTTGGCCCGTGGGGCCAGCAGCCGCTACTTGCGCGTCGACCCCGACAACCGGCTGGTGGCCGATTCCCTGGAAGCGGACTGGAACCAGAAGCTGCGAGCCCTGGCCGCAGTTCAGGAGGAGTACCAGCGACAGCAGCAGGGCGAGGACCTGCTCCTGGACGAACCGAAGCGGGCCCAGGTCCTGGCGCTGGCCACCGACTTCCCTCGCCTCTGGCGGGACCCGGCTACCCCGCACCGCGAGCGCAAGCGCATGGTCCGCCTACTGCTGGAAGACGTGACTCTGCTGCGCGCCGAGCAGATCGTCGCCCAGGTCCGTTTCCGAGGGGGCGCCACCCGCACCCTGCGGTTCCCCCTGCCGCGCAACGCCTGGCAGATCCGGCAGATCGATCCCGCGGTGGTCGCCGAGATCGACCGCCTGCTGGACGACCACACCGACGGCGAGGTGGCCGACATCCTCAATGCCCGCGGCCTTCACCCGGGGGTCGCCGACCGGTTCAGCCTCTCTATCATCGGGAATGTGCGCCGCAAGTACGGCCTGGAGGACCGTTTCACCCGTCTGCGTCGACGAGGCTTGCTCACCCAGCAGGAAATGGCGGCAGCACTGAACGTAAACCCAAGCACCGTCAAGAGGCGCCAGTACCAGGGCCGCCTTGCCTCAGTGATCTACAATGACAAGGGTCAGCGACTTTACGTGCCGCCTGCCGAGCCTCGCTTGGGCGCATGCCGGCGTTGCGGCACGGCGATTCCCGAGCGCGGGGCGCGGGGACAGCTCCAGAAGTACTGTTCCGTCACATGCCGCACGGCGGCCTGGAGGGTGGCGAGGGGCTGGGTTCGCCCCCGGCGCCTACGTCTTGGTGTCTCATCCAGCCTATGAGGTGCAGTCAGATGCATAAGCCTTGGTCTTGGCCCGATAGGGGCGACAGGCTACCGGCTGGAAACTGTAGTGAGCGGCGAAGCGCAGCAGTTCCTCGTTGAACACTGCCCTCCCATCCTCGGCGGAGCCGGCCACCACGGTGCGCATCCGGTCGAAGAGCATAGTGTGGGGCACCCCGCCGAAGTAGGTAAAGGCCTGGTGCAGCCCGTTCAATAGGGTGAGTTGGTCCTGGTGGAAGGCAAAGCGGACCCACAGCGTCCGAGGCCAGGAGAGGACCACCAGCAGGGCCAACACGGTACCAAAGGGGGTCTTGAAGGTGGCGAAGTCCACCTGGGCCTGATGGCCAGGCTCTACTTCAAATCGCTGCTCAATGGGAATGGGCAGCTTGGGCCGCAGGGTACGCAGGTAGTCCTTCAGGATGGTGTACCCGCCGGTGTAGCCCAGTGCTCGCAGTTCCTGGAGCAACCTGGCTCCCGACAACTCAGGGTAAGCCAGCACTCTGCCCCGCAGGTATTTCTGATAAGGGTCCAGCTTCGAAACTTTGGATTGCCTGGGGCCATACTGGGGCTCGGCCTTGCCGGTGGTAACGTAGCGATGCACGGTGCGGCGGCTGATGCCCAGCCTGGTCGCTATCGTTGTCTTGGTTAATCCTTCCTTGAGGTAGTGGTGTAACAAGATCAGTTCCTCCTTGCTCAGCATTGACAGACCTCCTTTCCTTAAATGGAAAGACAGGTCCGACTATTTGGCAAGGTGTGACATTTTCAACCGCCCGTTATGGGAAATTTACCCGCCGCTGACAGCTGGAGAAGATGCAGCCCCGAGATGAGGAGGCAGCCGAGGAGATCCGGAAGCTCCGAGGGTATCTCAAGGAGAACCAGGGGCGGGTGAAATATCGCTCCCTACGCCGGAAGGGCTATCCCCTGGGGAGTGGCGGGATCGAGTCAGCCAACAAGTTCATCAGCCACGTGCGGCTGAAGCGTTCCGGGGCCTGGTGGTACGTAGAACGAGCCAATGTGATGCTGGCCCTGCGGTGCGCCAAGTATAACGGGACCTTTTGCCGGGCCTTTGCGCTCTACAAGCGGGGGTCCATTGCCGATAAGGGCCGCCCCGTCCCAAGAAACGAGTAATGCTCCCATGCGCTCATGCACTTTCATCTGCGGTTGTAACTAAGGAGCGCCACTAATATAATTGGTTGAGTCGTCTCAGATCATGTAAAACCGAACAACCAATGCGCCGGAGCAGTGGCAGTTTATGGAGGCAGATTCCAAATTCTAAGGACTACACTCTAGAACGCGTTCTGAGACGGATAGAATTACGATGACAACGGAAAACACCCCCTGGGTACGTCAAATAACACACATCACCATTATCGAGCGGTACGATACTGTCCTCTATCCGATTGATCAGATCACACTTTTCGATCGGCTCCCAGAATTGGGTTGGTTAGTCTCCAGAAGAATGGATGACCAGGGGACTTTCAGCTTAGAGAGCATGCCCTCAAAAGGAAATAGCCATCTCCGATTGGACAGAGGCAACAAATCAATCGGAATCATTGGTAATCACCTAGCAGAGGTTTTGGCTTCATACAAGGAGTTGACTGGAGTTGTTAGGGAATTGTTCGATTTCGCTGGGGAAGTGGGAACTGATTATGTGGAATTTCGGTACATCGGTAGGCTAAACGGCAGTTCCAGGCCAGTCGAAACGTTCGCATCTTGGTGGGCGGAAGCCGGGCGCGCAGCGGAACTCGGTTCCTTTCTGGCAGATAAACTACCGTCTGACGCGGTTACTATGAGTCCGTATGGAATACGATTTGCCCCAAGTGCAAACAACGCGAACCGGCCTAATTGGGCTGAACTTGTCATTACCCCAACACCCGCTGCAGGTAGCAATACCTACCACTTTGATTTAATATATCGCAACGAGAGTTCAAGTGTAGTTGAGCAAGTTGTTGAATCTGCTGATTCAATCATTGAATCGACATTGGAAAGATTGGGAGGCTTCTAGTGGTTACTGATTCGCCCGAACAGCAGAGCATCGCTGTCCGACCTCCTAAGACTAGGCAAAGCCCGTCTTCTAACTTATCAGTCATGATTTCTGAGGATATAGATTCTCGGGGCGTGTGGGACATTGACGTACGCGAACCGTCTGGTTCAACGGCTATTTGGGGCGATGTTAGTTCGATTACCGATTCTAGTGCTACAGAAGAGCGGCATCCGGAAATTGCCAGTGCTACGCGCCGGAACATTCCGACGCTTGAGCATCGGCAACTTAGACACTATGCAATCAGGGAAGACATTCGCGAATTGTTGCCAATCTTTTGGAGCATTGTACTTTCTAAGGCACTACAATCCGGAATGGTAGTGACCCGAGGCACAATCGACGTCGAGGGTGATCCTGAGGAAAGAACCGCCCAACCGGTACTGCGGATCTACGTGGATGCCACACCTGCACAAACAATGGCGTTTTGGGATAGCTTGGGCATCGAGCTTGACCGCTGGTTGGAACGGCTGGATAGTCACCGGCGTTCAATCGCGATGAATGATGTGGGATTGAGGTTTCACTGGAAACCCAACCAACGAAGTTAGGATATCGCTACGTTGTCGACCCCCGCTATATTTGACCCACGAGAGTTTTTTGTTATTGGTGAATGGCTGGCGACTCATAATAGCACCGAAGCTGCATATCGAACAGTGGTTAGCCGAGCGTATGATTCATGCCATTTGATCACGCGAGAGAATCTTTTTGGTGCGGACGCGATTAGTTTAACGGCAGCAATCCGCAGAAAGCTTTGTGGCAATAGACGAGCGGGAGATCACCTCGCTATGATTCGCGCTTTGGCGAACCACAAGAGGCTTAGTCCAGGAAACGCCAAGAGGCTTGCGGATCAACTGAACGAACTAAAGGACATGAGACTTCAAGCAGATTACACGATGGCCCCTGGAAACCTGCAGAGTTCAAACATATTCTCTAAGTACGGTGTTGCCGATTGGGACGGCCTAGCCAACGTAGCAATGGCTTTTGCTAGCAATCTGATTCCTGAACTTCAGAAACTTACGTCATTTGAGCAAGCCTAAATGGTCAGCTTAGTTAGAGCATGCCTCTGGACCAGCCGGGGATGTTCGCCACGTGGTGGATCCGAAATGGATTAGGTTCCAGGCGGATACATTAGAGACAACCCACACACCTGGCCGGAATCGCATTCCACGCGCGCAAGGCTGATTCTAAATTGACGGGGAGATGTGGTTCATCCCTCCCCGGTCTCCCCGTCCAGCCCAAAGATTTTGACGTCGTTTGGCTCGTTTGGGCTTGGCCCAATAGAATCATATTTCTCAAGGTTTACTTCGCTCACCTGATTCCAGCGTCACTTCGCGCCTTGATTCAAGGTAGAGTCGGGATAGAACCATCGTGTGGTTGACATGCCGCCCAGTCCGTTCCCGGTATTCTCGGGCGATCCGCGTTAAGGATGATGAGAATGGTGAAGGCACCATATAGCTATCTAGCAGGCAAGGCCAGTGTAGTCTCAAAAGTTCTGTGTATTGTTCCCAATGGTCTACCAGACCGTGGAATTAGCTACAAAACACGGCTTTACCGCTCCGGTGCTGCAACACCAATGGCCGTTAACCGGGTTGAGGAGTATTTAACTTACCTCCAGACTCGGCCCCGCTGGTTCGGCGAGCGGGATCAGCACCCGGACCGCCCCCGCAGAGCCACATGGAGACCCAGTACCGCCGGATCAAGCGGTTCCCCATCCTCACATCGACGAACGTACTATTCCCACCGTCTCGGAGCAACAGGCCCTGGACCTTTTGCGGCTGGCAGACCCCAAACAATCCCGCACTCCAGCCGAGCGGTTCTGTATGACTCCCAATCAGGCGGCAGCGGGAAAGATGCTCCGCCCGGCGCTCTGCCTGGCCGTGGGCGAGGCCCTGGGTGGGGATGCCCGGCAGTGCCTCTCCGCCGCTCTCTCGCTGGAAATCACCCACCGGGCCTCCCTGATCTTCGACGACATCCAGGACCGTAGCTTCCAGCGGAATCACCGACCGACCGTCTGGGGAGTGTGAGGCGTGGACCAGGCCATCAACGCCGGGCTGGCTCTTACCTGTCACGCCCGGCTGGCCTTGCACGGTATGGCCAGCGAGGTAGTAGCCCAGGGAACCATCCTCGATGTCCATCATCTGCTGGAAGAGACGGTGCTCGACCTGTGCCGGGGCCAGCACCTGGACCTGCACTACCGGACCGAGCGCCCCAGCCTGGAGCAGTACCTGGAGATGGTGCGTCTGAAGACCGGCGTGCTTCTCGGAGCAGCCTGCGAGACTGCCGCTCTCGTCGCGGGAACACCCAACAAGCGCGTTGCGGCCAAGAGCTTCGGCGAGGCCCCGGGCGTTGGGTTTCAACTCCGGGATGACTACCTCGGCGTCTGGGGAAATCCTCAGGAGATGGGGAAAAACGCCGGTGACCTCAAGGACGGCAAGTGGAGCCTTCCCCTCCTGGCGGTAGCACGGCAGGAGGGCCCCAACAGCAGCGTACCCACCGCCATAGATTGGATGGTCGACGAGTGGACCCGCGGGGCGCTTGGCCATCTGTCAGAGATCGGCTTGCCAATAGATATGCACGAGATGTTCTTGGAGGTTACCCAGGGATTGGAGAACAGGCCGGCGTAGAGGCTATCAACTGCCTACGACTACCCACGCCTGCTTCGTTGGTTCCCAGCGCGCGCCGGTCTCAACCGCACTCACCAGTATCGGGGTGAGAAACGCCTTTGCCTGCTCGTGCCCGACTGACACCTCCGGGTCCAAGCCGACCTCAGTGGCCATCCTGCGGTACGGAGTCCGCCATTGAGCCGGCGGGGGAGGAAACGCTGAAGGAAGCGCGTGGGTGCCACGCGAGGAGAACGTGGCTTCGAGCGCCCTCCTCAACCGCCCGGCCTGGAAGGAGAACTGCGACGATATGGCGGCGAGGTCGATCAGATCTTTGACGCGAGTGCTGGAGCCGCCGGCGTAGCTCCGGGTGTAGGCATCAACCTTCTCGGCGATATGTTGTTCGAGGGGCAGGGCCGGGACTTCGACCGCAGGTATCTCCGCGAATCCGAGCAGGTCCGGGCCCCGGACCACCTCCGGGTCAGTGACAGTGGGTTCGCCGAAACCTACGTCTACGGTAACGTCGATGAGCCTCCGCATACTGCTTGAGTGGCGCCCTATCCCGGCGTGCAAAATCAGAGTGAAGCGGCGCTTTTACACGTCTGAGTTGTTGGCGTTATTAGCTTATTCGCGCATAAACTGCCGCGATAAGCGGACTGACAATTGTGTATGGCACCAAAAAGAAAGCAGTCTCAATTAGCAAAAACCCACTGGCCGATGCCAAGGGCGGCCCGCACCCTCGGGGCCGACAGAAAAAGCTCCGAGGCGCCCTCGCGGCAGGCGCGCAGCGCCGCTGGAATATGAATCGTAATGGTCAAGGCTCGGGCCATCGCGCAGGAAGGCGGAACCGCTCAAGCAAGCAAGACGCCGCCATCCTCATGAATCTGCCCTCTTCCGTTCGGCGGGTCAGGGCTTCCGGCCGGTCATCGCCAAGAGCTTGTCCTGGGCGCTGGCGTTGGCCGGGACCTTGACCTCGGGCCCGAAAGCCCCGGCCTGGCGAGCGAACTGGGCCATGGGAGAGAAGACCGCGTGGCTGACCTCCGCCAGCTTGGGGTCCAGCTTGGTGTCCTGGCCGGTGGCCTTGGCCAGGTCCCAGGCGTGGACGCACAGGTCGCCAGCCACCATCATCATAAACTGACCGCCGGTCATTTCGCCCACGGGGGTTTTGCATTGCTTTGCCAGGGCGCCGGGAGCCTTGGCCGCGGTCAGCGCCTTGGCCGTGGCGGCATCAAAGGCCTGCAGCGAGGACTCTTTTGATAGAGTGCCTGGTGTGGGTGGAGTGCCGGATTCCAAGAACGCCGAGAGTTGCGAGGGACCCGTCGCCATGTGGGCCATCAGGCCCTGAACGGTCCAGTAGCTGCAAGGTGTGGGCTGGGACAACTGGTTTGGCTTCACGCCTCGGATAACCTTCTGGGCCTGCTTGACCGAGGTCTCGTACACTTCAATGGGGTTGGGCATGGCATTGGTCGTCATAGATTGCCTCCTTCCTACACGTGTGCCGTTGCTGTTGGACCAGGTGTGGTGTCCGGTGCGCCACCGGACCCGGCAGCTTACTTCCCGTCGCCTCCTTCCGTGCCCCCAAACAGGCTCTGCAGGTAGGCGCGATAGTGCAGCAGGTTCTGCTCTGGGATGGTGGAGTCCCCGCTGCTCTTGGCCAACAGCAGCGAGCCTTGAATCGTCGCCAGAATGTACCTTGCCAGGCTGTAGGGGTCCCAGGAGGCTTCAGGGACATGCCTTGCCTTGGCCTCCGCCAGCTCATCGCCAAAGCCCTGGACCCACCGGGAGAAAAGCTGGCCGCAGACGGCACGAATCTCAGGGTGGGTCGGCGAGACCTCCTGGGTCAGGGTGCCAATCAGGCAAGTTTTGGGTATGTCCGGGTTCCTGGCGATGTCCAGAAGGACCTCCAGGCGCGCGTACACCCGCTGCAGGGGGTCCGTGGCGCTGGGAAAGACCGCGGCCAAGACCCGGCCGCCCGTGTCGGCGTAGAAGCAATGCAGCGCCTCTTTAGCCAGGTCTTCCTTGGTGGCGAAATGGTGAAACAAGCCACCCTTGGTGACCCCGGCCGCCCGGCAGACGTCGTCCACCGAGGTGGCAGCATAGCCCTTGGTGGACATCAGGCGCATCGCTGCGTCCAGCAGTCGCTTCTTGGTGGCCTCAGGGTCTCGATTGGCTCGCATCACTCAACCTACCGACCACACGGTATGTTAAGACAGCGCAACCGGGTTGTCAAGGATTGGCGGCTGGAAGGATGTCTTCTTAACTATTATTGCCGGCCTTCTATCTGGCCTCCTCTCCTTCTCTGTCGGCAGGTATGTAGGGAATCATTCCTTTCTCAAAGGCAATTTCCTGGATCTGACGGGACATCCAACGGATGTCCACGATGATGCCATCGACTTCCAGCATCCAGATCAACGAGTTCTCTGGTATCCTGCTGGGTAAACACCAGTTGGCGTCGAACTGGCTCATTTTCAATGCCTGACGCACGTCCCGCGACCTGGCAGACCCAGTGCTGATGCTGACGCCGAAGGCCAGGCACAGGTCACCAGCGCTAATATAAGGCTCACGACTCGAATCAAAGAGGAAATTGACGAATCCCAGGGCGTAGATGATCCCGCAAGCCCAGCTATTGGTCCTTCCGTTGCATAGAGGAGAGGGCCTCTTGCGGCAAAGTGCAGCAGCAGCCTGGCGGGCCAACTGGGCGTATTCCTCATCCAGGTGTTCCTGGCAGACCCAACCAGTCAACGTGGTTATGGCATCGAAGGTGGGTTGCATGTGCTTCGGCACTCTCTCGGATTTTTGCCTTATCCTGGCCATGACCAATCTCCATCAGTAGGGTTCCCGCTTAGCAGGGTTCCTGCCAGCATACCCATCTCGACAGCCCACGACAATCTGGATCGCGTTGATATTGCACCCGCAACCCTACATTGGAGTGCCAGTTTCAATGCCTTCCTCGCTCAAAATAAACATCAGGGACTTCCAGCACAACTCATACACCAGAACGAACTGTAGAGTGACAATAGCACGGTTATCCTCACTGTAAGGTCGGGAAAGCACATCTTCCAGGCGGCACAGGGCTTTGTCCCAATCCGACATAAACTGCCGGATTCTAGTGGACTGGGGATCGTTCATATAGCGCGATTCCTTCTTTGACGATGCTTTCTCTCAGATGGTCTGGCGCTTCCTCAAAGCGCACCAGATCAATGCCCAGCAGGGTAGGTGCTTCGTCTACATAAGACCATATATCGGTCCACTCACTATCCGCGATGTCTGCCCCCACTACGGCAAGATCAATGTCAGATCGTTCCCTTTGGTCTCCTCGAGCGCGGGAGCCAAAAAGAATCACCTTTTCCACATGGGGATTATTCCCGATGTGTTCAGTGATGGTGTTAATTACTTCTGGCTGTGTATTCACAACTTTAAGGTATTCCGAAAGCGGTGGATGGTCAAGGAATGCCCGCCTTGTCACTTACCCTTTGTCGGAACCGCTACCGTGATTCGACTTCTGACCAGGCCAATGAGCGAAATCAAAATGGCGATAAATGCCGCCCCGGTCAAGGTGCCCAGGGCAATGGCGCCAACCAGACCGGTGGATAGCAATTCGTCGGGTAGCGGCGGGAAAGATATTGGTCCAGACTCCGGTCCAGATGCCCCGGTGGACCGCGGCAAGGGCGTGGCAGGTGGCGCCGGTGTCAAGGACGGGGTGGTTGCTGGCGAGGCCGTTAGATTTCCCGGGGGAGCCGATGCCGTGGTTTCGCTGGATCCGGGAGAAATGCCCGGCGTATCTTCCGGCGTATCTTCCGGCGTATCTTCCGCCATATCTTCCAGTATGGACGGAGCGGATGGCTGGTCCACCGGAGACTCGGGCGCAGCCTGAGGCACAACCGCCGGTTCTGGCCCCATCTCGACCCGTTCCCCGGGGCCAATATATATCAGGATGCCATTTTCTACGGCCGTCACCAGACCGGAAGCACCGGGGTTTTCGGCGGCGAACCGGCCATTTCCCAGGTCGGTTACTCTGGTGGTGGCCCCGGAGCTTACCGTAACCGCCAGCATCGGTCCCAGGTCGATCTCCGCCTGGCCGGTGAACACCGAAACCGTCAGTGACCCGCAGGTTATCAACACGGTGTCCCCAGCAGTGAGATTCAGGTGAATTTGATCGGCACACAGGACCAGGGTAGCGGTCTCTCCCGGACCGGAGACCAGTGCTCTCAAGCCGGTGGCGGGACCACCGGATTTGGTTAACTCCACGATGAGACCGCCCAGATTGGAGATCTGGCCAAAGGTTGAACCCCCCAGATGTTGGTCCGAGAACTGGTTGGTGAAAACATTCCTCTCGTCAATGAACTGGCCATCCACCAATCGGCCATCGATGCCGCCCCAGATCTGGTCGCCGTCCGTGTCTCCAGATGAGCCGCCGTCAGACCTGGTCCCCTGGGAAGAGCCTTTCTGGACTACGCTCTGACTCAGGGTGAAGGTGTCCGACAGGGTGGCGGAAGAAGTCCTGGGAAAGCCAACTGCCAACTTCGAACTGTCCGCGGCGCTGGCGGCAGAGGTACCGGTCCGGTTCACTCCCTGGTTCAGTAGGAAAGACTCTCCCAAGGAGGCGGAGGTAGTCCTGGGGAAGCCAACACTCAGACCTGTGGCATCCCCCAAAATCCCTCGGTCCGAGGGCGATTCCGAAAAAGAACGGGGCATCAAGCTGGCCAGCCGTACGCCCTGTATCCCTTTGACGTCAGCGGCAACGGTACCGGAATTACCGAGGGCCTGAACTTCAACCTCGATGTAATCACCGGCAGCCAGGTCATGCGCGATAAAACCAGACCAGTTGCCTGCATCGTTGGCACCACCGCTATTGCGGTTGAAGTTGCCGGATTGACCGTATTGAATCAGGGGCCCGCCATTTTTGGTCCAGCCTTGATTGTATACTTCCCGTGATCCCTGCGTCGCATTTGCAGCATAAAGGGTGGTCAAAAACAGATATTCACCACCATAGTTGACTTCAATTCGACTGTCAGCCGCGGGGTGGGTAAAAGAGAGTGTATCAATTTCATATTCGGTATCCCAACCCATCGGAGTCAGACTCGCTGGATTCATGTTATCGGTCCCCGAGTCGCTCAGGCGAATATAGTCGGCCCCATCGGGCAATTTTGCGATGGTGACCGCGGTCCGCTGCACCGTTGCCCCGGTATCATCCTGGTTAATTGTCAGGACATTGGCCCCCGTCCCTCGATTGACTTCTACCTTCAAAACCTGATTGGCAGAGGAGGTTTCGATAATCGCGCCGGTGGACACTGCTCCTTCCTGGGAACTGTTGGAGTTCTGGTCGCCCCGGATGTAAACGGTCGTAAGTGTTCCATCAATGTCACTGCCGTCGAGGGTCAGCTTCTGGTTTACCACGGTTCTACCGTTAACGGAATCGGGCAGGGAGCTGTAGGTATTGGCAATAACCAGGTAATGGCCCGCGGTCTTTAGCGTGATGGCCTCCGGGTTTACCGAGGTGGAATGGGAGAAGCTGCCGATGTCCAGTTCGTCCTGGGAGTCGTACTGTACCGCCAGATAGGTCGCCGAAGTGGGGCCGACCTGAGGGGTGGTCCGCTTTAACCTTGCATAGTCCCAGGTATCATCGATCTTCAACACCTGGATGCCAGAGGCGTTGGCGGCGCGCTGGACCCCGGCGGCACTGTTGGCGTCCGTCCTGAAGGAACGCAGAATCAGCGCGTCGTCATCACCAACGACATTGATAATCCCACCACCGGAAGTGAAGGCCTCGTCGGCGCCGCCGCTTCTTCTGATGTACCCCTGGGACCAGGCAATGGGCAG